>ORMF010460229.1_pt1 | contig 20855 bp, 19 predicted proteins | sample 1779871 | NCBI WGS metagenome assembly ORMF01 (sample SAMEA104232316, study PRJEB22302) | groundwater metagenome | biome: forest; feature: aquifer; material: groundwater | place: USA | collected 2011-08-07 | depth 5.4 m | reverse complement strand
GGCTCTCGGCCGTCGCGCGAACCTCTTTTCGTACGTACGAGACAGTCTTCTCTTCTACCGGCTGGGCGGGCGCGCCGGGCTGTCCCATCTGGACCGGTGTTGCGGCCCCGATCGTTCCGCCATCGGCCATGACAATTTTTTCGGCGGCTAGACTGATGAGGGCGCCCGCTGAAATGGCTCTCTTGTTTACAAAGGCGACCGTTTTGACCCGAGCATTGAGCAGAGCATCGCGGATAAGCACGGCGGCATCCACTCGTCCCCCGAACGTATTGATTTCTAGAATGACGGCTGCGGCGCCTGTATCGGTGGCCTCGCTAAGGACGCGCTGAACGAAAGGCGCGAGTCCGAGGTCAATGATCCCCTCGATCGGCGCGACGTAGACCACGGGCGTCTTGCCCTGAGCGGGGAGCAACTTAACAGCGTCGATCGTCCCGATCAGCGCAAGCCCGATGAAGAATAATGGCCTAAGCGACCTCACGCCGATCACGATCCTCTCAAATTTCGGCGAAAACTCTCCAGCTGGAGGGGCGCAGTCCACTTTGAACATGCGCATTGTGCATTTTTCTTTTGAAACACAGTTAGCTCACTGATTCCAGCGCCGCACTGACAATAAAGTCCGTTGTTGCGCCGACAACTTACCGCCTGCGGGCGACAAAGAGCTTTTCGAACTCGCCGCCGTCGAGCCACATGCCGCGGCAATCCCCGCAAGCATCGATGATCACCGAACGGTCCACTGCGCTGTAAGCGCGCAGCAGCTGTGATCCATCGCGCGGGCAACGGCCCCGCTTCCCGTCCAATTGCGCCTGGATTCCTCCCCGGCTTAACGAGGCCACGTGTTTGGCATCCTCGCTGAGTAGCTGGCCGAGCTCCTGGGCATCGAACCATATACCGTCGCAGGACGAGCAACGGTCCACCCTCACGGCTTCCAATTCGAATTCCGCCAGAGTTTCGGTCGCACATTTTGGACATTTCATTGTCGCAAATTCTCACATTTCTATGATCCGAAGGACAACGTCACAAGCTAGTCGAATCGTAGACGCAGTTCAAGACGGCCGGGGTGCTTTCAGGGGCCCATCTCGGTATCGGTTTGTCAAGAAGCTTAACAACCATGTGGCCCGAGACGTTGTCGAGTCAGGAGATCTAAGGAACACAACGATTATGGTCTTCAAGGTAAAGACACTCTTGAAAATGAGGCAAGAGACCTGTCTAGGTGCCCAACTAGCTCTCATTCCTGTTGAATCAGATAATGATCCTGGATGTGCGCCAGGATCTCCGCGCGATCGGGTGTTGCGCCCGCCGGTGTGGTACGCTCCAGTTTGCGTAGCCCTCTGGCCAGCTGTTGGTCGCCGATAACCTCGGCAACCCAACGGGAAAAGTCACCGGCAATTAGATGATGGCGTAGAGAAACAAGTGGCGCCGATTGGATGGCTTGATGGAACTCAATCATGTTATGGGCCGTGATTGGATCACCCGCGTTAATGAAACGAAACGCTTTATCATCCGGCAGTCGCGTATCCGCGTACTTGCGAGCGTGATGGGCATGGCGCGTGATACGTTTCGCCGGAGTAAATATTTGCCAAGGGGTGTCCGGTGAATTCGTTAACAAGAGTCCCGCGCGTGGCAGTTCCAGGGCGTCGAGGGCGTCGTGCGCTGGCATGTTGACGTGATCATGTGCTTGCAGAATCTTGGTCACGAAGTAGCGCTCTTCTTCGACTTTGGTAGTGGTTAAAATATGCGCGCCGATTGCGCCGTAGACCTCGTTGGCCAACAAACTAGAGCGGTAGGTCACGAGGCAAAAGCTACCGGTCGGGCTACTAAGGTATTTTAAGCACGGGCTTTGCGCCTGAAAGAAGTAATGCGCCTCGTCGATGACTACCCAATGTGGAACCCCCGCGCTGTCTCGCACTTGTTGAATAGCCGCCAGCAACTGGTTGACGTAATTCAACTGCTCTCCTGGCGCTAAAGATGAGAGTGTGAGAATGATGTCTAGAGGTTCGCTGGCGAGAAACCGCGCTGCCGCTACCGGTGGGGGCAAAGCCAAGTCGTGCCCAAATGTCACGACTTTGGGTCGCTGCCCCATCTGCGCATAATCGCCTTCAGGGTCGATGATACAGATCTGATAGCCTCCCTCAATAAGCTGCTCAGAAAGCAGACCGGCAATCCAGGACTTGCCTGAGCGCGGGTCTCCGCTGATGACGATGTTGGTACCCGAATTTGGCAGAGTCACTTCGACACCCTCGCTGGTTTTTCCGAGCAACACCGCACGTCGCCTCGGCGTCGGAACGATTCCGCGACGCTCCAGTATCGTGCGAATGTAAGACGAAACTCCGGCGCCGCCCGGCTGCGAAATCCGGTCATCAGCAAGAGAAAGAACTGCCGGAACCGAGCCACGAGCCGCCACACCCATCTCTGCTTCCGTCAGCATCGGGATATCGTTCTCAGCGTCACCGAATGCAACCAAATTGCGTTCAGACCTTCCCAGCTCTTCGAGCGCGCGGCGGATCCCCACCGCCTTGTTGATCCCGCTGGGGAGAACCATCAGGGCCGCGCGGTTGAAAATCAACTGACCGTCGAGGCCAAATCGCCGAATCAATTCTAGCAGTTTGTAGGCGTGCTGTTCCCACGTCCCTAGGATGACCGCACCCGTGTGAAACGGCACACCCTGGGCACGCAACTCTCCGAGAAAATGCTCTGGAGGTGGGTCACCGATCAGAATCGTGCGATCGATGCTACAAAGATGGATCACCGCGCCATTTTCGGCCACCACCGCGTCGAACGGTGAAAGGTCTTCGCAGGCCCTTTGCACATCCTCCAAAACGCGACCCGTAACCAGTAAGGTAACGATCCCTTGCGTTCGCGCCGCCGCCAACGCGGCATAAACTTCAGGTGCAGGATGACCGTTCGTCGCGCCAGTCCCATCAAAGTCACACGCAATTGCTCTGCAATACACTTTGTACTGTCCTCGGACTGCTTGGCCGATTCAGGCAGCCCACTTCTTAGCTTCTTTGCTGAGCAAAGCAACTTGCGGGGTTACCAGCTCCGCAAAGTCTTTATATTTTATTGCCATTCCCTCCCCACTCCGATTCGTTTTGTTTTTGACCAGTAATGGGCAAGAGCTGTGCCAGCGTGTAAGTTAAGTTCTACGCTATGCTTAGCGCCCCAAATTCACATTGTTGAAAAAAAATCCCCCCCGCAATCGCAAACTTGCGATGAGCAAGACGGGTCCAAGGGCGAGATCGCCAGCATTCCGGTACGCACAAGCCTTTACCAGGGTTCGGCGGTACAACTCGCTTCTTGCCACAGCGTGGAAGGGCAGGGGGACGGAACGGCTAGCCGCTCCTTAACGGTCAAGCCCACGGGCCTCACGGAGTTCCAAAAAAAGAACCAAGGAGTCTTTCCGCTGAAAAAAGTGATCGTTTCGATCGACGGCAAGACCATATGACCGGTGCACGGTGTGACCTGGAGCGACTGGGGGTCAGCGGATCGCTTACTAACGAGCCTGAGGAAAATCGATCGGGTGGAAAATCAGTGAGAATGGCATGAAGTTGCACGGGAAGGGTTCTTTGACATTCAGCCGGGAGAGGAAACCCGCAGAAACAACTAAACCCTGAACGTATTAAAAAACCAGGGATCCGCAGGAGAGGCAAGAACGGTGTCCGTCAGGGTGGCTAACTCTTCTTGTTTTGAGCGAGATGCTCGCGCATACGGGGCGACGAAGGCGCGTGCATTCGAAAAGTGTCGAAGCGCATCTTGTGCTAACTCCCTGGAGATTTTCTAGCAGCTGACCCATGTCTCAAGCTGGCTTGGGGCGATCGATGTGCGCTCGGAGGAAACGAGCCAAGATATCGGCCAGATCGGGGTGACTGATTTCTTCGAGATCGTAACGCACGCGACAGTCAGGCTTGGGAAGCGGAATCAAGCGAGCAAGGTCCACCGGAGTTGCCACGACGATACTATCGCAGCGGGTGGCATCGATAGTCGCGGCGAGATCGTTTAGCTGCGCTTTGGAATAGCCCATCGCTGGCAGCGCGTTGCCGACCCAAGGGAAGTGTTTGAAGATGTTGGCCAAGCTGCCTGTTACTCCCGGTCTCGGATCGACGATCTCGGCGGCGCCATGCTTTTGCGCCGCAATCGTTCCTGAACCATAGCTCATCTCTCCGTGCGTGAGCGTCGGGCCGTCTTCGATCACCAGAACTCGTTTGCCGCGTATGAGATCGGGTTTGTCCACCGTTATGTTCGAGCGCGCCTGAATGACCGTTGCGTTTGGATTGACCGCGGCGATGTTGGCCATGACCTGTTGCACGCCGCTGACCGGTGCAGAATCCATCTTGTTCACAATCAGTACCTGGGCGCGGCGAAAGTTGGTTTCGCCGGGATGGTAGAGCAATTCGTGACCGGGACGGTGCGGATCGAGCAATACGATCTCCAGATCCGATTTAAAGAAGGGCCAGTCGTTGTTGCCTCCGTCCCAAAGGATAACGTCCGATTCCTTTTCTGCTTCGGCAAGAATGCGCGCGTAATCGACGCCGGCGTAAACGACGACTCCGTCATTGAAATGCTGTTCGTACTCCTCGCGCTCTTCGATGGTGCATTCTTGGCGGTCGCAATCTTGCACCGATGCGAAGCGCTGCACCGCTTGCCGCGCGAGATCGCCATAGGGCATCGGATGACGCACCACGACGGGCCGCAAGCCGCGTGCGATTAGATTCGACGCGATCCGCCGCACCACGGAATCCTTGCCGCACCCCGTGCGCACGGCGCACACGGAGATCACGGGCCGCGATGACGAGAGAAAACTGCGCTCGGGGCCGATCAAACGAAAGTCGGCGCCGCCGGCAAGCACCCGGGAGGCGAGATGCATGAGCGTAAGATGTGAGACATCGCTATAGGCGAAGATCGCCTGAGTGATTTGTTTTTCGCGTATCAGCTCTTCGAGCTTTTCTTCCGGGAAGATAGGGATGCCCTCGGGATAGCGCGGGCCGCTTAGGGTTGGCGGGTAGCGGCGGTTTTCGATGCCCGGAATTTGCGCGGCCGTAAAGGCGATCACCCGGTAGGCCGGATCGTCGCGAAAGCAGACGTTGAAAGTATGGAAGTCCCTTCCCGCCGCGCCCATGATTAGGACATGTTCCTGGTCGTAAGACGCCTTCGGGTTATCATTTACCATTTTTACCCCACAGTCGCCGTCGGTTTTTTTGCGCGTGAGTCTTCCGGAGGAAGGAGCAAGATATATGCCCTTTCTGACCCCGAACCGACCGCGAACCAGCATGCGGGGCGAGCTACGACAACACGGATTTTTGCGTCATTGAGATTTCGGCGCGTTTTGTTTCTCAGCCGTGCGAAGTTGCGGTATACATACCGTTGCACTCGCGGGGAAAGACGCATACCTGGGCGCTCGCCGCGAGTGGCACAAACTGTGCGTTTTAGGTCGAGCGAAAGCGAAGCCTGCGATCAGCGTCCGCTCTTCTCTGACCGGCAGGTCGTGGTGTTTTCCCGGCGGCGCAACGACCCCTAGCGTCGCGCCGAGCGGCGGCTTTAGATGGGGGATGAATCGCTATGGCTAACCAGCGAACGATTGCATATTTCTCTATGGAAATCGGACTCATAACCGACATGCCAACCTATAGCGGCGGACTCGGTGTGCTCGCTGGGGACACAATCCGTGCGGCTGCCGATCTCAAAGTGCCGATGGTGGCGGTAACGCTGCTGCATCGCAAAGGTTACTTTTACCAGCGGCTCGACAGCAGTGGGCGGCAAATCGAGGAGCCGGTGGACTGGGCAGTGAACGATTTTCTCGCCGAGTTGCCGCAGCGAACGTCGGTTACGATCGAAGGCCGCACGGTGTTTCTGCGCGCCTGGAAATATGCCATCGCCGGCCCGGGTGATTTCTCCGTGCCGGTTTACTTCCTCGATGCCGATCTGCCGGAAAACTCCGAGTGGGACAGAACGCTGACGGACTATCTCTACGGCGGCGATCGGCATTACCGGCTGTGTCAAGAAATCATTCTCGGAATCGGCGGGGTGAAGATGCTGCGCGCTTTGGGGTGCCAAGAGATCGAGCGCTTTCACATGAATGAAGGTCATTCCAGTCTCCTGGCGCTAGAACTCTTGGATGAGGAGGTGGGGCGCAACGGCAAGCAAGCATTAACTCGTGACGATATCGAGTCAGTACGACGGAAATGTGTCTTCACAACGCACACACCGGTGCCGGCGGGCCAAGATCAGTTTCCTCTCGACCTAGTTCATCGCGTTCTCGGCAAAAAAGAAGTCGAAGATATGAAAGACGTGTTCTGCTGCGAGGGCGCGCTGAATATGACCTATCTCGCGCTCAATCTCAGCCATTACGTCAACGGCGTAGCCAAAAAACACGGCGAGGTATCGAGACTGATGTTTGCCGGTTATAAGATCGACGCGATCACCAACGGTATTCACGCCGCCACCTGGGCGGCGGAACCACTAGCGCAGCTCTTTGATCGGTACATTTCGGGCTGGCACCAGGACAATTGCAGCTTGCGCTACGCGCTGAGCATTCCCAAGCAAGAGATTTGGCAAGCGCATACCACGGCAAAAAGGCAACTGCTCCATCATGTCAATCTCGAAACCAACGCGGGGATGGATGTGGACCTGCTTACGATCGGCTTTGCGCGGCGCGCGGCCGCGTACAAGCGCGCTGATCTTTTGTTTTCGGACATAGAGAGACTCAGAGCGATCGCTAGCCGGCGCGGCGGTTTGCAAATCGTTTACGCCGGCAAGGCCCATCCGCAGGACGAAGCCGGGAAAGAGCAGATTCGAAAAGTATTCAGCGCCCGCGATCGGCTGCGCGACAAAATTAAAATCGCCTATTTGCAGAACTACAGCATGGAGATTGGCAAGATGATGACCGCCGGTGTGGACCTTTGGCTTAACACACCGCTGCCACCGATGGAAGCGTCCGGGACCAGCGGCATGAAGGCGGCGGTGAACGGCGTGCCCAGTCTCAGCGTTCTTGACGGTTGGTGGATCGAGGGCTGCATCGAGGGTGTGACCGGTTGGGCGATCGGGCCGGCGGGCGAGACCGCGGTGACCGGCGATGGGCACGAACGGGACGCCGAATCTCTCTACGACAAGCTGGAACAGATCGTCATGCCGCTCTTTTATCGGGACCGCGCCGGCTTCATCGATGTCATGCGACTTGCGATCGCGCTCAACGGCTCGTTCTTCAATACCCATCGCATGTTGCAGCAGTATGTGATGAGAGCGTATTTTTAAATCAATGCGCCGTGCAGCCTTGACCAACGGGATCGGCAACCCATAAACGTGGCGGATGAATTTGTCGTTTGGAAATTAACCCGATGCAAGCTCGACTAAAGCTGAATCTCAATAGAGCCATGTTGATTGTTGGATCTCTGGCGCTGTTTGGCGGCGGCTTGTGGTTCTTGCTCCGCCCGGCGCGGGTGACGACGGCTGAGGTTCAGGTGCGCAGGATGGCTCCGGCGATTCAGGGCGTGGGAACCGTTGAAGCGAAAGTGGTGGTGCAGCTTGCGGCCAAGATCGCGGGGCGGATTGTCAGCATGAGCGTCGATCAGGGTGACACGGTGCGGGCGGGCCAGGTGCTGGTGCAACTGGAAAATGCCGAATCGAGCGCCGAAGTCGAGCGCGCCGCGGCAAACCTGGATCGCGCCAAGCTCGCGGTGGCCGCGCAGCAGGCGGCGCTGCTGCGGGCACAAGCTGGCTTAGCGGCGGCTGACGCGGCGATCACGAAGGCGCGATCCAATCAGTCCATAGCTCGGGTCAACGCGGAACGCTGGCGCAAGCTGTCGGCCGCCAACCTGGTCGCGCAGATGGATCTCGACGAGCGCATCAATGCGGCGCAGTCCGCCGATGCGGAGTTGCGGAGCGCCGAAGCGTTGCGTGAAGCTGCCGCCAAAGAGGCCGCGGTACAGGAGGTCTCCGTCCAAGTCGCGCGACAAGATATCGCAGCGGCGCAGGCGGCGCTGGCCGCTGTCGAGGCGAAAAAGGCGGACAGCGTTATCACCAGCCCGATCACCGGCTACGTGGTGAGCCGCGAACTCGAAGCCGGAGCGGCGGCCAATCCCGCCACGCCGATTCTTAAACTCGCTGATCCGCGCACCATCTGGGTCACGGTGTTTGTCGATGAACGTGAGGCGGGGCCGATTACGGTCGGCGCTGTTGCCGAGGTTGCGCTGCGCTCAAAGCCGGAGCGGGTTTTCCCCGGCAAGGTCGTCAGAATTCGCCGCGAAAGCGATCGCGTCACCGAGCAGCTCACCGTGGACGTCGGCTTCGATCAACCCCCCGAACATCTTACTCTCGGCGAACAGGCTGAAGCGACCATCCGTCCCACTGCGAAAAGCGCCATGGCCATGCCATTGGCCGCGCTCGTGCAGTCGCCTAAAGGAGCCGGCGCGTGGACGGTCGTGGATGGCCGGTTGCGATTCAAGCGCCTCCGTCTCGGCCTGGTGGATAGCGCCGGCTGGATTGAAGTCGTCGAAGGTTTTACCGGCGGCGAACATGTGGTCATCGCTCCCGGGAAACTGGCTGATCTGAAAAACGAGGGGCGCCGCGTGACCGCCGCCGCTCAGACGTCAGACGCGATCGCGTCGGATCAATTGAAGCCATGAATCTCGCTATTCGCGATGTGAAATATCGCTTCGGCAGGTTTGTCTTGACCGGGATCGGCGTCGGGTTGTTGCTTGCGACGGTCATGGCCATGGGCGGGATTTACCGCGGCATGGTGGAAGACGCCCTCAGCATCGTGCGCGCCCCGGGCGCTGATTTGTGGGTGGTGCAAAAAGACACCAACGGCCCGTTCGCGGAAAGCTCGCGCATTCCGGACGATCTTTACCGCGTGATGCGCGCGGTGCCCGGGGTGCGCGAAGCCAGTCCGATTGCGTTTCAATCGCTTCAGCTCGACTATGGCGACGTAACTGTTCGCGCCCAAATAATCGGTTACCGCCCTGGCAATCTCGGCGCGCCGCCGGCGGTAGCAGCGGGTCGGCCGCTGGCGGCGAGCCGCTACGAGATGGTGATCGACCGCAAAGCTGGGATTCCCTTAGGCGCGCGATTGCCGATGGGCCGGATGACGTTCGTCGTGGTCGGCCTGACCGAAGGCATTGTTTCCAGCTCCGGGGATTCAGCCGCCTATGTTTCGCTGCAAGACGCGCAGGAGTTGCAATTTCTCAAAGCCAACGAAGCGGTGCGCAACGAGCGCGCGCGGCTCCAGGCCGATCTCAAGGCGAATCCGGCGCTCGCTGGCCTTTCCGCTGCGTCGCTCGCTTCGATCATCCAGAACACGAATTTGGCCAATGCGATCCTGATACGGCTTGAGCCGTGGGCCGAGCCGACCGACGTGGCCAGGCGCATCGAGCGCTGGAACCATTACCGGGCGATGACGACGGCGGAGCAGGAAGACGTATTGGCTAAGAATGTGATCGAACGGGCGCGCCAGCAAATCATGCTTTTCAGAATCATCTTGCTTATGGTCTCCACCGTGATCATCGCGCTGATCATTTTCACGATGACCATGGAGAAGACCCGCGATATCGCCACGCTCAAGATTATCGGCGCGCCCAATCTAAAGATTGCCGCTTTGATCATGCAGGAGTCGCTCAGTTTGGGGCTACTGGGCTACCTATTCGGCGCGCTGCTCATCAATCTGACTTACGATTACTTTCCGCGCCGTGTCGCAATCTTGGCCTTCGATCAGTACATCCTGTTTGGCATTGTCATGGTCATCTGTGTGCTGGCGAGCCTGGTTGGCATACGCCGCGCCCTCGCTATCGACCCGACGACGGCGATGGGAGGAGGCGCATAATGCCTGCGGTGGCGGCGCACAATGTCACCAAGATTTTCGGTCAAGGAGACATCCAGGTCGTGGCGCTCAAGGACGCGCATCTGTCTATTGAGCCGGGCGAGATCGTCGCGCTGATGGGGCCGAGCGGATCGGGCAAGACAACGCTTCTGCGCGCGCTGTCGCTCATCGATCCGCCGACCACCGGACAGATCGCGATCGGCAACGAAGTGGTGTTCGACGGCGAGCGGGTGCTGACCGACGACCGAAAACTGCGGCGCCAGCGCATGGGGATCATCTTTCAGGCTTACAATCTCATTCCGTTTCTAACTTCATTGGAAAACGTCGCGCTCGTGCTCACGCTTAATGGCATTGCAAATCACGAGGCGATGACGCGCGCAAGCGAACTCCTCAAACGTCTCGATCTCGGCCATCGTGTCGGCATCTATCCCGCCACGCTTTCAGGGGGAGAACAGCAGCGAGTTGCGGTTGCCCGCGCGGTGATCAACGATCCGGCGGTGATTTTGGCGGACGAGCCGACCGCAGCACTCGATACCGAGCGGGGCAAAGCCGTGATGGATTTGCTCCGGCATCTGGGACGCACGCAGCAAGCGGCCGTCATCGTGGTCACCCATGACGAGAGAATGATCGAGGGCTTCGATCGGGTCTATCACATGACCGATGGGCGGATTAGCAATCATTGAACAAGAGGAGATCAAATTTATGCCTGACTGGCTCTGGTTCGTTGGGTTTTTTGCCGCATACATCGTCTTGATGCGCTGGGTTTTGCCGCGTCTCGGTGTGCCCACGTGAATGTCCGGTTCCTGTGACGCCGAGTCTCGGCGCACGAGCAGTGAAAAGAACGAAAATCGGACGCGATGATATGGCAAGTTGAAACATAGACCCGATTCACTAAGCGGAAAATTAGCATGGGGCGTGGACAACTGTGGTATCGGCTGCCAGCGGCTGAAGTGCTTCAGCAACTGGGCAGCAGCGCGGAAAAAGGTTTGACCGCGGACGAGGCGGCGCGCCGTTTGTCGGCGCAAGGTCCCAATGAACTACAGGCGGCCCACCGGGTTTCCGCCTGGAGCGTCTTGCTGGATCAGTTCAAAAACGTCCTGATTATTATCCTGCTCGTGGCGGTGGTTCTTTCTGCCTTCCTCGGCCATGCCATCGAGGCGCTGGCTATCGCTATCATCGCCTTGTTCGCCGTGTTGCTTGGATTTTACCAGGAATTTCGCGCCGAGCGCGCCCTCGAGGCGCTGCGGCAGATGGCTGCGCCCGCCGCGTCGGTCCTCAGAGACGGGCGCGAGCACAACGTGCCGGCGCGCGAGGTCGTGACCGGCGATATTATATACTTGCGCACCGGCGACAAGATCCCCGCCGATGGTCGATTGATCGAAGTCGCTAATTTGCAGACGGAGGAAGCGGCGCTTACCGGAGAGTCGGTTCCGGTGGAGAAACAAGTCCCGTCGCTCTCGGATGGCGAGATTCCATTGGGGGATCGCAAGAACATGGTCTATGGGGGCACCACGATTTCCTATGGCCGCGGGCGAGCCGTCGTCGTAGCCACGGGCATGAACTCCGAGTTTGGCAAAATCGCCAAGCTTCTGGAGTCCGTGGAGACCGCCCGGACACCGCTACAGCAGAACCTCGACAGGGTCGGCAAAATATTGGCCCGCGCCGCCCTGGCGGTTGTCGCCGTGATTGTTTCTTTGGGTGTGCTGCGGGGACAACCGCTGCTCGAGATTTTCATCTTCGGCATCGCCCTGGCGGTGGCCGTGGTTCCGGAAGCGCTGCCCGCCGTAGTGACGATTTCCCTCGCCATCGGCGTCCAGCGCATGGTCAAGCGCAACGCCCTCATTCGACGGCTGCCCGCGGTGGAAACTCTCGGCAGCATTTCGGTTATCTGCTCGGACAAAACCGGAACGTTGACCAAAGACGAGATGACCGTGCGAAAAATATTTGTCGCGGGAAAAACGCTCAGCGTCACCGGGAGCGGCTATGAGCCGACGGGCGCCATCATGGAAAATGAAAACATCGTTGCGCCCGAGGGTCCGCTTAACGATCTGCTCCTGGCCGCCGCGCTCGCTTCAGACGTGCGTCTCGTGGGCGATGAGCTCGGCGGCAACGACGGATTGACTCACTTCGCCTGGGAGATCAAAGGCGATCCGACGGAAGGCGCGCTGACCACCTTTAGGTTGCCTTTGGTTGACTGGGTGATTGTCACGGCCGTCGCGCTCACGTTTTTGCTTGTGCTCGAGCTCGGGAAGCGGCTGGAACGGCGCGGCTGGTTCGGAGAGATGGCCTGAAGGAAAGCCTTCGAGACAATCAGGATGGAGATGGGTGATTCCAAGAATGGCTTGCGTATGGGGAGAGAGGTGGGCAAGCTGACCGGATCTAGGCATGCCGGAGGCGGGAATCCAGTCCCGATGCGTGTGCAGATTTTTATCCGTGCCTCTTGTCTTTTCCTCTTTGTTTTCCTCCCGGCTTGCGCAGTCTCAACCCAAGGGCAACATCCTGTCGGGCCGGAGACCCTCGGCAAAGTTATCTATGTTGTCAATCATGGGTGGCACACCGCGATCGTTTTAAAGAGAGACGAGATCCCCGAGACTATTGTTTGGCCCGAGTTGCGCGATTTCGCGCGGAACCAGTATATTGAAGTAGGCTGGGGCGACTGGGACTATTATCAGATACCGGAGGCAACCTGGGCGATGACGTTGAAAGCAGCCTTCTGGCCAACGCGGAGCGTGTTACACGTAGCCGGCTTCAGTGAACCGGTGAGGAAATTTTTCCCCGCGAGCGAGGTCATTGAAGTTGCCCTCACCGACGAGGGGTTCAAAGAGCTGTGCGGGTTCATTGCTCGAACTCACATGAGAGTTGAGGGCGATCAGGGGATAAAAATCGGCCCCGGCTTGTACGGCAACAGCAGATTTTACCCGGCAGAGGGCAAATTCCACGTTTTTCGTAACTGTAACAGATGGGTTGCTCAGGCGCTGCGCATTGCGGGGCTTCCCGTGAACCGGTTTACAATGACCGCCGGTTCCGTCATGGCTCAGGTCAGAGAACGCACGCCCCCTAAGCGCATCCCGATGTTAGCGCCCGGAACCAACCATGAATGATATCATCGCCGTAACCCTGACGCGCCGCATCATCCTCGGCCTGTTGCTGGGTGGCCTGGTGATCCTGAGCTATGCGGTGCTCTATCTGTTCCTTGTCCCCGTGGCTTGGGCCGGGATCCTCACCTATGCTACCTGGCCGCTTTATGCGCGGCTGCGCCGGAGCCTGCGTGGCCAAGCCGCGATAAGCGCGCTGATCATGACGCTGCTCCTGAGTGCGGCGTTTGTGCTGCCGCTGCTGTGGTTGATTGCCCTTTTAGGGGACGAACTCGCCGTCGCCTACGCTGCGGTGGCTGCCTATCTAGCGCAAGGACCGCGACCGTTGCCGGAATTCATCGCGCACATTCCTTGGCTGGGCGAGCGGCTGCAAGAACTCCTCAACCAGTTCGCCGGGGATCCAGCTGCGGTGCCGCTGCAGATTGGTCAGTGGGTTGAGCAGCGCACCGACGACCTGCTGAATCTCCTTGGCGGCGTCGGACGCAACGCCGCCAAGCTCGGTTTTGCCCTCATCGCCGTATTCTTCCTCTACCGCGACGGGGAGATCCTGCTTGACCAGGTGCAGCGCGTGTTGCACCGTTTCATCGGCGCGCGCGTCGATGTTTACCTCGTCGCCATCGGCGATACCACCAGGGCCGTAGTTTATGGCTTGGTGCTCGCCGCACTGGCGCAGGGGGCGCTCGCTGGACTGGGTTACTGGGTCGCGGGTGTTCAGGCGCCAGCCCTGCTTTCCGCGTTGACCGTGCTGATAGCTCTAATCCCCTTCGGCGCGCCCTTTGTGTGGGGCCCGATCGGCGTGTGGCTACTGCTCAACGGAAAGGTGGCTGCCGGTGTCGGTCTGCTGCTCTGGGGCATACTAGTGGTGAGCTGGATAGATAACCTCGTCCGTCCCTTGGTGATCAGTAGCGCTACTCGCATTCCCATCCTGCTAGTTCTGTTCGGTGTGCTGGGCGGCTTGGCGGCTTTTGGACTGGTTGGGCTCTTCCTCGGACCGGTGATCGTCGCTGTGCTGAGGGCAGTGTGGGGCGAATGGTTGGAGGAGCAAGCACCGCAGAGCGACGGCGCCTAATATACGGTGAGCAGGCAAGACAACTTGATTTGGAATCTTATCTACATCTGATCGCAGTACTGGGACTGGGGGCGGCAACCCTGTGGGGCGCAATCCCCATCGGCCTAGCCATGGGGCTCGAACCTTGGGTGGCGGGATTTGCTGCCGCCATGGGAGCTGCGCTTGGAACGCTCGCGGTCTTGGCACTCGGTGGCCGGATACGAAACTATCCACCGGCGCTACTCGCCAAAGCCGCTAACCGTCGTCGCGGCGTGACGTACCGCATCTGGGTGCGCTACGGGGTAGCGGGCCTCGGCCTGTCGGCGCCCCTCTTCGTGGGCGCACCGCTGGGTGCGGCGTTGGGTATCATCCTGGGTGCGCCGGTCGACCGCCTCCTAATATGGATGATGCTAGGCATCGTTCTCTGGAGCGCTGGGCTGACGTTGGTGGCAACGCTCGGGTTAAGCGCGTTTCAACAGTAAACGGATCGCGATTTCAGGCAAGATGAAGTTTGACAGAAGCGAAGGGTCTTGATCTACTAAAAATTTGCCAACCCATGCTTACGTCGGTCGCGCCTGGGTTAAACGGTGTTATCGGTTTATGGAAGAGCCAATTTTAGGGTGCAAGGTTGTTGTCGAGCTAAGTGATTTTCCGCGGCTCTTCGATGTCCTAAAGCAGCAGGGTTACCGGGTCGTCGGTCCGAGCGTGCGCGAGGGTGCGATCGTCTATGACGAACTGGCTTCGGTGTCTGACCTGCCGATTGGCTGGACTGATGAGCAAGGCGGTGGAACCTATCGTCTCAGACGGCGCGATGATCAAGCTCCCTTCGGCTATGTTGTTGGGCCACACTCATGGAAGAAGTTTCTGCATCCGCCGGTCGCGCGATTGTTGCAGGCAACGCGCACTGCGGACGGCTTTCAGATCATCGCTGAGAACGAAGATCCGCCAAAGTTCGCTTTCATCGGCGTGCGTTCCTGTGAACTGCACGCCATCACCATTCAGGACAGAGTCTTCATCGGCGATCAGTTCACCGATCCGGTCTATCAGGCGCGACGCGAGCAGATCTTCATCGTCGCGGTGAATTGCGGGCAGGCGGGCGGAACTTGTTTCTGCGTTTCGATGAACACTGGGCCGAAGGCGACTGCCGGTTTCGATCTCGCGCTGACCGAAATACTCGCGGGTGGGCGGCATTACTTCATCGTCGAAGCAGGCACAGAGAAAGGCTGGGAGATTCTGCGCGAGTTGCCGCACGCGCAAGCGAGCGACGATGAGAAGCAGGAAGCAGAAAAGATCGTTGCCGGAGCCGCTGCGCAGATGGGGCGGACTATGGACACCGCTGGCATCAAAGAGTTGCTCTATCGCAACTACGAACATCCGCGCTGGGACGACGTGGCCAGCCGTTGTTTGACCTGCGCCAACTGCACGATGGTCTGCCCGACCTGCTTTTGCACCACCGTTGAGGACGTGACTGATTTGACGGGTGAGCATGCTGAGCGATGGCGAAAATGGGACTCGTGCTTCACGATGGATTTCTCTTGCATTCACGGCGGCAGCGTGCGCGCCTCGGCGAAATCACGTTATCGTCAGTGGATGACGCATAAACTCGCTACATGGATAGATCAGTTCGACACCTCGGGTTGTGTCGGCTGCGGGCGCTGCATTACCTGGTGCCCGGTCGGGATTGACATCACGGAAGAGGTCCGCGCCATCCGCGAATCGCCGCCGCGGGTGGCGGCGACCGAACTTCCAACCGTTCCGCCTGAAAGGGTTGACGATGGAAACGCTTGAACCAGTACTGTCGGAACATCCGTTCTTTCGGGACCTCGCGCCGGAATATCTGCATGTGCTGGTCGGCTGCGCATCGAATGTGCGCTTTGAGGCCGGGCAGCAGCTCTTCCGCGAGGGCGCGGATGCCAACGAGTTCTATCTCATCCGTCACGGCAAAGTGGCGCTTGAAGTCTACGTGCCCGGACGCGGCTCGATCACCATTCAGACGCTCGGCGGCGGCGAAATCCTGGGCTGGTCCTGGCTCGTGCCGCCTTATCAGTGGCGCTTTGACGCGCGGGCGGTCGATCTCGTGCGCGCCATCACGCTTGACGGCAAGTGTCTGCGCACGAAATGCGAGGGCGACCCGCGTCTCGGTTTTGAACTGCTGAAGCGGTTCGCGCATGTGATGACCGAGCGGCTTCAGGCCACGCGGCTGCAGCTTCTTGACGTTTATGGCCATCGTTCCTAAAGGACTGGCAGTGATGGCTGAAACCGCCGACCCGATGCTGCCGGAGCCGCACCGCCTGGAGCGTGTGCGGCGCGAAACGCACGACACCTTCACGCTCGAACTCAAACCGGCGCAGGGCAACGTGAAACCCTTCGCTCCGGGTCAGTTCAATATGCTGTATGTGTTCGGCACAGGCGAGTCAGCCATTTCGATCAGCGGCGATCCGGCAGACACGGACACACTGGTGCACACAGTGCGCGCAGTCGGCACGGTCACCAGAGCGATGCAGAAGCTCAGGCGCGGAGACATGATCGGGGTGCGCGGCCCGTTCGGCAGTGCTTGGCCCGTCGCCGAGGCCGAAGGAAGCGACGTGGTGATTGTCACCGGCGGAATCGGTCTCGCCCCGTTGCGCCCTGTGATTTACCGCGTGCTGGCGCACCGCGAAAAGTACGGCAGAGTCGCGCTGCTCTATGGCGCGCGCACGCCCCGTGATCTTCTCTTTCAGCGCGAACTCGAAAAGTGGCGCAGCCTCTTTGATCTGGAGGTGGAGATCACACTGGACACGGCATCAGGCGACTGGCGCGGCAACGTCGGCGTAGTGACGCGATTGATCCCTGCTGCGCCGTTTGATTCGCTCAATGCCGTCGCGCTGATCTGCGGGCCGGAAGTGATGATACGTTTCACCGTGCTGGAATTGCACAAGCGTGGAATGAGCGACGATAACATTTATCTTTCGATGGAGCGCAATATGAAGTGCGCCATCGGCTTCTGCGGCCACTGCCAGTTCGGCCCAACCTTCATCTGCAAGGACGGGCCGGTTTTCCGCTACGATCGGATCGGAGCGTGGCTGGGGAAACGGGAGATTTGAGATGGCACGCCCGCGCAAACCAAAACTTGCGGTCTGGAAGTTTGCCTCGTGCGATGGCTGCCAGCTGAGCCTGCTCGATTGTGAAGATGAACTGCTGGCCGTTGCAGGCGAGGTGCAGATTGCATACTTCCCGGAAGCGTCGCGCGCCATGGTCAAAGGCCCCTACGATCTGTCGCTGGTCGAAGGCTCGATCACCACGCCGCACGATGCCGAGCGCATTCAGCAAGTGCGCAAGGCTTCAAGGCATCTCGTCACCATCGGTGCCTGCGCGACGGCGGGCGGCATTCAGGCGCTCAGGAACTTCCGCGACGTTCGTGAATTCACCCGCATCGTTTACGCGACACCTGAATACATCAGCACGCTCGACCGATCCACACCGATTTCAGAACACGTCAAGGTCGATTTCGAGTTGCGCGGCTGTCCGATCAACAAGCGGCAACTGCTTGAAGTCATCAGCGCATATCTCAACAATCGCAAGCCGAACACGCCCGCGCACAGCGTCTGCATCGAGTGCAAGCTGCGCGGCACGGTCTGTGTGATGGTCGCGCGCGGCACGCCCTGTCTCGGGCCGGTGACGCAGGCCGGATGCGGCGCGATCTGCCCGGCGTATGATCGCGGTTGCTACGGTTGTTTCGGTCCGATGGAGACACCGAACACGGCGGCGTTGAGCAGGCAACTGGTTCAGTTTGGAATGAAGCGGCCGGAGATTGCGCGCCTCTATCGCAGCTTCAATGCCGATGCCGAACCGTTCCGCAAGGAGAGCGAAGCGAATGCCCAGCAGGACGATCAAAGTTGACTATCTGGCGCGCGTCGAAGGCGAAGGCGCGCTTTACGTGAAGATCAAAGATGACCGCGTGACGGACGTAAAGCTCAGAATCTTTGAGCCGCCCCGTTTTTTTGAAGCCTTCCTGCGCGGCCGCAGTTACCGCGAAGTGCCCGACATTGTGGCGCGCATCTGCGGCATCTGCCCCATCGCTTATCAGATGAGCGCGGTTCACGCTTTGGAAGACGCTTTCGGCGTAAAGGTTGACGGACAGTTGCGCGCGCTGCGGCGATTGATTTACTGCGGCGAATGGATCGAGAGCCACGCGCTGCACATCTTCCTTTTGCACGCGCCGGACTTTCTCGGTTACGAGGACGCGATTCGGATGGCGAAGGATCATCCTGACCTCGTCCAGCGCGGTCTGAGATTGAAGAAGACCGGCAATGAAATTATAACCCTCATCGGCGGCCGGGAAATTCATCCGATCAATGTGAAGGTTGGCGGCTTTTACAAAGTCCCCGCCAAGCGCGATTTCACCGAACTGCGGGAACGACTGCTACGCGCGCGCGATGAAGCGCGTGAAACCGTGCGCTGGGCGGCGCGTCTGCCGTTCCCGGAGTTCGAGCAGGATTATGAGTTTGTCGCCCTCAGCCATCCACGCGAGTACCCGTTCAACGAAGGACGGCTCGTTTCCAATAAAGGACTGAACGTCTCCGCGCAGGAGTTCGACGAGCATTTCACCGAAGAACACGTTGCCCATTCCAACGCCCTGCACTGTACGCTCAAAACCCGCGGCGCATATTTCGTCGGACCAATGGCGCGTTACAATCTGAACTTCGACCGGCTCTCGCTCCTTGCCAAGGAAGCCGCGCGCGAAGCCGGACTCGGCGAAACCTGTCGCAATCCGTTTCAGAGCATCATCGTTCGCTGCGTCGAAGTGCTTTACGCCTTCGATGAAGCCATCAGAATCATCGACGAATACGAGATGCCGGACGCGCCTGCCGTTGAAGTCGCACCTAGCCCGGCAACCGGCTTTGCCTGTACCGAGGCGCCGCGCGGCATGCTCTGGCATCGCTATCGCACGGATGAGCAGGGATTGATTCTCGATGCGAAGATCGTTCCGCCCACTTCGCAGAATCAAAAGACCATCGAGAATGACCTGCGCGCTTTCGTGCGTGCGCGACTGCATCTCGAAAATGACGCACTGACATGGCAGTGCGAGCAGGCCGTGCGCAACTATGACCCGTGCATTTCGTGCGCGACGCACTTTCTACGGTTGGAAATCGAGCGCGAATAGCAGAATGAATCACCCGATGTCATCGCAGCAGAGCCGCACACTCATCATTGGCGTCGGCAATGAATATCGCTGCGATGACGGCGCCGGGTTGATCGTTGCGCGCCGTTTGAAACAGCAGATGAGAGATGATGTCACCGTGCTCGAGCAGAGCGGCGATGGCGCGGCCTTGATGGAAGCGTGGAAAGGCGCAGATACCGTGATTCTGATTGACGCGGTGAACTCGGGTACGGAAGCAGGAACGATTCATCGCCTTGAGGCCCACGCGCAACCGATTCCGCAACGGTTCTTTCGTTACTCGACGCACGCCTTTAGCGTGGCTGAAGCGATTGAATTGGCGCGCGCGCTGGGCGAGCTTCCTGGCCGTTTGATTGTTTTCGGCATCGAGGGAAAAACCTTCAAGGCTGGGAATGGTCTTTCAGGCGAAGTCGAAATTGCCGTGCGAGATGTGGTTGAGCGTGTAATCAATGAGTTAGCCCGCTCGTCATAAGCACATTTGACAACAAGTTGGCTGAGATGCCCTGGATCATGGGAACAACCAATGGAGATCGTGTTGAAGTTGCTGACAATCTTTGGCCTGGGGGTAATTGCTCTCTGGGCAGCTATTCCTGCTGGCTTGGCGCTGCAAGTCCATCCCGTAGCAGTAGGTATCACAGCCGCCATTGGCGCCATGCTGGGCGCACTGGTAATGGTGTTGCTTGGTGAGCGCGTGCGAACGTGGCTGGCGCAACGCCACAAAGGGAAAGGACAGAAAGAGCGTCACGGGCTCATCTATCGTATTTGGCATTGCTACGGCGTGGTAGGACTGGGACTATTGGCCCCTCTGCTTGCCGGCGCGCCGCTAGGGGGCGCGCTCGGGCTTACACTTGGAGTACCTGCTGGCCGTTTATTGCTTTGGATAGGTCTTGGCATCGTTCTCTGGAGCATGGGGTTGACGCTGGCTGGCGCACTGTTATGGGACGTCGTCTAACGACCCGCTCGCGACCATAGCGCGTTCCGCGTTTGCAATGGGGACACATTGATAACGAAGGTGGCCGGGCGCGGGCACAAGGCGCTGCAGCGAGTTCGTCTCCGCTAAGGCTCCGGCGGGGCGCTGAGCTTGGGTCGTTATGTAAGGAAAAGGAATAGGATGCTGATGAGTGTAACAACTTTGTCCTTCTTCATAGCGGGACTGGCGCTATTGATCGTCGGGGCTGAATTTCTGGTGCGGGGCGCTTCCAGACTGGCCGCCGCCGCAGGTGTCTCGCCGCTGATGATCGGGCTGACGGTTGTGGCCTACGGCACCAGTGCTCCCGAACTGGCTGTGAGCGTGCAGTCCGCCCTCGCGGGACAACCCGATATTGCTCTGGGGAATGTAGTGGGCAGTAATATTTTTAATGTCCTATTCATTCTCGGCCTCTCAGCACTGATTGCGCCGCTGATTGTTTCGCAGCAACTGGTGCGGCTGGACGTGCCGATTATGATCGGCGTATCGCTGCTGCTGTTTTTCCTCGCGCTTGACGGGAAGATCGGCAGATTGGACGGCTTGTTGCTCACCGTCGGCGTAGTGGGGTACACGATCTTCGCCGTCCGTCAGGGCCGGAGAGAAAACGCTCAGGTCAGAACCGAGTATGCTGAAGAGTATGGCGCAACTAAACTACAAGCTGCCAACTGGCGACACTTTGCCATTCAGCTTGTTTTGATCGCTACCGGTCTGGGAGTGCTGGTTCTTGGCGCGCGCTGGCTGGTTGATAGCGCCAGCCTGATAGCGAAGGCTATGGGTGTAAG
>ORMF012549015.1_pt1 | contig 20863 bp, 20 predicted proteins | sample 1779871 | NCBI WGS metagenome assembly ORMF01 (sample SAMEA104232316, study PRJEB22302) | groundwater metagenome | biome: forest; feature: aquifer; material: groundwater | place: USA | collected 2011-08-07 | depth 5.4 m | reverse complement strand
GTTGGCGAGCTGATCCAGATCGATGGTTCAGACCATTGGTGGTTTGAGACCCGCGGACCGCGCTGTACCCTGCTCGTCTACCTTGACAACGCAACAAGCCGTCTAATGCATCTGCAGTTTGTCGAGAGCGAGAGCACGTTCGATTATTTCAAGGCGACGCGGGCCTATCTGGAGCGGCACGGCAAGCCGGTCGCGTTCTATTCCGACAAGCACGGCGTGTTCCGGGTCAACCGGAGGGATGCAGCCGGCGGAGACGGCATGACCCAGTTTGGCCGCGCCCTCCGGTTCGCCCGCCGCAGCATCCAGCCCGAGTATGCGATCCAGCAGCGCGGCATCGTTTTCAGCCAGCGCCGTGTTCTTCAGCTCCACAAAATACCAGTGGCGCGTTTCCACCAGCGCAACATTGGGTACGGCATCCTCCATGGCAGTGCGCAATTTTTCGAGGCGGAAGGATGAAAGGGCTGGCTTGCCGGCGGAAACTCGGAACATGGGCAACAAAATACGGTGAAATGATGAAGCGCGATTATACTATGCGCACCCGTTTAACCTAGCTCGTCATTCCCGCGCAGCGGACAATGCTGTGTTTGAAGTGTTGTCCCACTGCGTGGGGATTTCGTTAGCTGTCTGGATTCCCCGCCTGCGCGGGAATGACAAAACCTGAGGGTCACAAAACCATCATGCCCACTGCACGCCCCACCCCCATCACGCAAAAACAGGTCGCCGCCTTCCTCAAGCCGCGCCCGCACGACAGCCACAAGGGCATGTTCGGCACGGTGGTGGTGATCGGCGGCGCCGGCGGCATGGTGGGCGCCCCGCTGCTGGCCGCGCGCGCCGCACTCAAGATGGGTGCGGGCTGCGTGCATGTCGGACTGCTGGCGGACAATGTGCCCGTGGTGGATCTGGTTCAGCCGGAGCTGATGCTGCACAGCGCGCAAGACGCAATACGCATGCTCCCTCACCCCAACCCTCTCCCGGCGGGAGGGGGGGCAAACGCGAAAAATATGTTTAATTCTGTGCTGGCCGTCGGCTGCGGCATGGGCACCTCGATTGCCGCGCAGAAAATTTTGTACCAGGCGCTCAAGACAGATGCCGCACTGGTGCTGGATGCCGATGCGCTCAACCTGCTCGCCCGCCAGCCCGATTTGCAGGAGGACCTGCGCGCGCGCAAGGCACCCTCCGTGATCACTCCCCACCCCGGCGAAGCCTCGCGCCTGCTCGGCACAAGCACGGAACAAGTGCAGGCCGCGCGCACCGAAGCCGCGCAGCAACTCGCCAAAAAACTGCATTGCGCCGTCGTGCTGAAAGGCGCGGACAGCGTGTGCACCACCCGCAACGGCAAAACTTATTTAAACAAGACCGGCAACCCCGGCATGAGCAGCCCCGGCATGGGTGATGTGCTGACCGGCATGATCGCCGCCTTCATCGCACAAGGGCTGGATGCGGACCAGGCCCTGTTGCTGGCGGTGCACCTGCACGGCGCGGCGGGCAATGCGCTGGCACAGCAGAGCATTGCCGCCGGCATGACGGCCACGGAGGTGACCGAGTGGGCGCGCTGGCTATTGAATCAGTGGACGCGCTGAAAACTGCGAGAGCGCATCAAACCCCTGAGTCCGTCCAGGACTGCCAGCCATACGGCGCCAGCCAGACATAGGGTGCAACGAGCCCTGCGGTGCTCAGCGCAAGTTCCAGAAAACCCATGCCCGCGTGCACAGTCGCCAAAGCGTGTTGATAATCCTGCTGCCCCGCATACTCGCGAGCCTGCTCGAGCGCCAGACGATTCTGCTCCACCAGCTTCCCGATGGTCAGCTTCTCATCGTCCGTCGGCTTGAATTCGGCAATCGCCACAGGAACCAATTCGAGGTAGCTGCGGTTGCGCTCGAGTTCATAGGCATATTCCCCGGCCAGAGTTTCAAATTTCATCGTGTAATCAACTGTCGCTGTACCCAACACACGGTTCATTGCAGACTTCATGACCTGCGCAGCATTGTTCAGCGCCCGTAGCGCATCATCCACGCGGCCTGTACCGGCGTACATCCCGGCCTCCGCCATCCCCTCGGCAAGGCGTGTGAGTTGTGCATCTTCATTCAATGATGCAGCAACGGGTGAGAGTCCCGCGCGCTTTACATAACCGCGATAGGATTTCTCCAGGAATTCGACGCTTCCCAGCAACTTCTCGTAGCTTTCCAGCAGCTTCCTGCTTTCGACCCGCTGCTTGAGCGCAAGCGTTACAGAATCGGAAGAGGCCATCCGCAACGAAAGCAGCAATACCCACCTGGACACGACTTCGTTAAGCTGTTTCTCGGCGCCGGCAAAATCTCCATTCTTCAGCCCGGCAAGGGCATGGGCGTAATTATCTTTTGCCAGGGCGATAAGGCCCAGAGCCTCGGCATCCTGGTTTGCCCGGATGCGCTCCGCAGCGGGCACATTCTCAACCAGGCTATGCACAAACACCTGCTTCTGTGCCAGCCCGGCGGGGATATTCCCTGCCTGGGCAAACGCAAACTGCGCCACGCAGAACGTCAAAAGAAAGATGGCTGCCGCCCGGCAGATTCCTTCCAGTTTGGCTGGGTATCCGGGGTTCATCTTGCCTCCCCAATTCCGGGTTGTGCCTGGTTGCGGAATGTCACCGTGCACGGTGTATCAGTCGGGCAAAGCACCGCCTTTACCAGCTTGTTGAACCGGCCCTCTTCCCCCAACACTCCCTGCGGATAGGAATGGACCTTGACAGTCCACCGCGCTCCCTTATGCAGGACATCAATATTCCGCCACTCCACCCCCTCCACCGTGGCAGTTCCCATGCTGCGTTTCTTTTCAAGAAGCTGGCCGAGCACTTGTGCCTCCAGTTCGCTGTCCGGATCTTCGAGTGCAGTTTGCGACAGCGGCAACGGCAGCGGTCCGCGCCGATGGACGCAACTTACCTGGGCCGGATTCTGGCCGCCGGCCCAGCAATTCCAGGCAAGAGAGGGAAGCACGTCAGCCCGGGCGGAAGCCGCGCCCAAACACAGCAAGGCAGCCGGAATGGCAAGCAACCGGCGAGGCAAGAATTGAGTAGCCATAATGATCTCCTTCATCGAATGATTTTCCAGATGGGGCGATGCCCCGTAACTTGATGCTTGAAGATCAGTCTGACAAACGAGTGTTAACCGGCGCTTAACGGCTGAAAAATTTCCGGGATGCCGTGTGCCGAAAAAATGGAGTTCTGACTATAGGATTTGTAGTGCGCATCAACTGGCCAAATACGGGCTTCTGCAATCTGCTAGACTGCGCGCATGACATTCAACGCGTTTATTGCAGTCGGTCTCGGGGCGGCCATCGGCGCATGGCTGCGCTGGGGTCTGGGCCTGTGGCTTAATCCGGCGCTGCCCGAATTGCCGCTCGGCACGCTTTCCGCCAACCTGGCCGGCGGCTATCTCATCGGTCTCGCCGTGGCATTCTTCATGCAGCATCCGGGGCTTTCGCCGGAATGGCGCCTGCTCATCATCACCGGCTTTCTCGGCGGGCTGACCACCTTCTCCACCTTTTCGGCTGAAACCGTCACGCTGCTCGCGCGCGGGCAATACGCATTGAGCATGGCCATCATCGCTGCCCATCTGGGTGGCTCGCTGCTGATGACCGTGCTGGGGATGCAGACCATGAAGTGGGTTCAGTAACAGGAGGCAGTATGCAAAGCGTTTACCTCAAGTTTTACCTTACGGAAAAGCAACGCCACAACGGCACACTGCTGTATGAATGGTTGCTGGAAGAGGCGAAGAAACTCGGCGTGCCGGGTGGCTCGGCATTCCGCGCCATCGCGGGTTTTGGCAGGCATGGTCGCCTGCACGAGGAATCTTTTTTCGAGCTCGCGGGTGAATTGCCGGTGCAGGTGGAATTCGTGCTGGATACGGTATTGGCCGACAAACTGCTGGGAGCGTTGCGCACGCACAAGCTCAACCTGTTCTATGTGCGCTATGCGGTGGAGTCGGGTATTTTGTAAATCGGAAAAATTTGAACGGGCGTAGGAAACTTCTACACCCGGGCTACGTCACTGATAGTCCGGCAGAAGGCCGAGAATGCTAGACAGGAACTGGACTGCCACAGCCGCGCAGTGATGGAGTGGGTCATTGCGAGCGCAGCGCGGCAATCCAGAAGTTCTGGCGGCGCATTGGCCTGAGTGGATTGCCACGGCCCTGCGGGCCTCGCAATGACAGTGCTCAAGGGCGTTGCGGTTGTAGGAATGTTGTGCCATCGAACGTAGCCCAGATGAAATGCAATGGAATCCGGGGAAACTTCTACACCTGGGCTACGTCACCGGTTGCAACCCTGGAACCACCGCGAAATCAGCGCTGCCAAGCATACATCTTTTGCAGGAACGATTCCGCATCCAATGCCGCAAGCTCGGCTGGCATGGATACGTGCCCGCTTGCCGGCACAACCATCTGTTGCTGGCACACCAGCGCGACAGCGGGGTTCCAGCCGGCAAACATGGCCTCTTCGCCATATTCCGCTTCCATCGCATCACGTTCAATTTCGTAGCTGCTCATATTCATCACGACACCCATGGCACACCTCCTTCTGCTTCCCTGGCATTGAGGTTGAAACGCCGCCCCGTAGTTATGTTATCGGCTGGCCGATCCTGAAGTTAAGGCACTGCAAGGTTTCCTGCCGCCGAACCCGAATTTGCCGACCTTGTATAACCAATATGCATATTACATACCAACACATGCCGTATTACCCGAAGTGGCGATAATGCTGGCGTAGAGGCTATCAAGAGGTGTGTTCTGACATGGTTGGCAATTTTTAAAATTGACAAAAATTTGTTTTAGTCCAAGTAATGAGACAATTTTAGTCATGCCCCCTTGTTGCCGGGTAACTTGGCAAGCATGACGCAGTGGGCGGCGGAAGGTAGAATGCGCCCTTTGTTGAGCAATTGAATACGAATGTCCATCCAATGGTATCCCGGCCACATGACCTCGGCGCGCAAGAAAGCGGCCGAGACGATGGAGCGAATCGATGTCGTGATCGAAGTGCTGGATGCGCGCCTGCCTGAGGCAAGCTGTAATCCGATGATCAACGAACTGCGCCTGCACCGGAGCCGCCCCTGCCTGAAAATCCTCAACAAGGCCGACCTCGCCGACCCCGCCGCCACCAAGGCCTGGCTCAACTTCTACAACATGCAGAAAAACGTCAAGGCCGTCGCTCTGTCGTGCAAGAAGCCGGGCGATGCCGCGAAAATACCCGGACTGTGCGCCGCGCTCGCGCCGCATCGCGGCACCAACCTCAAGCCCCTGCGCATGATGATCATGGGCATCCCCAACGTCGGCAAGTCCACCCTGATGAATGCCCTGCTGAAGCGCCGCGCGGCAGCGGTGGGCGACGAACCGGCCATCACCAAAAACCAGCAGAGCTTCGACCTGAACGAACAGATGACGCTCATCGATACCCCCGGCCTGATGTGGCCGAAAATCGAACATGAAAGCGACGGCCTCATGCTGGCCGCGAGCCACGCCATCGGACGCAACGCCATCATCGACGAAGAAGTCGCCACCTTCCTCGCCGACCTCCTGCTCGCCCGCTACCCTGCCCTGCTTACCGCGCGCTATGGGTTTGCCGTGGAGAGAATGGATGGCGCAGACATCATCGCAGACATCGCCAAACACCGTGGCTATCTCCTCAAGGGCGGCGAATCCGACCTGGAAAAAGCCGCGCTCATGCTGCTGCAGGATTACCGCACCGGCGCGCTGGGACGTATCAGCCTGGAGACACCGCAAAGCCGCAGCGCCATGCTTGGCGGGCAAGCGCCCGCCGACGCAGCACAAAAGGAAGCCACTCAGAACCATGCCGAGTAATTTTAATTTGCATTATTGAGGTTTACATAATTGAAGACGGTGCTGCATCGCTCAGAATGGAATTAAAAAAATAATAAGACCACCCCGTCATTCCCGCGCAGGCGGGAATCTAGCAAGAATAAACACCCCGCGAAGCGGAATACCGTTTACTTGGTACCCAACCGCTCGCCCTGAGGTATCGAAGGGCATGCATCAAGTGGTTCGATACCTCACCACGAATGGCCTAATGAAAAATTCGGGTTACATTTACGGCGGTATTGGTCAACAATATCCTCCCAGCCGCCCACGACAGTCAAGAAAAACCATGCGCCCTTCCCTTGCCCGATCCGTTACCCCTCGCGAAGTATGGGCGTGGGCCATGTACGACTTCGCCAACTCCGGCTACACCACGGTGGTCATCACCGCCATTTTCAATGCCTACTTCGTTTCGGTGGTGGCGGGCAACCAGCCGTGGGCAACGTTCGCCTGGACGGCTGCGCTGGCGGCCTCCTACGCCGCGATCATGTTCACCGCACCCGTCATCGGAGCTTATGCGGATGCGTACGCCGCCAAGAAAAAGCTGCTGGCGCTGACCACCATCGGCTGCGTGATTTTCACCGCGCTGCTGGCGCTGGCCGGACCGGGCAGCCTGTGGCTCGCCATTCCCCTGATCGTGCTTTCCAATTTCTTTTACGGCAGCGGCGAGAATCTGGTGGCGGCCTTTTTGCCGGAGCTGGCACGCGGGCGCTCGCTCGGCAAAGTATCGGGATGGGGATGGAGCCTGGGTTATATCGGCGGACTGGTGAGCCTGGGCGCCTGCCTCGCTTATGTGTCCTGGGCACAGGGACAGGGCCAACAGGCTGCGGATTTCGTGCCGGTGACCATGCTGATCACCGCCGCGCTGTTCGCCATTTCCAGCCTGCCTACTTTTTTGTTCCTCAAGGAGCGCGCCGTGCCGCAGCCCCATTTGCAGGGGCTGAACCTGATGCAGGAATCTTTTGCCCGGCTCGCGCAGACCCTGCACCATGCGAAGGATTACCGCGACCTGCAGCGCTTTCTCATCTGCACCGTGTTTTACCAGGCGGGCATCCAGGCGGTAATCACGCTCGCCGCCATCTACGCGCAACAGGCGATGCACTTCACCACCCGGCAAACCATCCTGCTGATTTTTGTGGTCAACATCACTGCCGCCATCGGCGCTTTTCTGTTCGGCCACCTGCAAGACCGTATCGGCCATATTCCCACCATCGCCTTGACGCTGACCGGCTGGATCGCCATGATCGGCCTGGCATGGGCCGCGCAGGGCCCCGGGTTGTTCTGGGCCGCAGCAAATCTCGCGGGAATCTGCATGGGCTCCAGCCAATCCGCCGGGCGGGCGCTGGTGGCGCTGTTGAGCCCGGCCACGCGGCGCGCCGAGTTTTTCGGGCTATGGGGACTGGCGGTCAAGCTTTCGTCAATCCTGGGGCCGCTGACTTATGGGGCAGTAAGCTGGATATCGCAGGGTGACCATCGCCTGGCCATGCTGATCACCGGCAGTTATTTTGTTGCGGGGTTGGCGATATTGGCCGGCGTGAATGTCAGGCGCGGGAGGCGTGCGGCATTGCGGGCATAGCGACATAAATCTACTGCGCGAACCGGCATCGAGGTCGCGCGGTGCTCGGCATCCTCATGTACTCCTGTGTACACTCCGGTGCCTGTGCTCCAAGCTCCCCCAATGCCGGCCCGCTCGCTACGATTTCTGCCGCCATGTATTAAGTTGGTGCGGGATGCAATCACGGCAAATTGTCCATGAACCGCTTCATGGAAACTTTAAGCGCAGCAAAATTCGGGTTGTACATCAAACGCCGCAAGATGCCGGCTTTAAGGTTTTGTTCGGTTACTTCTCCCTGCAAAGCCTGTTCGGGATGTTTGATGCAGGCAGCATATTTTTCCATATCGCCGGGATAATAATGCGCGCAATTGGCATAATCTCCCGCTGCCCCGTAGTGTGGATCGTCAGGAGACAGCACGATGGCCGTGTGTGCGGAACTTAATATTTTCTGTCCGGGCACTACGCTATCCACCAGCTCCAGTTTTTCCGCCGGAATGCCGGGCGGAAGTTCTTTCGTATCGGTGGTGTAAAGCACCAGCTTGCTGGAGGGGTGGCGCGCGTGCGCCATGAACTCCAGGGATGCCGGTGTGTTGGCGGTGGTGTCGTCCTGGCTGGCTGCGGCAAACACCGGGATGCTTACTTCATGTTTCTGCAACAGGGAGTTCAATTTCTTCGCTAGCGCGTACATCTGGGCGACGGCATTTTTGGGAAGCGACTCATACTTGTAGTGGCTCTTATCCGGCCTGATGCCTACCCACTTCGCAGACGGCATCAGCCAGCTATACAGTTTGTGCAGATTCGCCCGGGCCGCGCGCGCCGTAATTTCGAGCGCGGGGGAAAACAAAAACAGGCCGCGCACGCGGTCATCGCGCAAGCTCTGGTAAACGCTCAGCGCCCCCCCGGCGGAGAACCCGGCCAGATAAACTTCATCAACTTCTTCGGCCAGCCTGTCGGTGCCATAAGCCACCGTACTGGCCCATTCATGCCAGCTCACATCAAGCAAATCTCCGGGCTGTGTGCCGTGGCCGGGCAACAACACGGCCATGACACGAAAACCATTCTCCTGAAAAAACGCAGCCAGATGACGCATGAAATATGGGGAGTCGGTCAGGCCGTGCGTGAGCAGCACGCCGCGCCGATAGGTTTTGTTTTGCCCAGCCGCAGCGTCAACCAGCGGTTTCAGTTCAAACGGCGCGTTGCCTTCGACTATTCTTTCCAGTTCGGCGGCGCCCAGTTTGGCGCGGGCTTTGCACAGCATGTCCCGGTTAAGCGCCACATAATCCGCAAACGCCAACTGGTCTCCATTGAACCGGGTGTTCAATCCGGATGGCTGATGCCGTGCTTCCGGCTGTGGGGGCGATATCTTCAAGGCAGTTCTCTATCTTTTTGGTCTGGTCTTTTTCATGTCATGCCGTATAATTTCACTTGCTGCAACCGCGATAACCTTGATGGAAAACTTATCCGGAAATGTGCCCGGCATTAGCGTTAACTACCACAGAAAACCAGAAGTGATTATATGATTGTTGGGGACCGCGTCGAACTGAATCTGTTCACCACTCTGAAATGCAACTTGCGGTGCACCTACTGCACTGAAGCCGACGGAGGGGCGCTCGGCACACAGGGTGACGTGACTTATTCAATCGAGGATTTGAAAACTTTCATCAACACGCATGCCCCGAAAAAGGAAATCGTCGTCACCTTTTATGGCGGCGAACCCACGTTGAACCCCGGCTTCATAGAGGAAGTCATCGAAGCGCTGCCTCTTGCCCGATTCCAGTTGCAGACCAACGGCACCCTGATGGACAACGTGTCCACGGAAACACTGGGTAAACTCTCAAATGTCCTCATCTCCGTGGACGGCGGCGAACTGGCCACCGACACCTACCGCGGGGATGGGGTCTACAGCCAGGTCCGGGAAGCGGTCGAATCCATGCGCCCTTTCGTCGGCGGCACGATCACCGCGCGCATGACCTGGAGCGACAGCAACATCCTGGTCGAGGATTTCCAGGAACTGGCTTCCACGTTCGATTACATTTACTGGCAGTTCGTGCAGGCGCAGGGGTTCTATTCCCCGGATCAGGTAAGGCAGAAAAAAACCGTGCTGGAAGAATTGGTGAGCCTGTTCTTCACCTCGGAAAAATTCTTCCCGTTAATCCCGGTCATGGGCATCGTGCGCAACAAGCTGTTCCCCCACCGCGCCATCGAAACGTACAACGGGCAAACGCAATGCCGCGCCGCTACGCACCTGCTGAACATCACGCCGGACGGGGGCATCTACCCGTGCCCGGATCTGACCCATGACGACAGCCTGCGCTGCGGGGACATCACCACCAACACGCTCGGCGAAAACATGATGAAAAGCACCAGGGACATGCCGTGCCACACTTGCGAAGCTTTCAGCTACTGCCGGCAGAACTGCCTGAAAAACCTGCACGTAGCCTACACCCAGAAAAATATTTTATTCCGCACCAACATCACCGAGCCCATCTGCGAACTGGTCAGGTTTCTCGGCAGGGCGATAGACAAATACGACGTGGCAGCATGGTATGGCCACCAGTCGCCTTCCGTGAAGGAAGAGATACTCGAATGTCCGGTCTATGAGTACGTGGAGATCATGCCGTAAGCTTTTCCGTCAATGACGGAGCGGAATGAACTGAGCCGTCACACTTAAGCACAGCAGGCAATACGCTACTTCACTACGCTGTCTATGCTGATTTTCACGCCGCTGCTGCCGGGCTTGAGAACGGCGCTCATGCCCTGCAAATCGCCGGGCTGAGGTATTGCATCGCCGGACTTGGACACACGGGCAACCACCACCACCTTGTCGAAATTCGACAACTTCGTTTGCGGCGTCATCGCCATGCTGTCGTCCAGTGTGAACTGCAAGGGCAAATCCTTCACCTGCACACGCACCACCGCCAGCGGCGCCTTGGGGCCTTCCGCCGCGCGTGCCAGCACGAACAGCATGTCATTCGGCCCGGCTTTCCCCGCAAGTGCGGCACTCAATGTTACCGTGCCGGTGATGCGTTCGCTGCCTGGGGCTGCCGGTTTCTTCTCTTCACCCACCGGTGCGGGCGGTGCCGCCATGGGCTTGCCGGTCTTGCCCTGCGCAATAAAATCGCGCGCCTGCTGGATGCCGCCCTCTAACATTTTCGCGTCTTCGGAACTCTTGGGCACCTGCTTGAGCACGCCTTCCCAATAACGTATGGCGGCGGGGTAATCGCCGCGCCCCATTGCCGCCGAGCCAGACAGGGCAAGCGCCTTGAGGTTATTCGGGTCGAGCTTCAGTGCCTTGTCCAGCAATAAAGTGGGATGCCCGGCCAGGCTCTGCCCGCTTGCCATCGCCAGCGCATCGGCGAATTCCGCCCACAGCTGCGCTTCGTTTGGCACCAACTGGGTCAGCTTGTCATATGCCTTGGCGGAGTCCGCATAGCGCTCCAATTCGGCATAGGAGCGCGCCAGAACCAACAGGCTATCCGCGTCCTGCGGATTCTTTGCCAGCTTGTCTTGCAGTTCCTTGAGCGCAGTTTCCGAGCGCACCGTTCCAAAACCATCAGCCCTGGAACCCTCAGCCTGGGGCAGCAAAGCATCCCGGTTGCCTGTCTTCCAATACAAACCAACCGTCGCGAGCGACAGCAATACGACCAGCCCAATCGTCATCACCTTGTGGGGATTGCTCAGCGCGAGATTGCCGTTCTCTTCCGGGGCTGTTACCTCTTCCAGCAAACGCGCCTGCAATTCGTTTTTGCCCTGCTCATACAGTTCCGGCGTGAGCAGGCCGTTGCGCAAGTCGGCATCCATCTCGGCAATCTGATCGCGAAAAATTTCCAGGTTGGCGGCATCGTGCTGCACCTGGTTGCCTTTCCCCGTGCCGCGCCACAGCGGCAGCACAACAAACAGCAACGCGACTGCCAGCAGCAGCGCACAAATTATCCAGAAGAGGGTCATGTCAGATTATTTATTATTTTGCAACTCGGCGACGAGGGCAGAACTTTTTCCTTCCGGCTCTGCAGAGTAACTGCCTTCCGTATCCGTTGCGTTCAATACAGCCTTGTTGGGTCGCCTCAATAAACCTTCTTGTCGGTTGCGGGCACGGCGACATCTGAAGCGGCTCCACCTGCTGCGGATTTGGCCTTGGCAGCCTTGTCCAGCGCATCCTTGGCCTCGGGCGGCATGTAGTTTTCGTCGTGCTTGGCCAGCACTTCCTCGGCATGGAACAGGTTGTCGGCTTCAATCTTGCCCTGCGCCACCACGCCTTTGCCTTCCTTGAACAGGTCCGGCAGGATGCCCTTGTATATCACCGGCATGCTGCGCGTGTTGTCGGTGATGTTGAAATGCACCGTCAGGTCTTCATTCTGGCGCTTGAGGCTGCCGGGTTCCACCAGCCCGCCGATGCGGAAGTTGCGGCCTTGCGGAGCCTCCTTGTTATAGACCTGGGTCGGGGTGAAATACAGGCTGACGTTGTTCTTCAGCGCGAATAACACCAGCAACACGGCAGCGCCCAATGCAACAATGGCAACGATGATGTATACAAATCTTTTCTGGCGCGGTTTCATGTTATTTCCTATTCCTCTTTTTCTGCATCGCGCAGCAGGCGCAACTGCCGCAAGGTGATGATTCTTTTATGGCGCACCATGGCAATTTCAACAATGAAGATCAGCAGCGTCACGCCGTACGAACCCCATACATAGAAGCCATAGCCCTTCATGGCAAAAAATTCACCCCAGTTCATTGCGCACCTCCGACAGTTCGGCCACCCACTGGGTGCTGCGTTCACGTTCCAGGATGATGCTGCGCACGCGTGCCAGCGTTATCGCGATGGCATACATCCAACATGCGGCAAGCGTGATAAACATGGCCTGCTGCATGGCGACATGCATGCTGGTTCCGGTAAATTTGACGGTAGACCCCTGGTGCAGCGTGTTCCACCATTTCACCGAGAAATAGATGATCGGCACGTTGACCGATCCGAGAATGGCCAGCAGCGCACTGGCGCGATCTGCGCGGCGCGGGTCGTCAATCGAGGCGTGCAGCGCGATGAAACCAAAATAAAGGAACAGCAGGATGAGTTCGGAAGTCAGGCGCGCATCCCACACCCACCATGCGCCCCACATCGGCTTGCCCCACAACGCGCCGGTCCACAACGAGATGAAGGCAAACAGTGCGCCGGTGGGCGCCAGCGCGGAAGCCATCATGGAAGACAGGCGCGTGTTGAAAATCAGCCCCAGTGCAGCGTAGGCCGCCATGATCAGGTAAAGGAACATGGACATGATCGAAGCCGGCACATGGATGAAAATGATGCGGTAGGCTTCACTCTGAACGGCATCGGTGGGCGCCACGAAGAAGCCGATATACAGGCCGGTTGCAAACAGGATTGCGGACGGCCATGCAAACCACGGCACCAGTTTGCCGGCCAATCCATAAAAAGTGGAAGGGGCAGAATATTTGAACCAGTTTATAGTCAACTCATCACTCCATCGAAATACGCAATGCCTGAGCCGTAACCCAGGGCGTGAACACCAATGCCAGCATCAGCAGCGCTCCCAGCAAGGACAAATGCGAGGTTATGCTCATGCCGCTGGTAATAGCTTCCACCGCGCCCGTCCCGAAAATCAGCACCGGGATGCACAACGGCAACACCAATAACGATACCAGCACCCCGCCGCCGCGCAAGCCCAGCGTCAACGCCGCGCCCACCGCACCTATCATGCTGAGCACCGGCGTGCCGAGCAGCAGGCTGGCAATCAACACCCACAAGGACTGCGCCGACATGTCAAACTGCAAGCCCAGCACGGGCGCCATCAGCACCAGCGGCAGGCCGGACAGCATCCAGTGCGCCAGTATCTTGCCCAGCACCAGCACCGACAGGGACTGCGGGGCCAGCAGCATCTGCTCCAGCGTGCCGTCCAGGTAATCCGCCGAGAACATCCGCCCCAGTGACAACATGGAGGCCAGCAGCGCAGCCACCCATACCACGCCTGGCGCCATTTTGCGCAGCATGCCCAGTTCCGGCCCGACCCCAAGCGGGAACAGGCTCACCACCATCACAAAAAAAATCAGCGTGGTCAGCACATCGGCACGGCGGCGCATTGCCAGCATCAAATCGCGGCTGATCACCAGGCCCAACAAGCCGAACAGCGATAACCTGTTCATGTCAGCGTCAATCGCCGTGTTTCCACACCCGCCACTTCCAGCGGCTGGTGCGTGGTGAAGATCACCATGCCGTTGTTTGCCAGGTGCGTGCCGATCAATTCCTGCATCAACCCCACCGCACCCACGTCCAGCGCAGTGAGCGGCTCATCCAGTATCCACAACGGGGCATTACCGACCAGCAGGCGCGCCAGCGCGACGCGCCGGCGCTGCCCTTGGGACAATACCTTTACCGGCAAAGTTTCGCGGCCGCGCAATCCCATGTGGCGCAATGCAGCGATGGCTTCCTTGTCGCCCACCTCGCAGCCTGCCAGCCCGGCGCTGATGTGCAGGTTCTCCAGCGCATTCAATTCATCCTTGATGGCATTCAGATGGCCGAGATAAACCATCTCGGCATAGTATTCCTCGTCCAGTTCGCGGATGTCCTGGCCGCGCCAGCGGATCTCGCCTGCCGCAGGCGCAAGAAAACCGCATAGCATGCGCAACAGGCTGGTTTTCCCTTTTCCATTCTCTCCCTGCACCTGCAACAACTCACCGGCAGACAGGGAAAAACTCAAACCGGAAAACAGCTGATGATCCCCCCGCGTGCAGGCAAGGTTGTTAATTTCCAGCATTGCGTAATCGGTTCCGGTAAACACAAACAGCGCGGAATTATATACGATTGCATCGGCAACGGTGCGCAGTAATGAAGAGCGGTTACGCAGCGATGTATTGTGCGGTTATAATCCGCCCGGCCTAATAATTTTAACAAAGGGACAACATGGGATTTCTGGCAAACAAACGCATTCTGATCACCGGCATGCTCAGCAACCGCTCCATCGCTTACGGCACCGCCAAAGCCATGCGGCGCGAAGGTGCGGAGTTGGCCTTTACCTATCAGGGCGAACGCATACGCGACCGGGTGAGCGAACTGGCGCAGGAATTTGACAGCAAGCTGCTGTTCCCCTGCGACGTGTCCAGCGATGCGGAAATCGACCAGTTATTTGCCGATCTCGGCAAACACTGGGACAAGTTTGACGGCTTCGTGCATTCCATCGCCTTTGCGCCGCGCGAGGCGCTGGCCGGAGAGTTTCTTGATGGGTTCAGCCGCGAAGCCTTCCGCGTCGCGCACGACATCAGCGCTTACAGCTTCCCGGCACTGGCCAAGGCCGCGTTGCCGATGATGGAAGGGCGCAACGCTGCCCTGCTGGCCATGACCTACCTCGGAGCTGTGCGCACCGTGCCCCATTACAACGTGATGGGCCTGGCCAAAGCGAGCCTGGAGGCCAGCGTGCGCTATCTGGCCATGAATCTCGGCAGCCGCGGTATCCGTGCAAACGGCCTCTCGGCCGGCCCGATCAAGACGCTGGCTGCCGCTGGCATTGGCGACTTTAACAAGCTGCTGAGCTACAACGAAAAACATGCCCCGCTGAAACGCAATGTAACCATTGATGAAGTGGGGAATGCAGCGGCATTTTTATGCAGTGACCTGGCCAGCGGCATCACCGGTGAAATCACCTATGTGGACGGCGGCACCAACACCACGGCACTGGGCACCACAGAGCCATAGCAGCAAGCTCTCACCGAAAAAAACGCCACCCTGCTCAGGTGGCGTTTTTGTTTTTATTCGTGCTCTCGCGATTATTTCTTGTCGTCCGCAATAAAAGTTTTCATGCTGATCTTGGCATTTTTTCTGGCGTCAGCCAGATAAGCGCGGGACAATTCATCACCGGTAAGCTGGCGCAGTTGCTGCAAATAGCCGGCACGCTTGGCGTCATCAATCGCGGCTACTTCCTTGACCGCGTCCAGCCGCGCCAGCGTGTAACCGCCTTGCGCATTTTCCGCACCTGCATAGGCGGGCAGTTTGGCTGCATCCGCCTGAAATACCTGGCGCACCAGTTCATTGCTCTGCCCGGTATGCTGTGCACGCGTGATCGTCTGCGCGGGCTTCCACTCCAGTTTCAGGTTTTCGCCGCGCTGCAACTGGGCCAGCATATCCTTGGCTTGCTTGAGCGCAAGCTCATGTGCCTGCTGGCGCATCAGCTTCTGGCGAATGGCATCGCTCACCTCCTCCAATGGGCGTATGCTGGCTGGTTTGTATTCCAGCACCCGCGCCGCAAGCAGCGTATTGGGTGCCACCTCGACGGCGGCACTATTGCGCCTGTCTTTTACCACTTCATTGGCAAACATGGCTTGCAGCGCCTTATCCGTCCAGGGCGGGGTTTCAGCCTGCCCCCTGTTCAACCACCCGCTTTGCTGCACCGGCATTTTCACCAGTTCCGCCGCAGGTTTCAGGGTATCACTCTGTTCATACACCGTATTGCTGAATTTTTCCGCCAGTTCGGCAAATTTGTCGTTCGCTTTTTGCTGTTTCAGTTTCTGCGCAATGCCGTCTTTCGCTTCATCCAACGGCAATGTTTTCGCGGGTTGCACCGCCAGCAGCTTGATGATGTGAAAACCGAATTCGGACTGCACCAGGCCGCTGATTTCACCCGGTTTGAGCTGGAACACGGCATCATCAAACGGCTTGACCATCATGCCGCGGCCAAACAGGCCGAGGTCGCCGCCACTCGCCGCCGAGCCCGGATCCTGCGAATGCTGCTTGGCCAGTTCGGCGAATTTGGCCGGAGATTTATTGACCTGCTGCAATATTTGCTCAGCCTTGGCCCTGGCTGCCTGCTTGTCCGCCTCGGATGCCTGAGCCGCTACCGAGATCAGGATGTGCGCTGCCTGGCGTTGCTCCTGTGTGCCAAATTCGGGCTGGTGTTCACTGTAATATTTCTTGATTTCGGCATCGTCGGCTGCCATCTGTGATTGCAGCGCCTCGGCGGAAAACGTTACATATTCCACTCGGACCTGCTCTGGCGCCTGGAATTCCTTAGTATTTTTTTCATAATAATTCTTGACCGCAGATTCATCCACCTTCACCTGCTTGAGAAACGGATCGAGCGTAATCTCCGCCGTGCTGATCACGCGCTGCTGTTCATTCAGGCGGATCAAGTTGTCCGCAGTGGCATTCGATGCATAGCCGTTCCGGGTATAGGCATCAATCAACTGGCGCATGCCCATTTCATGCCTCACGCGTGCCTCAAACACCAGCGGCGACATATTCTGTTTGCCCAACGCCGTTGCATAACGCTGCTTGTCGAATTTCCCGTCTGTTTGAAACGACTCGATGCCGGTAATGACTTGCGCCAGTTGCTCGTCGCTTACCGTCAATCCGGCGGCACGCGCCTGCGACACCAGCAAGCGTTGGCTGACCAGATTTTCCAGGATCGAGTTCTTGATTTCAGGCTGGTCCAACATCGCCTGGTCAAATTTGCCACCCAACGATTCGCGCAACCTGTCCTGTTGCTGGCGCAAGGCACTATCGAATTCCTGCTGGCTGATTTTTTCTCCGTTTACCGTAGCCAGAGGCTCGGCGCCACCCGACCTGCGATACGAATCTATACCCCAGAATGCAAACGGGAGAATGATGATCGCCAACACGATCTGCACCAACTTTTTATTCTCATGCACAAAATCGAACATTGCCACCTACCCGATGAAATTCAACACAATATGAAAAAAGGCGAACTTGCGTTCGCCTTGATCTGGCGGAGTGGACGGGACTCGAACCCGCGACCCCCGGCGTGACAGGCCGGTATTCTAACCAACTGAACTACCACTCCATAAACTAAATACCTGATGGGTGTTGACGGAACCAAACTACCGGCATGTGCGTTTGTTTGACCACCAGAAACAATTAATCAGGCCTCATGCAGCAATCAGGCACTCATGAACTCAACATTCCGAATCATACCCCGAACAGCCATCCTGTGACAAGCGAAGAAGCGCTGAAGAAGCCGCTGATTAAGTTCCGCATGACTCATGCGGGGCTTAATCAGAGGCTCTCTATTCTTTTATTTTGGTTCTTCCGGTGCAATCAGGATTTCTGTTTTTTTCACAATTCCGCCGCGCTTCAGCATGGAAAGATGCTTTTCCTCGTCGAATGATGTTACTTTGGACAAGTAAGCGATATTCTTTTCAATCGACTCCATGTAGTAGTTGTGCTCGACGCCGAACCAATCCTTGAAATGGAGCGGCAACATGGCGTAGATGCCGCCAAGCTCGCCATCAAGTTTTTGCCGTGTAATTTTGTAAAAATTCTGGGTCTTGTACAGCAAGTCGTTTATGTTCTGGTAGCTTCCAAAATTCGCTTCCTTGAACTCCAGATACAGGAACAACAGTTTTTCCAGGTAGGTGCGGTCAGCCATTTGCCCTGTCAAATCAGCAGTGCTGACGATCTGCCCGAGCAGGCGAGTGCGTTTGTCGGGAAAATCAATTTCAGATATGGCTAGCGCCGGGTCAGTGCAAAGAATCATGGATTCCAAAGGTGTTGCCAAATCAGGCGGGAAGTGCTGGTCAACAATATAGTGCTGCATAAATTCAATGCCCCGTTTGACATGGCTTTTTATGAACTGGGCACCGGTGCCGGTTTCTTCGCCGTGCCGTTGCATGTAGCCAATATCGTGCATCAGGGCGGCCATCATGATCATGGTCATTTCGTTATCAGCCAGCCGGGTGCCTGAAAGATGCACACCATGCATCAGTCTCACGGCACAGAGGAAGACATCCAGGGTGTGAGGCAGGTTGTGGTACAACGTCCTGATGGCGCCGTAGCCGGGATATTCGCCACGGAACAAGCGCACCACGTCATCAAAGGCGGTTTTGGCAAGGAAAAAATCGTATGCAGGGTTAATGCGTTTGACAATATCCGCCGCCTTGGCCCACACCTCGTCCGGATTGCTGTTGGTGAAAAGGCCATGGATTTCTTGGGTTGTCGGGGCGTTTTCCATTGATGGATTGCCTAAGGAATCTCTGATTAAGTCCCACATGGCCGCGCACACGGCTTTGCGGGATGGGATGCAAGGAAGGCAACAACGCGAATGGCTATTCCCTTCGCCAGGAGGCTGACGCCGCAGACCGCCTGCAAAGCCAGTGCCCATCCGGGTTGCAACAAAAACTGGCGCTCGCGGCGTTGCGCTCCTTGGCGTCGTAGAATAACTACGACCGGCGTCGCGCGCCTTGCGATCATACCGTTTTTGTCAGCAACGCGGTTCATGGCGGACTTGATCAGAGATTCCCTAAAGCGGCCAGCATCGCTGCAAGCCGCTTGTTTGTTGGTGGGTTGGGACAGATTCGAACTGTCGACCGACGGATTAAGAGTCCGCTGCTCTACCAACTGAGCTAACAACCCGAACAGAAAAGACTGAGGGGTCGGATTCTAGGTAAATTAGCTGTGTTGGTCAAATTTTCAGGCAGGCAATTTTCCCTGCTTCGCATTGACGCCATCTGCAAAAAAAATTACATTCACTCGCCATACCTGAGCCTTTAGGGAACCTCTAAAAATTCAGAGTTCGCCCAAATGCAAGGCGCGGAAGTGGGGTACGCAGGCAAGCCGCATAGCGGCTGCTCGCAAAAAATTTCGCCGCGCCACATATGGTGAATATGTAAGCAAGAAATTTTTTACGCAACGCAGCATAACCAGCGACTTGGCTGGCGTCTTTTGCCAGCTTAGTCGAATGGCTAGTAGTTACATCAGTTGGGATGAAATGTGGATTTTTAGAGGTTCCCTTTAACCATGCAGAGGAAAGCACATGCCCACCAGTATTGAATCCGTTTTGCACGAAACCCGCGTTTTCCAGCCCGCTGATGCCTTTGTGCAACAAGCCAATGTTTCCGGTATGGCAAGTTATCAGGCGCTGTGCCAGGCGGCGGAGCAGGATTACGAGGGCTTCTGGGCGAGGCTGGCGCGTGAGCACATCATCTGGCGCAAGCCGTTCACTGAGGTGCTGGACGAAAGCAACGCACCATTCTACAAGTGGTTCGATGATGGCGAATTGAATGTTTCCTGGAACTGCCTGGACAAGCATCTGGCGACGCAGCCGGAAAAGACCGCCGTTATTTTCGAGGCGGACGACGGCAAGGTGACCCAGGTAAATTACCGTGAGCTGCACGCCCGCGTATGCCAGTTCGCCAATGCGCTGAAGTCGCGCAACATTCGCAAGGGCGACCGCGTGGTGATCTACATGCCGATGAGCATCGAGGTGGTAGTGGCGATGCAGGCGTGCGCGCGCATCGGCGCAATCCACTCGGTGGTGTTCGGCGGCTTCTCCTCCAAGAGCCTGCACGAACGCATCGTGGATGCGCAAGCCTGTGCCGTTATCACCGCCGATGCGCAAATGCGCGGCGGCAAGGTGATGCCGCTGAAACCTGCGGTGGACGAAGCGCTCGCCATAGGTGGCTGCGATGCGGTGCACAGCGTTATCGTGTACCGGCGCGCAGGCAGCGAGGTGCAATGGAACGCCCGGCATGATGTATGGTGGCACGACGTGATCGCCGGGCAGGCGTCAACCTGCGAACCGGAATGGGTGAGCGCGGAGCACCCGCTGTTCATCCTCTACACCTCCGGCTCCACCGGCAAGCCCAAGGGGGTGCAGCATTCCAGCGCGGGCTATTTGCTGGGCACCATCCTGACCATGCAGTGGGTATTCGACCACAAGCCATCCGACATATTCTGGTGCACCGCCGACGTCGGCTGGGTCACCGGCCACAGCTATGTCACTTATGGCCCGCTGGCCATCGGCGGCACCGAGGTAGTGTTCGAGGGCGTACCGACCTACCCCGATGCCGGACGTTTCTGGAAGATGATCCAGGACCACAAAGTCACCACCTTCTACACCGCGCCGACCGCCATCCGTTCGCTGATCAAGCTGGGTGGCGACCTGCCCAGGCAATATGACCTTTCCAGCCTGCGCCTGCTCGGCACCGTGGGCGAGCCGATCAACCCGGAAGCCTGGATGTGGTATTACACCGCGGTCGGGCAATCGCGCTGCCCCATCGTGGATACATGGTGGCAGACCGAAACCGGTTGCCACATGATTACGCCGTTGCCCGGCGCGATGCCAATCAAGCCCGGCTCCTGCACCCTGCCCCTGCCCGGCATCATGGCCGCCATCGTGGACGAAACGGGTAACGAAGTACATGACCAGCATGGCGGCTTCCTCGTGATCAAGCGCCCGTTCCCGTCGCAAATCCGCACCATCTGGGGTGATCCGGAACGTTACAAAAAAGGCTATTTCCCGGAGGAAATGCAGGGCGCCTACCTGGCTGGCGACTCGGCGCACCGGGATGCAGACGGCTACTTCTGGATCATGGGACGCATTGACGATGTGCTGAAAGTATCCGGGCATCGCCTGGGCACTATGGAAATCGAGTCGGCGCTGGCATCCAACCCGCTGGTGGCGGAAGCTGCCGTGGTGGGCAGGCCGCATGAGATCAAGGGCGAAGCGGTGGT
>ORMF012270758.1_pt1 | contig 20876 bp, 18 predicted proteins | sample 1779871 | NCBI WGS metagenome assembly ORMF01 (sample SAMEA104232316, study PRJEB22302) | groundwater metagenome | biome: forest; feature: aquifer; material: groundwater | place: USA | collected 2011-08-07 | depth 5.4 m | reverse complement strand
AGCCGGGCGAGCCGGCGGGCTCGACGTTCCATGAGCGGATTCGGCAGACTGCGTATCCATGCCAGGAGCGGGGCGGGGCGATCTTCGCGTACATGGGCCCCGGCGATGCACCATTGCTGCCGAACTATGATTTCCTGACGGCGGCTGACGGGTACTTCAGCGCGACGAAGCTGTACAGCGAATGCAACTATCTCCAGGCGCTCGACGGCGGCCTCGATCCCGCGCACGTGCCCTTCTTGCACTGGAACCGGGAGCGCGCCGCGTCCGATCCGCGATCGGCGAGCGATGAGCCCGCCCTGGTCTTCGCCGAGGAGACGGACTACGGCGTGCGGATCGCGATGGTGCGCCACGTGGATACCGAGCACAACTTTGTCGGCATCACCGACTACATTCTGCCGAACATCAATGCCTTCACCGGCACCTCGCGCGACGGCTACAGCGTCAACTGGTTCGTGCCGATCGACGACGTTACCTACTGGAAGTTCAACCTCACCTTCACGCGGGAGCAGCCAATCGCGCGTCCAGGCCGGACGGCGATGACGCCGGGCTACCGGCCCCTGCCGAACCGCGAGAACCGCTACATGCAGGACCGCGCGGCCATGCCCGAGGACTCGTTCAGCGGCATCCCCGCGAACTTCATCCAGGCTCAGGATGCTTGCGTCTGCGAGGGCGCGGGCCCGATCCAGGACCGTACGCAGGAGCATCTGGCAACGACCGACCGCGGCATCGTGACCTACCGCAACCAGTTCGTTCGCGCCATCAAGACGGTCATGGCCGGCGATGATCCGCCGCACGTCATCCGCGACTCGTCGATGAACCGGTTCGACAACCTGATCGTCCAGAGCGGCGTCGTCCCGGTCACGACGGACTGGCGCGAATACTGCGACCAGGCAACCGAGTCCCGCCGCGCCGCCCACGCCACCGCGTAGCTCCGGTATGAACGCCGAGGTGCCGCGGGAGTTCTCGCTGGCGGAGCGGGATCGGCGCTGGGATGCGGTGCGCGCCAACGCCGCGGCGGCTGGTTTCGACGGTATCTTCGTTCCATTGTGCCTGGATTCCACGAACCTCAATCTTTCCCCCGAACAGCGGCGCGGCACCCGCTCGGACTGCCGCTACCTCACGGGCATGGAGAACGCCGCGGTCGTTCTGCCAACGGCCGGGGGCAAGCCGATCGCCGTCGCCGATCGTGGTAATGGCAACGCCTGGGTCGATGACGTTCGGGCGGCAAACCGCGGCTCGTGGGTGCCCGCAATGGTCGAAGCGCTGCGAGACGCAGGCCTCGAGCGTGGCCGCATTGGGGTGTCAGGTCTGCGGAACGGGACCGTGAGCCACGTTCGGGCGACGAGTGGAGTCGTCAATCACAGCGCTTACGCCGATGTCAAGCGGTCGCTTCCGAATGCGCGCTTCGAGGATGGGACGGACTGCGTCGGCTTCGCCCGCTACCGTAAGGGACCGGAGGAGATCGCGGCCTTGCGCAACGCGGCCCGCATCGCCGCGGCGGGTCTCGACGAGTTGATCGAGGTTGCCCGGCCTGGTGTCGCGGTCGCCGAGGTGTACGCGCGCGTTGTCGGCCGGATGCTGGAGCTCGGCAGCGAGTACTACCCGCTGGCGTTGGACATCGGCCCGCTCGAAGGCGAGCAGCATCGGCACGAAGACCCACCCTTCGGCATGACGCCGCAGCCGGGCGATCTGGTCATCAATGAGATGGATGCCGTGTACCTGGGCATGATCGCGCAAGAGGACCAGCCGGTCCTGCTGGGCGCGATCCCCGACGCCTGGAAGCCGGTCGTCGAGCTGCAGGCGGAGCTGTACCGAACGGGCCTCGAGCTCATGAAGCCGGGCGTCAGCTTCGCCGCGATCACGCAGGGCGTCGCCGAACGGGCGGAACAGGCTGGCATGCACGGTTGGTCAATGCTCCACAGTCGCGGCTTCGGCAATGACGGGCCGCTCATCAACACGCAAGACGGCCGCCCCGATCGCACGACCGGCGTCGAGATCGAGCCGAACACCGTCTGGATGTGGAAGCCCAGCGCCGTGAGCGCGGATGGCCGCATCAAGTTTCGCTGGGGCGGCTGCGTCCTGGTCACCGAGCAGGGCGCGGAGCCGCTCGTGCCCCGTACGCCTGGCTTGGTGAGCATCCAATGACCAAGTTGCACGACGCCCGTCCGCGGGCGGGTCCGTACTCCCTGGCCGAGCGCGACCGCCGCTGGGACGTGGTCCGGAAGCGCGCCGCGGACCAGAACCTTGACTGCATTCTTGTGCCGCTCGGGAACGGCATCGATGGCCGTTACCTGACGCAGTACCGCTCGGCTGGTGTTGTATTGCCGACCGACGGGGGCCCGCCGATCGTCATCGTCGACTCATTCGCGGATCGAGCGTCGCGGAATGACTGGATTCCCGATCCGCGGCTGGCGAATCGGGCCTGGGATGAGGCCATGACTCGCGCTCTCCAGGACGCGGGGATGGATCGAGCCCGCGTCGGGGTTGTCGGACTGCGCGGCGGGACCGTGAGCCACGCGCGTTCGCCCGACGGCGTGGTCGTCCACAGCGTGTACGAAGAGGTAACGCGCCGCCTGCCAAACGCGACCTTCGTCGATGCTACCGATGTCGTCGGATTCGCTCGCTACGTGAAGAGCGCGGAGGAGATCGACTGCCTGACCCACGCGGCCGCGATTGCCGAGGGTGCGATCGACGAGATGATCCAGCAGGCGCGGCCTGGAGCGGACCTTGGCGTGCTCTACGCGCGGGTGGTGCAGCGACTGCTCGCGCTCGGGAGCGAATACGATCCGCTCGCGATCGCGGCGGGCCCACTCGGCGTCTTTCGAACGACGCGCCACACCAACCCACCGCACGGCCGGACGCTCGAGCCGAATACGATGATCACCAACGAGGTCACGGCAATCGTCGGCGGGCAGAACGCGCAGGAGGACCAGCCGATCCTGCTCGGCCCGATCCCCGACGAGTGGCGGCGCGTCGTCGACCTGCAGCGCGAGGTGTTCGAGGCGGGGCTCGAGCGCATGCGCCCGGGGACGAGCATCGGTGAGCTCATCGATTTCGTGAATGGCTTCGGCGAAACGCGCGGCGGGAAGACGCTGATCCTGATGCACGGTCGCGGTTACGGCGACGACGGCCCACTCCTGAGCCCGCGCGCCCGGGGCGAAAAGGTGCGCAATGTGCCGATCGAGGCCGGCACCGCCTGGGTCTGGAAGCCCTACGCCATGAGCGCCGACGAGCGCATCCAGTTCGTCTGGGGCGGCGATGTGGTGGTCACCGAGACGGGCGGCAAAGTGCTCTTCAAGCGCCCCCATGGCTTGGTTTCAATCGAATAAGTCAAGCGGCTACCGGCGCGCCGATGCCGTAGAAGCGGTCGGCATTCGCGGCGAAGATGCCCGCCTTATCCTCGGCGGTGAGGTCCTCGCACTCCATGATCTCGTCGATCTCTTCCTTGACGTACTCGTTGTTGACCTCGTGCGGGAAGTCGGACGAGTAGACGAAGGCCTGGCCGCCGAGGCTCTTCACCGCGTGGATCAGGTCTGGCTCGCCACCCTCGCAGCCGACGAAGAGCCGGCCTTCGCGGACGCGCGCCTTGATGTAGTCGCTCACGCGCTCGCCCTGCTGGGGGCCACCCAGGTCGCCGCGCGGGTTGAACTGCGTGTGCGTCTCATGGGAGCGGTCGACCCGCTCCATGCAGAGCAGGATCCACGCGACCCCCGCCTCGAGGAAGCCGATCTTCAGCTTCGGGAAGCGATCGTAGATGCCGCCGAACACGATGCTGCCCATCCCGATCATGATCCCGAAGGGATGGCCCAGCGCGTGCACCGGCGGGTAGACGGGCATGTTGTCCATGCCGAGCCCCTCGTGGCAGCCGCCGTGGATCGCGATCGCGCAGCCGAGCCGCTCCGCCTCGGCGTAGACGGGCCAGTAGTCCTTCGCGCCGAGCGCGGCGTTCAAGCCCATCGACGGCAGCATCGCGCCGCACATGCCGAGGTCCTCGACCGCGCGCGCCAGCTCCTCGGCCGCCGCGGCCGGCTCCTGCATCGGCAGCAGCGCCATCCCGCGAAAGCGTGGGCTTCGCGCGACGTACGTCTCATGGAGCCAGTCGTTGTACGCGCGCGTCACCGAGATCGCCTGGTCCAGGTTGGTGATCTTGCCGTACGCCAGGCCGCTCGTCGGGTAGAGCACCGCGGCCTCGATCCCGATGTCTTCCATGAACTCGATCCAGCCGTCCGGCCCGACGCGGCGGAACGAGCCGGGTGGGGTCGTGCCGAGGTGGGAGTGGAGGTGGTCGAGCGGCGGGAAAAGCCTCGACATCGGGTAGGGTGCGTTCGCGCGATAGGGATCGGGCAGGAACTTCGAGATGCCCTCAGCATCCTCGAAGATGTGGCCGTCGCCGTCGATAATTCGGGTTGCGCTCACGTGGTCACCTCCTGGTGCGACGTCAATCGCCAGAGCATACTTATCAGACACCGCTTCGGCTACGCTTCCGCAACCTCCTCACGATACAGCCCGAGCGCTTGAAATACCGGGCAGTCATCCATTGTGAATAGGATTGCGTCGTCGTTGCCAACCGTCTCATGGTTGTGCCAGCTCCACGGCGGCAGGACGAAGAAGTCGCCCGCAGCCCATTCAAATCGCTGGTCGCCGACTGTGGTCACACCCTCGCCCCGAACCACGTGGTACACGCTCGTCGAGAGGTGGCGGTGCGTCTTGGTCTTCATACTCGGGGTCAGAAGCTGGATGTAGCAGCCGAACGTCGGCAGCGTCGGCCCGCCATTGCGCGGATGCGTGTACGCGAGGCGGATCCCATCATAGTGGTCTCCCTCCGCCTCGTTCTCCTTCAAACTCAGCAAGGTGTCATACGTCTCCGCCCAGGAGTAGTGAAAGGCGGGAGTTGGGTGCTCGCTCGTCGCCCAGCTCGGTCGAGCGTGCCCGAGCGTCCGGCGGCTGTATCCGGCGGGGCGAACTGGGTCCTGCCGCTCCCGCTCGTAGTCGTTGCCGAGCATCTTGCCGAGCGCGACGAGGCGAACGTCCAGACCGTCCACCCAGATCACCGGCTCGGTGCCCTCGTTGTAATGGTCGTGGTACGTCCAGTTCGGCGTCGTGATCAGGTCGCCTTCCGCCATCGGAAACGGCTCGCCATCTACGACGGTGGCCGCGTTGGGGTTGCCCTTGATGATGAAGCGGATCGCCGCGGCGTTATGCCGATGCGCTCGTGCTACTTCGCCAGGAACGACGGATTGCACTGCCATGTGGATCGTCGAGGACATCCGCGAGCCAATATCCGGGTGGCGCATCTGGATGACCCGGCGGCCCGTCTCGTTCATGGGGATCAGCTCGCCGGCGATTTTCACCGCCTCTTCGACGTCGGCCCACTTCCAGAGGCATGGTCCGAAGTCGCCGCCTGTCGCGGTCCGATTCCAGTACCCGTTGAGGTTGCGCTCACCGAGCCATCGGTCGAAATCGGCCAGTTCCATCGACATCCGTGCCTCTCAGAGTGGCGGTCCCTCGCGACCATCCCGCGGCGATGCGCCGAAGTGTACGCCATAATTTGGTGCAAACATAGCATGGCGTACCCGTTTTTCGGGGAGTACACTCGCCGCACACGGCTGGCAGAGGGGGATGGATCAATGACGATCACGTCGCAAGAGCTGTCCGGCGTCATGGCGATGATGCCGGCGTTCGCCACGGACGACGCGGGTGACATCCGCGCCAAGGAGACGGTCCACGTCGAGAACCTGAAAGAGGGCGTGGACAACATGATTCGCGATGGCGCCCACATCATCGCGACAATGGGGAGCTTCGGCGAGTGCTCCACCATGCTCATGAACGAGTTCAAGACGCTCACGACGGTCACCGTCGAGGCGGTGAACAAGCGGGTGCCGCTCTTCATCGGCTGCACGAGCCCGAACGCTCGTGAGGCGGTGGAGAAGCTGGAGTTCATTCGGGATTGCGGGGCGGATGGGGCGCTCGTCGGCGTTCCGTACTACTTCCCGCTCAGCGTGGAGAACGCGATCCAGTTCTATCACGACATCGCGGACCTCTTCCCTTCGCTCGGATTCATCGCCTACCACAACCCGCCGCTGCATCGGGTTCGCATTCCGGTCGAGGCGATGCGGAAGATGGTCGAGAAGCCGAACATCGTTGCGATGAAGGACAGCCATCGCACCCCGATCGAGTTCATGCAAGAGATCGACATCACGCGCGGCAAGATGAGCATTTTCGTCGAGCAGCGCCAGCTCCATCCGTACTACGAGTGGGGCGCGGCGGGCTGCTGGTCGATCGACGCCTGGATGGGCCCGTGGCCCGTGCTCCGACTCTGGAACGCCGTGCGTGAGCACGACGAGGAAACAGCGAAAGAGATCATCTACGGCATGTCCTCGACGCGCAGCACTGGGCCCGCGGACGACATGATCTGGCGGGAGACCGGCCACAAGATCGCTCAAAACATGGCGGGCTACTGCAAGCCAGGTCCGCTGCGCCCGCCCTATACCCACGTCCCGGACTGGGTTATGGAGTTCCAGAAGCGCCGCTCGGACCGCTGGAATGAGCTGTGCGCGAAGTACCGGCCGGAGGTCGAGCGGGCCCGCTCCGCGGGCGTCCCGGTGGGGGCAACTGGTCCCTCTCACATCGCAATGGGAGAGGTTAGGTGAGGGCTCCTCCTGCGGACGCAAATGCCAACCTTGGGCCAGGGGCAGACGGGTTCGCCCCGCTCTACCGCGACCGGTGACAAACGTCGGCGAGTGCAGCTCGCCGACGACCCCGGTTCGTAAGACCACGAATCCCAGAAACGCCGAGGAGCGTGGATGCAGATCAAACATGGCCTGATCAGCGCGGATTCCCACATCGGGCTGGACCGAGACGCCTTCCAGACGCGAATGTCCGCCAAGTGGGGTGATCGCATTCCGCAAGTCGTCGAGGTCGAGGAGAACGGGCGCCGCGTCGATCGCTGGTCCGTCTACGGCAAGGTCGCAGGGGGCTCCGAGGGTGGCGGCGTCTTCAACTGCCCTGCGCTCATGCCCGGCTGGCCGGACACGAACGTCAATCCGCAGCGGTGGGACGAGGTGCCCCGCCGTGCCTACGATCCGATTGCGCGTCTGGAGGCGCTGGACGCCGACGGTGTCGATGGTGAGGTGCTCTTCCCCAACAACCCGGGGCAGTTCTTCTTCCAGTGGGGCGATGTTGAGTTCGAGCTGGAATGCGTCCGCGCCTACAACGATGCGGCGGCCGAGTGGCGGCAGCTCAGTGACCGCTATGCGCCTTTGACGCTCCTGCCTTTCCTGAGCCAGCCGAGCGCGATCGTCGCGGAGATCGAGCGCGCGGCGGGGCTTGGCCACCGAGGGGTCAACACCCTGGCCGAGCCCAGCCTGCTCTCGAGCGCGCTCCCGCATTTCAGCGATGAGCACTGGTTCACGGTCTGGGACGCCTGCGAGCAGCTTGGCCTGCCGGTTCACATCCACGCGTCGGCGGGCATGGGTCAGCTCGTCGGCGTGCCGCGCTGGTCGGGCTTCTCGCTGCACCAGCATCACTCGGCTTTCACGATCCCCTGCGGGGCCTGGCCGGCGCAGCTCATCCCGAACCTCATCTTCGCGGGGATCGCTGATCGCTTTCCGAACTTGAAGTGGGTCTTCGCCGAGACCGGCATCGGCTCGCTGAACTACGTGATGGATGCCTGCGACCACGAGTGGGAGTCGCGCCACCTCTGGACTGAGGGACTGCCGACCCGCCCCAGTGAAATCGTTCATCGCCAGATGTTCGTCAACTTCTGGTACGAGGTTGCGGGTATCGAGGACCGGCATCGCATCGGCATTGACAACATCATGTGGGAGTCGGATTTCCCCCACGTCGCCTCGACGTACCCGCGCTCCTGGGGATTCGTGGAGCATTGCCTGCCAGGGGTTCCCGAACCCGAGCGAAAGAAGCTGCTCTACGAGAACGCACTGCGCCTCTACCGACTGGATGCCCGATGACCGCTGGCACCCAGAACGCAACACCTAAAACGCAGTTCATCAGCGTCGACGACCATGCGCAGGAGCATCCTCGGGTCTGGACGGATCGGCTCTCGGCGACCCGCTGGGGCGACCGCATTCCGCACACCGTCGAGCGGAGTGATGGCAGCGAGTTCTGGGTCGTCGATGGGGTGCCGCTGCAGCTTCGCGGGGTCTCAGCCGCTGCCGCGGCGATGCCCGATCGTCTCAAGGAGCCGCCGCGCTGGGAGGGCGTCCCGCGCGTCGCCTACGACCCATCCGAACGGATACTCGCGATGGATCGAGACGGCGTGGCCGCATCGGTGCTCTACCCAACGGTGAGCGGTCTGGCCGGTGAAGCGTTTGGTCGCCTGACGGATCCCGAGCTCGAGCTGGCCTGTGTTCAGGCCTACAACGACTGGTTGATCGACGAGTGGGTGAACGTGAGCGGTCGTTTCATCCCGCAGTGCATCGTCCCGCTCCAGCCGGTTTCCGCGATCGTGGCTGAGATCGAGCGGACTGTCGAGCGCGGTCACCGTGGCGTCATCTTCCCCTCGATTCCGATGCACCTGCGCGACGTGCCCCATCTCAATGAGCCCGGGTACGATCCGGTCTGGGCGACCTGCGAGGCGTTAGGGGTTCCGCTCTGCATGCACGCCGGCGCCTCCCCGAGGGTGATGTTTCCGGTCCACGCGGGGCTGTCGGCCGCGCGGGCTGATGCGTTGCGCGCCGTCACCGGGCCCGCTTCGACCGTGTTCGGGCTGACCAACATGCTGCTGTCGCGGATCCTCACCCGCTTCCCCAGGCTCAACGTGATCTTTGCAGAGAGCGGCTTGGGCTGGAGCGCCTTTTTCCTGGAGTATGCGGACCATCAGTTCGAGCAGGACCGCATTCCGCAGGAAGGCTACGAGCTGACCCCCTCCCAGCTCTTCAAGCAGCAGTGCTACTTCGTCGGGTGGTACGACGCCGTCGCTGGCCCCGCTCGCCATGTGGGGGCCGATCGGATTCTCTGGTCTTCCAACTTTCCACTTGCCACGTCGACCTGGCCAGAGAGCCAGGCGACGATCGCTCGCTGCTTCAGGGATGTCCCCGCGGATCAGAAGAACAAGATCCTCTGGCGCAATGCCGCCGCGCTGTACGGCGTCGAATCCGGCCGGGTCTGACGTGCCTGAGGTGGCGCGGCGGTTGTCCGGCCCGGAGCCCGGCCAAGCTCGGGCCCTGACCGGGTTGATGTGCCTGCTCCTGGTGATTGCCGCCTGCGCACCACCGCCACAGGCCCAGCGATCGAACACGGGAGGCGAGACCACCCGAGGGGCGCCCAAGCGTCTCGTGGCGGGAATCATGGGCGACCCGCCCACGCTGCGAAACACCGTGCATGCGTCGGGCGGATCTGGCTCAACGCCCGGCCTCGACACGGTCGAAGACTTTCTGAATGTTGGGCTGTCCACGCTCGACAATCGAGGGCGACTGCTCCCTCGGCTCGCCCAGGCGGTTCCGACGGTGGAAGACGGTCTCTGGAAGGGGGCACCCGACGGTCGGATGGAGACCCTCTGGAAGATCCGATCTGGCGCCGCCTGGCACGACGGCACGCCCTTCACGGCGCAGGATCTCGCGTTTACCCTGACGGTCGGCCAGGACCGCGAGCTTGCGCTCTTCCGCGACTCGATCTACGACGCGATCGAGTCAGCAGAGATCATTGATCCGCAGACCTTTGTCGTTCGCTGGCGTGAGCCGTTCATCGATGCCGATCGACTCTTCGGGACTCAGACGCCATCGGTTCCGTTGCCGCGCCACGTGCTGGAGCAGGCCTACCTCGAGGACAAGGAGAATTTCGCCCAGCTCCCGTACTGGGGCCCGGGTTTCATCGGTACGGGGCCCTTCAAGCTGCAAGAGTTCGTGCGGGGCAGCCACCTGATCCTGAACGCGAACGACCGCTACGTCCTGGGGCCGCCCAAGATCGACGTCATCGAGGTCCGGTTCATCCCGGACTCGAGCACGCTCGTGGCGAACCTGCTTGCGGGTGCGATCGAGCTCAGCCTCGGCCGGAACCTCTCGCTGGATCAGGCGATTCAAATTCGGGACGACTGGAAGGATGGCCGGGTCGAGGCGGGCGCCACCAACTGGGTGGCCATCTACCCCCAGCATCTCAACCCCACCCCCTCGGCGATCGGCGACCCTCGATTCAGACGGGCGCTGCTGCACAGTGTTGACCGCAAGACGCTCGGTGAAAGTCTCCAGGGCGGTGCGGGCACCGTGGCGCATGGCATCCAGCTCCCCGACGCCCCGGAGTTCGCCGCTGTGCAGCAGCGGATCGTGCGCTACGAATACGACCCGACCGGCGCGGCGCGGCTCCTGGATGAGATGGGCTTTCGCAGGGGCGGGGACGGGATGTTGCGGGAGCCCAGCGGCCAGCGGCTGACCGTCGAGCTGCGGAACACCGGGCTCGACATCGAGATCAAGTCGACGCTGGCGGTCGCGGTTTACTGGCAGCGCGCCGGCCTCCCGACGGTGCCCGCCCCCGTCCCGCCCCAGCGCGCTCGCGATCGGGAGTACCGTGCGACCTACCCGGCGCTCGAACTCGTGGGCAATCCCAACAACCTGAGCTCGCTCGTCAGACTGCGCTCAAGCCAGGTCCCGCTCCCGGAGAACAACTACACCGGCCTGAACCGCGCCCGCTACGCAAACGCCGAACTTGACGGGCTTCTGGAACGCTACTTCGCGACGATCCCCATGCCCGCGCGCATGGAGGTGCTCGGGCGCATCGTGCAGCACATGTCTGACCAGGTGGTCTGGATGGGATTGTTCGACCGGCTCGATCCCGCCATGGTAGGGAACCGCGTTCAGGGCGTGACGCCGCGAACCCAGGACGCGACGCAGGGCTGGAACGTGCACGAATGGGACGTGAAGTGAACCGGGAGCGGCGAGTGACGCCCGCGGCGCTGGCGGCATTGGGCCTCGCCGCGAGCCTGGTGCTGTCCGCCTGCAGCGCCAGCACGACTTCGAGCCCCGATGGCCGCAACGTCCAGACCCAGCCCGTTTCCGCTCCAAAGCGCGTCGTCGCCGCGGTCCTCTCTGACCCTCCGACTTTGCGTAATACGATCAACACGCGGGGTGCGTCCGGCTCGGTGCCCGGCGTGGACACGATCGAGGGCTTGCTCAACTCCGGATTGGTCTCCAGCGATCATCATGAGGTTCTGCATGCGCGCCTCGCCGAAACGATCCCGAGCATCGAGAACGGACTCTGGAAGCTCTTTCCCGATGGGCGGATGGAAACGACGTGGAAGATTCGACCCACGGCACGCTGGCACGACGGAACGCCCTTCACCGCCGAAGATCTGGTCTTTACCGCCGCCGTTGCCAACGACAGCGAGCTTGGCCTCTTCCGCGAGGCGGTTTTCGATCTCATCGCGGGGATCGATGCCGTGGACGCCCAGACCGCGGTCGTTCGCTGGAAGCAGCCATTTATCGCCGCCGACGCGCTCTTCGGCACGTCGACGGATACCGCACCCCTGCCTCGGCATCTTCTTGAGAGGCCCTTGCTCGAGGACAAAGCCGGCTTCACGTTACTGCCCTACTGGGGGTCGGAGTTCATTGGAAGTGGGCCGTTCCGGATCCGCGAGTTCGCTCGCGGCAGTCACCTCGTGCTCCAGGCCTTCGACGGCTACGCGCTCGGTCGACCGAAGCTGGACGAGATCGAGGTGCGGTTTATTCCCGGATGCCAGCACGCTCATCGCCAATGTGCTGGCCGGATCCGTCGAGATGACGCTTGGCCGCAACGTCTCGCTCGACGAAAGCCTGCATCTGCGAGAGCAGTACCAGGGCGGCAAGATCGAGGTCGGCCCCGCCAACTGGATCGCCGTCTATCCGCAGTTTCTGAATCCGACCCCCGCGGTGGTTGCGGACCTCCAATTTCGGCGGGCGCTCGTGCACGGCATCGACCGCCAGGCGATGGTGGATGCATTGCAGGCCGGTCTGGGCGGTGTCGCGCACAATATTCTCGTTCCGGACGAGGCCGATTTCCGCGGGGTGGAGCAGCGCGCGGTCCGCTACGACTACGATCCGCGCCGGGCCGCCCAGCTCATGACCGAGCTCGGCTACAGCAGGGGGCCGGAAGGGGAATTGCGCGAGGGGAGTGGGGAGCGGCTGTCCGTAGAGATCCGCACGACCCAGATGACCGATCAGCAGAAGCCAATGTTTGCCATCGCCGACTACTGGAAGACCCTTGGTCTCAACCCACTGCCGGTCGTCGTGACGCCGCAGCAGGCGCGCGACCGCGACTTTCGGGCGAACTATCCAGCGTTCGAGCTTGCCGGCCAGCCGAGCGGAACCGATGCGCTGCAGCGGGTACGGATCTCGGAGATTCCACTCGCCTCGAACAATCTCGTCGGCGTCAACCGCGCCCGCTACCAGAACCAGCAGCTCGATGATCTCATCGAACGCTTTTTCGCGACGATTCCGAAGCGGGAACGCGCCGAGGTGCTCGGTCAGATCGTGAACCATATGACCGACCAGCTCGTCTGGATGAGCATCTACCACCGGGTCGAGCCCGCGCTCATGTCCAACCGGATCGCGAACGTTTACCCCCGCCCGCAGGGCGGGTCATCCAGCCAGGCCTGGAACGCCCACGAATGGGACGCACGTTAGGAGGAGGATGTACCGATGGCACGTTCAGACGTCGAATCCGGCCGCAGCGCCGATCCGCTCGCCTACAAGTCGCCATACGAGCTGTGGAAGGAATCCGAGGGCCTGCCGACGATTCGCGGACTGATCGTGGACGACCTCTATACCGTGCCGCTGGCGCCCTGGAAGTCGCGCGGCGGGTCCGGCGTCTTTATCAACCTTGCTGGAAGCGGTGGCTTCAACGATGCCTACGTCTGCGAGATCCCGCCGGCCGGCTCGCTCCAGCCGCGGCGCCACATCTACGAGGAGAGCACCTTTATCCTCCGAGGCCAGGGTGCGACGACGGTCTGGATCGAGGGGAAGCCCAAGCAGACGTTCGAGTGGCAGGAGCACAGCTTCTTCGCGATTCCCCCGAACGCTTGGTACCAGCACCACAACCTTTCGGGAAGCGAGCCGACGCGCTACGTCTCGATGACGACCGCGCCGCGGACGATCGACCAGTTTCGGAACCTGGACTTCGTTTTCAACAACCCGTTCGTCTTCACCGACCGCTTCAACGGTGAGACCGGCTACTTTCAGGAGATCCCGCGGGAGAAATCCCAGGGGAGGCGCTGGGAGTCCAACTTCGTCGCGAACGTGATGGACGTGACGCTGCGGGCGCAGGACAGCGGCGATAAGCGCGGCGTCGGCGCGGTCGGCGTGCCGTTCGACATGGTGAACTGCACGGTGAAGTCGCACAGCTCCACTTGGCCGGTCGGCACGTACAAGAAGTCGCATCGCCATGGTCCGGGCATCCACGTGATCATCCTGCGCGGCCACGGCTACTCGCTGATGTGGCCCGAAGGCGCCCCGATGCAGCGCTTCGACTGGGGACCAGGTGCGATGTTCGTGCCGCCTGAGATGTGGTGGCACCAGCACTTCAACGCGGGCGACGACCCGATCGTGTTCCTCGCCATTGGGTGGGGAAACGACAAGCCCAAGATGGACGGGACGGGCTACGGCATGGACATCAGCGTAAAGGAGGGCGGGGACCAGATCGAGTGGGAGGACGAGGACCCGAGCGTCCACCGCGACTTCGAGGCGGCGCTGGCGAAAGTGGGTGCGTCCTGCATGATGGGCGGCGTCCATCCCTTCTGCACGGCACCGGCCAGGGCTCGCTGAGCGTAGCTTCGTCTCGGACCGGGGCTCACTGAGCCCAGGTCCACTCGTAGATGTTCCAGCTCACGACGCTTTCGGGGGCGAAGGTGGCCGGGCCCCGTAGCGTGCCGATCTGGGCCACCGCGACCGGATTGAAATAGAGCGAGATCGCTGGAATCTCCTCGCTGAAGATGCGCGCCATGGCGACCGCTTGCCGGTTGCGCTCGGTGCGGTCGAGCGTGGTCTGAAACTGCTCGAAGAGGCGGTCGTACTCCTGGTTCGACCAGCCGGCGCGATTGCGGCCCACCCAGCGGTTCTCTGCCCGTGAGATCGTCGAGCTCAGGTAGTTCGGGAGTACGCCGCGCTCGCCCACGCCGCCGCCCGCGACGTAGAGCGCGGGGAAGGCGCCCCGAATCTCGCCATCGTTTGCCTGTGATAGCGGCACGAGCGTCTCCTTGACGTCGTAGCCAACGGTGCGCAGCCCGCTCGCCATGATCGAGAGCTCTGTCGCCAGGTCGGCGGTGGCATTCTCACGGATCTCCATCGTGAAGCGTCCCTCGCTCGGGTGGACGAAGACGCTGTCCGCCCCCCGCGTCCAGCCGGCCTCGCCCATGAGCTGCTCGACGCGCCGCGGATCGAATGGGTACTTCGCGATGGCGCGGTCGAGGTCGACGGCGTAAGGGACGGTTGCCGGCAGCGGCGTGTGGGTGACAATGCCCTCGCCCTCGAAGACCGAGTCGTTCAGGGCGTCGCGGTCAATTGCATGCGCCAATGCACGCTTCACCCGAACGTCGAGGATGCCAGCGGGCACCGTGTACGCCGGGCGGTGCTGCACCTCGGCGCGGCGCCACTGGTTCGGGATGATGATGACGTTGCCGCCGTTTCGCCCGCTCCATTCGCGCTTCAGGACGACCGCTTGCTGCAAGAAGATGGCGTTCGTGAAAGAGATGTGGGCATCGCCCGAGAGCAGGTTCGCGAGGACGCTATTGGAGTCGCCGATGAAGCGCACCTGGAGCCGCTCGATCCGCGGCTTGCCGAGCACGTGCCCCGGGAAGGCCGACGCCTCGAGATAGGAGCCCGGCTCCCAGCGCTCGATCCGATACGGACCCAGCCCAACGTAGTCGACAGTCCAGTAGGGGAGAGCGGCGAACGCCTCCGCCTGGCCGCGCTGCAGTGGCTCCTCGAGGATGTGGCGCGGCAGCGGCGTGAACTCTTCGGCATCGAGGATGTCCGCGTCTGGGAAGAGTGTCTTCCAGCGGAAAACGACGGTTTGCGGATCGGGCGCGACGACCTCTTCGAGCTGCGCGGCGGGCGGAAACCGCGAGAGCCCGAGCTCGGGTGTGGCGTAGACCCGCCAGGAGAAGACGAAGTCATTAGCCGTCAGCGGGTGGCCGTCGTGCCAGGTCGCGCCTTGCCGGAGGCGATACGTCGTCTCCATCTGGCCGTCTGGCGAGACACGCCAGGTGTCGGTATTGAGCTGCGGCCGCGCGTCTGCGAGGTATGGAAGCGCGGTTTGGGTAGCGTCGACGAGCACCATTCCTGCGTTGAAGAGCCGGCGCACGTCGCTATCGCTATTCGCGGCGATGCTGACCAAGGGCTTCATCGTGAGCGTCGTGGGCTCGAAGCGTGCCACCATGATCAGCGTGCGACTCGGCTCCGACGCGCGAGCCGGATCGCTGGCTTGGCCGCCACCAGCTTGACCAGCGGGCGCCTGGCGTGCGGGCGCACATGCGGTGAGGAACAGCGCTACGAGCAGGAAGGCCAGGCAGTCCTTCCCCCCTTTGCGGGGGAAGGTTGAGGCGGGGGCTAATGGCCGCTGGCTTCCCGAGTGTGAACGGCGGACCTCACTATCGACGACTCCTTCCCCCCTCGGGGGGAAGGTTGGGATGGGGGGGAACGTCCACTCACGCCAAGTCTGGTAGTACCGAGCGTTCCCCCCCACCCTCACCCTCCCCCCGAGGGGGGAGGGAATTGTTGCGCTCAGCTTCGTTCTTCGCCACCACGGCGATGGGGGCCTATCGCACGTTCCAGTCGGTCGGCTGATCACGCTACGTTTCCAAATACCTTGTGGTTGCGAGCAAAGCGCGAGTGGCCGCATCCCAACTGGGGGGTGCGGCCACTCCGGGTCATTCCTCTAGGTGATGGTCGTCGCCGAATCAGACGGTTGCCAGCACCGGCTTCTTGGCCTGGGCGGCGTATTTTTCCTGGAGGGCCTTCCACTTGAGCGCCCGCTGGTTCTGGCGCTCCTGGGACTCGGGAGTGATGACCATGAACGGCGAGCGGTTCGGGCCGAGGTCACAGTAGCCGGCGAGGGTCGCCGCGATCTTGCGGGCGTTGTCCTGCGGCGCCTGGCCGTCGAAGATGTCGCCGCCCGAGGACGTGGCGGAGATGTCACGAAGCACCTGCTTCGCGGTCTCGTAGTCGCCCGAGTCCGTCGAGTCGCGCAGCGCAATGAGCGGCGCCGGGCCCATGCAGGCATCGGTCGACCAGAAGCCGCTCGCGCCCATGCTCTGATACGGGTGGTACATCATCTGGTTCACGAACTGGCTGATCTTGCCGTTGACGACGTCCATCAGCTTCATGAACTCGAGGGGCGAGCGATGGCTGTCCTTCATCGAGACGATATTCTTGTGCTGCACGAACGCGTTGAAGGCCGAAACGGGGATGTGGATCCGATGCAGAGGCGGATTGTGGTAGATCTGGATCGAGAGGTCCGGGAACATCTCGGAGATCTCGTGGAAATAATTGACGGTGTTCTGGACGGTCGGGGGATAGTAGAACGGCACGCCGGTGAAGATGCCCTCACCGCCGGCCTCGCGGACGAACTTCGCCTTGCGGACGGCCTCGCGGCCGTTGATGCTCGTGATGCCGATGAAGACCGGGACGCGCTTGTTCACCACGTCCAGGGTGGCCTTGACCAGCGTCTGGAACTCTTCGAACAGCAAGGTGTGGAACTCGCCGAAGCTGCCACACATGCTGATGACGTCGACGCCGTCCTTGATGCCCTTGTCGAGCGCATAGGCAAGGTTGTCGACGGCGATCGTGTTTTCTGCCTCGAGGCTGGTGGCATTTGGCGTCGCAAACGACGGGGCCATCCAGTTCAAGCCGTGCAGGTCACCTGGCGCGTAGGACATACCGCAAATCTCCTTTGCTGACCTCGTCGATCAATGTGGCCAACCGTGCGGGCAGGGCCGCGTGCTCCTCCCGCGAGCTATCCCCCATCTTACTCCTGCGCAAACGGCAGGTCTACGGGCTATCTTTCTCGCGCAACGAAGAGGGACTTCCGCTCGACGCGACCGGACGGGCGCCGCTTGTCGGTCTCAGGCGCTCGCACCGCGGGCCTGAATCGCCTTCCGGAGGTTGTCCGCGAACTCGTTCATGGTCTGCTCGGCCTTGCGACGGATGATGGGCTGGCCGAACTCGCCGATGCGCCCCATGACCTGGGCATCCGTGTCGAGCTGGAGCTCCGTCACGCCGCCCCCGGCCTCGGTTGCCGTCATGCTGGCGATGCCCTTCACGGCTCCGCCCGCGCGCTTGTCCGCCGCGTCCAGGCGCATCGACGCCTTGTGCGCCGTGTCGTCGCGCTCGGTGATGGAAGCGTCGCCCTGGAGGTTCAGGCTGATCGGGCCGACCTTGACCTTGAGGGTGCCGCGGTAGCGCTCGTTGTCGAGCTTCTCGACGGTCTCGACCCCAGGCACGCACTTTGCGACGCTCTCGAGGTCCATCAGGAAGTCCCACACCTTGTCGATCGGGGCATTGATGCTGGTCTTATGCTCGAACTTCAATGTTCCTCCTGTTGCTTAGCTACGCGTGCTGGCCGTTGCCGCCGTCGACCAGCGAGCGGATTGCCCGACCGGTCCAGACGCGAGCCATTTCCCGCTTGTAGCCGGCGGAGCCGCGTACGTCGTCCAGCGGATCGACTTCATCGCGCACGAGCGCCGCGGCCTCGTCGATGAGAGCTGGCGTGAGCTGCTGGCCGCGGAGGGCGTTCTCGACCTTCTTCGCCCGCATCGGGATCGGAGCCGCAGCGCCGAGGCCGATGCGGATGTCCTCGCACTTGCCGTCGGCACCGATACGAAGGCGAGCCGCAACGGCGACCGTCGCGTAATCGTCCTCGGTCCGGGGCAGGAACTTCACATACGTCGTCTTGGTGCCCGCCGGGAGCGCGGGGATGCGGATCGACTTCAGAACCTCGCCCTCTTCGACCTGCGTCTGGAAGATGTCGACGAAGAAGCCGTCCAGTGGGACCGTTCGTTCGCCGTTCTTGCCGGCGATGACGACCTCCGCGTCGAGCGCCAGGAGCATGGATGGCGGGTCCTGTGCCGGGTCGGCGTGGACGAGGTTGCCGCCGATCGTGGCCTGATTTCGAATGCGCACGGTGGCGATGCGGCTGAAGTTCTCAGAGAGGGTCGGGCAGAACGCGCGGACTTCGGGGGAGTACACCACCTCGCGGTGGGTCGTCGTCGCGCCGATCTCCAGCCCGCCGTTCGCGGCCCGGATCCCGCGGAGCTCGTTTACGCCGCGGATGCCGACGACGTGGCCTGGCTGGAGCAGTCCCTGCCGGTGCATGAGCATGAAAGAGGTGCCACCGGCGAGGAGGTGGGCGTCGTCGCCGTAGCGACCGAGCAGGTCCAATGTCTCGGCGACGGTTTTTGTGGGGTGGTAATCGTATTCCAGCATGGTTACCTCCCCGAGCCCGAGCTGGCTCCGCCGCCGGCCTGGATCTCCGCCGCGGCCTGGATGGACTCGACGATCTTGTAGTAGCCGGTGCAGCGGCAGAGGTTCCCCATCATCCACTCCTTGATCTGGTGGACGGATGGCTGGGGAATCTCGCGGAGGAGCGCGGTGGCTGCCATGATCTGGCCTGGCGTGCAGATGCCGCACTGGAATCCGCCGTGCCGGATGAAGGAATCCTGGAGCGGGGTCAGTGTCCCACCCTCGGGGGACAGGCCTTCGATCGTCGTGACGGTGGTGCCGTCAACGAAAACCGCGGGGTAGAGGCACGCGGACTGGGTCTGCCCGTCCACGATCACGGTGCAGGCGCCGCACACGCCGACGCTGCAGCCTTCCTTTGTACCGGTGAAGCCGAGATCGTCGCGCAGGACGTCGATGAGGCGGCGGTGGGCCGGGACCTCGATCTCCTGCTGCTGGCCATTGAGCTGGAAGCGAATTCGATGCCTGCTCACATCCACCTTCCTTGAACCGGCGCGCTGGGCTCATGGCGCTGCCGCGCGAGGCGCCCCCAGGTCATGAGCGGTTGCCCGGTGATGAAAGAGTCGTCGGCCCACCCGCCCGCGCTCGAAGCGCATGCGTAGCTGGGCGACCAGTACTATGAGCCCCCGCGCGCCCAGCGTCAAGTCTCCGAAGGTAATCGGCGCGGTCTCGCCAGTCTTCGTGCTCGGTCGCGGCCACGAAGGCCGTAATCATTCGAATGAGGCGACCGAAATCGTTGGATCGGCATGTCCTCGTGTCCACGACGATCAGGCCCGCGTGCCCAATCCTTCTCTCAGTTCGATCAATCGCGAGCCTGAGCAGTGACCGAGCGTCGTAGGTTACGAGCACCCGGTTGTCGACCGAGGGCGGCTGCGAGAATCTCGTCGTCGGGGGCGTGGCGGTACGCACCGTCTTGCCAAAGCCACAGTGTCGATTCCCACGGCAGCGAGTGATTGTGTGACGATGGGCGAGATGTGTGCGTCAAGAACCAGGCGCATCTACCATGGACTCAGGGGACTCGCGAAAGCCGGGGAGGCGCGGCAGAAGATGCTCGCCCACCCAATCGTTGTCCGCGATCGCGGCATCGACCTCGGCGCGGTACTCCTTCGCGTAGGTGAGTACTGCTCTTACTTGAGTCTCGGGAATCTGAAGATGCGACGCGACGGCCGCCGAGTCGCCGTCATAGTCATCGGCGATCATTGCCATGTGCCACACGGCGATTCGCGAGCCGCGAAGATAGCCCTGACGGCCTGCTGGTGAATCGCGAAACTCGATCATGGGATGCTCACGTACTCGGAGGGCTTCCTCGAGCAGGACGACCGCCATCTCAGCGGGTGACCTTCCTTCTCGGAGTGCCTCATGACGCAGGTGCTCGAACTGCCCATTTTTCAGACGAAGACTCAATGCGCGGCTCATCGGTCCACCACTCGAACCAGTTTCGTGTGGACAGTTTAACGCAGGGTTCTCGCGATCCTGTGTAAACGCCCCTTTCTTGACGGGCGCTACCACGCGTCCCAACCCACTGCGATGCGAATCCACTCCTTGGTCCCGATGTGTTACAGGAAGATAAAGCGAACAAGCACAGGATTGTCTCCGAAAGAGTCTGCCCAATTTTCCGATCGAAAGTTGCCGATTCCCTTACATCCCAAACACGGGTGGCTTTACGGAGACGACCTCGACGCCGGCATAATCCGCAATCTCCGTGGCCACCTGCTCAATATAGCGGGTGAATATGGCCCCGTAATCGATTGGCATCTGGCTCCCGTTTGACATCGCGAACCACAGATATTGCAGTCCGTAGAATCGGTCGAAAGGGTGCAGCAAGGCATGACCTATACCGCGGATCCTGGTTCCTGCGATCTCGACTCGCTCTAAGTCTCGAAGCTTTCCGAGCGGGACGCCATTCATACTGACGAGATCATTCGCTCGGTCGAAAACGAACCTCGTGGCATGCCACGACATGTGCCATTTAATGTTGGACCTCAGGATCCAAACTTCCGTCGCGACTGAAATCCCGATAAACGCAACCAGAAAAAAGGAGAGTTCGCCTGTTCTGGTCCATTCGGACCAAAGCATCGAGATCAGTGGGCCGAAGTAAATGAAAGTGAACACCAGAAAATAGAGAATGCAAAATCTATTCCACCAAACTGTTAGCGCCGTTTGCTCGACGACAAGCCGATCGTCCGTGGTGCGAAACGACCGATAGCGATCAAGCATGCGCCCTCCGAGAATTTGCTCCCCGGTCTCGACCGTAACGACAGCCTATTTGTGCGACGAACAGTCTAGCGTTCCAGCCTCCTATGAACCGCCCCGGGTTTTGTAGAGACTCCGGTTTTTGTGTGTCGCGCACGGAAAAGTTGGCGCGGAGCTGTTGTACGGCAAGGCCGCCGCCGATTGCGAGGCTTGCGGGGCCGGGCGCCTCGCGGATGGACGAGGATCGGT
>ORMF011919814.1_pt1 | contig 20877 bp, 21 predicted proteins | sample 1779871 | NCBI WGS metagenome assembly ORMF01 (sample SAMEA104232316, study PRJEB22302) | groundwater metagenome | biome: forest; feature: aquifer; material: groundwater | place: USA | collected 2011-08-07 | depth 5.4 m | reverse complement strand
TCCAAACCCTTTTCTCATAAGTCAACTTGTACATATAGCCTCACCACAGGTGAGGCTATCAGCCGGAAGCAAAAGCGTGACTACCGGAAGTAAAAACGTGATAGCACAGGACAACACGGCCCACACAAACATTTAATAACCCTGAGTATTACCCATTAAAAACCTAATCGCAAGTGATTTTAATGCTTCAACAAATTTTATATTCTGCAAGGGAAAACGGGGACAATTTGCCACAATTGGTAGCTAGTCTCAGTCCTACTCAGCTAGGCCAGTTAGTGAATTTGGGGGAAAGTTTAACCCCACAAGAACTAAATTTGGTGGGAATGCGTTGCGTGGATATTGCCTATGACAGGCAGAAGTGCAGGGAAATTGGAATAAGCCGCTCGGATTATGTTGTGCTGCCTTACCAAGCCCAACAAAGGATATGGGCTTGCGCATATTTAGAATTAAAAGGTTGACTTTGGGCTACCAAAAACTTCAAGAGATTAACTCCTTAAAGCTCAGCAGAGGCATCGCCGTTGCTGCCGCCGTTAGCGCCTTCCTTGGGAACCTTGGCTATGGAAACTACGGAATCGTCAGGGGCAAGGCGCATGAGCCTCACCCCCTGGGTGTTCCTGCCTATTTCTGAAATTCCTGAAGCTGCAATCCTTATGATGCTGCCTTTCCTGCTGATTGCTATTATGTCCTCTTCACCTGTGACTGAAGAGATTGCAGCCACTGTGCCGTTGCGGTCAGTGGTTTGTATGTTAATCACGCCAGAGCCGCCACGCGAGATAAGCCTGTAATCGCTCACTGGCGTCCGCTTGCCAAAGCCGTTAACTGTCATTGTCAAGAGGGATTTTGACTCGTCAGCAACCACCATTCCAACTACTTCATCATTGCCCTTCAGGCGGATTGCCCTGACACCCTTTGCAGAGCGGCCAACAGGCCTCACATCCCCTTCCTTGAATCGGACTGCAAGGCCGATTCGAGTCGCGACAATAAGCTGCTCGCTTCCTGTTGTTGCAACAACACCAATCAGCTCATCCCCTTCGTCAAGCGTCACTGCAATAATACCTCCGCGGCGCGGGTTGGAGTAAGCAGCCAGCTCGGTCTTCTTAATCGTGCCCTTCTTTGTTAGCATAACGAGGTTGCCTGAAAATTCCTTGACTGGTATGAATGCTGTAATCTTCTCGTTTTGCTTAAGCTGCAGAAGGTTGACAATAGCCTTTCCAGAAGCATACCTTGAAGCCTCTGGGACCCCGTAAACCTTGAGCCAGTGCACTATGCCAAGATTGGTGAAGAACATCATGTAAGAGTGCGTGTTGGCAACGAAAATGTCTTCAACAAAGTCACCTTCCCTTGTTGTTGCCGCTATTATGCCCTTGCCGCCCCTCCTTTGCTGCCTGTAGGAATCGACACTTATCCTCTTGATGTAGCCTGCATGGGTTACTGTGACAACAACTTCCTCAGGCTTGACAATGTCCTCAGTCGCAAGCTCCTCGCCTGATTCTATTATTTCAGTCCTCCTTGCGTCGCCAAACTTCTGCACAATCTCCGAAAGCTCTGAGATTATTATTCCAGAAACTTTTTCCTCAGAAGACAGAATGGAACTATAGTTCACAATGTCATCCATAAGCTGCGCATGCTCGTCTTTTATGCTCTGCTGCTCAAGGGACACGAGGCGCTGCAACTTCATCTCAAGGATGGCATCTGACTGCTTTTCAGACAGGGTGAAATTAGAAGATAATGCGCTCCTGGCGGCTGCCTTGTCATCGCTGCCCCGAATAAGGCTGATTACCTTGTCAATATTGCCCAAAGCAATGAGAAGGCCTTCAAGCAGGTGCGCCTTTTCCTGCGCTGTCCTCAGCTGAAAGGCTGTCCTGCGCCTCACCACAGTACGCCTGTGCAGGATGAACTGGTCAACCATGGTGCGCAGCGGAACCATCTTGGGAACACCACCCACAAGTGTTACGAGGGCAATGGGAAAAGAGCTGTCCAGCCTGCTATGGACAAGAAGCTGGTTAAGCACAACGTCAGGATTGGCATCCTTCTTCAAATCAACAACAACCCTGATGCCTTCCCGGTCACTTTCATCCCTTATGTCATCAACGCCAGTAACAACCTTATCCCTCACAAGAGCAGCAAGCTCCTCTACAAGAACAGACTTGTTCAGCTGGTAAGGAATTTCAGAAACAATTATGCTCGTCCTGCCCTTGTTCTGCTCAAATGAAGACTTTGCCCTCAGCCTTATGATTCCCCTGCCGGTGCGGTAAGCCTCTGCAATGCCTGAAGTGCCAAAGATTATGCCGCCAGTTGGGAAGTCAGGCCCAGAAACCAGGCTGATTAACTCCTCAAAAGGCAATTCCGGGTTTTTTATTACTGCAATTAGTGCAGCAACCATCTCCCTAAGATTGTGAGGAGGAATGTTCGTGGCCATGCCAACCGCAATTCCTGAACTGCCGTTGACCAGAAGGTTAGGGAACTTCCCAGGCAGCACAACAGGCTCATCAAGGCTCCCATCAAAGTTCTTTGTGAAGCTGATAGTTTCCTTGTCCAAATCCTCCAGCAGCAGCTCAGCAATCTGCGTCATGCGCGCCTCCACATATCTCATGGCTGCAGCAGAATCTCCGTCGACGCTTCCGAAATTTCCCTGGCCATCAACTAATGGATAACGCAGCGAGAAGCCCTGGGCCATGCGAACAAGAGCTTCGAAGACAGACGTATCACCATGCGGGTGGTACTTTCCAAGGCAGTCCCCCACTATTCTTGCACATTTCCTATACTGCTTGCTATGCTGCAAACCAAGCTCTAACATGGCAAAAAGAATGCGCCTCTGGACAGGCTTGAGGCCGTCCCTGACATCAGGAAGCGCCCTTGAAACAAGGACAGACATCGCGTAGTCAAGGTAAGAAGTCCTCATTTCCTCTTCAATTTCCCGCTTGATTACAGTTGCTTGCCCAGAGCCTTCCGGCTTGTTTGCTGGAGGATTTTCAGGAGTGTTTTCAGGCATTTTTATCGACGGTAAACATGAAGAAACAGCGCTTTAAAAAGGTTTGTGATTTAGGCGTTTTTGGGCCGAACAAGCGTAAGCCAGAACGGCTAATTGGGCGTGATTAGGCCTGAAGTCTATTATACCCTCCAGGCCAGGAACAGCGGTGAGCTCCACAGGTTCTTGAGCCATGGCACGAGCATATAGAGATTCCAATCCTGCCTTTGCTGTTGGTGATAAATTAGCGAGAACTACAGCCAAATCTAAATCGCCAACCACCTCATCAAGAGAAAAATATTCTTTGCTTAAACTGATAGCTACGGCAGAGAAAACATTACTGACTCCCAGCTTACTAAAAATGCTTTCAGTTGCATTGTTAACACCTTGTCGCCCAATATTGAAAGAGTTTGAAACCTGCGTTGCATACGACCCCTGATAGTTAAGGGAAGCCGCCACCTTCAATTTATCAAGCTCCATTCCAGTTAACAACAAGCTTCTTACCAAATTGGGTTCTCCCATTTTCAGCCTCCTATGAAAGGTTCTCAACCATTGACTTTCCAACGTTCATGGAAAAGTTGCAGTAAACGCACTTCTTAACCTTGCCTGAAACGTCATCTGGCTCGCTTGCAGGCTGGTACTTCATCCTGTTCTTGCAGCGCGGGCATTCAAGAAGAAACATCTTTATCAGCAGCGCCAATAGGCAGGCTATCTGGAGTTTCAATATTCTCAGGAGCGGCTTCTGCTGCCATTGCCGGCAGGGTTTCCCGCTTTTCAGCCAGCCCCTTGAACTTTTCCTTAACTTCTTCCTGGCTCTTCAGGTCAAAGTACTTGAAAAACCGCTCGGTGAGCTTTATCATCTGTGACCTGCCGTGCTTCTCCCTTGTTATGAACCCTGACTTTTCAAGCGCGGCGATGTGGTCGTACGCCTTGTTCGTCCTTATCTTAATGACACCTGCTTGAAGCACTGGGGCCTTCCACGCGATGACTGCAAGCGTCTCAATCATGGTCTTGGTGAGCTCGGTGTCTGCCACAATCTTCTGGACAACAGAGGTGTACTGCTCCCTGACAGTAAGCTTCCACCCGTCGCTCTCATCCATGAGAAGCAATGAGGAATCCTTCAGCTCATAATCGCTTTTAAGCTCCTGCAGGTACTGCTCAACTGTGGCAACAGTTGTCCGGCAGAGCCTGCTAATCTCCTCAACACTCATTTTCCTGCCAGATGCGAACAGTATTGCCTCAAGCTGCTTCTTCAAATCGAGCTGTTTTGCTTCGGCCTCTGGCATAGAAGAAGCTAAGAACTAAGCCAGTTATAAATTTTTACTTATTCGGTAAGAAGAGCAGAACTACTTACTATTGGCGCTCACGTAATGGTGGCCGTCCCGCCTTATGACCTTCTCTTGCGCGAACCTTGAGAGGAAAGGCTCAAGCTGCTGCTCATTTATTCCGACATGCACGGACAGCTCGCCAACGGTCTTGGCGCCGGAAGCGAGCGCGATAATCACAGCGTTCTTCAGCAGGTTGTAAAGGTTCTGGTCCAGCAAAATGTTGGCAGCGTTGGCACCCTTAAGCCGCAGGTCAATCTCATGAAGCCTGCCCAGGAGGTCGTTGAACAGGTTGGCGACTTCAATAGGGGCAAGCTTGAACTGCGCAGGCTCAACAATCTCAACCGAGGATGGCATGTAGCTGAAGCAAAGGCCTATCAAAGTTGCAAAATCCTTCACAAGCATGTGAAGCTCTGCAAACGTGCTAAAAAAAGCGCCCTGCGCCTTGGGCTCGTGAACCTTGCCGCCAAGAACATCAACACCCTTCTCATCCCTTAGCTGCTTAAGCACCATGCGAAGGGTCTCCTCAACGTGCTCACGGGGCTTGCCAACTATCTCGATAATAGTGTTAACCATGAGATAGCCCTTTTCAAGCTTTTCCCGCACAACTTCCTGGTCAGCCATCGGCAGGGGGCAACAGAAGGCGGTTTAAAAAGATTATGCGGCTTATAACTTAGTTAGGTGGTAAAGGCCTAATGATAGTGCCATGGCATAACCTGAAGTTCTCACTAGTTCAACTGTCACAGCAGAAGTTAACGCTAATACACGTCGCGGGAAATTCTGATAGCCTCGGCTAGCCTCCTCCCGCTTTAGAATATGATTAATTGCCACAATGGCACCCCCTGGAATATACGAACACTTTAGAATACTCGAAATTTCATAATCCCGACCGTACACTGCGGCAACCACTTGTTCAAGTCCCATGCAACTTAGGAGAGTGAGACCATATATAACCTTTTTGAAAATTTAAGCCAGAAACCTTTCCTTCACGATGCGCAGGAGGATTGTGAAGCCGTCTTTTATGCGGATTTTTGACTCTCCAACGCGCTTTTCGTACTCAACAGGGATTTCCTTAATCTTAAGCCCGTCCTTGATAGCCCTGATGGTTATTTCGGCTTCGATGTCAAAGCCCTTGGAGCGAAACTTCCTTATCTTGTCAAGCCTGAAAGCCCTCATGCCTGAGTTTATGTCGTGCAGCCGGCTGCCAAAGAAGCGGAAAAAAAGAATGTTGATAGCCCATGTATGAACCACGTTAGGCAGCCTGTGGAGCAGCCTTATGTTTTTCATGTTCCTAACGCCAATCACCATGCCAGCGCCTTCCTCGACAATAGCCAAAAGCTCCGGTATGCGCCCGGAGGGATAGGTGCAGTCGCAATCAATGGTGACAAGAACGTCGTAACCGAGCTGCCGAGCAACTTCAACTGCCTTCCTCATCCCGTAGCCCTTCCCGCTGCCATCACGCTGGTAGACTGGAACGTTGTTCTTCTCTGCTATTGCAATCGTGCCGTCGGTTGAGTTCTCATCAGAAATGAAAAGAGGAAGACCAATCTTCCTTATGCTGTCAATCATTATCTGAATGCTGTCCTTCTCATTCCTGGTTGGCAGGCAAACAACGGCGTTCATTGCCGGATAGCAGCAGCAGGGCTTTTATAAAATTAATGCATAGCCGGCGGGCTTTAATGCTCGTATGAAAACTTGAAGGTATCCAAGACTTTTGCAATATCAGATTCAGAAACAACAAACAGCGTTTCTGACCAGCAGCTCATCGTTTCCAACACGTTTATGCCCCTGTCGCTCAGCAGAGAGCACAAGTAAGCAAAAACACCAGGCGTTTCCTCAATTTCCTCAGGGCTGCTAATCGCAACAAGAGCCAGGCCACTCCACACCCTCAGAATGCTTGACTTGAAAACCTTCTTGAGCTGCCCAAGAAAATCGGAGGCCGTCACTATTGTTATGGCAGAAGAGCCTTCAATTGCGTAGAAAACATTCCTGCTTTTCTTAATCTTTCTCTCTATTTCCATAAGGTCGTCAGTATAAACCTGCTTCTCTATAACCACCACAACAATCTTGTTCTTAATCTCTGTCCTGCTTCCCTCTATGAGGGAGCGAATCCTGCTTTCAGAAGAAATTGACTTGGAAAGCTTCCGCACATATCTCCTGGCCGCGATTAGGACAGCATCAAAATCTTTCTCTTCAAGATTGCTGTGCCGGATTACCTGCCGCGAGAGCTGCGAATAGTTTATCAGCCGTTTCTTCAAGCAGTCTTTGATGCTTGGATGGCTTTCAATGTAGCTTTCGGTAAGCTTGGTTATGTTCACAGTGCCGGTGGATTGCTACCACTTCTTAAATGTTTCTTTTCAGACATTTATGTTTATTTTTGTTCAAGGCCGGGCAATAGGCTTTTAAGCATATGCCGGATAGCTTGAAATATGACTTCATTAGACCCACTTGCCGAGCTTAGAGAGCTGACTGTTACCGTGGCGGACTCTTATGTGTCTGATCTTCTCGCTGGAAAGCGTGAAGTTTCTATTAATGATGTGTATATAGCAGCTATGGGAGAAACATTTCTTGCGAGTGTAGCTAACGAAGGTGGATTGGAAAAGCTTGCAAGAGCAATTTATAGAATCTCAAGAAGAGGCGTTAATACTGATATATTTGGTGAACCCGCTACAACAGAAAGGCTATTTATTGATATGGCCGGACTAGGAGCGAATGTTAAAAACTACAGAGCATCACATGAAAATTACGAAACATTTACAAGGTGCACAAGGCAGTGAAAACATACATGGTGAACTAAAATGAACAGCTATGTGAAAGTTTCAAGCTACGAAGCAAAGAAGGGGGAGGCCAAGAAAGTTGTCTTGCTGTATTCGGGAGGGCTCGACACGAGCTGCATGCTCAAGTGGATACAGGAAGAGTACGGGGCTGAGCTCATCACAGTTACTGTTGACATTGGCCAGATTGCGGACGACCTGGACGCGATAAAACAAAAGGCACTCAAGCTGGGCGCGAAAAAAGCGCTGGTTATAGATGCAAAGGACGAATTCGCAGAGCATTACATTGCAAAGGCGATAAAAGCGAACGGCTCCTACCAAGGGCCATATTACATGGCAACTGCACTCGGAAGGCCGCTGCTTGCAAAGATTGCCGTTGAAATTGCAGCGCAGGAAAACGCCGATGCAATCGCGCACGGCTGCACAGGCAAAGGGAATGACCAAGTCAGAATCGAAGCAACGGCACTCACGCTTAATCCCAAGATAAAAATCATAGCGCCGGTAAGAGAGTGGGGCATGGGCCGGGACGAGGAGATAGAATATGCAAAGAAGCACAGCATACCGGTGCCAGCCACACTTGACAAGCCATACTCCTATGACGAGAACATGTGGGGAAGCTCTGCAGAGTCTGGGGAGATTGAAGACCCTGCGAAGGTAATCCCGCTGAAAAAAGCACTCCAGATTTGCACGCTCCCTGAAGAAGCGCCTGACAAAGCAGAAGAGCTAGCCATAGGCTTTGAGCAAGGAATCCCTGTTTCGCTAAATGGGAGCAGGATGAAGCTATCCGAGCTCATAGCAAAAGTTGCCAAGCTAGGAGCTGCCCACGGAATAGGAATTGTACACCACATAGAGGACAGGCTTGTCGGGCTCAAGATAAGGGACCTTTACGAGATGCCAGCAGCCCACATCATAATAACAGCACACAGGAACCTTGAAAAATATGTTTCAACACGGCAGGAGAACTACTTCAAGGAAACAGTAGACAACGAATGGGCACATCTATGCTATACCGGATTGTGGTATGAGCCGCTCATGGACGACCTAAACGCCTTCATAAATAAGATGAATAAAAAGGCAACAGGAACAGTGAGACTGAAGCTTTACAAAGGCAATGCAGAAGTAATTGCCCTGGAATCACCAAATGCGCTCTACGACCTCAAGCTGGCCACATTCATGAAGGACTACACTTTCAACCAGAATGCGAGCCCGGGGTTTATCGAGCTTTGGAGCCTGCAGATGAGACTGGCGAACCAGATACGTGAAAAGGAAAAATGAAAATCCCAACCGCAAGCGGCGGGGTATCAGTTAAGAGTGTTAGGATTGTCAATGTTTACTGGGTAACCAGTAAGCAAACAAGAGGCGCCCCAAGGGGCGGGGTATCAACCCAGTAAACAAATGACCAAGCTTTGGCATAAGGGACTTGACATTGACAAGGAAATAGAAAAATTTACCGTAGGCAACGACTATATTCTAGACCAGAAGCTCGTTAAGTTTGACGCCATTGCAAGCACGGCACATGCCGAAATGCTGGCTAAAATAGGCATCCTCAGTAGCGCTGAATTAAACAAAATCAAGGACTGCCTAAAAGAGATAATTGCTTCTGCCGAGAATGGGAATTTTGAGATTAGGCAAGAGGACGAAGACTGCCACACGGCCATCGAAAATTTCCTTGTAAAGCGAATAGGGCCGGCAGGTGAGAAGATACACACGGCAAGATCAAGAAACGACCAGGTGCTGGCTGCAATAAGGCTTTACACAAAGGACGAACTAAAGCTAATTCGTGAGTTGGTTAATGGATTAGTTGCGGCAATTGGACAGTTTGATGAAAGATTCGGAAAAATAAAAATTCCAGGATATACGCACATGCAAAAAGCAATGCCCTCCTCACTTGGCCTGTGGATAGGCTCATTTCAAGAGGCACTGCAGGATGACTTGAGGATGATAGCCGCGGCAGAAGAAGTCATTGACCAGTCTCCGCTTGGCTCTGCAGCAGGTTATGGCGTTCCAGCCATTGCTATTGACAGGGAATTTGTGGCTGCAAAACTTGGCTTCAAAAAAGTGCAGAACAACACGCTATATGCACAGAACAGCAGGGGGAAGTTTGAACTTTTTGTTTTGCAATCACTACAACAGACAATGCTTGATTTGAACAAGCTGGCAACAGACATAATGCTGTTCACAACAGCAGAATTCGGCTTCTTGGAACTGCCAAAAGAATTCTGCACAGGCAGCAGCATAATGCCACAAAAGAAGAACCCTGACGCGATAGAGCTTCTAAGAGGCAAGACAGCGATGTTCAGCAGCTACTGCCACCAAGTTGAGGCAGTAATAATTAACTTGCCCTCGGGCTACAATCGCGACTACCAGCTAACAAAGCAGCCGCTCATTGAAGGGATAGATACTGCCAAAAGCTGTATCAGCATAGCATCTGCCGTACTGAAAAAACTGGAAGCTAACGATGAAAGATGCAACAAGGCAATGCAGGAAAGCAAAGAGCTGGTTGCAACAGAAGAAGCCTACAGGCTGGTGCAGAAAGGAATGCCTTTCAGGGAGGCTTACAGAAAAATTAGCGAGAAGTTCAGATAACTCCGCCCACAAAAATCCAGGAGCAATAAATTTATAAACACTTTACGTTTATTCAAGTGTTTTAATATGGGGTGGAAAGGCAGAGACATTGTCTCAATTAAGGACTTCTCGAAAGGAGAGCTGCTTGAGGTAATTGACAAAGCAGAAGCAATCCAAAAAGCAGGGGAGAAAAATTTTGGCTTGCTTAAGGGAAAAATTTTATCTTCATTGTTCTTCGAGCCTTCCACAAGAACCAGGCTGAGCTTTGAAGCTGCAATGCACCGCCTTGGAGGGAGCGTGATAGGCTTTTCCGAGCCTTCAAGCACCTCACTGGCAAAAGGGGAGACGTTTGAAGACACAATAAGAATCATAGACGGCTACTGCGACGTTCTGGTTGTGAGGCATCCCGAGATTGGCAGCGCAAAGAGGGCGGCTGACGCTGCGAAAAACCCCGTAATAAACGCAGGAGACGGAGCCCACGAGCACCCCACGCAGACGTTTGGCGACCTATTCACAATAAAAAAAAGCCTGGGAGGCTTAAATAACCTCACTATAGGCTTTGTTGGCGACCTCAAATACGGGCGGACAGTCCACTCACTTGTCACGGCGCTGTCGCACTTCAGCCCGACATTCCACTTCATATCACACAAGTCGCTAAAGATGCCTGAGGAGTACCTCAAAGAGCTCGACAGGAAAAAAATAACATACTACGAGGAAGAAGACCTTTTCAAGGCAAGCAAAAAGCTTGACATCCTTTATGTGACAAGAATACAGAAGGAGAGGTTCCTCGACCCTGAGGAATACCACCACGTCAAGGGAATATACCAGCTTGACCCGTCGTTCCTAAAAAACACGAAGCCAAACCTGAAAATACTCCACCCATTGCCACGAATTGATGAAATAAACACCCAACTCGACAAGGCAAAGCAAAGCATCTACTTCGAGCAGGCGCACAACGGGGTGCCGGTCAGGATGGCTTTGCTAAACATGATACTCAACGGATGATTTTTTCGTCCAAGATTATTCTTGTGCTGGCCGCCAGTTATAGACGTTATCATGATGATCATAGTAGTAAATGTCAACAATTTTCCTTTCATGGCTTATTTTAAATATCAGAACAAAATGTTTATCGATGTGAACCCTATTGAAACCAGCAAGAGGCTTTCGCAGGAACTTATAGCCGTGATGAGGATTTTCCCTCACTTCCATAATTTTATCATTAATAATTAGCAGCTGTTTGGCATTCTTCTTTGCAAGCTTCTGGAAAATCTTATCAGCTTCAGGTTTGATATACAAGTCATACATAAGAAAACCTTTTCCGGACACATCTTAGGCTAAGCCATATCTTCCAGCGAAATCATCAACGCGAATGCTTTTCTGCTTACTTACACTTTTTATTTTTTCAATAAACTCAGGCTTAAGCTCAGGTTCAACCTCATATTCAACATACTCGCCAACCACAAACTTTATGGCCTGACCTTTGTCTTTTAGCCCGTACTTAGCCTTCACAATATTCAAAATCCTATTCGTCCGTTCGTCAATTTCAACAAGTGCCTGAACCATATTAGCTCACCTAAGCTCGGCTAAGTAAGACTTATTTATAAGCTTTTTGATAAAAAAACAATGAACTACAGAAAACAGTTAAGAAGACGCCAGCCCGTCTAGGATTATCCGCCACGTTTTCTCGTCAACCTCGCCTGAGCCCCTCCAGAGAATGAGCCTGTTCCTGTCAATGGCAATTTTGGTAGTTGTTGAAGTTATGCCATAATCACGAAGGACCCTTACATCAGCAGCGGCAAATTGAAGCAGGCTGTGCCCGTGCTGTTCCTGATAGGCAGCTATTTGGCTTGCTGTTTCTTTTGAGTCGAGGTCAATGGCCAGAAAGTGAACCTTATCCTTGTATTCCGGATATACCTTTTCTGCTTCTGCCAGGTCGTTCTTACAGTAAGGACACCACGTTGCCCAAAAGTAAAGCAGGGTGGGCTTATCTGACGTGAGCTGCTGCAGCGAAACGATTGTGCCATTTATCGTCTCGATTGTGAAGTCTGGAGCAGTGAAGCCTTTAGTGTTACCAACAGGAATGCTTTGGACAAGGGAAGTATGCTCACCTGTTGCAGAAACTTCCATGCCTTCAAGGTCGCTTGGCGAAGTTGCCAATGCGGGTTGCTTTGCCACGCATCCTGACAAAACAATTGATAGCACGACTGCTGCAATGAGGAATGACTGAGGAAATTTCACCATTACTTTACAAAGTTTGTAAAGCTAGCTTAAATATCTTGCTATTCATGCCGCCAAAAAAATCTTTAAATAGCCTGCCACTACAAAAGGCAGAATGATACTTATCCTGCTGCCAGTTCTCGACCTCCTGACAGCTGCCGTGCTGGTTTTACATGCCAACTTTGGCTTCTTCCCCTCTTCTGTCGTTATAGTGCACGGCTTTTACCTTGGCCTGAAAGGGCTATTGTTTGCAAAGAGCGACTTTGCAAGCAAGATAGACCTGCTCTGCGGCATTTACGTCATCTTAGTCGGGCTGGGGCTGTTCACCAACGCCACGGCAGGGCTTGTTGTCTTCATCTGGCTGGTGCAGAAGGCTGTGCTGGCGCTGCTGCCGCTGAGGTGACATTATGGGCGCAAGTCGGCAGTAGCCGACTGCGCAGTCCTGCAAAGCAGGACTTGCGCCACGGCCAGGAGCACCATCCACCTAGGACGGATTTTGAACCCGGAGAGGGGGGTCAGCCCTCCTAGCTTCTTAGGCTAGTGCAGTTACCATGTCCTGCTTTTTCTTTTTTTTAGGGACAAAATATTTATATTTCTTCAAACTTGAAAACACTTGTGATAAACGTCTTTATATTTCATGGCACTGGAGGCAGCCCTGAAAGCAACTGGTTCCCTTGGCTTAAAGGCGAACTTGAAAAAAAAGGAGTGCCCGTATTTGTTCCTCAATTCCCAGACCCCAGAGAAAATCACCATTTAGAAGATTGGCTTGGAGTTCTCAAGCAATACGAACAACGCATCAATGAGCAGTCTATTTTAGTCGGCCACAGCCTTGGTGGATTATTCCTGTTAAGAATCTTGGAAAGGCTAAATCATCAAGTGCCCGCCGCGTTTTTTGTGGCAGCCCCAGTTGGCGTGATGCCAATCCGCTATTATGACAGCGATGAAAAATTCAGCAGGTTCACGTTCAAATGGGACAAAATCAAGGAGAATGCCAAGAACTTTTTTGTATACCACTCGAACAACGACCCTTACGTATCGTTAGGAAATGGAGAGGAATTAGCAAAGCAATTAGGGGTGCAACTTACCCTGGTTCCCAATGCAGGGCACTTGAATGCAGAAAGCGGCTACACAAAGTTTGATACATTATTAAAAGACATAAACGGAATTTTGGGAAAACAACAAGCTTTATAAATCTGCTCCGACTACGGAGTTTTTTTAATGAGTGTTGGAAATGCATCATTAACGGAAGCAAAACTTGTTCTGCAAGACGGCACTGTTTTCAGCGGAAAATCCTTTGGCTCCGATGTCAATACAGCAGGGGAAGTAGTGTTCAACACGGGGATGGTCGGCTATCCTGAAAGCCTGACAGACCCGAGCTACAAGGGGCAAATTCTGGTTTTGACTTATCCTCTTATCGGCAACTATGGAGTTCCCGGCAGCAGCATGGACAACTACGGATTGCCTATTGGCTTTGAATCTGAGAAGATACAGACCGAGGGGCTTGTGGTGGCGGATTACTCTTTTGACTACAGCCATTATACTGCGGCTAAGAGCCTTTCCCAGTGGCTGAAAGAAGAGGGCAAGCCAGCCATCTTTGGCATTGATACAAGGCAGCTCACAAAGAAGCTGCGGGAAAAGGGAGTCATGCTGGGAAAGATTATCGTTGGCGACAGCTTGCCTGATGACACCAAGCTTGAAGACCCTAATTTAACAAACTTGGCCGCAGTGGCATCTATCGACAAAAAAACAGTTTACAATAGCCAAGGCAAAAAAAGAATAGTGCTAATAGACTGCGGCGTGAAGCTGAACATAATAAGGAGCCTTATCAGCCGCGGCTGCTGCGTAACAAGGGTGCCGTGGAACTACGATTTTCTGGCAGATAAAGAGCTTGGCTTTGATGGGATAGTGATAAGCAACGGCCCTGGGGACCCGAAGATGTGCACAGAAACAATAAAGAATGTTGCCGCCGCGATGAAGGAAGAGCTGCCCATTTTCGGGATATGCCTTGGAAACCAAATCATGGCATTGGCTGCCGGAGGGGATACTTACAAGCTCAGGTACGGGCATAGAAGCCAGAACCAGCCCTGCATTAATACGGAAACAAAAAGGTGCTACATCACAACCCAGAACCACGGCTATGCTGTCAACATGAAAACAATGCCTCCCGGATGGGAAGAGCTGTTTGTCAATGCGAATGACGGGACTAATGAAGGGCTGAAGCACAAGAGCAAGCCATTCATGAGCGTGCAATTCCATCCTGAGCACACACCTGGGCCGACTGATGCAGAATTCTTGTTTGATGAATTCCTAAAAGGTGTGAAGAATGGTTGAAATCCCAGATCTTGAAACTATGACAGGACAAGTCAAATTGAGTCTTGGCTCATTCGAGAACGTGTTGTATACGAGTCAGGTTTTAATCTTTTATCCTGACAACACATGCGTTATGACAAAAAGGGCAAGAGGAGGATTTAAAGGGCGTTGGGATTTTGGAATAACAGAAACGCAAGAAAGAGAAAATTCTTGGAGAGCTGCTCAACGAGGCCTCTACGAAGAGCTGCGGATAAGATGCAATTCAGAATTGTTAGAATCTTGCTTCCGATATGAACTCCCTGGCTTATCTAGAAACATAATCTATGTTTTTACCTATATGCACTCTGGAGTATTAGTGCCTGATAAAACTCGCATAAGTGAAATTATGCTGACGCCAGCTCAAGAAATTTATAAGTTCATTAAGAAACATAGAGCAGGAATTACTCCAAGAAGCTTGCAGTCATGGCAGAGGTATGCGGAATCGATTGGGAGTGTAAGACGCTGATGACTCAGCTTATCGGGCACCGTGGGGCAGCAGCACTTGAGCCTGAGAATACGCTGCGCGGGTTCAAAAAAGCCATAGAACTTGGGCTTGACTATGTTGAACTCGATGTTCGCCGCTGCAAAAGCGGCGAGCTGGTTGTGATACATGATGAGACTGTTGACAGGACCACCAATGGCAAGGGGCTTGTCAAAGGCATGGCCTTGCAGCAGCTGCAGAAGCTTGATGCTGGAAAGGGGGAGAGCATACCTACCCTGAAAGAAGCAATGGACTTATGCGAAGGCAAGGTTGGAATGATACTAGAACTGAAAGATGCCGGAATTGAAGCTGATGTCATGGAACTTGTTGGCAATAACTGGAATGGTAGCTTGATAATCAGCTCGTTTTTCCACGAGCGTGTGAAAAGGACGAAAGAGTTGGCTGAAACAAAAGGAGCCAGTATCAAAACTGCGGTCATCAATCTTGGAAACCCTGTAAATATTGTTGAAATGGTAAAGGACGCAAAAGCCGACATATACCTGACCGACCGCTATTACATAGACGCAAGAACTGTAGACAATCTCAAGCGAGCTGGAATAATTGTAGCTATTGGCGGGGGCGACACTGAAAAGAGCATGCACGAGGTGCTCCAGCTTAAGCCTGATATGCTCTCAAGCGACAGGCCCGACTTGCTGGTGAAGGTGCTGGGAAGAAAATGACAAAATTCCGGAAAATTTGCGGAAAAAATGCAATAAGCACCGGACACTGGACATCTGCCCGGATAAGCTTTAATAATCAGTTCTTCGACGATAAGCTCCGGGCACACGCAGAGCTGCTAAATAATGATTTTCCCCTCTTCGAGGGTCAGCCTGATGGCCTAAAATCAATTACGCAGCTCAGCTCAACGTGCCCTTCGCTCCCGAACGGTGAGATTTCCACAACGAGTGTTGGAAATCTCACACTAGATGAGAGTTCCGGAGAAGCTAAGATGAAAAGAGAACATTTGAGGACAAAAAAGGAGTTAGTTAAGGATATACAGTCCTTAGCAGAACTTGACAATAGGTATCTAAACTACAGTTATGTAAGAGGACTAAAAAGGTACGATCTTCTATTTGACGCTGTTACGCTTTTCAGTGGTTGGAGAGGCGCTATTGAAGCTGCTGGTTATAGACCAATTCAGAAAGGTTGGACTGAAAATGAGATACTAAGAGATATTCAGCTTATTCAAAGACGATTTAGACAAATACCACCTTATAAGAAACTTTCACGATTAGGTTACTCAGGCCTTACAAGAGCTGCGATGAGACGATTTGGCAGCTGGAATAAAGCAGTCGTTCAAGCTGGATTCATACCAATCAAAAAAGAATGGTCAAAGGATTCAGTTATAAAACAGCTTAAAAAAGTTGCAGAGAACTTAAACCACACTCCAAGTATGCGAGATCTAAAGGAATTAGACAAATACGATCTTTTAAATGCGATGATAACGCAGTTTGGAAAATATAACGCTGCTTTAAAGAAGGCAAACCTACCAATAATTCTTGAAATGAATAAATGGCCAAAGAAAAAAGTTGTGACAGAGCTTAGAATTATTGCAAAAAAACTTGGGAAAAAGCCCACCAGTTCTGAGGTGAAATCACTAGGGAGATATGATGTGTATAACGCCACTTTAAGTGGATTTGGTTCATGGAACAAAGCGATGATTGCTGCCGGATTCACCCCAAATACGGATGCTGTGCACAACAAATTGGGTCAGAAGTGGGAGAATGTAGTCCTAGAAATAGCAACCGAGATTTATCCCGACTCAGGAGTCCACTTTGGACTTCCTAATAGAGGACTTCCAGATCTATACGTATTTGACGAAAAATTAATAATAGAGGCAAAGATAAACATTTCAGAAAATAATGTCAAGGCAGATACAGAGAAGTATTTACCTTATTGCGATAGGCTGCAAATATGGCACCTTTATGGAATACCGCCATCCACCCTTTCTGATAAAATAGAAGTCGTGTGTATTGATAAGATTAAGGAGTTTATTATGGCTGACCCAAAATTGAAAAACAAATTCAAATCATTAATACGTGAAGTAGGAGGGAAATATGTGACCAACGAAAAACAAAACAAAGTCTTAATGCTTGGGAGTGGCGCACTGAATGCTTAAGCTTTAGTGGTTTAGCATCGCGATTTCAAAATCGGAGAGGCCGGCGAGAGTGCAAAAAGCACCGCCATTTCGACTACTCCGGTTCCCAAGCAATAAAAGCTTTGAAACAGGAAGGTGTAAGAGTAGTATTGGTTAATCCAAATATTGCTACATGTCAGACTGATACCCAGTTTGCTGACAAGATATACTTCCTTCCAATAACGCCATATTTTGTCGAAAAAGTCATTGCAAAGGAAAGGCCTGATGGAATCCTTCTCGGCTTTGGCGGGCAGACAGCGCTCAACTGCGGCGTTGAGCTGCACGACAGCGGAGTCCTTGAGAAGTATAACGTGAAAGTCTTGGGAACGCAAATTAGTGCGATAAAGGCAACGGAAGATAGGGGGCTGTTTGCAAAGACAGTGGAGGCAGCGGGGCTGAAAACGCCCAAAAGCATTGCAGTAACAAATGTTAATGATGCTTTAGTGGCTGCGGGCAAGATAAAATACCCAATCATGATAAGGTCAGCGTACGCCCTTGGGGGGTTGGGTAGTGGGGTATGCCGGAGTGATGAAGAGCTTGCTGAAATGGCCAGGCAGGCGCTTGCCAGCTCGCCACAAATCCTGGTTGAAGAGTACCTTGAGCACTGGAAAGAAATAGAGTATGAAGTTGTCCGCGATGCTTACGACAACTGCATCACTGTGTGCAACATGGAGAACTTTGACCCCATGGGCATACACACGGGAGAGAGCATAGTTGTGGCGCCATCGCAGACTTTGACTAACCACGAATACCACAAGCTGAGAGAGGTTGCAATAAAGCTGATACGGCACCTTGGCATAGTAGGGGAGTGCAACGTGCAATATGCGCTTAATCCTAATTCTGACGAATACCGCATCATTGAGGTTAATGCGAGGCTCTCAAGAAGCTCAGCGCTTGCCTCAAAGGCAACAGGCTATCCACTGGCATTTGTAGCTGCTAAGCTGGCGCTGGGGTATTCCCTGACTGAGATAAAGAATTCGATAACGCAAACTACCATTGCGTGCTTTGAGCCGGCTCTGGACTATGTTGTTGTAAAAATGCCGCGCTGGGACCTGAAGAAATTCAGGAACGTGAGCAGGAGAATTGGAAGCTCAATGAAAAGCGTTGGCGAAGTGATGGCCATAGGGAGGACTTTTGAGGAAGCAATTCAGAAAGCTGTCAGGATGCTCGACATAGGGGCATACGGAGTGGTTGGCAATACGGAAAAACAGGGGCCAGGCAAGCTGACAAAGAGAGGAAGCAGAGGAAAAGCAACTATATTCAGCGAGGGTGCAAGCTACGACATTGAGGAAGAGCTTTCAAACCCTACTGATGAAAGGCTGTTTGTGATTGTTGAAGCTTTAAAGGAAGGCTATACGGCAGAAGAAATAAACAAACACGCGGGGATTGACAAGTGGTTCATTCATAAGATAAAGAATATCATTGAGGTGGAAGATGAATTAACTGCTGCTGCCGAACTGCCAAAGGAGCTGTTAAAGAGAGCAAAGCAGGCCGGCTTCAGTGACAGGCAAATAGCAAAAGCAGTAGGAAGCAAAGCTAACGATGTAAGGGCGTTGCGAAAAAAGCATGGGATTTTGCCTGCGGTCAAGCAAATAGACACGCTGGCTGCAGAGTACCCTGCCAAGACTAATTACCTTTACTTGACTTACAATGGCAATGAAGATGACATAATTTTTAGCGGCAGCAAAAACCCAAATCGAGAGCTCTCGATTGGGCCCAGTCGCAGCGGCAACTTGGGAAAGATAATTGTCCTAGGCTCAGGCGTATACCGAATAGGGAGCTCAGTTGAGTTTGACTGGTGCTGCGTCAATGCTGTTTTTGCATTGCGGCAGCTTGGATATGAGGCAATAATGGTCAACTACAACCCTGAAACAGTCAGCACGGACTACGATGTGTGCGACAAGCTGTACTTTGATGAGATAAGCTCTGAGACAGTTGCGGACATTTACGAGAAGGAGAATCCTGAAGGCATCGTAATCTCAATGGGCGGGCAGATACCTAACAACATAGCGCTGAAGCTTGAGGAGCTTGGGGCCAAAGTGCTTGGAACATCGCCAAAAAGCATAGACAATGCAGAGGACAGGCAGAAATTTTCCAAGCTTCTCGATGAGCTTGGAGTTGACCAGCCAGAGTGGGAGGAACTGACAAGCGTAGGGGAGGCTGAGAAGTTCGCAGCAAAAGTTGGATACCCTGTCCTGGTAAGGCCATCTTATGTGCTAAGTGGCGCCGCAATGAGCATAGCGTTCAATGATGGCGATCTTGAGCAGTACCTGAAGCGTGCTTCGAAAGTCAGCGAGGATTACCCTGTCGTGATAAGCAAGTTCATAACAAATTCAAAAGAAGTTGAGATAGATGCTGTTGCAGCTAACGGCAGGATAGTGGTGGAAGCTATTACTGAACACATAGAGAATGCCGGGGTCCATTCCGGGGATGCCACAATGGTATTCCCGCCGAAGAAGCTCTACGTTGAAACGACACGAAAGATAGCAGGAATCGCTGCCAAGATTGCGGATGCACTAAAGATAACTGGCCCGTTCAACATACAGTTCCTTGCCAAGGAGAATGAGGTAAAAGTGATAGAGTGCAACCTTCGGGCTTCGAGAAGCTTCCCATTCATATCAAAAGTATCAAAAAGAAACTTTTCAGAAATAGCAACAAAGGCTATACTTGGCATTGAGGAAGGCGGAAAAGTTGATGCTGCCGAGGGCGTGCAATACGTTGGAGTAAAGTCCCCCCAGTTCTCGTTTACAAGGCTGAAAGGCGCAGACCCGATAATAAGCGTTGAAATGGCGTCAACAGGCGAGGTTGCCTGCCTGGGCCAGAACACTTACGATGCATTCCTCAAAGCAATAATGGCGGCCGGGTTTAAATTGCCTGAGAAAAACATACTCCTAAGCATCGGAGGGGATGAGGCAAAGGCCAAGTTCCTGCCTTACGCCAGAATGCTCAGCGAGAAAGGCTTCAAGTTGTTCGCAACCTACAACACCTCGCTTTTCCTTGATAAAAACGGCATTGCTGCAACGGTGCTGCACAAGGTATCAGAGGAGAAAAGCCCAAACATACTGGAATACCTTAATGGAAGCAATGGAAATAAATTGCATCTTGTGATAAACATTCCGACTGCATTCACCAAGAAAGAGCTTGATGATGAATACATCATAAGGAGGAAAGCGGCAGACTATGGAATACCTTTAATAACAAACCTGCAGCTTGCAAGAATGTTCGCTGAGGCGATTACAGCCATAAAGCCAGAAGAGCTGGAAGTGAAGGCGTGGGATGAATACTCTTAAAAACATCAAATCTCACGGGAGGGCAGAATGGCAGACATAACCACTAGGATACTGAACGTGAAGCTCCGCAACCCAACCATATTAGCTTCAGGAATAGTCGGGATTTCAGGGGCAGCATGCTGCTATGCTGCAAAGAACGGAGCCGGGGCAATAGTGCCAAAGTCAATCGGGCCCCGCGAGAGGGAAGGCCACAACAACCCAATACTTGTCGAGTTCAAAGGCGGGTTTCTTAACGCAGTTGGATTGCCAAATGCTGGCATTGACAACAGCTTGGGCGAAATAGAGTTTGCAATGAAAAATTCCGGCGTGCCTGTTATTCCGAGCATTTTCGGCGGGACAAAAGAAGAGTTTGGAATTGTAGCTGAAAAGATGTCGGCCCTGAAGCCGCAGCTGATTGAAGTCAACCTGTCATGCCCTAACACAGCAAGCGACTTTGGAGAGGCATTTGCCCTTTCTGAGAAGGCAGCTGGTGACGTGATACGCATTGTCAAAGAAAAGACAAAAGTCCCTGTAATAGCAAAGCTCGGGCCAAACGTGCCAAGCATCAGAAGGATAGCAAAGGCTGTGGAAGAGGCAGGAGCTGACGCGATAGCTGCCATAAATACCATGCCTGGGATGGTTATTGATGTTAAAACGGCAAAGCCCATATTGCACAACATGCAGGGAGGAGTAAGCGGGCATGCGCTTAAGCCGATTGCAGTCAACTGCATCTATGACATTTACGAAGCTGTCAAGATACCAATCATAGGAATAGGCGGGGTAACGACTGGG
>ORMF010294991.1_pt1 | contig 20877 bp, 13 predicted proteins | sample 1779871 | NCBI WGS metagenome assembly ORMF01 (sample SAMEA104232316, study PRJEB22302) | groundwater metagenome | biome: forest; feature: aquifer; material: groundwater | place: USA | collected 2011-08-07 | depth 5.4 m | reverse complement strand
ACGTCCGCCTCAACTTTGCGTGGGGGACGAACCTCGACGCGTCGGCAGACGACGTGAGAAGCCGGCTCGATCGCGTGCGAGGCCGGCTGCCCGAAGAGGCCGATCCCCCGACGATCTTCAAGGCTGACTCGAACGCGTTGCCGATCATGCAGATCGGCGTCGAAGGCGATTTCGACCCCGTCACGCTTCGCGAGCTCGCAGAAAACGACCTCTCCCCGCGCCTCGAGCGCGCGCCCGGCGTCGCGGCGGTCACCATCAACGGCGGCCTTCGCCGCCAGATCCACGTCGACCTCTCGAAGGAAAAGATCACCGCGCTCAACCTGTCGGTCGATCGCGTCGTGCAGGCCCTCAGGCAGGAAAACCAGAACCTGCCGCTCGGCCAGATCGACCAGGGCGACTCGACGTACCTGGTCCGCAGCCAGGGGCAGTTCGGCAGCATCGACGACATTGCCAACCTGGTCGTGCTGACGCGGGAGAACATCCCGGTCTACCTGCGCGACGTCGCGGATGTCAGGGACTCGACCGAGGACCGGCGTCAGTTTCTCCGCATTTCCTCCCGCGATGCCAGTGGCGAGATGGGTGAGGGGCATCCCGGCGTCCGCATGCAGATCAACAAGCAGTCGGGCGAGAACACGGTCGAAGTCTCGCAGGGCATCCGGGCGGAGGTCGCGCGGATCAATCGCGACGTGCCGGGCGTGAAGCTGACCGTCCTCGATGACAGCGCGATCTTCATCGAGCGTGCGATCAACAACGTCAAGGAGCACGCGCTGGTCGGCGGCATCCTCGTCGTCCTGATCATTTTCGCGTTCCTCCGCGACTTCCGCTCGACGCTCATCGTCTGCACGTCAATCCCGATCTCGGTCATCGGAACGTTCGCGCTCCTCTACTTCGGCGGCTTCACGCTGAACACAATGACGTTCGGCGGGCTTGCGCTGGGCATAGGCATGATCGTCGACGCGGCGATTGTCGTGTTGGAGAACACGCATCGGCATCTCCACATGGGCAAGGACCGAATGACCGCGGCGATCGACGGCAGCGAAGAGGTCTGGTCGGCGATTCTCGCATCGACGCTCACGCACATCGCCGTGTTCGTGCCGCTGCTCTTCCTCCAGGGCATCTCGAGCATCCTGTTCACCCAGCTCTCGTTCGTCGTGATGTTCTCGCTCTCGATGTCGCTGTTCGTTGCCGTCACCATCGTGCCGGTGCTCTGCTCACGGTGGCTGCGCCTGCCGGAAGAGCATCAGAAGCACTCGGGACCCCTGGGACGCTTCTACCGAGCGAGCGAGGCGTTCCTCGAGGGTGTGGATGATCGTTATCGCCGGACCATTCACTGGACGCTGCAACACAGGCCGACGGTGATTGGTGCCGCGGCCGCGCTCGTGGCGCTGGCGGTCGTGCTTTACCCACGGGTCGGTACCGAGCTGCTGCCTCAGACGGACGAAGGCCAGGTCAACATCAACGCGGAGCTGCCGCTCGGCGCGCGGATGGAACTGACCGAGGCGGCCATGCTGCGACTGGAAGACATGGTCAAGCAGACGGTACCCGAGGCGACCACGATTGTCGTCAACGGCGGTGCCGGTGGCGGCGGCGGTTTTGGCGGCGGCGGGAACACGAACCGCGGCCAGATCCAGGTCAAGCTCGTGCCGCGCGATCAGCGCACGCGCACCAGCGACGAGATCTCCCAGGACATGAGACGGCGCCTGGCGGGTATTGCGGGTGTCATGGTGCGGGCCAACCCTGGTGGCGGCAACTTCCAGTTGAATTTCATCCTTGGCGGCGGCAACGACGCCCGCGTTGCGCTCGAAATCCGCGGCCACGACATCGATGATGCGAAGCGCATTCAGCAACAGGCGATCGCGCTGATGCAGGAGACGCCCGGGATCGCCGACGTCCGCGTAGGCGCGGACCAGGGGCGCCCAGAGCTCGCGATTCACGTCGATCGGCCGAAGGCCGCAATGCTCGGCCTCACGGTGAACGGCGTCGCGCAGACCATCCAGACGAACGTGGCCGGTACCACGGCCGCACAGTTCCGCCAGCGCGGCAGCGAGTACCCGATCGTCGTCCGGCTGCGCGAAGAAGATCGCGGCCAGGTCACCGATATCGGCGACGTGCTCGTCAACACGCCGAGCGGCCAGGTCGTGCCGGCGCGGAACCTGCTCGCCGTGGAGCGCGAGACCGGTCCGGTGCAGATCGATCGCAAGAACATGGAGCGGATGGTTCGGGTGAACGCCGAGCCAGAGGGTCCACTCAGCCAGGCGGTCACGAACGTCCAGGCGCGGCTTGGACAGATTCGCGTGCCGGAAGACTTCTCGGTGGGCTTCGGGTCCGAAGTCGAGGAGCAGGCGAAATCGTTCAACCAGCTGAAGATCGTACTGATCCTGGCCGTCCTGCTCGTCTACGCGGTGATGGCGTCCCAGTATGAGTCGCTGCGCGACCCGTTCATCATCATGTTCTCGATCCCGACCGCGTCGATCGGAGTGGTGGGAGGGCTCCTGCTGACCGGCACCGCCTTCAGCATGCAGGCCTACATCGGAGTCATCATGCTGGCCGGCATCGTGGTCAGCAACGCGATCCTGCTCGTCGACTACATCAATACGCTGCGCCGCCGCGACGGTGTGCCGCTGCGCGAGGCAGTCGAAATCGGCGGGCGGACGCGTCTCCGCCCCGTGCTCATGACGTCGATCGCGACGATGCTCGGCCTCTTGCCGATGGCCATCGGCCTCGGCGACGGCGGCGAGCTGCAGGCGCCTCTTGCCCGCGTCGTGGTCGGCGGGCTGCTCGCGTCGACCATCGTGACGCTCGTCCTCGTTCCTGCTGTCTACACGCTGTTCGAGGAAGGCTGGAGAGGACTCTCGCACAAAGGCGAAGCCGCGAGCCACTGACATCATGGTGTAGGGCTATGGCGTAGGGGCGGGTCTCAGGACCCGCCCCTACGATCCGCCCCTACCCTGCACGGCTCGCAGCAACTCGGCGATCGTTTTCCCTGTCACGGGATCGATCCATTCAGGCACCAGCTCGGCGAGCGGCTCGAGCACGAAGCGCCGATCGCGAAATCGCGGGTGTGGGACGATGAGTCCCGGCATCTCAATCACTTCCCCGCCATACAGAATCAGGTCGAGATCGAGCGTCCGCGGCGCGCCGACGTACGAACGCTCTCGGCCGAAGCTCCATTCGATTGCCCGCAGCACGTCGAGCATCGCGGGCGCGGAGAGCGTCGTCTCGCCGATGGCGGCGGCGTTCAGAAAGAGCGGCTGCGCCGTCGCGACGCCAACAGGTTCGGTTTCGTGGAAGGACGAGACGCAGAGGTGGGAGATGTTCGGCACGAGCTCGGTGATTGCGCCGCGAAGCTGATGTTCCCGGTCGCCGAGGTTGCTGCCGAGGGCGATGGCGACCCGCGTCGCCTACTCCAGCCAGCGCGTCGGCAGGACTGCGCCTACACGCTCCGCGCCGGCCGTCCGCCGGCCGAGCAGATCCTCGAAGCCCAGCGCCGCCTGCTCGAAGAAGCGTTTGTGCTCCATCGACTCGCCGAGGATCACGTTCAGCATCGTGCGGTGCCGCGCGTGCGACATCTGGTCGACGCGCGGACGCCATTTCTCCACGAACGCGCCCAGGTACCGCGCATCGTCTTCAAGGATGGTCCGGTAGGCGCTCACTTCGACCTTCTTCTTTGCCTTGGGGGCCTCGGGTGCCTGCAACCCCGCCGAATCGGCCGGAGGCAGCACGGCGCCGTACTCCGCAAGCGCGCTCTGCACCCAGGACAGATGGGTCTCCTCGCGATTGATCACATACTGATACGTGTTGTTGAAGTCGTAGTGGCCGACGATGCGGGCACTGGCTTCGTGGCGTTCCAGGAGCGCAAGCCGGCCGGCGGCGAATTCGGTCACGAGCGTCTGCAGTTCTGACATCTAGGTCTTTTGCTTTTCCTTGCACGCAATGCAGACGCGTGTCCACGGGATCGCATTGAGCCTTGCATCCGCAATCGGCTCCCCGCAGTCGCGGCACACACCGTAGCTGCCCTCGTCGATGCGGCGAAGCGCCTCTTCGATCGCCTGGAGAATCTTGGCGTCGGTCTGCTTCAGCTTGAGCTGGATGTGAACTTCGTTGTTGCCGCTCGCCTGGTCCGCCATATCACCCTGGCGGCCCGAGTTGTTCTCCATCGTCCATTGCAGCGGCTTGGCCGCCGTGCCGCCGAGCAGCTCGCCGCGCTTCTGCAGCAACTGTGTGCGGTATGTCTCCAAGTCCATCTGGCTATTGCTCCCCGCGCCTTCGGTGATGTCTCGTCTCACGGAGACGCCACCGGTGGCCCGGACAAAACCCGATCTTAGCACGAGCGAAAAACGCCGCCTTCCAGTGTCACAACCGACAGAGACACAGACAATTGCCTCGGTGGTCCGTATCAGGACATCCCGCGGAGTCACTCCGCACGCAGCGTCGCCAGCGGCTTGTGGCGGAGCACGTCGATGCTGGCGAGCACGCCGATCGCTGCGACGAACACTGACGTCGCACCGATCCCGACGATCGTGACGGCGGGCACCGCGTGCCACGCCAGGTCCAGGGCGTATTTCGCGACCGCCCAGCTCAGGACGATGGCCCCGAGGGCCCCGACGGTTCCCGCGATCGCGCCCAGCACACCGTACTCGAGCAGCAGCATCATGGCGATCAAACGACTGCTGGCGCCGAGCGTCTTCAGGATGGCCGCTTCGTACACGCGCTGGAACTTCGTCATCGATACGGCGCCAATCAGAATCAGCATGCCGGCAAACAACACGAGCCCGCCCACGACGGTAACGCCGAGCGTGACGCCGTCGACGATGCCTTGAATCGTGTCGAGCACTTCGCGGAGATCGATGACCGAGACGTTCGGGTAGCGCGCGACAAGGGCGGCCTGCATGCGCGCGCGCGCGGCTGCATCGCGGGGGCCGTTCACCGACGAAATGTAGGAATGCGGCGCGTTGTCGAACGGCCCGGGACGGAAGACGATCATGAAGCCGCCGGATCGGTAGTCGCGCCAGTTCACCTTTCGGATGCTCGTCACGCGCGCTGGAATGGCGCGCCCGAGCACGTCGAACGTCATCTCGTCGCCGATGTTGATGCGAAAACGCTCCTGCAGACTTTCTTCGATCGACACCTCCGCCTGGCCCGTCGACGGCGTGCGGTCCCACCAGCGACCCTGCAGCAGTTCTTCGTTGGCGTTGAGCTGGGGGCGGTAGGTAATCGTGTACTCGCGGGAGAGCGAGCCGCGACCGCGGACCTCTTCGTAGGTCTCGAGGTTCACTTCGCGTCCGCGGACACCGACCACGCGCGCCCGCAGGACCGGGATCACGTTCGGTGGCGCTTCCGTCCCGTTCTCCCGGTCGATGAAGGAGACGAGACTGGCCCTTTGATCCGCCTGGATGTCGATCAGGAACATGTCGGGCGCGTCCTCCCCGACCTGTACCGCGAAATCCTGCAGCAGGTTCGCCTGCAGTGTGCGCACGCCCAGGATGAAGAAGGTGCCGAGACCGACTGCCAGCAGGATCACTCGCGTCTGGTTGCCCGGACGCGCGACGTGCAGGACCGCCTGGCGCAACGCGAACGACCGCGAATGGCGCAGTGGCTGCACCGCACGAACGAGCGCGATACCCGCGAGGTGCAGGACGAATGCGGTTGCCACGAACCCGCCCGACAGCATCAGGCCAAGTTTCAGCGAGCCTGCCTGCCACGCCGCGACCGCCACGAGACACGCTGCCACGGCGGCGGTGATGATCCATTTCACCCAGTCAATGTGCGACAGCCGTGGAATATCGTGGCGCAGAAGCAGCGAAGGCTTCACGTGGCGTACGTCCAGCAGCGGGACGAGCGAAAAGAGAACCGACACCAGGAGCCCAATCGCGAATCCCTGCAACACGGCCGCGGTCGTCAATCCGTACTCGACCTGCAGCACGGCCGCGATATCGCCGACGAACGCCGGCACGGCCGCGAGGACGACCGCGGCAATCCCGACGCCGAGAAGGCTTCCTGCCACCCCGAGCAGCAGCACCTGCGTCATGTAGACCGCGAGAATCTCGCGCGACGAAGCGCCGATGCATTTGAGAATGGCGATGCTCCGGAGCTTCTGCTGGACGAACACCCGGGTGACGCTCGATACGCCAATCCCGCCGAGAATCAGCACCACGAGGCCGACCAGACTCAGGTAGTTCTCCGCGCGTGTCAGGTTTCGGCCCATCTGGTCTTCGCTGCGACGGTAGGAGCGCACTCCGACGAACTCGTTCGCAAACGCCGAGCGCAGCTCTGCAGTGAGCCCGTCAAGCGACTGAGACGGAACCTGCAGAAGCAACTGATGTGAAGCACGGCTGCCGAAGGAAAGCAGCCCCGTGTCGGCCAGCGCGGCGTAGTCAATGATGACTCGCGGACCGAGGCTGAACGCACCAAGACTGCGTCCGGGCTCGGCGGCGATCACGCCCCGAATCTCGAACGGCACGGTGCCGATCAGGATGCGGTCGCCGACCTCGAGATCAAGTTGTGCGAGCAGTTCCGGCCGCACGATGACGCCGTGATTCTTCAGCAGATCGTGCGAATACGCTCCCTTGGCCAACGTCAGCGTGCCGTAGAACGGAAACCCGCTCTGCACCGCACGGAGTTCAACCATGCGAGTCACGACCTTCGTCGGATCCGCCGGCCGGACCATCGTCGGAATCTCGATCGTGGCGGATGTGGCCGCCACCCGGCCCGCCTGCTGCTCCGCTGCCAGCGTGTCGAGCACTTTCGGCGTGAAGTCGCGATTGCTGGTCAACCGCATGTCGGCGGCGATGAGCGACCTCGCTTGGCCCGACAGGCCGGTGCGCACGCTCTGGATCACCGAACGCAGCGCGATGATCGCCGCCACGCCGATCGCAATGCAGATGAAGAAGAACACGAGGCGCTGCCCTGATGCGCGAATCTCGCGGAGGGCCATGCGCAGGATGAACGTCATGATGTCGTCTCCATCGACGTCTCGACAGGACGTCCGTCGCGGAGCACCAGCCGCGAGTCGGCGAGCGACGCGAGGTCCGCGTCGTGCGTCACCAGCATCATCGTCGTCTGCCGCGTGCGCCGGACGTCGAGCAGCAGCTCCATGATCAGCCTCCCCGTTGCCGAATCGAGGTTTCCAGTGGGTTCATCCGCCAGGATGATGGGCGGATCGTTCGCCAGCGCGCGGGCGATCGCGATTCGCTGCTGCTCCCCGCCCGAGAGCTGCGACGGATAGTGGTGACCGCGATCGTCGAGCCCGACTTCGCCGAGCAGCCGCGTCGCCCGCGTCGAGGCGTCGCGGCGCTTGGCGATCTCCATCGGGATCAGGATGTTCTCGTACGCGGTCAGCGACGGCACCAGGTGAAAGAACTGAAACACGAACCCGATCTTCTCGCCGCGCAGCCTGGCAAGCGCATCCTCGCTCAGCTTCGCGATGTCCACGTCGTCGATGAGGATCTCGCCGGTCGTCGGCTCATCCAGCCCTGCGACGAGGCCGAGCAGCGTCGATTTGCCGCTGCCCGAGGGGCCGAGGACCGCGAGAAACTGACCGGCGGCGATCGTGAGGTCCAGCGGATGGAGAATCGTGAGCGGACGTCCGCCGCTCGTGACGGTCTTCGAGACGCCGCGAAGCTGGATCATCGATCCTGCCTGCGGAGCATCGGTCTGAGCCCCTGCCACAGGTTGGCTTCGACGATGCGCGCGCCCGCAGGGTTGGGATGCATGCCGTCCGCGATGTTCAAGCTCGGATTGCCCGCGACGCCATCCAGGTAGAAGGACACGAACGCGACGCGCTCTTCCCCCGCCAGATCGCGGAACGCGCGTCGGAAGTCCGACGTATACGCGGGACCGTAGTTCGGCGGCGCCTCCATCCCGGTCAGCAGCACGTCGATACCGCGATCCCTCGCCTTTCCGATGATCGTCTTCAGGTTCTGCTTCATGCCGGCAACAGGCAGGCCGCGCAATCCGTCGTTGGCCCCGAGCTCGATGACGAGAATCCGTACGTCTCCATCGAGGGACCACTCGAGGCGTCGCAGTCCGCCGGCCGACGTGTCGCCGGAAACGCCCGCGTTGACGACCTCGTACTTGTAACCTTCGGCATCGAGGTGCTTCTGGATCAACGATGGAACAGACTGCTCGACGTCCAGACCGTATCCAGCGGTCAGGCTGTCGCCGAGAAACACGATTCGCGGACGCGCGGTCACCGGCGCCACGATCGGCGCCGCTGCAGGCGCTGCCGCGGCGCGCGGAGTCGTGACGGATTCGCTCTGCGAGCAGGCGGCTGCCGTCACCGCAACAACGACGACCAACGCGCGCAGGAAGCTGGACATGTCCGCAAAGTCATTATCTGATAACGTCACGATCCGTGTCGCGCATGACTGACTTCTCAATCGAACCGGGAGCCGCGTCCGCGGCGCTCGACACAGTTTTTTCACAACTCGATCGGCTGCACTTTGCGGAGGCTCTGTGGGCGCGCCGCCTCGACGTATGGACCTCCGAATGGGCCGTTCGACAGTCCATCGCAAACCGCCTCGGATGGCTGAATGCCGTCGAGTTCATCACGGCGCACCTGGCGAGAATCGAGGCGTTTGCCAGGAGCGTCCGCGGAAGCGGCCTGACCGACGTGGTGCTCTTCGGTATGGGGGGATCGAGCCTCGGGCCAGAGGTGTTTCATCGGGTGCTAGGACGCGCGGACGAGTTGCCGCGGTTCCGCATGCTCGATTCGACCGATCCCGCCGCCGTGCGTAATGCGCTCGCGAACGCCGGCACGTCGCTGTTCGTCATTGCGAGCAAGTCGGGCACAACGATCGAGCCGAACTCGATGGCGGCGGCGGCGCGGCGGCGGGTCGAAACCGCCGGAGTCAAGGGATGGGCCTCGCGATTCGTCGCTATCACCGATGAGAACACGGATTTGCACCGGCGCGCGCTCAACGACGGCTTCCTCGAGGTCTTCGTCAACCCATCCGACATCGGCGGGCGCTATTCGGCGCTCACGTTTTTCGGAATGGTACCGGCGGCATTGATGGGTATTCCGCTGGCGCCCGTGGTCGAGCGCACACGCGCGATGGTGAAGGCGTGTTACGCCTCCGACCCGCGAACGAATCCGGGCATCGCGCTCGGCGCGCTGATGGGCGCCGCAGCGAAGAGTGGCCGCGACAAGCTGACGCTGCTCGTTCCCGATCGTCTCGAGTCATTCGGACTCTGGGTCGAACAACTTGTCGCGGAGAGCACCGGCAAGCAGGGTCAAGGCATCGTGCCGACCACCGGTGAAACGACGAAGGCGTCGGCTGGCGACCCTTCCACAGGCTCAGGGTCGTCCCGAGCGGCGTTGACGGACGACGACCGGATGGCGGTCATCGTGCGGCTCGACGGTGATGGGCCCGACGACCAGGCGGTCGATCGGATGCGCGCGGCGGGCGTTCCGCTCATGACGATCGATATGCCCGGCATCCAGGCGCTTGGAGCGGAGTTCTTCCGGTGGGAGATGGCGACCGCCACGGCGGGGCGGGTGCTCGAGATCAATCCGTTCGATGAACCCAACGTGCAGCAGGCGAAGGATGCGACCCACGTGCTGCTCCAGGCGTACACCACGCGGGGTGACCTGCCGATCGCGGAACCCGATTCCACGCGCGAGGGAATCCGGTTCACGCTCAGCCGCGCGGCACGCGAGCGACTCGGTGCAAACGGTGTCGACAGATTTCTCAGCGTGACCGCGCCGCGCGATTACTTCGCGCTGCTCGCGTACGTTCCACCCGACGACCCTGCGTTCGAGCCGGTGCTCCGCGAGCTCCGCAACCGTGTGGCCGTCGATACGCGCTGCGCCACGATGTTCAGCTATGGACCGCGCTACCTCCACTCGACGGGACAATTGCACAAGGGTGGGCCGAACACCGGCGTGTTCCTCATCGTGACGGCGCCCGCCGAAGCGGATCTTCCCATCCCGGGCGCGCCATACTCGTTTGGCGTACTCGAAATGGCCCAGGCGCTGGGCGATTTTCAATCGCTGGACGCCGCAGGGCGGCGGGTGATGCACGCCCACCTGCCAGACCGCCAGCCGAACACGCTGAAAAAACTGGCGAATCTAATCACTGAGCCCTGAAGGCGCTCCCCAACAGATCGCAAGATCAGCCCGAATTCGCAGCGTAGGCAGCGGGTGGATACTTGGTATACTCCCGCCCGTGAAGACGATCGCGGTCCAGTCGCTCCTTGCGCGTACGCAGGCTGCGCTCGAACGGGGACGTGGGGCCGAGGCGACGCAGGTCATCGGATCGATCCTTCGTTCCGGATCGTTGACCCGCGAAGATGCGCTCGCGGTTCGGTCGGTTCTTGCTGAAGCCTGGCTGCTCCAGGACGATCTCGCGCAGGCCGCCGCCACGCTGGGACGCCCGCCTGACGCGTTGCATGAGCCGATCAGCGACGCGCAGTTGTCGACGCTCTGGCGATTGCACGGCCGCATTACCTACGCGCGCGGTGAGCAGTCGCGCGCGATCGCGCTGCATTCGCGCGCGTTGAAACACGCCGAGCTCGCGCACGACTCGCGTGCAATCGGCCTTGCGCACTACGAGCTGGCCCTCTGCTACAAGCAGGTTGGCGACTCCGGCATCGTTCGCGAGCATCTCACCGAGGCCGCATCGGCCCTGCATGCCGCCGGCGATCGTCGCCATCTCGCCCTGGTGCACTCCCTCTCCGCCATCCTCCTTGCGCAATCCGGCCGCGGCGAGGAAGCCAGTGCAGCGCTTCGACAGGGCGAACGCCTCGCGATGACGATCCAGGCGGACGACGTGCTTGCCGGGATCGTGCACAACCAGGCGAACGTGGCGCTGATGCGCCATCAACACGAGCAGGCGCTGGCGCTTGCCGAGCGCAGCGTCGCGCTCCACGAGACGCTGTCGTCGGGACATGGCCTTGCCGTGGCTCTCGCGACGCTCGGACAGATCTTCGTGCAGCTTGGCGATCTGGAGCGCGCTGAGCGGATCCTCACGCGCACGCTTGAAGTGCGCAGCCCGGTCCAGTTCCACGAGACCACCGGCGCGGTCTTCGACACCCTCGCGCAGATTCACCTCATGCGCGGGTCGTATGAGCGCGCCGACGAGTATCTCCGCCACGCGAGCGAGGCGTACGGCGCGTACGGCACGCAGACGATGCGGTGGTACGAGTGGTCGCTGAAAGTGCTGGGGGTCAAGCTCGCGATCCGGCGCGGCGCGTACGACGAGGCGATCGCCATAGCCGACGAGCTCGCCAAGACACCAGGAGTACCACCGGCGGAAGCGATTCAGGCGGATCTCGCCGCGTGTGAGGCGCTCGTCGCTGCCAACCGCATCGCGGAAGCGGAGCAGCGAATCGACTCATGCGAAAGCCGGCTCGATCCTCGAACGGCGCCGGCAAACTGGGGCGAGTTCCTTCGCATCCGCGGCGCGGTTCACGAACGCTCCGGGCGGTTCTCCCCCGCATACCACGATTTCGCGCAAAGCGTGAACGTGTTCGAGCTACTCGGCGAACGCTACCACTCGGCGCTCAGCCAGCTGGCGCTCGGGCGTCTTGCGGCAAGGACGGGCACGCGCGACTCCGCGGAGCGCCATCTCGACCAGGCGGCATCGGTGTTTCGCACGCTCGGCGCGCAGCGCCATCTCGACGAGGTCGAAGAGGCGCGAGCACTGATCGCACAAGTGCTGCCGGGTGACCCGATCGTTTCTCCGGCGGATGCGGATGATGCCGTCGTCCGGCGACTGATTGATGCCTCGGTGCTTTCCGATCTGCTGGCGCGCGAGACGGTCGCTGCCCTTCTCGAAGCGACCGAAGCGGACGCCGCGGTGACCTTTGTCGTGCTATCGGCCGGCGAGGTGCGCGTCGTGGCCATGGCCGGATGCGATGCCGCCGTGGCACGCGCGCTTGCGCGCGCCGCCGCGCAAGGCAACAGCGCGTACGGTGAGGGGCTTCTCCTCACTGAGCCACTCGGACGGGGTCACGACGGGCCCCGGCACTGCACCGTCGTCTCCGCTCGGCGCCTGACGGAGAGCGCCATGCGGCGTTTCCGTCTGTTCGCCGCGGTCGCCAAACAGGGATTTGAGCTGTGCGGCGCGCGCGACCGCCGCGGTCAGCCGGTTGAACAGAGCAACGAACGACCGCTCGAGCCGCTGCTGCCCGGCTTCATCTGCGCGAGCGCTGCGATGAACCGGGTGGCCGATCAGATCCAGCGGGTCCAGGGTCACGACCTGACCGTGCTCATCACCGGGGAGAGCGGCACCGGCAAAGATCTCGTCGCGCGCGCGATCCACGTCGGATCGCCACGCTGCGCAGCCATGTTCCTCCCCTACAACTGCACGACGACCCAGCGGGATCTTGCGGACAGCCAGTTGTTCGGCCACCGGCGCGGGAGTTTCACGGGGGCGATCACCGATCAGCAGGGCCTCATTCGCACGGCAACGGGCGGCACGCTGTTCCTCGACGAGATCGGCGACCTTCCGCTCGATATCCAGCCCAAGCTGCTCCGCTTTCTCGAGCAGGGCGAAGTGATGCCGGTTGGCGAAACCCGCCCGCAAGGCGTCGACGTCCGCGTCCTGGCGGCCACCAACGCGGACCTCGAACAACGCGTGCAGGAAGGGAGGTTCCGCGAGGACCTCTACTACCGTCTGAGCGTGATTCGAATCTACGTGCCAGCGCTCCGCGAACGCCGTGAGGAAATCCCGCATCTCAGCACGTACTTTCTCCGCGAAGCGTGCGAGCGCCTTGGGAAGCCCGATGTGCATCTGAGCTCGGTTACGCTCGATCTATTCGATCGGTACTGGTGGCCCGGCAACGTCCGCCAGTTGCGCAACGAGGTGCAGCGGGCCGTCGCGATGAGCCCTCCGGGCGGCACAATCGAGCCCGACCAGTTGTCGCCGGATCTGACCGCACCGCCTCCGTCCGCGGTTGGCTCGGGGTCGACAGGCGCGTCCGGCCGGTCCTCCACACCGCGTAACCTGGCGACGGCAGTCGAAGAGGTCGAGCGCGACATCATCGGCTCAACCCTTCAGCGCACGAGCGGAAATATCTCTGAAACCGCACGCGTTCTAGGGCTTACGCGCCGCGGTCTCTATATGAAAATGCGGCGCTTAGGACTTGATGGCGTGGCTGCGGATACATAGTAACCATGTATACAGGGGTATGGATAATGACTATCCATACGGCCGGGAGAAGTTACAAAGAGTTGATGAGCCCGATTACGATTTCTCCAGTCTTTTCTCAGTTATTCGGCTCGTGCAAGGGGCGGGCTGACAATAGCGACATGGGCCTCGACATTGATACATCCCACAGCACAACCGCATTTCCGCAGGGGGCCCAAGGTGATTCAAGCTGCCGCGACCTCAACGAGACAATCCACCGATCGCCATCACCGCATCGGCGCCCGCCGCAAGGTGCGCGTTCCTGGCCGTCTCACGTGGCGCGATACAACGGGCACCCTTCGTTTCGTGTCGGTGGTGACCTGCGACGTCAGCGACCTCGATGCGTTCGTGGAATGCCAGGTGCCGGCGTCGATTCCTCTCTATCGCCTGGTGCACTTCCAGGTCGAACGCGGCGCCCGTGAGTGCACGGAGCTGCCGGCCGCGCTGCGCAGCGGCAAGGTGCTGTCGGCGGTTTATCGCGTCGGCGCGTATCGGGCGGCAACAGGGACGCCCCACGGTTACGCACTGCGGCTGCTCGTCGAGCCAAGCCGCGCGGTAGCAGCGCAAACCATGGCGCTCGCGAATTAGGAGCTACCCTTCTTCCTCCAGTAACGCGCAAGGCCCTGCCACGACATTTCAAACGGCGCACCGACGCGGTGCGGTGGAATCTGATCCTCGGTGAGGTGTCTGCTCAGCTCGCGCGCAAGGTACTCCGCGTATCGCCCTGCCTTCTCATCGTCGGTCCCGGGCTCCAGTAGCGACCGCCGCACCCACTCGGCCGCGCTCGTCAGGTTTTCCATCAGCGACTGCAAGTGATTCCGAACGTCCCCGGATGGACCGAAGTGCGTCAGGAACATGGTCTGCGGACCCCACGCATCGATGCGTTCGGCTGTGTCCTTCCACAACTCGACGTCGATATCCGGGGGCGGGGTTGGAGGACGGACGTAGGTGCCGTGGATCCGGATGCCGGCCGCGTCGCCCACGAACGCGACACCGCTTGACGCGTCAAAGAAGCTGATGTGATGCGAGGCGTGCCCGGGCGTGTACGCGACGTCGAACGAGCGCCCGGCCGCGTCAACCTTCTCGCCGATCCCGCCGAGCGTGACGATGTTCGATGCCGGAACGGCCGCGACCTCTCCCCACAACTGCTCCATCTGATCGCCGTATAGACGCGTCGCGCTCTTGACGAGCTTCGTCGGATCGATCAGGTGAGCCTTGCCGCGCTCGTGCACGGAAACCTTCAGGCGCGGGTACCGGCGAACGAGCGTACCCGTTGCGCCAGCGTGATCGAGATGCACATGTGTCAGCAGGATGTGGTTCACGTCGCTGAAACGCATGCCCTGCGCGTTGAGGCCAAGCTCGAGCGTCTCGAGGCAGGACGCCGGACCGGGATCGATGAGCGCCACACCGCCAGAGCCGCTGACAACGGCAGTGGCGATCACGTGGTGGCTGCCGCGGAACTTCAGGTCGATCCAGGAGAGGCCTGGCGCAAGGACGGACATGCGAAGCGAGGCATTATACTGAGTCGCCTCACACCAAACTCTCGACTCCCATCTCCCAGAGCGCGTTTGGATTTGGGCTTTGGGATTTGGGCTTTGGGATTTTCCAAATGGTCCAGCACCGGTCCCAGACGCTCGTTGCATCGCTCGCCCGGCTCGTCGCAGATGCATCATCACTCGACGTGATGCTCTCGCGCGTGGCGGTGTTGCTGCGTGAGGCGATTCCGTTCGAGCGGCTCCACGTGCTGCGACTCGATCGCACCGAGTCAGTGACGTTGTACATCGTCCGCGCGTCAGGCGAGCTCGAGGTGACAGGACACCTGATCGGCAACGCCGGCGCGGCCGTCGCGGATCCGCGGGACGAAACCGAGCGGTCGAAGGTCATCTGCACGGTCAGGCAGGGCGCGCGTGTCCAGGGCGCCGTCTGGCTCACGTCGAGCGAGCCTGATGCGTTCAACGATGAACATCAGGAACTGCTCGAAGCGGTCTGCGATGTTGTCACGCTCGCGCTCTACCACGACACGATCCGGACACGGGAATCGCGTCGGCGCGAACGAATCGACGCGTTGGTCCGTCTGCTCCACACCGTCGCTGAGTCCCTGGATATCCGGCAGGTCTTCCCTCAGATGTCGGACGTGATCCGAGACGCGCTCCCCCACGACGTCCTCGCGTTGACCGCGTGGGCCGAAGATGGTCTGTCGTTCCGCGTCTATGCGATGGCCGGCGCGGACGTGCCCGACGAGGCGTTCTGGGCGCCGACCCTGTTGACACCGAACGATCGAGTGCTGCTCCACCGTAACTCGTACGTCATCCACGACGTCAACAGCGAGATTGCCGCGGAAACGGTTCGCGGCCGCCTCTTGAGAACGGTGGGCGCACGCTCCGCGCTTCGCGTGGCGATCCCGCTCGGCAGCGACGTGTTCGGATCGCTCTTCTTCCTGGCGCGCGATCCTGGACGTTTTTCCGACGAGGATGTCGACTTTGCGCGGCGCGTTGCGGATCACCTCGCGCTGGCGCTCTCCCATCAGCGACTCGCTGAAGCGGCGCGCCGTGACGCCGCGGCGCGCGAGACGGCGGCGCGACTCGAGGCACAGGTGGCCACGCTGACCCGCGAGCTCGAGGCGCGCACCGGCCATCGTCGCGTGGTTGGCCATTCACGTCTGTGGCAGGAGGTGCTGGCGCAGGCGGCCCGCGTGGCACAGACCGAAACCACCGTTCTGCTGACGGGTGAATCGGGAACCGGCAAGGAAGTGATCGCCCGCTTCCTTCACCACGCATCGCGGCGAAGCGGCGGGCCGTTCATCGCGATCAACTGCGCGGCGCTGCCGGATCAACTCCTCGAGTCGGAGCTGTTCGGACACGAGCGCGGGGCGTTTACCGGTGCGGTCTCGGCCAAGCCGGGAAGAATCGAACAGGCGAACGGCGGCGTGCTGTTCCTCGACGAGGTCGGCGAGATGGCGCCGGCGGTCCAGGCCAAGCTGCTGCGCGTGCTCGAGGAGCGCGAGTTCCTCCGCCTGGGCGGCACGCGTCTTCAGCGAGCCGACATTCGCGTGATTGCCGCAACCAACCGTGACCTGCACGCGGCCATGAAACGCGGCGAGTTCCGCGAGGACCTGTATTACCGACTGGGCGTATTCGAGATCGCCTTGCCGCCCCTGCGCGAGCGCGTGGACGACGTGCTGGAGCTGGCCGACATGTTTCTGAGCGAGATCGGCGAGACCGTTGGGCGGCCGGCGGCGGGCATCGAGCGCGATGCGAAAAGCCATCTCCTGTCGTATCCGTGGCCCGGCAACGTGCGCGAGCTGCGCAACGCGATCGAGCGAGCCGTGATCCTTGCCGATGGCGGCTATATCCGCAGCGAGCACCTGCCGGTCAGCGCGACACGGAAACCTGCCGCGCCTTCCTATGGCTCGACGAACTCGCCGCTGCCGCCTGGCGGGGTCAGCCTGGATGCCATCGAGCGTTCACTGGTGATCAAAGCCCTTGCGCAGGCGCGCCACAACAAGACGCGCGCCGCCAAGCTGCTCGGCCTCACGCGTGCGCAGCTTTATTCGCGCATCGAGAAGTACGGGCTCGCCGAGACGGAATCGTAGGCTCCCGCATCGTGTCGCCTTCCCTGCGCCGCGCGCTTTTCACCGGCTGCGCCATCGTCTTCTTTCTCGCGCTCGCCGGAGCCACGTATCAAGGCATCGCGACCGCACTCGAACGACGCCAGTTCCCCCATCCCGGGCGGCTGGTGGACGTCGGCGGGCATCAGCTGCATCTCCATTGCGAAGGGAGCGGCGCGCCGACAGTGGTCCTGGAAGCGCCCGCGACGGCGATGTCGTCAGCGTGGGCGTGGGTGCAGGCGGACGTCGCGAAAATGACCCGCGTCTGCAGCTACGATCGCGCGGGTCTCGGTTGGAGCGAAGCGGGCGACGCGCCGTTCATGCCGGAGGCGGTACCGACCGAGCTGAATACGCTGTTGCAAGGCGCGGCGGAACACGCGCCGTACGTGCTTGCGGGCGCGGAACTCGGGGCAGCGTACGCGTTGTTGTACGCGTCGCGGTACCAGGCCGATACCGTGGCGCTCATCATCGTCGATCCACCAGGTCCGTTCAGCAGCAACCGGCGTTCGACGGCAGCGACCAGGTTCCTCATGGTGTCACCATGGCTGGCCAGAACCGGAGTGCTTCGCGCCACGCGCACGCTGACCAACAGCGCAGCCGGCCTGCCGCAGCCGGCCGCCGGTGCTCTCAAGGCATTTCTCAATCGACCGGATCATTTGACCCGCGCTGCCGACGAGCTGGCACGCTGGGACGATACCGTGGCGATGGCAGACGCCGCGTCTCAGAGACAAGCGTTACCGGTTACGCAGGTGGTGCTGGAGGGAAGCGATCGCGTCGCGCTGTTGGCCGACCGCAAGGACGCGCAGGATGTTGCCATGGCGATTTCGCGCGCCGTCGCGGCGTGGCGCGCGCGCCAACCTCGTTGAACACTCCCAACGCCCAACGCCCAACGCCCACTCCAAAAACGGGTCGAACCACGAAGGACGCGGACCTTCGTGGTTGAATTCGTAATTGGATATCGTGTGTCGGGAGTTTAGAGCCGCACGCGCACCGTGACTGGCGCCGTCAGCTTGGTGGTCACATCGGCGCCGGGCCCCATGTGCACTTCCTTGCCCCTCGTCGCAAGTACGACACCCGTGCCACCCGCGCCGCCGATCGCGGCGCCCTTGGCCGCACCATCGCCGCCGCCGAGCAGCGCGCCCACTGCCGCGCCGGCGCCCGCGCCGATCGCGATTTTCGTGGCGTCGCTTCCTTTCGTCGCCGGTGCGAGATGAGAAATAGACGATGTCTGGATGTCGTAGTTCTCGCCGCCGGCACGCACCGAGTTGAAGCGGTAAGCCACGCGCGCGCGCCCCTTCACGCGCCCCGAGCGCTCGACGTCGGTCACCACGCCCATCACCTCACTGCCCGCGGGCAGCACCACATGCCCGTCAATCGTCACCGGAGCCCGAAGCGCGGCGCTTACCCGCTGCTCGACCGTGCTCGTGTCGGATCCGACCGCCGACTGCAGCTCGAGTCGAAGGGTGGTTCCTGCCGGGATGGTCACCTCAGCAAACCGCGGCGACACCACTGCGGAGAGAGGTGAGTTCGCAGCCGTGGAGGCTGGCGCCCCTGCCGCGCCCGTCGCTCCCGTGCCGTCGGTCGTCAGGCTGTTTTCCGGCCCCTTCGTCCCACCGCAGGCGGCAACACAGACGGTCAATGTGACAGCGAATATCCATTTCCTCACGTTCTACCCTCCCTCATTACGTAATTTCGACCTCGACCGTATTGCCGAACGACATGAATTGCGCCGAAACTGACAAAACGGGGTCAAAACCACGAAAAACTTCGAGTCTCATGACAGCACCTGCGAAAAGCCTGCCGCCTCAGCACGACCTCGGATCCCGGGATCCCGCGATCCCGGGTCCCGGGACAAGGGATTCGGGAGGATTAGGGATCAGGGCACAAGGTGCGCACGTTCTGGTAGCTTTGCAGTATGCGGAAGATCGTGTTCGTCCTGACGGCATTGCTCTCCCTGGCTGGATCGGCCGCCGCGCAGCGGCTGCCGGGCGACGTGGTCCCGGCGAGGTACACGCTCTGGTTCGCGCCCGACCTGCAGAACGCCACGTTCCGCGGTCGCGAGACGATCCAGGTGGATGTGAAGAACCCGACGACCGCGGTGACGCTGAACGCCGCGGAGATTCAGTTTGGCGAGGTCACGATCACGGCGGACGGCCGGGCGCAGACCGCGCGCGTGACGCTCGACGAGAAAAACGAGAGGGCGACGCTGACCGTACCGCGCGCGTTGCCGAAAGGCGGCGCTTCGATCCAGATCGCGTACACCGGAATCCTCAATGACAAGCTCCGCGGCTTCTATCTGAGCAAGGCGAACGGCCGTCGCTACGCGGTCAGCCAGATGGAAGCGACCGACGCGCGGCGCGCGTTCCCCTCGTTTGACGAGCCCGCATACAAGGCGACGTTCGATGTCTCGCTGCTGATCGACAACGGCGATACGGCGATTTCGAACGGCGCGCAGGTATCGGATACGCCCGGGCCGGAGCCTGCCAAGCATACGGTGAAGTTCGCTCCGACGCCGAAGATGTCCACGTACCTCGTCGCGCTCCTCGTTGGCGATTTCGTCTGCCGCGACGGCGCCGCCGACAGTGTTCCGATCCGCGTCTGTTCGACCCCGGACAAGCTTCCTCTGACCGCGTTCGCACTCGAGGCGGCGCAGCAGGAAGTGAAGTTCTACGACGAATTCACCGGCATCAAGTACCCGTTCGGCAAACTCGACATCATCGGCGTGCCCGACTTCGCCGCCGGGGCGATGGAAAACGCCGGCGCGATCACATTCCGCGAGGAATACCTGTTTGCCGACCCGCAGCGCGCCTCGCTCGGCACCCGCAAGACGGTGGCGTCGATCATCTCGCACGAGATCGCGCACATGTGGTTCGGCGATCTCGTCACGATGAAGTGGTGGGACGACATCTGGCTGAACGAGGGGTTCGCCACCTGGATGGCGCCCAAGCCACTGGCCGCGTGGCACCCTGAATGGCAGGTCGACCTCGACGAGGTCCAGGAGGCGCAGGCCGCCGTCAACACGGATGCGCTCCGATCGACGCGTCCGATCCGGACCACGGTTGAGACCCCTGAACAGATCAACGAAGTGTTCGATCGGATTGCGTACGAGAAAACAGCTTCGGTCCTCCGCACGCTCGAGACCTTCGTCGGCCCAGACCTGTTTCGCAAAGGCGTGTCGTCGTACCTCCGGAAGTTCTCGTTCTCGAACGCCACTGGTGAAGACTTCTGGACCGAAGTCGCGCGGGCAACGGGGAGACCGGTCGATCGCATCATGAAGCCGTACATCGAACAGCCCGGAGTGCCGGTCGTCTCGGTTGACGCGCGCTGCACGGCCAACGCCACGGAGATCGCGCTGCACCAGGAGCAGTTCGTCGGCATGCCTGGGGCAGCACCCTCGCCTGCGTCGCCGCTCTGGACGATTCCCGTCTGCTTCAAGACGCCCGGCGCCGGCGCGCCGCGATGTGAGGTCCTCGATCGTCGCGATCAGAAAGCGTCGCTCTCCAGCTGCGCGGCCACTGTATTCGCGAACCCGAACGGGCGCGGGTACTACCTGTCCGAATATTCTCCGGAAGCAGTGCGGGCGCTCGGTCGCACGGCGCGGACGACGCTGGTTCCGCCGGAGCGATTGAACTTACTTGGCGATGAATGGTGGATGGTCCGCTCCGGCCGGAACGACATCGGTGTCTATCTCGACCTTGCTTCGTCGCTTGCCGGAGACGACGTGGCGCCCGTTACGCAGCAGATCGGGGGCGCCCTCGCCTTCACGGGCGAGTACATCGTGAAGCCGGTAGAGTTGGAGCGCTTCCAGGATTGGCTTCGCGAGCGGTTCACGCCGGAGCTGAACGCGCTCGGCTTGCCTGGCAACGCCGGCGACGGCGGCGGCCTGCACGGGGGGCGCGGCGCTGCTCTCGTTGATCGGCGGCCCCGGCAACCCGACCGCCGTGCAACAGCAGTCCCGTGCGCTCGCGCTGAAGTACGTCGACGACCGGCAGTCCCTGCCCGCCACGCTCGCGTCGACCGTGCTGAATGTGGCGGCGCTCGGCGGCGACGCGATGCTCTACGACCTCTATCTCGCGCAGCTCCCGAAGCTCTCCGGCCAGCCCGAGGAGTACTACCGCTTCTTCAGTGCCTTGACCTGGT
>ORMF012006388.1_pt1 | contig 20904 bp, 18 predicted proteins | sample 1779871 | NCBI WGS metagenome assembly ORMF01 (sample SAMEA104232316, study PRJEB22302) | groundwater metagenome | biome: forest; feature: aquifer; material: groundwater | place: USA | collected 2011-08-07 | depth 5.4 m | reverse complement strand
TACGGGAACTTCACCACGCTCACGAACCTTTCGCAGGACGAATGGCAGCGGATCCTCTTCCAGCGGCTCAGCCCGCTCCAGGTTTCTGTGCATGCCACCGATCTGGACTTGCGACGAGAGCTATTACGCAATCCAAAGGCGCCCGATATCCTGCAGCAGCTCGACGAGCTGGCTCCCCACGACATTCGTATCCATGCCCAAATCGTGCTGATTCCAGGGAAGAACGACGGCGTAGTTCTGGAACGGACGATTGCCGATCTGGCGGCGCGTTATCCAACCGTGGAGAGCATGGCGGTCGTGCCGGTCGGGCTGACCCAGCATTCTCGACCCTCGTCGATTCGGCCGTTGGAAGCGGCGGACGCGGCTGCGGTGATCCGCATCGTCCAAAAGGCGCAGCGAGCCTACAGGCGGGAATGGGGTGTGGGGTTCGTCTATGCGAGCGACGAGCTCTACCTGCTTGCGGGCAAATCGCTGCCGTCAGCCCGTTCCTACGACGACTATCCCCAGTTCCACAACGGTGTGGGGCTCGTCCAGCTCTTCCGCTCCGAGTGGCGTCGCGCTGCGCGAAAGCTGCCCCCAGCGGTCGAGCCATGGCAACGCGTCTGCTGGGCGACAGGCAGACTACTCGCCCCAATCCTAGAAGAGCTCGCGGCAGATCTAGGGTCGGTCGAGGGGCTTCACGTGGACGTCGTCCCTATGCAAAACTCGCTCTTTGGGGGGGCGGTCACGATCGCGGGCCTGATCTCCGGTCGGGACATCGTCAACGCCATGATCGATCGATCGTGCGACCGCCTCATCCTCCCGCGGTCAATGTTCGATGCCGCGGGTATGCGCACCATTGACGGCTGGTCGGTGGAAGACATCGCGAATAAGCTCGAGGTCGACGTCGTCATTGGAGAGAGTCCAAAGGATCTGTTAGCTAAGACGTTGGCGTCGCCGTCGATGCACTCTTCTGCGCACGCATTCGAGCCTCCCAACGAGGACTTATCATCAGGGTCGGACCTGACACCGGAAAAGGAACTGATATGTGCGGGATCGTAGGCTACACGGGGACGCGCCGCTCGGCGCCGCTGTTGCTGGATGCGCTGCGCCATCTGGAGTACCGCGGGTACGACTCGGCAGGTATTGCCGTCGTCACCCCTGAAGGGCGGCTCGAGCTGCGGAAGGCGGCCGGCAAGATCGATCGCCTGGCTGAGCTCCTAAATGGCGACGCCCCGGAAGGCAGCACGGGTATTGGCCATACGCGCTGGGCCACCCACGGCCGTCCCTCTGACGAGAACGCCCACCCGCACGGCGACTGCACAGGTCGGGTCTGCGTGGTCCACAACGGCGTTGTAGAGAACTACGCCGCTCTTCGCGAAGAGCTCCGGGCGAAGGGTCATACGCTTGTGTCGGAAACTGACACCGAGGTCCTCGCGCATCTGATCGAGGACGAGCTCTCGGCAATCGAAGAGGATGGCATCAGGGTCTCACCCGACAGCGACTCGCTCCTCCTGTTGGCTTGCCGGCGGGCGCTGACCCGTGTGGAAGGCTTGTACGCGATCGCCGCCGCGTGGCTGGACGAACCGGACGTGATCGTTGGGGCGCGTAGTCGGGCGCCGCTCATCGTGGGAATTGGTGACGACGGTAACTTCCTCGCCTCCGACGTACCGGCCGTGCTGGACTACACACGCCGCGTTATTCGGCTGCAGGAAGGCCAGCTCGTAGCGGTCCGCCCAGACCGGGTGACCGTGGTCGATCTCGCTGGTCGCGTCCAGCGGACGGAAATCGAGGTCGTGGACCAGGACCTCGCGGCCGCCGAAAAGGGTGGCTACCCGCACTTCTTTCTCAAAGAGGTGTACGAGCAGCCCGAGGCGCTCGCACGCACACTTGCCGGCCGCCTAGACGAGGGACGGCCAAAGCTGCCCGAGCTCGAAGGGCTGGATGTAGGTCGCATCCGACGCGTCCTGCTTACAGGGTGTGGGAGCGCCTACCACTCGGCGTTGATGGCACGCTACGCCTTCGAATCGTGGCTGCATCTCCCCGTTGAGGTGGACATCGCATCGGAGCTTCGCTACCGCGATCCTGCAATCGACGGCTCAGTCCTGTGCGTCGGCGTGAGCCAGAGCGGAGAAACCGCGGACACCCTGGCGGCATTCGAGCTCGCGGGAGCGCGGGGAGCGCAGCGCGTCGCCGTCACGAACGTCGTCGGCAGCGCCATCACCGCGCTGGCCGATGCAGTGCTGTATCAGCAGTCGGGTCCAGAGATCGCGGTTGTCGCCTCGAAAAGCTTCACAGGCCAGGTTGTGTCCTTATATCTGCTGGGCCTGTGGTTGGCCATCGAGATGGGTTGCATCGATCGGGAAGAGGTCCAGAAGACGGCTGCTGCGCTCGCCGAGATTCCAGGTTGCGTGCAGGCCGCTCTGTCCACTCGAGGCGAGGCCGCCCAGATTGCCGAGCACAACGCCTCCGTCGACCGCCTGCTGTTCCTGGGCCGTGGCGTCGGGTACCCGACGGCGCTGGAAGGGGCGTTGAAGCTGAAAGAGATCTCGTACATCCACGCGGAGGGCTACCCGGCCGGCGAGCTGAAGCACGGCCCGCTGGCGCTCATCGAGGAGGGCTCGCTGGTCATGGTGCTCGCGACCCGCAGCGCGACGCTCGACAAGGTGCTGAGCAACGTCGAGGAGGTGCGGGCGCGCGGCGGACACATTATCGCGATCGCATCGGAAGGCGACGAGCGCGTGGCCCTCCATGCGGACGAGGTGATCCGCGTTCCTGAGATGCCCGAGCTGTTGTCTCCTATCGTCAACGTCATTCCCATGCAGCTCTTCGCGTACTACGCGGCCATCGCTCGCGGGTGTGATGTGGACAAGCCGCGCAACCTGGCGAAGTCCGTCACCGTCGAGTGACGTGCTGGCCTACTCCGATTCAACCGATGGACGCCTTCGCGTCGCGCTCGTTGCACCGTTCGGCCTTCGTCCGAAGGGGACGACGATCGCTCGTGTGTTGCCCATCGCTCGACAGCTCGCCAAACAAGGGGCTGTCGTTCGCGTGATTGTCCCACCTTGGGATGATCGGGCCAGGTCGGGCCAGCGCTGGACCGACGACGGGTTGGAGATCGTACACACTCGGACGGGGGCGCCGTGGCTGACCCCTGCAGTCATCTTCAACGACCTTTGGCGGTCTCTCAGGGATTGGCGTCCGCACGTTGTGCACGCGTTCAAGCCCATTGGGTACAGCGGATTGGTCGCGTTGTTCCTGGCGAGTCGACATAACCGACCAACTCATGCAAGTGCCGCGAACGCTGAGCGGCCGCTCGTAGTCGTCGACGCCGACGATCTAGAGGGACCCGCTGGTTGGGCCGGTCGGCGAGCCCAGATGCTGGGAGGCGTTGTACGCGGAATGCAAGAGCGGCACGTCCTCCGTGTTGCGGATCGTGTCACCGTGGCGAGCCGCTGGCTCGAGACCTATGTCACGGGCCTTGGGGCTCGGCAGGGGGCTGTCCGATATGTTCCGAACGGGTATGGCGTAGATGGCATCCAGACCTCGGCTGACGCCGACGGCGCGGGTGCACAACGCGACTCGCCGCGCCTCCTATGGTACACGCGGTTCACCGAGGCGAGCCCCGAGCGGATAGCCCATCTGGTGGCCCCGCTGCTGTGCGCTGCGCCGGGGCTTCGCCTGCGTGTCGTCGGCGAGGAGATCGGGGTCGGAGGCGCGGCCGCGGCGAAGAGCGCCCTGGATCGCGCTGGAGTTGGCGACCGTGTGGACTGGATCGGGTATCAGGGGTTGGGTGTGGACGCCGATCTACCCGCCCTGTCAGGCACGGTTGCCATCTACCCCCTTGACGACGATCTGGTCAACCGTGCACGGTGCCCCTCGAAGATTCCGCAGCTCATGGCGCTCGGCATTCCGCTCGTCGCCGAGTGCGTGGGTGAAGCTGCCTCCTACCTCGCGGGATTCGACGATACTTGCCTTGTGGTGCCGGGCGACGGGGAGCGGTTTCGAACGTTGGTGTCGCGCCTACTCAGCGACACGGAGGGACGTGCTTCTCTATCGAAAGACCTGATCGCCGCGGCAGTCAAGTGGCGTTGGGAAGAGACGAGTCGAGGATTGCTGGACTGGTACAGCGAGGGACTCGAGCAATCCGGGGTCTGACCGCAAGCAACTGGAGGAACCTCTGGAGTCAGCCGAGCCCTCGCGCAAACGCGTTGTGAGCTACACGGACGGCGCATGTCTGGGAAATCCCGGGCCGGGTGGTTATGGGGCCATTCTGCTCTATGACACGCGCCGCAAAGAGCTCTCCGGCGGCTATCAGCGCACGACGAACAATCGTATGGAGCTGCTTGCCGCCATCGTGGCTCTCGGGGCGCTGAAGGAGCCGTGCACGGTGGCGCTGCACAGCGACTCAGAGTACCTGGTGAAGGCCATGACACTGGGCTGGGCCAAGAAGTGGCGCTCGAACGGCTGGAAGCTCGCCAGCCGCCAGCCTGCCGCGAATGTGGATCTGTGGGAGCGTCTGTTGGCGCAGGCCGAGCGACACGATGTCGATTTCCGTTGGGTCAAAGGCCACGCTGGCATCCCCGAGAACGAGCGGGCCGATCAGCTCGCGATGCAAGCCGCACTAACCCCAGGGTTGCCGATCGACGAGGGCTATGATCCGCGGCCACGTCCAGCAGCACCACGCTGGCAGCGGCGCCCGCGCTAGGTCCAGAACGCTACGGACGACGGCCTGGGCCGTACGGTGGCGGCGGGTACCCGGGATTGCTTGGAGGCCCGTACCCCGTATGCGGGATCGCGGCCGGCCGTGGGGGCGTTGCGGCAGCGGTCGGTGCTGGCGCTCCCTGACTCCCAAGAAACACTGGAGTTGGCGGCACAAGGGTCGGACCCGGATCGAACGGCGATTCGATCATAGGTGCCGCCGGGCTCACGACCACGGTACTGCTGGTGTCCTCTACGACCACAGGCGGGACGGTCTCCGGTACAGCCGTAGCGGCCGGTGCGCTGACTGCTGGACTTGGCTCACTGTTGGCGGTGGACGGCTCAGCGGCGGCTGATGCGGGCGTTTCCGCTGGAGCGCTCTCGGTCGCAGCGACGGTTGGCGCGGCTGTCGGCTGAGGCGCCGCTGCGCGTGTCGCTGTTGCGGCAACTCGGGTCGAAGTTGGGGCGGTTCGAGAGGTTGCGATCGGTGCGACAGCTCGCGCTGTCGGTGCGCTCTCAGCAGTGGGTTCCTCACCGGTCTCGAGCACTGAGAACGCGACGCCAGGAGGAAGCGACGGCGAGTCACCAGTCGGTGCCAGTGACGCGTCAGTGGACGGCGGCGCCAACTCGGGACGCTGCGCAAAGCTCACGTTGCTGGCCGCTCGTTGAGGTGGATCCACATGTTCTGGGACGGACGGCGCGGCGACGGTGCTGGATCCGACTACGCTGGGGTCCCCATCCTGAGGACGGAATCCGAGGTGCACGATCCCTGCGAGCACGACAAACACTGCGGCCACGACCGCGAGGAGCACCTCTGGTCGCCGGCGGTCGCGCACCCGGTAGGGACGCACGCTCAGGCCAAGGCTTCCGAGTCGACCGCGGCTGGCCAGATGCTAATCTGGCCGAACAGCTCTTCCTGCACGAGGGCGACGCGTCCTTGGCGAGCAAGGGTCAGGCACGCGAGGAAGGCTGCGACTTGACCGTCGCGGGTTTCCCCTGCGACGTCGTGGAGCCGCACCTCACCACGCTGAGCCAGCTCGGCGAGGATCAGTGCCGACGTCCGTTCCACCGACACGCGGATGATCTTGGGCGCCAGGATCGGGATCGGCGCGCGAGCGCGTCCGAGGGCCGCCTCCATAGCAGCCAGGAGATGTTCGGGGGAGACGGGCATGAGCGACGGCGGCGCAGCCTCGTAGCTTCGTACGGGTCCGACAAACGAAAGCGGCCCCGCCGCGATTCGCTCGCCGAGCCAGCTTCGCCGCAATGGCAGCTCAGGAGGAGGTCCTGCCCACGGCGCAATGTCTTCGGCCAGCACCTCGTCCGAGACGCCTGTGAGCCGACGCGACTTGACGACGAGGAGGCGCGCAGCGGCCTCGAGCATCCCACAGAGCTCGCCGAGTGGCGCGTTGCGATTCCTGCCGAAGGCAAGGAGCCAGCCGACCGCCTCGCTGAGGCGAATTTGGCCGATGTCTAGCCGGCCACGGTCGACCAGATCACGGATGCGGTGGAGCAGCCCGGCGGGTCCGGGTGGAAACGCTCGGGCCCGCGTGTCGGGAAACCTGAGGATCGTCAAAGAGGGAGGGTGCCTTCCTGTTTGTGAGGTCCAGGGCCTCTTGCTGCGCACGCGACCTTGGGCGGCTCGCATGACGCTCCCGTTAGCTTGCCATATGGGGAGCCTATCGAGGCAATCCGGGAATCACAGCTCAATCACAGGATGCCTAGATCTATGGATCAGAGACGAGAGCCCCTACGCCAGGCGCGACTTTGCTTGGAGGGCACGGGCAGCCGCAAAATTGGCGTCGCACGGGCAAGCCTAGCCCAGGGAAGCATTCATGTTCCTCCGCCTTCGAAAGCCTTCTGTCCGCGTGCTCTCTGAGCGGACCGGCATCTATTACGGCTGGTTCATCGTTGCCGCGGGATTCCTCGCCAACCTTGCCTACTCCGAGCAGTTCAGCGCCGCGTACAGCGTGTTCGTCTACCACCTAGGGAGCAGCACGGGGTGGACCCGTACGATGCTGGCGGGTGTGAAGACGGCGGGTCGCTGGACCGAGGCGTTGGTGGCGCCGGGCATCGGCGTGCTCGTGGACCGGTACGGCGCGCGCTGGATCATGGTGGCGGGGGGGGGGTTGTCGGGCGCTGCTTTGATGCTTGCATCCACCGTCGAAGAGCTCTGGCAGCTCTACCTCTACGTCGGGGTCCTTGCGCCGCTGGGCGGAGTCTGTCTCGGCGGATTCGTCACCACCGTGGCCGTCGCGAACTGGTTTGTGCTCCGTCGCGGGACCGCGATTGCAATCGCGAGTATGGGTATGTCCTTCGGGACGATGGTGCTCCCGCTCGTTTCGAGCGGGCTCATCGAGGTATGGGGGTGGCGCTCGGCGTGGTTCATCCTTGGGGCGGCGGTCATCGCCTTCACGGTGCCGGCCGCCTTGCTCGTCCGCAGGCGGCCAGAGGATCTGGGTATGAGGCCCGATGGCCTCGCGGCCACTCCGGAGGGCGCGGCGCCGACCAAAGCCCGTCAGCGGCAGGAGGCGCTGCTAGCCGCGGACGTCGTATGGAGGCATGGCGACATCCTGCGCAGCCGCCTCATGTGGATCATGGTGTTCGCCTGGGGGTTTGCCCAGTTCGCCATGGCGAGTACGACCCTGCACATGGTGCCGTTCTTCCTCGACCTGGGGTTTCCGTTGGTGATCGCGGCCGGGGCGCTCAGCCTCCGTTCTGGGATCGCGATGGCGCTGAACCCGGTTTGGGGCCAGATCATCGAGCGGGCGCCACTCAAACACGCCGCATCGGTCCAGTTCACGCTGTCGGCGATTGGGTTGGGCATGTGGCTGCTTCCGCCGACGCCCGTGACGCTGCTGCTCGGGATCCTGTTCTTCGGTGTAGGGGCATCTGGCAGCCAGGTGATCGCGGAGGTCATCTGGGCGAGCTATTACGGACGCATCAGCCTCGGAACGGTGCGAGGAATCACGTATCCGATCCAGACAATATTCGCGGGAGCGGGTCCGCTGGCCGTAGGGCTGCTTTACGACCTCTCGGGAAACTACGAATCTTCGTTCGCAGTCCTGCTCGGCGGGTGCCTTCTCTCAGCCGCGTTGATCCAGTTTGCGCGGCCCCCGGGTCGCCCTCGCAGCGGGCTGCCGGCGAATCCAGAGTCGGTCGTCGCGTAGCATCGATGCCGCCTGATCGATTAGGAAGCGATGGACGCTGGCGCCTCGCAGGCGGCGCGCATTTCGGCGACGTACGTGCTGAGGGCGCCGACCCACTCATTGGGCTGCGTCCGCGCCAGCAGGTCTGCGATCGCGCTTCCGATCACGACAGCGTCAGTGTGCGGGCGGACCGCCGCGATGTGCTCCGGACGGGCGATGCCGAACCCCAGGAGTAGCGGTGTCTGGATGTGGCTCCTTACCGTAGTCATGAACTGCGGGAGCTGGTCCGAGAGCTGGGTGCGAACACCTGTCGTTCCGAGCAAGGAGACGCAGTAGACAAAGCCACGGGCTGTGCGTCCGATCTCTGCCATCCGTTCTGGCGTGGTAGTCGGCGCCGCCATCTGCACGAGATAGAGCCCACGGCTTTCAGCAGCCTCGGACAATGGCCCGGCCTCGGTCGATGGCAGGTCCGGCACGATCACGCCGTCGACGCCGACGTCTGTCGCGTCTCGGACGAAACGCTCGATCCTGTAGCGGTGCACCGGGTTGTAGTACGTCATCAGGACGAGCGGTACGTCGAGGTTCTTGCGTAGGCGGGTGACCATCTCCAGTGTCCACGAAAGCGACGAGCCGTTCGCCAGTGCGACCTCGCTTGCGCGCTGCATCGTGGAGCCGTCGGCGAGCGGATCGGAGAATGGGACGCCGAGCTCGAGGCCGTCGGCGCCCGAGTTGACCGCTGCCTCGGCGAGGCGCTCCGTCGCGTCGAGTGCGGGGTAGCCTGCCGTGAGGTAAGGGAAGAGCCCGACCCGATGCTCGGCTTTCGCTCGCACCAGCGCCGCATCGATGCGGTTCGTTTCCCGGCTCATTCGGCGCCACCTAAGTCAGTGCCTGTCGCCTTGGCGTAGCTGTGGATGTCCTTGTCGCCCCGTCCGGACATAGTGACGAGCACGAGGGCGTTGGCTGGTAATTCATCGGCGTGATCGAGAACGTAGGCGACGGCGTGAGAGGACTCCAGCGCGGGGATGATGCCCTCCAGCCGTGCAACGGCTGTGAAGGCCCGCACGGCCTCGTCGTCGGTGGCGGTGACGTAGCGCGCGCGGCCGGACGTGCGCAGGTAGGCGTGCTCGGGACCGACACCTGGGTAGTCCAGCCCGGCCGAGATGCTATGGGTGCCAGTGATCTGTCCGTCCGCGTCTTGCAGGACGAACGAGCGGCTTCCGTGCAGAATCCCAGCCTCGCCCGCCGTTATCGACGCTGCGTGGGCGCCTGTGTCGATGCCGTGGCCGCCCGCCTCGACTCCTACGATCTGGACGCTCGGGTCGTCGACGAACGGCATGAAGGTCCCGATGGCGTTGCTCCCGCCCCCGACACACGCAATGACGGCGTCCGGCAGGCGTCCGAAACGTTCCAAGCACTGAAGCCGCGCCTCCCAGCCGATGACGGACTGGAAGTCACGCACCATCAACGGATACGGGTGCGGACCCACCGCGGAGCCGAGGAGGTAGTGCGTTGTCTCGACGTTGGTGACCCAGTCGCGGATCGCCTCGTTCACGGCGTCTTTGAGCGTCCGCGTTCCACTCGTAACGGGCCGAACTTCGGCTCCGAGCAGCTTCATGCGGTACACGTTGGGCGCCTGGCGCTCGATGTCCTCCGAGCCCATGTAGACGATGCACTCGAGACCGAGCTTCGCGCACACGGTGGCCGTCGCAACGCCGTGCTGGCCGGCGCCGGTCTCGGCGATGATCCGCCGCTTGTTCGTCCGCAGCGCCACCAACGCCTGGCCTAGAGCGTTGTTGATCTTGTGTGCGCCAGTGTGGTTCAGGTCCTCTCGCTTCAGGATGATTCGCAGGCCGTTGCCCGCTTGCTCCGCCAGTCGCGTCGCTTCGTAGATGGGGGAGGGGCGGCCCGAGAAGTCCCGTCCGAGCTGGTCGAGCTCTCGCCAGAATTCCTGATCTTCGCGCACTCCGAGGTACGCGGCGGTCAGCTCGTCCACGGCAGGCACGAGAACTTCGGGCACGTATGCGCCGCCGAACTCGCCGAAATGGCCGTCGAGTCCCGTCGACTCGATCGACTCGATGAGTCCCGGGTACCAGTAGCTGCTTTGTGTTGCTGAAGTGGCGCTCATACGACGACCCCGCGAGCGTTGATGAGAAAGCGTTCAATGAGAAGGCGGCTCTTCACACCGTTCTCTTCGACACCTGAGCTCACGTCGAGGCCCCAGGGACGTGCGACCTGGATCGCATGCGCAACGTTGTCGGGCGTAAGGCCGCCTGCGAGAAAGCCGTCGGCGACAAAGGCGCTGACCCGCTGCCAGTCCACGGTGACGCCGGTGCCGCCGTACCGTCCCGGCACGTTGGCGTCGATCAGGAGGCGCTGGGCACCGAACGCGACCGCAGTTGGGGCAGGATCGCAATTCGAGTCGTGTGCCCTAATCGCCTTGAAGACGGGGGCGCCAATCTGGCGGATGTAGTCCGTGGTCTCTTCACCGTTGAGCTGCACGACGTCCAGTCGCGCGGTCTCGCGCGTCGTCTCTACTACGCTAAGCGGCTCGTTGACGAAGACGCCGACCGCTTGCCAGCCGGTCGGGCGCTCGGAACGAAGCTCGGCGATGAGCTGGGCGGCGGCCTTCACGGTGATGGCGCGGGTGCTCGGCGGGTAGAAGACGAACCCAAGGTAGTCCGCGCCGGCGTTGATCGCTGCCAGACCGATGGCCAGATCGCTGATCCCGCAAATCTTGACGACCGTCATGCCGTTGGGACCCTGGGAGCTGAACCTTGGCTGCCCCCGAGCTGTCCGCGGTGGGCACCGGATGGCACGCCCTCACCCCTACCCTCTCCCAGAGGGCGAGGGTGCTGCGCTAGGCCGAGCAGCTCGGCGATTCGCGCCCGCCGATCCGGTGCGGTTACGAGCGCCTCGCCGACGAGGATGGCCTTGGCGCCGGCGGCCTGCGCCCGCTCGACGTCCGCCCGGGTCGAGATCCCGCTCTCGCTCACGACGAGGGTCCGCTCGGGGATCAATGGCCGCAGCCGCTCGGTCGTGGCGAGATCGACCGTGAAGTTGGAGAGATCCCGATTGTTGATCCCGATGATCTGCGCGTTGATCGCAACCGCGCGGCGCACCTCGTCCTCCGTGTGGGTCTCGACCAGCGCGCCCATCCCCAGGCAATCGGCCGTGTCGAGGAATGTGTTGAGCAGCTCGTCCGACAGCATTGAGACGATGAGCAACACGGCGTCTGCGCCAAGCGAGCGCGCCTCGTAGATCTGATAGCTGCTGATCACAAAGTCTTTTCTCAGCAGCGGACCGTCGACGCGCGCACGCACTGCCTGCAAGTCGGCGTCAGCCCCAGAGAAGAACCGCTCGTCGGTCAGCACCGAGACTGCCGCCGCGCCGCTGGAGAGATACGTCTCGGCGAGCTGTGGCGCGTCCGCGTCAAGGGCGAGGTCGCCCTTCGTCGGTGACTTGCGCTTCACCTCGGCGATGAGCTGCAGACCGGGTCGTCGCAGTGCCTCGCCGAATCGGCGGACCTGCGGCGCGGAATTGCAGGCGGCGATAAGCTGGTCGAGGGGGCGCGCCACCTCGCGCTCGGCAACCTCCTTCTCTTTGTGCGCGCGGATGTCGTCGAGAATCGTCATTTGTCCACCCTTATGCCTCGGCCGACCCGCTGGCCTTCAGCCGCTGGGAGACCTCGGCGACCTGCTCCAGCTTCTTGGCCGCCGATCCGTCGTCGACGACCTGCTTAGCCACCGCGATGCCTTCTTCCAGCGACTTCACGCGATCGGCGGCCAGCATCGCGGCCGCCGCGTTGAGCTCGACGACGTTTCGGTAGGCGCTCGCCTTGCCCGCCAGCAGCGACTTCGCGATGAGCGCGTTTTCCGCTGCGTCGCCGCCGAGGATTGCGTGCCCGGGGACTCGTGCGTAGCCGTAATCGGCGGGATTTATGGTCCACGTTCGGATCTCGCCGCCGACGACTTCGTTGACGGCCGTTGGGCTGGAGAGCGAGATCTCGTCCATGCCGTCGTCAGCGCGGACGACGATCGAATGGATGGATCCTATACGGCGCAACACTTCGGCCATCTTGGGCGCCAGGTCGGCCACGGGCACGCCCAGTAGCTGGTGCTGCGAGCGGGCGGGGTTCGTGAGGGGCCCGAGAATGTTGAAGACCGTGCGGACGCCGATCTCTCGGCGCGGAGCGGCGGCGCTCGCCATGGCGGGATGGTAGCCGGGGGCGAAGAGGAAACAGATGCCCGTCTCTTTGAGGCAGGCGGCCGCGAGATCGGGCGGGAGGTCGCACACGACACCCATTGCCTCGAGAAGGTCGGCACTACCGCACTTGCTGCTGATGGCGCGGTTGTGGTGCTTCGCGACCTGGACTCCAGCGGCGGCCGCGAGGATGGCGGCCATGGTTGAAATGTTGAAGGTGCTCTTGCCGTCGCCGCCGGTGCCGGCAGTGTCCAGCACGGGCCCTGTCGTCTCTACTCGGAGCGCCGCGTCGCGCATCACCCGCGCCAGGCCGGCCATCTCGTCGATCGTCTCGCCCTTCATCCGCAGTGCGACGGCGAAGGCGCCGATCTGTGAGGGGGTCGCGTTGCCTTCGACGATATCGGTCATCGCTTCGACGGCTTCTTGTTCGCTGAGATCGACGCGCTCGACGACCTTGCTCAGAGCTTCGCGAATGCCCATGCTTCTCTCCTCTCCCTTACCGATCCCGGGCCGCGGGTGACTCGCGGGGCAGGTCTTCGCGCGTCTTTTCCCAGTCGGCGATCCCCGCGAGGAAGTTCGCGAGGAGGCGCTTGCCCTCGCCCGTAAGCGCCGACTCTGGGTGGAACTGCACTCCTTCGACGGGCAGCTCGCGATGGCGCACGCCCATGATGACGCCATCAGCCGTGCGCGCTGTCACGTCGAGACACGCGGGCACGGAGGCAGGGTCGATGACGAGCGAATGATACCGAGTGGCAACGAACGGGTTGGGAAGCCCCTGGTAGATCGCCAGCCCATCATGCTCGATCTCCGAGACCTTGCCGTGGAACAGCACAGGCGCCCGCACGATGGTTCCGCCGAATACCTCGCCGATGGCCTGGTGGCCCAGGCAGACGCCCAGGATCGGGTACTGGCCGGCAAACCGCTCGATCACCCGAGGGCTGAGCCCCGCGTCGGCAGGCCGCCCCGGGCCCGGCGAGATGACGATGCCATCAGGGTGCAGCTCATCCAGCTCGTCCAGGGTGAAGCGGTCGTTTCGGCGAACGTTGACGTCAGCGCCGAGCTCGCTGAGGAATTGGTACAGGTTGTAGGTAAACGAATCGTAGTTGTCGACCAGGAAGATGCGGAGGTTGTTACTTGTCATAACTCCAGCTCGCTTGCGAGGGTGACGCTGGCGATCACGGCTTGGGCTTTGGAGACTGACTCCTGGTACTCCGCCGCGGGGTCCGAATCGGCGACGATGCCTCCGCCCGCTTGGACGTGAGCGACGCCGTCGCGAACGATCGCCGTGCGAATGGTGATCGCTGTTTCGACATTGCCGTTGTAGCCGAAGAAGCCGATCGCGCCGCCGTAGGCGCCGCGGCCCTCGGGTTCCAGCTCCGAGATGATCTGCATCGCCCGAATCTTTGGCGCCCCGGACAGCGTACCGGCAGGGAAGCACGCACGGAGCGCATCGATTGGGCGGTAGTCCGGGTGGAGCTCGCCGACCACGTTCGAGACGATGTGCATGATGTGTGAGTAACGCTCGATGGACATCAGGTCGCTCACGTGGACTGTGCCCGCCTTCGAGACGCGCCCAACGTCGTTTCTCCCAAGGTCGACCAACATGACGTGCTCGGCGCGCTCCTTCTCGTTCTCGATGAGCTCCTGCGCAAGCCGCTCGTCTTCCTCTGGAGTGGCGCCGCGTGGGCGTGATCCGGCGATCGGGTGAGTCGACACCTCGTCCCCGTCGACCAACACGAGGAGCTCGGGCGACGAGCCCACGAGCTGATAGTCTCCAAAGTCCAGGAGGTACATGTAGGGCGAGGGGTTCACCATTCGGAGCGCGCGGTAGATTGCGAGGGCGGATGCTTGGGTGGCGACGGAGAACCGCTGAGCCAGGACAACCTGGAAGATGTCGCCCGCGGCGATGTATTCCTTGGCCGTTCGAACCATGTCCTCGTAATGCTCGCGGGTCATGTTGCTGTGCGCCACGGGCACTCGTGGCGTGCGGGTCGGAACGTCCGTCAGCATCGTGTCCGTTGCGCTCAGGGGCTGTGCTCCGCGGAGCCGCCGAAGCGTCGCGTCGATCCGTTCGGTGGCCGCTCGGTACTCCGCCTCGATATCTCCGTCGAGGCGGGCGTGGGACACGACCTTGATGGTGTGCTTCACGTGGTCGAACACGACGAGCGTGTCGCAAATCGCGAGATGCCCGAGGGGCAGGTCGTATGGCTGCTCTCCTTGGGGGCCGACGTCCTCGTAGCATCGGATGAGATCCCAGCCAAGGTACCCAAGGGCGCCGCCGTGGAAGCGGGGTAGCCCCTCGACGTGCACCGAGACCGATTCTTTCAAGCGCTCGTCGACGAGGGCAAGGGGATCGGGGCACGGAAAGCGCTCGGTCTTCTCGCCGGAGGCGCACTCGACCTCGCCGCTCGTGAAGCGCAGCGTCTCATGCGGGGCCGTGGCGACGATGGAGTAGCGGCCCTGCCGCTCGCCCCCCTCGACGCTCTCTAGGAGAAAGCTGGGGCCGTCTCCGCGCAGTTTCATATAGGTCGAGACCGGCGTCTCCGTATCGGCGATGCACTCGCGATAGATGGGAAGCAGCTTCCCGGAGCCGCGCATCCCGAGCGCCGCGTCCAAAGACGGTGTTTGAGATGACACGGGAACGGCGGCTCCTTCTGAATAGGCTTGGAAGCTGCCCTCACCCCCTCCCTCTGGGAGAGGGCGCCGTGCTCCACTCTCTCCCTCTGGGAGAGACCGGCGCGGAGCGCCGAGTGAGGACGGAGCCGTGTTCGCATCCAAGGACTTGGGGAGCTCTCTCGGAGCTTCGGGCATCAGTGCACTCCCGCGGGCGCGTAGTAGTCCAGGTGCATCGCCTGTTTCATCGATCGTAGCGTGGCCGCTGCTTCTGCCCGGGCGCGCTCGCTGCCCTCGACGATGATGCGGTCGACCATGCCCGGGTCCGCCGCCAGCTCTTGGCGACGCTCGCGGATCGGCTGCAGGAACTCGTTCAGCGCCGTGGCGAGCTTGCGCTTCACCTCGACGTCGCCGACCTTTCCTGCTCGATACCGGCGCTTCAGGTCCGCGACCTCCGCCGTGTCCGGGTTAAAGGCGTCGTGGTAAGCGAAGACGGGGTTGCCGCGAACGTGGCCGGGATCCGTCGCCCGGAGGCGTGTGGGGTCCGTGTACATGCTCATGACGCGCTTCTCGACGGTCTTCTCATCGTCCGAGAGGAAGATGGCGTTGCCCAGCGACTTGCTCATCTTGGATTTGCCATCGGTTCCAGGGAGCGTTCCGACTCGGCCGACGAGCGCCTCTGGCTCGGGGAATACCTCTCCATAGAGGCTGTTGAAGCGGCGGGCGATCTCACGGGTCAGCTCGACGTGCGAAACCTGGTCCTTTCCGACGGGCACGATGTTCCCGCGCACCATCAAGATGTCGGCGGACTGGAGCACGGGATACGACAAGAGCCCGAGCGAAGCGGTCTCGAGCTTGAGGTCGCGCATGACGTCCTTGAGCGTCGGCATGCGTTGGAGACGCGGCACCGAGACGAGCATGTTGAAGAGCAGCGCAATTTCCGCCACCTCGGGTACGAGCGATTGCAGGTAGATGGTGCTCTTGCTCGGATCGATCCCGACGCTGAGGTAGTCCAGCACCAATTCGCGGACGTTGTTCCGAATGGGCGATGGGTCCTCGTACGCGGTTGTGAGGACGTGAAGGTCGGCGATGATGAAGAAGCACTCATATTCGTCCTGGAGCCGCACGCGGTTCTCCAACGTGCCCACGTAATGACCCAGGTGCAACGCTCCTGTCGGTCGGTCCCCGGTTAGCAGCCTTCCGGTTGCCATTCTGTACTCCAACTCTTTTGCGTGGGCGCGAGCCAACAAAAAAACCCTCGTCCGCAAAAGGGACGAGGGTCATCCTCGTGGTGCCACCCTTGTTCGGCTGGTGGCGACGCGCGCCGCACAGCCCTCAGGGGCGATTCCTCTCCGCTCTTTCGCACGAGAGGCGTTCGCCATCGCACTGATATCGGTTGCGATTCCGGCAGCGCCTACTGTGTTTCGCGCTTGGTAAAGGCCGCGCGCGAGACGTTCGGGCTGCGACTCCGAGACCCATTCCGCACCGTCGGCTCCTCGCCTAGATGCCCTGCCTACAGGACGGCGCCGCTTCGGCCGGCTCTCACCAAATCCGGCTCGCTGGGGCGGCCAGCGCCGCGTACTTGTTCTCTTCGACGTCCCTGGTATGAAGTTGCCGAGGATTATCTCCGAGACTTCGCGCTTTCGTCAAGTTATCGTTGGTCGGTTCCGCTGTGAGGCAACACGCCGTCGTCGTAGAGGTGCAAGTGTTTACGTCGTTAGGGCATGAAGGGAGCTCGGCGAAGGGGCGTGTAGATCGGCCCGGTGGGGCGCAGGTCGCTCCGCACTAGCGTGATCTCTTCGCAGTCGAACTCGCCCAGCTTGTTCAAGGGTGAGCTGGGGCCGCCACCCGCACCTTGAACGGCTCGGTGCATCAACTGCGATCGGGCCGCCGATTCGTCGCGGGGGATGATGGCGTCGGAATGGTGAGTTCCATAGCGGTTGATGTGCGCTACGGCTTCGTCGATGCCGTCCACTACCTTGGTGGCGAGGGTGAGGTCAAGTTATTCCGCGTGCCAGTCTGGTTCATTGGAGTCTTGGATGGTCATGCCTAGGATGGCGCGCGCTGCCGCGTCGCCTTTGAGCGTGACGCCGGCGTTTTGTAAGGCGGCCGCCAGCCGGGGCAGCGCATGCGCCGCGATGTCTCGGTCGATCAGGAGGGTTTCGCACGCGTTGCACGCCGACGGTTTTTGCACCTTGGCATTCAGCACTATTTGAACCGCCATTTCCAAATCGGCGTCGCGGTGGATGTAGGTGTGGCAAGTACCGCCGCCGGCGAATACGACGGGCATGATGGCATCTTTTCGGATTTTGGCCACCAACTCGGCGCCTCCGCGCGGTATGACGACGTCCACTCCCGCGTTCTTGAGAAGGGCGTCCGTCGCTTCCCGTTCGTCGGGCAGTAGTTGGATGCCGCTGCGAGGCAGTCCCTCGTTTTGGAGGGCTTCTTGGAGTGCTTGGACCAGGGCCGCGTTGGTGGCGCTTGCTTGGCGGCTGCCTTTGAGCAACAAGGCGTTGCCGGACTTGATGCACAACGCTGCGGCTTCCACTACGACGTCGGGCCGCGCTTCGAACACCAATGCGACCACGCCGAGGGGAACGCGGACTTGGCGTATGGCCGCGCCGTTTGGACGCATCCATTGCCGCATGCTTGTGGCCGGCAGAGACCGGGCGGCCACGTCAGCAAGAACGCTTTTGAGTGCGTCAAGTTTGGTGTGGTCCAGCATCAGGCGCGCGATGAACGCATCGGATCGGCCGTCCTGGCGGGCTTTTTCGACGTCTTTCGTATTGGCGTCGAGGATGCTTTGGCCGTGTTTTTCCAGAGCTTCAGCCATTTTTTGTAGCGTGTCGCTGCGCTGTTTTTCGGATGCCTGGGTCAATTGGAAGCGAGCCCGTTGGCTTTCGTTGACTGCGGTTTGGACGCGTGTTTCCACTTCCGTCGTTTTTAACGGCGCGGGGACGAACCAAGTGCCGACGTCGTGGCCTTGCAACGCGTGATCCAACGCTTGGGCGTTACGGTTGATCCAACGCACGCCGATGCCGGCGCGCGTCGCGGTTCGAGCGGCGTCCAATTTGGATTTCAAGCCGCCGCGGCCTTTGCCGTTGTTCAAATCCAGCCGTTCCAACGATTCGTCGATTGCGCTGAGGTGCGGCAGGACGTTGCCTTGGGCGTCCAAAAAGCCGTTCACGTTGGACATGAGGACCAGGGTTTGGGCGCTGATGGCCCGAGCGACCAATGCCGACAAGGCGTCGTTGTCGCCAAAAGCGCCGGTTGCTTTGCCGTTGGAGAAGTCCAGCTCGCTGGTCGTGACCACGTCGTTCTCGTTGATGACCGGGACGATGTCTTTCTTAAGCAGGCCTTCCAGCGTTTCGACCAAGTTCTTTTTTCGCTGCGGGTCTTCAAAGTCGTCGTTCGTCAGCAAGACTTGCGCCACGACGATGCCTTTTCGGCCGAATAAGGCGTTGTACTGCTCCATCAAGAGGCTTTGTCCCACCGCGGCAGCGACTTGTTGCTGCGAAACACAGAGGCCTTGTCGCTCAAGGCCAAGAGCCGCCGCGCCTGCGCCGATGGCGCCGGACGTCACGATGGCGATTTGGGTACCGTTGGCCCGGTGCGTTGCAATGACGTTCACCAAGTCGCGCAAAGCGTTGAGGTCAAGGCTGCCGCTGTCCGTGGTCAATACTTGCGTTCCGAACTTGACGACGACGCGTCTAGACTCGGTTGAAACGGGCGCCTGGGATTTTTGCGGGAAGGCGTTCACCGCGCGGAAGAGAATCACGTTGGCTGTCCATTTCCAGTCACCTCGTTATACCCGAACGTGCGGTTCCACCATTAAATGACTTTTGGTGCGGTTGCTCTTGTGGCACGGCTGTTTTTTCTACCAATCCAGCACGTAGGCGAAGACCAAGGGCGCGACGATGGTGGCGTCGGACTCGATGACGAAACGCGGCGTGTCTTTGCCGAGTTTGCCCCACGTGATTTTTTCATTTGGGACGGCGCCCGAATAGGAGCCATAGGACGTGGTGGAGTCGCTGATCTGGCAGAAGTAGCCCCACAGCTTCACGTCGCGTTCGAGGTCTTGGTGCAGCAAGGGCACGACGCAGATGGGAAAATCGCCGGCGATGCCGCCGCCGATTTGGAAAAAGCCGATTTCGTTCTTCTTGGAGTTGATGGTGTACCAGTCGATCAATGCGCGCATGTAGTGCAGGCCGCCTTTGGTCGTGTCGATGTTCTTCAGTCCGCCTTTCATGGTCTGCGAGACGAACATGTTGCCCATGGTGGAGTCTTCCCATCCCGGCACGAAGATCGGAAGGTTTTTTTCAGCCGCCGCAACCATCCAGCTGTCCTTGGGGTCGATCTGGTAGTATTTTTTCAACGCGCCTTCGTTGAGCAGCTGGAACATGTATTCGTGCGGCAAGAAGCGTTTGCCGGCTTTTTCCGCGGCTTGCCACTTGCTTAGCATGCCTTTTTCTAACCGACGCATGGCCTCCTCTTCGGGAATACAGGTGTCCGTGACGCGGTTGAGGCCTTTGTCGTGCAGCTTGACTTCGTCTTCGGCGGACAACTGGCGGTAGTGCGGCACGCGGACGTAATGGTCGTGTGCCACGAGGTTGAACAAGTCTTCCTCCAAGTTGGCGCCGGTGCACGTGATGGCGTGGACTTTGTCGTTGCGGATCATTTCGGCAAGCGAGAGGCCCAGTTCGGCCGTGCTCATCGCCCCCGCAAGCGTGACCATCATCTTGTTGCCGGAACCGACGAATTTCTTGTAGCCTTCGGCGGCGTCTACAAGTGACGCCGCGTTGAAGTGGCGGTAGTGGTGTTTGACGAATTTCGAAATAGGACCCATGGTGTTGTTCCCTCACATTCACGACGGTTAGGAAGAATAAATCTCTACGCCTTGGTGCGCACTTTCTTGCGTTTGATCTGCGGCGTTTGGCCATTGGATTTGTTCTTGTAGTAAATGATGGCCACGACGAGGCCGTTTCCCATGACGCCGTTCACGAGCGGAAAAACGAAAGTGGCCCAGTCTCCATTGTAATCCAGGAGGATTGCCGCAATGGAAAACGAGTAGGCGATGACGGCGGTAATCCAGGAAACCGGATACTCCTTTCCCGTGCCGCGCAGCAGCCCGGCGACAGTGGGCACGTACGCAATGACATAGATGGCTTGCAGCAGGAGGTTGGCGGTCCGGTCGTCAGCCGTCAATTGCCAGAAGACGCCGACGATGATGGCGAGGATGAAACAGGCGATTTCAATGAAAGAAATGCGGGCAAATCGGCTTTTGTGTAGGGAATAGAAGAAAATGAGGCCCATGGAAAGCATGACGGCCAATGCGGCGAATGCTTGGTTGAGGTTTTGTCCGACGACTTGGAAGTACGTGACGCTGTTGATGATGCTGACTAAGAACCAGATGGCCCAGGAGGACGGGTTTGGGATTGTCTGGCCTTTGCGGATTTGGTTGAAGTAGAAGCCGTACGCCAAGAACGCTGTCAGGCCGGCCAGTATGCCGAAGATCTGAGAAAGGTCCACGAGTAGCTATTGTTTTAACATTATTAACCGCCTGCGTGATTGCGCCTGTTGGCCTGGTTTTTTATGTCATCGTGGCCACCATTTGTTTTCAGATGATGACTCATCCAAAATGCCTGTAGGGCATTCAGCGGTGTTACGACTGCGCTTGTCCCATGATGACTGACGGACGGTCTGATGAATCCTGATCCGAAGTAAGCGTTTATCCTGAAAACGAAGAATCGCCTGACGGACGCCGCCGTCAAGAAGGCGACAGGTAAGACCTTGCCTGCCGGGTTTGAAATCGGCGTTCAAAAGACGATGGCGGCTCTTGAAGCGGCCCTTTACGCGTGATTTTTTTAGTGGCAGACTTTAGCGCCGCGTTTGGCCAAGTATTGCTGGTGGTAGTCTTCCGCGGGGTAGAATTTTTCAGCGGGGAGAATTTGCGTGACCACGGTTCGTTTGCCTGCGATTTTGGACATGAGGGAGTTGGTCTGCGCCGTGTCCAATGCCGCTTGGGCTTCTTTTTTTGATTTTTCGGCGGCTTTCTTCTGGGCACCCGAATGGTAGAATATGGCCGAGCGATATTGGGCGCCGACGTCGAAGCCTTGGCGGTCCTTCGTCGTGGGGTCGTGATTTTCCCAGAAGAGCTGCAGGAGTTTTTCATACGTGATTTTGGATGGGTCGTAGGTGATTTGCACGGCTTCGGCGTGTCCCGTCTCGTCCGAACAGACGTCGTCGTACGTCGGGTTCGGCGTTG
>ORMF011126495.1_pt1 | contig 20905 bp, 22 predicted proteins | sample 1779871 | NCBI WGS metagenome assembly ORMF01 (sample SAMEA104232316, study PRJEB22302) | groundwater metagenome | biome: forest; feature: aquifer; material: groundwater | place: USA | collected 2011-08-07 | depth 5.4 m | reverse complement strand
CGAAAGTACGGCACCCGTGTCAGCGGCAAGCGCCGTCAGAATAAAAGCAAACATGCCTACCGCCGCGACCAACAGCGTTTCTATATGCCAGCCGTCCAGCCAGCTGTTTGCACTGTGCGCGGTGTCGTGCAGGAACATACCCTCTATTGTACGATATACTTACGATACACACTATCAACACCTATGGAAAACGTAGTCGTTAATCTTGTACAAAATCCTGTTTTATATATCGGATACTTTCTAAGCGCCGTAGGCGCCATCGGGGCGCTGCTGTTTTTTGGCGGATTTTTTGGCGGGATAGGACACTTGTTTTCCTACAGCGAGAGCGCCGACCATATGGAACACGCGCGCACCCGCGCAATCTGGGGCATCTACCTGTGCATGTTTGCGCTCGGTATATGGGAGTGCATCCGTATAGTGTTGGGCGAGGTGCCGGTCTCTTCCACCCTTATACTGATGGCGATACTCCTCTGCCCTGTTTGGATTCCGTGGATTAAAAGCCTCCTGTTTACTTCACCAAAGTAAACTTGCCGTCTTTGCCGCGTTTAAAATACCTCTGGTTCTGCAGGTTGACAACAATAGTGCCCGGCTTGACGTGGCGCTCTTTGAGCACCTTTTCGATTATCTGGTCGCGGTTGAGCGGGCCGTTTTTGCGCAGGACCTCGCGTACGACGTCGCGTACCACGCCCTCGGTGTATCCCCACTCGCGCAGAGCGTACATACCCCTGCCCACCAGCACAAAGCGCGGGTCTTTAATAAGCTCGTTGTGCGTCGTGGCGACATGCGCCTTGCGCGCGAACATCTTTTCAATCAAGGTCGCGACCTCGCGGAAGTGCAACGGAGAACCGTGCTTTTTGACCGCCAAGTAGGCAAAGTCGCGCACTCCCTTAGTCTTGACGTTCTGTGATGTTGCCTGTCCCCACTCGCCGAGCGGGTTCTTGCCGATGGATTTCGATATAGTGAGCCAGCGGCGCATAACCTCGCTGTTGCGGTGCTTATCGTTGATGTTTTGGAGTTCTTTGAGGAAGCGGTCCATCATCTCGCCCTCCGGTATAAGGTCCTCGTCGGAGAGGCCCGCGTACAGAGTTTTGAGAGCGCTCTCAACCTTGCCGGCCAACTCGGCGTCGACGTACCAGCAGCGGTTAATCTCATCGTCCTCTTTGCGGAATTTAAACGGATCGCCGAGTACGAGCAGGAAGTAGATATGATTCTGCATCGACTTGTCCTTGGTCATAAAGTCGAGCAGGTCGTTCTCGCAGACGATTCCGCCGAGGCTGTCGATGATGCGTTCAAGCTCATGAAAGGCGGCCTCCGCACCAGCGAATGCCGGCGACTTTTTGAGCGCCGCAAGAGCGTGGTTTTCTATCTGGCGGACACGCTCCCTAGTGATACCGTAGCGTTTGCCTATCGCCTCAAGCGTTACACGCTCAAAGGAGGTGCCCAAACCAAAGCGGCTTTCGAGCACGATGCGAGAGCGCTCCGGCAGAGCGACCATAAGCTTTTTAACAATAGCCTTAGGTTTAAAACCTGTTTTGTCCGCTGTTTGTGTTGCCATGTGTGTTATTGTATATCACGCCTAAATTTGAGAGTCAACCTACCCCTGTGCAACCCCGGTGACTACGAAACTGACTATTGTGCCGGGGATATACAAGGCCTTCTTCTCCCCGGCATCGAGCCACTTGCCGGCGGCGGTCCGCGCGGCGGCAAGCGCCTCACCTTCCGAGGCGTTCGGGCTGAGTTTTATCGAGGCACGCACCTTGCCGTTGACCTGTACCGCAATTGTTACTGTTTCTGCAATAAGTTTAGACGCGTCGTACACCGGCCACACAGACAAATCTATGGAATTCTTTTCCGCCAACTCGGCGGCCATGTGCGGCGCAAAGGGCGCTAGGAGTTTAATAAATATTTCGTACGCGGCCTGCGGCGCTCCCGCTTCAATTTCGTTAAGCAATATCATCAGCGCGGAAACAGCGGTGTTCATCTTCAGGCTTTCGATATCGTCACCGACTTTTTTAATAGTTTGATGTAAAAGCGTATCCAGTTTCGGACTAAGGACAGTCCTTGGAGAGCCCTGAGCTAAGGACTGTCCTTGGTTGCCGAGACGCTCGCCAAGTCTCCACACTCTTTCCAAAAATCGCTCCAAACCGGCGATGTTTTTAGTGCTCCACGGCTTCATCGCCTCAAGCGGACCCATAAACATCTCGTACATGCGCAGTGCGTCGGAGCCGAACGCGGCCGACATGTCGTCGGGGTTGATGACGTTGCCCCACCGCTTGCTCATCTTGCGGCTGTCCTCGGCCAAAATGATGCCTTGGTGGCGCAGTTTGAGGAACGGCTCGCCGAAGGTTATGTACCCCATGTCGCGCAGGGCTTTGGTAAAAAAGCGCGCGTAAAGCAGGTGCAAAACCGTGTGCTCCGCTCCGCCGACATACAGGTCGACCGGGAGCCACGTAGCAACAGCCTCCTTGCCTGCAAACTCCTTGTCATTTTTCGGGTCCGCAAAGCGGAAAAAGTACCACGAGGAGCAGACGAACGTATCCATAGTGTCCACCTCAGGCCTCCAGCCTTTGCCGAATATCCGCTCAGTGCGCTCCGCCAGCTCCTTTGACTGCCCCAAAGGCGAGGTGCCGGTCGGTTTAAATTCAACATCGGTCGGCAACATCCACGGCAAGTGCTCCTCCGGCACCGCGTGCGACTTGCCCTGCGGGTCATACACGATAGGGATAGGCGCACCCCAATATCGCTGGCGCGATATCAGCCAGTCGCGCAGGCGGTATTTTTTTACCCATTCGCCTCCGACTTTTTTAGTTATTTCTTTCGGGTCCTCAAGCTCTATTTCACGTATCGGCAAATTATATTTCTTGGCAAATTCGGCATCACGCTCATCATGCGCCGGCACGGCCATAATGGCGCCGGTGCCGTAGTGGCCGAGCACGTAGTCGGCAACCCACACCGGAATCTCCTCTTGGTTAGCAGGATTTATCGCCTTGATACCCTTCAGCTCAACCCCTGTCTTCTCCTTCCCTTCCGCACTCCGGTCTATATCCGACTTACTTTGTGCCGCTACGATATATCGTAGTATCTCGTCTTTATTTTCCGATTTTTCCGCAAGTTCTTTTGTCAGCGGGTGTTCCGGCGCGAGTACTAAATAGGTCGCCCCAAACAAAGTATCCGGCCTCGTGGTAAAAACCCTTATTTTATCTAGGACGGTCCTAGATATTTCGAATTCTATCTCCGCTCCTTCGCTCCTCCCTATCCAGTTGCGTTGATTTATTTTGGTCGATTCCGGCCAGTCTACTTGGTCTAAGCTATCGGCAAGCTCGTCGGCGTAGTCGGTGATTTTGAAAAACCACTGCTCGAGGTCGCGCTTTTCCACCTTGGCGCCGGAGCGCTCGGCGGTGCCGTCGGGCAGAACCTGCTCGTTGGCGAGCACGGTCTGGTCCACCGGGTCCCAATTGACCAACGCCTTCTTTTTGTACACCAACCCCTTTTCAAAAAATTTAGTAAAGAGCCACTGCGTCCAGCGGTAGTAGTCCGGGTTGTGCGTGCCGACCTCGCGCGACCAGTCGTAGGAAAGGCCGAGCGCTTTTATTTGCTTGCGGAAGTTGTTTATCGATTTGTCGGTGGTTTCCTGCGGAGGCACGCCGGTTTTAATAGCATAGTTTTCGGCCGGGAGGCCGAAGGCATCCCACCCCATCGGATGGAGCACATTAAACCCGCGCATGCGCTTGTAGCGGCTGTAAATATCGGTCGCGGTATACCCTTCCACGTGGCCGACATGAAGCCCGTCGCCGGAAGGGTACGGGAACATGTCGAGAATATAGGCTTTTGGTTTAGAGGAGCCTTCTTCTGCGCGGAACGTACCGTCTTTTTTCCACTTGTCCTGCCACTTTTTTTCAATAGATTTGTGGTCGTACTTTTCCGCCATAACGCTCCTTAAAGTACCACAAAAACACCCGCCTTGTCAGCGGGTATTTTCTTTTGAGACTTAGAACGTCTTCGTTGGCGCAGGATAAAGTTGCGGGTCGATGGTGCGCGCAAAGCACGTGCGGCCGGCGGGATGCTGCCAGTTTTCGCTTATTTCTTTGCCGCCTACAGCATACGGTGTGATTGGTCGTGTGATACCACCCTGCTGCGCGGTGCGGCTTGCGTGCGCAAAGGTCGCGCACAGCTCGAACGACAGCGCTCCGGTGGCACGGTACTCGTACGCGGCGCCGGTATCCGGGTCTTTCGGCAGTACCCAGCCGGAAATCGGGTCATTAAGCACATCGAGTGATGCGGGGAGTTTTTGTTTGGGTTGGTAGTAGCTGTACACAATCTGGCTTTGTATCTGCGTGAGGTCGCCAACACGCTGTTCGTCGATGCGGTAAGCGCGCTGACTCTGCGGCGTGCCGATAATAAGGAAGCCCACGCCGACGGTCACTACAATAAGCACCGCAACCGCCCAATTGACCGAGCGTGCTGACTTTGGCTTTTTTTGCCAGTAGCCCCATAGGTCTGCCATAAAGTGCATAAAGCCCGCCGACGCCACTAACAAGACTACCAGCACCTTGAGCAGAAAACGTACGGTCAAATCCTCGCCGTTGAGGAAGCTGGTGAGCAGGACGATAAGGTCGACGGCGATTGCCGCTCCCGCCAAAAACACAGTGAGGAAGAGCCCCCAGCGGCGCACCCAGATTTCGTTACGGCTCGGGTCAGCAATAATGTTGCGGCGGATGACGCGCATGAGGATAAGGAATACCGGAGCAAGGACGATGAGGCTTGCCATCTCGTATGACACGCCGCCCTGATACGGGTCGACATAGTAGTAGTTGAGCGCGGTGTCCGGAAACACATAATTGATGTAATCGAAGATAAGCGCGACAAAAGAGAATATGCCCGCGTACAGGGCTATCATCGCCCCCGCCCACAAAAAGAAGTCCTTCGGCGTTGCACGTGCCGTTGAGGCACGAATATTATCTAGTGGTTTATCCATATACAAATAGACGTTAATGGCGGCTAATAATTACCCGTGCAGGAATTCTACCACATCGCCGTCTTGGACTATATATTCCTTCCCCTCGGTGCGGATAAGGCCCAGCTCGCGCGCTTTGGCAAAACTGCCGGCCTCCAAAAGCTTTTGCCAATTGATAACTTCCGCGCGGATAAATTTTGTTTCAAAATCGGAGTGTATGGCGGCTCCCGCTTTAGGCGCAGACGCTCCGCGCGGAATGGTCCATGCGCGGGTCTCGTCTTTGCCGGTGGTAAAGAAGGAAATCAGACCCAAAAGCTCGTACCCGGCGCGGATAAGCCCGTTGACGCCGTCTTCAAACACGCCGTACTCCTGCCGGAACTCCTGCTTGTCGTCTTGATGCAGGTCTTTGAGCTCGCTCTCTACGTTTGCGTCTACAATGACGTATTTTTTGTCGGCCAAAAACTCCATAAGACGTACCCAGCGCTCGTCGTTTATCATTTCGTCCAAGTTGTGCCCGCCGGACTCTTTGTTGAGCACATACAGCGCCGGCTTGCGCGAAATTTTTTGTTTTTCGTCTTTTTGGTCGAGATCTGCCAAGGCTAACTCGGTGTTGATAAGCTCGATATCGGCGAGCGGGTTTATGTGCTCCTGCGTGTTGGCGACGTTCGGATTTTCAAATATGCGCACCACGTGCGCGATAGCATCCACCTGCCGGATATGCGAAAGGAACTGGTTGCCGAGCCCTTCCCCCTCCGACGCGCCTTTAACCAAGCCCGCAATGTCGACAAACTCCACCGCGGCAGGTATATCCTTTTCTGATTGGGATAGTGCGGCCAGCTTTTCGCGCCGCTCGTCGGGCACCGCAACCACGCCGACCGACGGGTCGATGGTTGCAAACGGGTAGTTAGCAACCAAAACGCTCTTTTTTGTAAGAGCGTTAAAAAGGGTGGACTTGCCGACATTCGGCAGCCCGACGATGCCGATTGACAAAGCCATGTAAAAATTACAATATCAGCCTAGAACTGAATCCGCAACAAGGGTGCCTCATGCCGCAACCGATGTTTCAAAGAATGACCGCAAGTGAAACCGCCACCTACCGAACCGCCGGACGAAAGACTGTCGGCAAAAATATATGGCCGCTCGTTATTTTTCTGGCGCTATTTGCCATCGGTGTTGCTCAGCAGTGGTAGCCGCTCAATTGAGCGGTTTTTTTATTCACAAAAACTTGTACATCTTTTAGACCCGTGTCCGATTCTTGTACAACTTTTTATAAATCATCCGGAGCAAGGCTTTTAAAACCCGCTGTGCTTTAGCGGCGCGCCATTCCATAACCAAACAGACGGGATACCGAAACCGGAATATTCCCTTTTTCTACCGTGTAGGCAAGCGTCCGAAGCGCGATAGCATATACTTTGCGCTACGCTTCCTGTTTGGTTTTGCCATACGCCATAACCCCAATGACCCGTCTGTCCTACTCTCCGCGCTTGGCCAACCAGGCTACTTTGCGGCGCCAATTATTTTTGAGCCACTCGGGTGCTTGGTCGGAGGGACCAAGGCGGGTTAGTTTGACTTTAAATCCGGCAAACCACAGTATCCCCTTTTTAATTTCGTTGGTGTAGTCGCCGAACATCAGCATGATAAGGAGCGGGTGCGAGCCGGAGAGTATAAACACGCGCGATGTCTTGCCCTTCAACAATTTCTTCCATCCAATAGTTAAAAGGCCCTTTTTATTTTTTCGCATTGAAAATGCGAATGCCGGCAACCACATGCGGTCAAACATACCCTTAAGCAGAGCCGGCATGGTGCACCACCAGTTGGGGTAGATGATGACCAAGTGGTCGCACCATTTTATCGCTTCCTGTAAGCGCACAAGGTCGGGCTCGAGCGGTTGTATCACTTTGTATCCTTGATGGAGTATCGGGTCAAACTTCATTTCGCCCAGGTTAAAGCGGCGCACCTCGTGGCCGGCTTTTTTTGCTGCGGCTTCGTAGATGAGCGCAAGCTCGCCGGAGAGCGTGGCACCCGTGTTGGGGTGCCCGAGCAACACAACAATTTTTTTAGGCTTATGGTCGCTGAAAAATCCCATATCTTTAATTTAACTTAACCCCGACGCAAGGTTGGGCTTAACAACCGGCGGACGGTTGTGCTTGCCGATATCCGCTGGAGTTTGCGGCATGATGCGCAAAGCCGGCACGAGCATGTGGTCTATTATCTCCTGTATGACGCCGGGCTTGTGCGCCACCGGAGCAGGCGCAGGCGGCTGCGGTGGTTTAGGCGGAGGCGGCGGAATCGGGCGCGGAGCGGGAGGAGGCACCGACAGCGTCAGCGGTTTTGTTGTCACCGGCGGCACAAACACGGGTGGAGGTACCGGTTTAGGAGGTGGCGGCGGTGGCGGTATATAAGGTTTTGGCGCGGGTTTTTGTACAACCGGCGCCGGTTGTTTTACGTTGAAGCGCATGATCCATACAATGCCGGCCCATACCGCCAAAAAGAAGACGAGCCAAATGACATACAAAAATATCAGCGTGGTCCACGTGGTAACAGGCCCCAGACTGTGCACCAAAAAGAGCGCGTACCACGTGCCGCCGGCAAAACCGGCCAACGTATTGCTCCAACGGGACAGTTGATTGCTTCTGAAAAACGCCCACACCGCCGCACCTATCAAAAACCATTTAAACATGAACGCCGGAGCAAATAGTATGTCAAAGCTGCCGGAAAACACGTGGACGACAATCGCCGCCGCGCCGGAGGTAATGATAAGAAAGAAGCCGGCATACAGAGCTTTGCGCGCCGCCTGCGCGTTGTGTGCGTGCGGCGACTCCTGCTCGCCGTGGCGCACGGCAATGAGGTGCGTAAACAAAAGCACGGTCATGGAGCCCACACCGAGCATGATGCCGAGCTGCTGCACTACATAAATAACAAAAAAGATAAACTCCCCCGCCATATACCGTAAAGTATAACAGGCATTTGTATTTGTGACCCCGACTTGCGGTTTTGCAAGTGCAAAACATCGCTGCGCCCTCCACAGCGTAAAAAATCCCCAGCAGTGGGGATTTTTGTCGTCTGTGGACCCGAGGGGCTACGATCCCCTTGCCTCCGCCATGCCATGGCGGCGCTCTACCAAGTGAGCTACGGGCCCTCTACATCCATATAGAAATCAAGAATACAAGAAATAATTGCGAAAATCTACCTACACCAGTTGTTACCGACCGGAGAGTAGTGGTGTATCTACTAAAGGATGACAGTGGCTCCATCACTGCGGACCTCGAGGATGCCTTTTTGGATTTGGAAAACCTGCGGCTCGGCGTTTGGCGCCGTGCGCACGCTGGCAACGCCCTGTTTTAGTGTAGTGATGAGCGGCATGTGGTGCCCGAGCACGGTCATCTCCCCGTCCGCTCCGGGGACCGTAAGCGAGTAGGCATCGCCTTCAAACAACACCTCATCAACTTTTGCAATTACGATATGCATTACTTTGCAACTTCTTTCCGCGTATGTACTTTTTCTGTCGGATGGTCGACGGTTACCGTGTCGATGCCTCCCTTCATATAGAACGCCGACTCCGGTTTATCGTCGTGTTTTCCGTCGAGAATTTCGCGGAAACTGCGCACGGTTTCCTCCACCGGCACGTATACGCCCGGGATGCCGGAAAATACTTCCGCCACATGCACGGGCTGAGAGAGGAAGCGCTGTATTTTGCGCGCGCGGTACACCAGTGTTTTGTCCTCGTCGGACAGTTCCTCAATGCCGAGGATAGCGATGATGTCCTGCAGGTCTTTGTAGCGCTGCAAAACTTTTTTGGTATCAAGCGCGGTGCGGTAGTGCTCCTCCGAAACAATATCCGGGTCGAGCGCGGTCGAGTTGGATTCCAGCGGGTCGACTGCGGGGAAGATGCCGAGCGACGCAAGATTGCGCGTGAGCACGATGGTCGAGTCGAGATGGGCAAAGGTGGTTGCCGGCGCCGGGTCGGTCAGGTCGTCGGCCGGCACGTAGATAGCCTGCACCGAAGTGATCGAGCCTTTTTTAGTCGAGGTGATGCGCTCCTGCAGTTGGCCCATTTCCTCGGCGAGCGTCGGTTGGTACCCTACCGCGGAGGGCACGCGGCCGAGCAAGGAGGACACTTCCGCGCCCGCCTGCACAAAGCGGAACACGTTGTCCATAAAAAAGAGTACGTCTTTGCCCATTTCATCGCGGAAGTACTCCGCCATGGTAAGACCCGAGAGCGCGATGCGCGCCCTGGCCCCGGGCACCTCGTTCATCTGGCCGAACACCAGCGCCATTTTATCGATAACGCCCGACTCGGTCATTTCATGATACAGGTCGTTGCCCTCGCGCACGCGCTCGCCGACGCCGGCGAACACCGAGTAGCCGCCGTGCGATTTGGCGACGTTGTGGATGAGCTCCTGCATGAGCACCGTTTTGCCCACGCCGGCGCCGCCGAAGAGCCCGACTTTGCCGCCGCGGATAAACGGCGCCAAAAGGTCAATCGATTTTATGCCGGTTTCAAACACCTCGGCCTTGGTCGCCTGCTCGGAAAAAGGCGGAGCTTCGCGATGGATAGGCCACCTCGGAACTTGCGGAAGTCTGACTTCCGCATTTGATGGGGAAGTCAGACTTCCCTTCCCGTCTATCGGTTCTCCTACTACATTAAACAACCTACCCAACACCTGCTCCCCGACCGGCACTGTGACAGGACCGCCTGTATCGGTAACCTCCGCGCCGCGCGCAAGCCCCGAGGTGTCCTGCAAAGCGATGGCGCGGGCGCGCCCTAAGCCAACATGCTGAGCTACCTCAAGCACAATTTCTCTCTCGCCGACTTTTGTTTTGAGCGCATTGCGCAGAGCAGGAACGTCGCCCTCAAAGTAGACGTCGACGACCGGACCGATGACCTGCACTATTTTTCCTTTTTCTGTTTTCATATATTTTTGTTCGCTCTTTATATTTTCTAGCTTCGCTAGTGGGCCATCGCTTCCATGCCGCCGGTAATCTCGCTGACCTCGCGGGTTATGGCCGCCTGCCGCACTTTGTTAAACTGCAACGTCAGTTCGTCCTGCTTCTCGCCCGCTTTGTCCGACGCCGACTTCATCGCGACCATGCGCGCCGAGTGTTCGGACGCCACGGTCTCCAGCAGTGCGTGATAAACAACAACCGACGCCAGCATCGGGAGCACGGTGTCTACCACCTCCTCCTCGGAAGGCTCAACGGTGTAGTTTGCCGGCGAGGAAGTCAGACTTCTCAGGGAAGTCTGACTTGCTGCCGCGTACATCCCACGCTTCGGCATAATATCCTCGACTACCGCATTCAGATCCGCAACAGAAAGCGGAAACACCGTGCGCACGGTCGGACGCTGTTCAAACGTTGAAACAAAATTTTGGTAAACGATTTTTACTTGGTCGAACGCGCCAGCGGTAAACCGCGCCGCCGCCTCGTTTACTACGGCGCGCACCAGCGCCGGGTCGACTGCGGCGGTGTTGGGATGGAACACTTCTATCGTGTACCCCCGCGCGGCAAAATAATCGTTTGCCTTGCGGCCGACCGCGATTATTGAAACTTTTTTTACAGAGAGTCCGGACTGCGCAATGTCACGGGCGGCGGCTTTGAGCACACCGGAGTTGAGCGCGCCGGCAAGTCCTTTGTCACTGGTGATAACAATATACAGAGCTTTTTTGACCGGCCGTACCGTGGAGAGCGGGTGTCGCAGAATCTCACGGGTATTGGAGAGGCGCGAGAGGGTTGCCGCGGCCGCACGGGCATACGCGCGGCCCTTAAGCGCTGTCTGCTGGCTTTTGCGCATTTTTGCCGCCGACACGGCCTCCATGGCCTTGGTCACGGTCTGCGACTTTTTCATCGCGACTATTTTTGTTTTGATTTGTTTTAGTCCAGCCATATGATTTGTAGTGTAGACATGGAATGTCTACACGCCTGTAGACATTCCATGTCTACTAAAGAGGTCGGGATGAGTTTCCTCAAATTTCTTTAGCTGGACCTTAAGCTCCTCCTCGGTTTGCGGAGCGATGTCCTTGGCGCGCGCAATCGACTCGGGTATTTCCTTTCCAAGAAAGTTCATAAGTTTTTCCTCATACTCCGGCACGCGTTCAACCGCGACCTTTGCCAGGTAGCCGTTGACCGCCGCGTATATGACAATCGCCTGCATTTGGAACGGCAGCGGTTGGCCATTTTTCTGGCGCAGAACCGCCATCAGCCGCTGACCGGAGTCGATGCGCTTTTTGGTGTCGGCGTCGAGGTCCTGCGCAAACTGCATAAACGCCTCCAGCTCGCGGAACTGCGCCAACTCGAGTTTGATGCGGCCGGAAACCTTTTTCATCGCTTTGGTCTGCGCGTTGGAACCGACGCGCGACACCGAAATACCGGCGTTGATGGCGGGGCGCATGCCTTTGTTAAACAAATCTGTTTCGAGAAATATCTGCCCGTCGGTAATCGAAATCACGTTGGTTGGAATATAGCCGGACACGTCGCCCTCCTGCGTTTCGATAATCGGGAGCGCGGTCAAAGAGCCGCCGCCTTTTTCTTTATTCAGTTTTGCGGCGCGCTCAAGGAGGCGGCTGTGGAGATAAAACACATCGCCCGGGTACGCCTCGCGGCCCGGCGGCCGGCGCAGCAACAGTGAGAGCTGGCGGTACGCCACCGCGTGTTTGGAGAGGTCGTCATAAATAATGAGCGCGTCGCGGCCTTGGTCCATAAAGTACTCGCCGATAGCCGCGCCGGCAAAGGGCGCCAGGTATTGCATAGCCGCGCTTACCGACGCACCCGCGTCTACCACTATCGTGTACTCCATCGCGCCGGCCTCCTTAAGCTGTTGTACCAAGCGCGCGGTCTTGCTCTCTTTTTGTCCTATCGATACGTAAATGCAAATCGGCCGGGAACTTTCCGGCTCGTTTTTTTGGTTGAGGATGGTGTCGGTTGCGACGGTGGTCTTGCCCGTGTAGCGGTCGCCGATGATAAGCTCGCGCTGGCCGCGGCCTATCGGAATCATCGAGTCGATTGCTTTTATGCCGGTGTGCAGAGGCTGGTTAACCGACTGGCGGTCCATGACGCCGTACGCCTCGCGCTCGATAGGGTTGCGTTTGTCGGACTTGATGGCGCCCTGGCCGTCGAGCGGCTCGCCCAACGGCGAAACGACGCGGCCGAGCAATGCGTCGCTGACCGGTATAGAAAGTACGGTGCCGGTCGGAGAGACCGTCATGCCCTCGCGCACGGCGCCGGTGTCGCCTAAAATAATAGTGCGGACAGAGTCCTCCTCGAGGTTAAGCACGACGCCGAACACCTCCTTTTCGGATCCTATGGCATCCTGCAGCGACTTGCCATGCGCAGTGTCAAACCGAACCATCTCCGACATGACCGCGCCGGGGAGCCCCTCTATCTCGGCGATGCCGTCGCCCACGCGCAGAACGGTGCCCGTGTTGGCTGGCCTGTCAGATGGCTTGAAGCCCTCTATCTCTTTTTTAAATTGTTCGATGAAATTAGACATGGGTGAGTTTTCGATAGAGCTCGAGCAAAATTCTGGTTTTTTCCGCTGCCGGCGTTACCGTTGCCGCCCGCTCTCTCCTCTTTTCCGCCAGTGCCAGCTTTTGATATTCGGAGAAAATTTTCGGGAGCAATTTTTCGTGGCCGCGGCGCTTAAGAGCGGCGCGCAGCTTAACCAAGTGCGACTTGTCCGGATTGAGCGAGTATAGGGCCTTGGCGTAATCGGTTTCTATCATATTTTATTTACCTTGAGCCTGTCGAAAGGTTTTTTCCATTCCCAAGACAATCAGCTTGGCGACCTCCTGCTTGCTCTCCTCTATCGAGCGGCGTTGGAGCTCAATCGCCTGCGCCTGCGCCTCCGCAACCGCGCGCTGCGCCGCGGCCTCCCCCTTTTGCACCAGGTCGCGCTCTTTTTGCGCACCCGCGGCGCGCGCCGCGGCAACGAGCGCGTCGGCCTCTTTGCCCGCAGCCTGGAGCGCGCTTGCACGCGACGCCTCTATCTCGCGGAGCTTTTGCGCGGCGGCTTCCGCGTCATGCACTCCCTGCACCACCCGCGCGCGACGCTCCTCAAGCATCTTCATGACCGGCGCATAGAGGAAGTACCACAACACCAACAGGAGCAATCCGAAGTTGATGGCATTAATCAGCAACAAGTGCCAATCTACGCCGAATGTGGTAAGAACGGCCGACATGTTCTTACGTGAACTTGATTATGAACCCGACAACCACCGCAAAGATGGCGAGCACGTCGGTGACTGCGATGCCTATGTACATCGTCGTCTGGATTTGGCTCGCGGCCTCCGGATTGCGGCCTATGGCCTCCAGCGCCTTCGATACCAAAATGCCCAGCCCGATGCCCGGACCGATGACGCCGAGCCCTACCACTATCGCCATGCCCAATGTTTTTGCTACTTCAATATCCATACAATAATAAATAACTATTAATGACTTACGTGGGGCTCATCGATGGCTATTTTTATAAACGCCATCGTGAGAATCGCAAAAATCGCCGCCTGCAGGAGGCCGATAAAGGCCTCGAACGCCATCAGCGGCACCGGCAGAAAGTACGGCACGAACGTGCCGACCACCATCAGGAGCACCTCGCCGGCGAAGATTGCACCAAAAAGCCTGAAGCTAAATGATATGAGACGCGCGAGATTGCCGATGAGCTCAAGTAGTCCGACAATAAACATCATCGCGCCTCCCTTAACGTTAACAAATTTAGAGCCGTACTTCAACACGCCGAGCGTGAGGATGCCGGAAAACTCGATGACAAAAAACGCGATAATGGCGAGCGCGAGCGTGGTGTTGAGGTCGGCGGTAGAGGCATGAAACAGCGCCTCCCCGCCTACACGCACGGTCCCGTATATCGGAAAAAACTCAAGCCAGTTTGCCGCGAGAATAAAAAGGAAAATAGTGGTAATAAACGGGAAATAGCGCAGTGCAAGTTGCCGCGTGCCCAGCGTCTTTTCCATCAGGTCGAGTAGGTATTCAAAAACCATCTCGAACATGTTTTGGAGCTTGCCGGGCACCAGCGACACGCGGCGGTTGACCGCAATGCCAAGCACTATAAGCACCGCCATAACAAGCCACATGGCAAGCGTGGCGTTAGTTATGGGGAAACCCCACACGGTAAACAGGCGCTCTGCGGCGAGCGTTATATGCAAGCCTGACTCCATACGAATATTCTTTTATAGCATAAAATACAAAAAAACTCCCCCGATACCGGAGGAGTGCTGTGGTTACGCGAGCTTCTGTTCGCGTACCCGCATTTTTTTGAGTTCTTCCTTGATTCCGCTCAGTGAGTATTTTTTGAGCGCCGAGCGAAGCCTATTGCGCCGCCGCCAGCTGTAGGCAAACGGAAACAAAAAGACCGCCACCCCGAACGCCGCCATGGCCAGAGATACCAATACACCGAGAACAGGCATCGGGCTCTGCAGCGTTGCTGTGCCGGAGAGCATCCAGCCAAACGCGGCAACAAAAAAACCAAAGGGCGGATAGAGACACAGGAGCACCACTCCACCCTCTTCCTGCCAGAGAAATCTCAGTAAGCTACACTTTGCTTTGAGCAAAGCGTTGAGCAGCAAGTGATTTTCCACGGCGCCGTCAATGTGCTCAGGGTAAAAGAGCTCTTTTGTATTTGAGCCCCGTGACTCGGAACCGAACACGAACCGGTGCGGCTTTTTGCCTACAGTGACCGAATATAGTTCGGCCTGCGACCATTTAGTATCGCGGTAGACTGCCTCGACGGCTTTTGCGGCTTCCGGCTCATTTTGAAGCAGACGCAGAAAGTCGAAAGCGTTCCCGCCGACGCCGGCGCGCGGGAAATAACCGTCCCATCGGAGCGACGCCTCAAGCATCCGCCACGTAGCGGAAGAGATTCGTCCTTTATTGATTGGCATTCCTGCCTCCCTTTTGAATGACTTCCTCAATAAACCTAACAAAAGTATGTATAATTGCAATGATATGCCTTTGATTGTTATTACTCTTCTGCTCGCGTCTATTATAGGCGGCGCGACCTCGATAGCGGCACAAAGCGCGCTCCCCGGATACGCATTGTGGCACTTTAAGACCGGCATAAACGAAAGTATGGAGTCGGCACTGATACCGGACGGCAGGGTGCAGGCCGACTTTGATATCGGCGTCATAGAAATGCGTATACAAGAGTTAGGAAAAATAAACAACAGTTACCAAATTACCGACAGTGTCAGATCCGAAGTCGAAAAGAATATAGCCGAGCACGCCGACAGCGCGCTCTACCAGATTACCAAACTGCAAAAAAACGACGACTACATAGACGCCGCCGACATGGCGTCGCGTCTGCAGGCCGCGCTCGCAAAATACCCCGCAAGCTCTTTGAACCTGCAAAACATGGTAGACACGGCATCGCGGCTGTCGGAAGAAGCCAGTCAAAAAGCAAAGATTTTTTAGTGGCCATTGCGGCGATCGCGGGCCGCATATTCGTCAATCACCTTTTTGAGCGTGTCCTCGGTAAAGTCGGGCCACTTGGTGTCTATAAAAAACAACTCGCTGTACACGGACTTCCAGGTCAAAAAGCCGGAGAGCCTCTGCTCTCCGCTGGTGCGGATGATGATGTCCGGGTCGGGTATATCCGTTGTCCACAGATGTTTTTCTATCGCCGCTTCGGTAATCGCTTCTCCCGCGCTGGCCGCCGCCGCCGCGGCGGCGGCTATTTCCGCGCGTCCGCCGTACGACATGCACAGCCACAAGGTTATGCCGCTTTTGCCGGCTGTCTCGCACTCGAGCGTGCGCATCGACTCCTGCAGGTCCGGGGAAAAACGCTCTATCTGCCCGGCAAAACGCACGCGCACGCGCTCCTTTTTTAGTTCCTCCATGCGTTTTTGCGCAATTTCGCGGAACAGCTCCATAAGGTAGGAAACCTCGGCGGCCTCGCGCTGCCAGTTTTCGGTGGAGAAAGCGAACACCGCCAAATGCTGGACACCAAGGTCGCGCGCCCACTTGGTGCAATCAACAAGCGCATTGAGTCCGCGGCGATGCCCTTCCATTTTTGGCAGATTATGTTCGACCGCCCAGCGGCGATTGCCGTCTAAAATGATGCCGACGCAAGCGGGAATTTTTTGCATGATAAATATAACCCTACCACGCTATCAAAAAGTTACGGTACTGTGGTGGACGCTAGCGCAAAACTAAAACAACAAAAATCGCAACTACGAGTGCCGCCTGATACGCAAAACCTTTCTGCCATCCCCACTCCGGACGACTATTATCTTTTTGTACCCATATATGAAAACGCTGAAAGTATTGTAATGCGGAACCAAAGCGCGTTGTGCGGATTTTGTAGTAAACAAATTGCAGTAAGTCGGGATACAGGCCGGCTCCGGCGCCCACCAACGCCAGTTCCGGCGAGACGCCGAGCAGTTTTGCCGCGCCGAAGGTCAGTACAAAACCAAGCAGTGCGTCGCCACCGATGATTGCAAGGTCACGCAAAAAATACTTGTCCAGCACCATGTCGGTGTGCAAGCGGGAAACAAGGTCGCGCTTAAACGAACGCAGATATTCCTCGTAATCATAGTGCGGGAGCGCGTCTATGGCAAAATGGCTCGCAAACCCCGCCGCGAAAGCGAGGTACGGATGCCCGGGGAAAAGGCTCGCGGCCGCCGCGCCGACCAATGCATGTGTTGTCAGTGTCATATTGAGAAGGAGCCTATTCTAGTGTAAATTGGCTATTGTCTCAACCGGGCCTGTAGGAAAGTGGGAGTACGCGGCATTCGCATTGCCGAGTCGCGAGTCCGATTCTCGCCAGGTCCACCAGACAGGAAAATGCAAGTTTTTAGGCACAGGGCCGCCTTCGGCGGCCACCAAATCGTAAGGAATTTTGGGCGAAAAAAGCAGTTGGCGATTCTGCAAAATGCAGTCCGAGCCGATATTTTTAAGAAATGTTGTCATTTCCGTTTTGTTTTCTGACTCAAGCAGTTTTGCGGCTTGATTTAAGGATAAAACGAACTCACGAGCCGGTTCGAGCCACGACAAGCCTTTCTGTTCAAAATCATGGATTTGTTCGCGTAAGCCAACCTTTTGCTTGACCAGTTTTTCCTTGCGAGATGCGTATTCTTCGGAAGTAATGGTTTCGTCCAAATATATATCAAGTAGCTTTTCGAGTTTCTTTTCTACTTCGAAAAAACTGGTCTTAAGATTTTGAACAGTGGTTTTGGCTTGTTCCTTGGCTTGCATTTCTTCTTTGTTTAACTCGGCCAAAACTTTTTCTGTGTCATGGCTCGACAAAGAAACTTTTTGAAGAAATGATTTGATTTGTGGATATAATTCTTCTTGCCGCAAAAAATATTTTTCTTGGCAATGACCTTTCTTTTTTGTACATCGGTAGTAAATATATTCTCTACCACTTGGCTTGATTTTCTTTTCAGCAGTTATGGACGCAGAACACGGACATTTCATTAAGCCAAGAAAAGCAAAGTTGTGTCTCTTGATTTTTTGCGGTTTTCCTTTTTCTCGCATAATTTCTTGCACCTTATCAAAAAGCTTCTTTGGAATGAGCGGCTCATGAGTGGCTTCATGGATTTCACCTTTGTATTTCATAAGACCGAGGTAGAAAACATTTTGTAAAAGCTCATGGACTTTTCCGATTGAAATATTATTACCCAAATTGCTTTTGAGATTTACTCGCATGCACCACTCGGCTATTTCTCGAAGGTTGTAATTTCCGGTTGCGTAGAGTTCAAAAATCTTTTTCATCTTTTTGGCTTTTTCTGTATCAACATCAATCCCTCTGGTTTTTGCGTTGTTGATGTAGCCGAGTGGTGCTTTGCTTGGCCAAACTCCATTTCTCACTTTTTGCCTCATTCCACGGGTAACATTTTCTCGCAAAGCATCCACATAATATTTTGATTGCCCAAAAGCAATTTGGAGCATGAAAAGTCCCTGCGGTGTCGGTTCAAACCAAAATGTTGGAAATTTCAACGCTTTAATCAAGCCGCGATCAACCATGTGGATTATCTTTCCACCGTCCACAGAATTTCTTGCCAGACGGTCGGGATTCCAAGAAAGTATGCCATCTGCTTTTCCTTTCTCAATTAATGACAACATTTCTGCGAATTTAATTCGCCCAGGTTCTTTGGCAGTTTTTGCCTCTTGAAAAGAGGCGACAATTTCAAGTTTTTCTTTGGCGGCAAATTCTTTTAACTCAAAGACTTGAGCTTCAATGCTTAAAATTTGTCTGTCTTCATCTTCAGTGCTCTTGCGAGCGTAAAGTATGTATTTCATATGGTTTTGATTAAAAATTTTCTTTTCCCAAAATGCAGAATCGCCAACTGCTTTTTTCGCCCAAAATTCCTTACGATTTGGTGGCCGCCGAAGGCGGCCCTGTGCCTAAAAACTTGCATTTTCCTGTCTGGTGGTCTATTCTTAAAATAGTTCGGACGCATTTCGCCGCCTGTGGCGGCGAGGGTCTGGCCAAAAATTCCGAACCGAAATCCCGAACTTAAAAACTGCCAAAGAACCTGATAAAAATATCGGCTCGAACTGCATTTTAATTTTGGGAAAAGAAAATATTTAATCATTTTAATTACAGAAAGTTTAGTCGGCTTTCTGAATAAATAAATTAATTTATAAACATATGAATCAAAAAGGATTTGCAAACATAATTTTGGTCGTAGTAATTGTTGTGCTCGTTGGTGTAGTTGGGTATTTTGCGTTTGTTAAAAAGTCGGGACCAATTGCTCAACAACCAACACCAACTCAAACGACCACCTCGACAAAAACTCCTGCGCCAACGCCTACTCCTACACCTGTAATTTCTATGACTCAAAATTACAAAGGCACTGGGTTTAGTGTGAGCTATCCAAAAAGTTGGGTTATTCAAGATCATGGCTGTTCTGATATGGGAGGAACTGACTGTACTAATCTAGCTCCTACTGCCGCCATAGCATATTACAAACAGAAATATGGTAATGATTCCTTATCTCTAGCCGGATTTAGCGCACACAAGACAAATCAAACTCCGAGAGAATGGCTCGGCACGATTATTGGCGGTGGAACGTTTGCAGAAGATAAGCAGATTACAATCAACGGATATATTCTGCTGCACTTGTAAAATCTGTTGCACCTAATGCGTACACCGACTATTACTATGCTGTTGCGAATAAAGGTGCAGTGATTTACTTTGTCTTCAGAAGTTATAGCGAAAGTCATCCTTACGGACAACCAGTTCAAATAGATGATTATTCGCAATACCTGCCCGACTTCCAGTCCATCGTTAACTCCATCAAATTCAACTAATCCAGATTTGGGATTAAAAGAATTTGCCGCCAAAGAAAAACTTGAAATTGTCAAAGTTCAGGATTTCGGTTCGGAATTTTTGGCCAGACCCTCGCCGCCACAGGCGGCGAAATGCGTCCGAACTATTTTAAGAATAGACCACCAAACGAAACATTGTCGGAATTAAGAAAGCAGAGCGATTTTGCGGAAGCCAAAATCGCGCTATCAATTTTTTCAAAACTCTTTCCGCCTACGGCGGAAGCGGTGAATTCCCAAAGTTCCCCCCAATTGCATGAAAGCGTTTTGTCTTTGAGAGTGGGGTTAGAGCCGATTTTTTGGAAAAACTCTTTCCATGCGAAATAGTTTTCGCCTTTTTCCAAAATAACGGCTTCCCTCAAAGACAAAACGAAACTCCGCAAGGGTTCGACCCAATTTTTTCTCTGTTGTCCAAAATCCTTAAAACTCTCCTCAAACTTTGCTTTCTGACGAAGGAGAAGGTCTTTTCGCTGTAAGTAAGTTTCGCGTTCAATGTCACCGTCGAGATACAGCGAAACAAGCTTGTCCAGCTTCTCCTTCGTTTCGGAAAGTTTGGTTTTAAGATTTTGGGCAACACTTCCTCTTTCTGAAATTGACTCTTTGTCCCACAGGTCAATCTGCTTTTCCATATTCTCAATTTCTGAAAGAGGAAGTGACACTGATTGAAGCAGATTTTTTGCTTGCGAAATGAGTGCGGAAGAAGATAGATACGGCTGACGACAAACACCTTTCTTTTTGGTACAGCGATAGTAAGTATATTTAGTGCCAAAACGGTTTGTCGCATATTGAGCCGTAATCATACTTCCGCACTCACCACACCGAGCGAATTGTGCAAATGGAAAATGATTTGGCACTTTTTGCACGCGAGGACGAGACTTTTTCGCAAGCATTTTTTGGACTGCTTCAAACAGTGTCGGAGAAATAATTGGCGCAAAGCTTCCGTCGTAATACTCGCCTTTGTGATAGGTAAAACCGAGATATACGCGATTAGACAGCATACGAGCGACGGAAGCTTTGGCAGGTGGCGTTCCTTTCGTACTCACGCCGTGATCCGCCAAAAAGTCGGCGATAGTGCCGAGGGTGTGCGTCCCTTTGGCGTATTCCTCAAACGCTTTTACCACGATACGCGATTTAGTCGGATGAGGTTCAATATTTCTCGTTTTGGGATTATTCACATAGCCAAAGGGAGCGCGCACCAACCACTCGCCTCGACGGACTTTTTGGCGGATACCACGATTGATATTCTCCACGAGATTGTCGCTGTAATACTTGCTCTGTCCGAACGCCACCTGCAACATGAATTTCCCTTGCGGAGTTGGCTCAAACCAAAATGTCGGAAAACGCAAAGAAACTATTTTGGTCGTGTCTACTGCGTAAATGATGCGCCCGCCGTCAACACTATTGCGAGCAAGTCTATCGGGATGCCATGCGAGAATACCTACACCGTCCATTTCATCAATGCGGGCCATCATTTCGTTAAATAATTCACGACCCGGTTTCTTTGCGCTTTTCGACTCTTGAAATTCCTCAAGAATTTCAAGATTTTCTCTACGCGCATATTCATGCAACTCAAAAAGCTGTGCCTCGATAGACATTATCTGGTGGTCATCGTCCTCTGTTGATTTCCTCGCGTAGAGAAAATATTTTGGTTTGAGGTCTTTCATGATTTCAATTGGGGGG
>ORMF012231880.1_pt1 | contig 20933 bp, 21 predicted proteins | sample 1779871 | NCBI WGS metagenome assembly ORMF01 (sample SAMEA104232316, study PRJEB22302) | groundwater metagenome | biome: forest; feature: aquifer; material: groundwater | place: USA | collected 2011-08-07 | depth 5.4 m | reverse complement strand
TACGCGATCTACACGCGGGCTTCTGACACCCCAGTCAATGACATAGCGCATGTCTTCGTAACAACTTATGTATAAAGACATGCGCGCCAGCAAGGGCGTAGAACGCAGCGCCATGAGTCAAAATTAGCGTGTCAGTGTATTAGCATCAGCGGGAACTGCTGAGGTTACGAATTCCAATAATGCGTCACACCCAACGTCAACCCACCCAGAAAACCATTTGCATTACCTAATGACTGCGGAAGCCACACGCCATTGCCCTCTAGCGTCACCATGGAGCTGGGCGAAAAACCGTATCCAATACCCCCACCCAATGACGGCACAAAACTATTTTTTTGAACACGCGTTGCAAAACGGGTAATCACTTCGGTATAGGCAGCACCCAACTTAAAAAATAATGAAACACTGGATCCTGCAGGAATAGTAAATCGACCATCCAAACCAAATATCGTTGCACCACCACTTGAACCAAAACTGTAATAACCCAAACCCAATTCTGGCGCAAAATAGGGATTAATTTGTGAGCCCGCAAATATATTTGCAGCCGCACCCAAGAAGCCTCGTTCTGAAGCGCTTGGATCAAATATCTTATTTGCAAGCGTGGCGCCAGCATTGACCGATACATACTGTCCTACAAAACGATTGTATAAAGGATCCGCATGCGCAGCAGAAATAATGCCAGCAGAAATAATCGAAGAATAAAAAACTTTTTGAATCATGTCACGATCCCTGTCATTGATTTGTATTTTGTGTATCCGTTGAAATTGATGGGGCAGCTGCAGGAACTGTCAATGTTACCGCATTACTACTCACCTCATCTAATGTTGCCGTAATAACTGAATCACCCGCTGCAACTGGCGTTACCAAACCAGTTGACTCACCGATTGTTAACACATTGGGTTTTGAAGAATGCCACGTTACATTTTTGGTAATATCTCCCGTTGTACCATCAACAAAGAAACCCATCGCTGTTAATTGTTGCGGCGTATTCTGTGTCACAGTTGATGCTGATGATGCAACCTCAATCGATTTTAAAACTTTGGTCGATACAACGACCACATTACTATCATCTGGAACAGAGCAAAATCTTCCGCCAAAAATACACATGTTTGGCGCCATAGTCGCCGAACCCGTTTGATTTTTTCCTTGCAAGCTTAATGTAAATGAGCAACTGCTATGCGCATTTAACACACCAACACAGGTATTATTTAAATAGCTAATTTTTAATATATCTGAAGAGGCATGATAATCTAGCCCTATGCTAATTTCATTTACTCGATAAGAACGATTGTTGATCACCGTATAAGGAACAGAAACTGTTTTCGCATTGATAACGGTTACGCTTTTTGCACTATCGGGAATGATAGATAAAACAGGGTACGTCTCATCTCTTGGGGCAGCAAAAACAACCGTCATCATCAGAAAAGAAACAATAAAGCCAAACGATAGCCATTTTTTCATCACCACTTCATCCTTGATAACGTGCTTAGATTATTTTCCAATACAAAAACTTGAGAATATCTTACCAAGTAAATCATCTGAGGTGAATTCGCCTGTGATTTCAGATAATGCCTGTTGGGCTTGACGTAAATCTTCCGCCAATAATTCGCCCGCACGATGTTGCGTTAATTGCATTTGTCCATGCAATAAAAATTGATAGGCGCGTTCGATTGCATCGACGTGTCGAGATCGCGCAATAAACCCATCGGATTCTTCTGATTGAAAACCGGCGATTTTTTTGATGGCATTGATTAATAAATCCATGCCGATGTTTTTTTTGATGGAGAGTTTTATTTCTGCATTATTTTCGTGTGAAATAATTTCAGGTAGTTCGTTCGTTAGGTCGATTTTGTTTTTTATAATTAAGATGGGCGTGGTCGCTTGCGCTCCCACTTCTTTCGCTACTAACGAAGCATCGCTTGCATCCACTAACCATAAAATTAAGTCGGCGTGTTGCATTTGTTCGCGTGCGCGACGAACACCTTCTTGTTCCACGATATCAGCTGTTTCACGCAATCCAGCAGTATCAATAATATGTAATGGCATACCGTCAATGTGAATCGATTCGCGCAAAATATCGCGCGTGGTGCCGGGGATATCAGTCACAATCGCAGAATCACGGCCGGATAAATAATTTAATAAACTTGATTTTCCGGCATTGGGTTTCCCGACAATCACTACCTGCAAACCATTTTGCAATAATACACCGCGTGATGCTTCTTTTTTAACTTGCTGCACATCATCAATTGTTTTCTGTAATAATTGATGCACATGGGGATCAGATAAAAAATCAATTTCTTCTTCAGGAAAATCAATCATCGCTTCAATTTGCATGCGTAAATGCGTGAGTGATGCTTGTAGCGTTTGGATTTTTTTTGAGAATTCGCCTTGCAATGATCGCACGGCAGAGCGTGCCGCTTGTGCTGAATTCGCGGCAATTAAATCAGCGATTGCTTCAGCTTGCACCAAATCCATTTTTTTATTTAAAAACGCGCGCTGTGAAAACTCACCGGGATTGGCTAATCGCGCACCATAATGAATAGCTGTTTTTATTAATTGATCCAACACAATCGGACTGCCATGTGACTGCAACTCAACCACATCTTCGCCCGTAAATGAATGCGGATTTTCAAAAAATAAAACAATCCCTTCATCGATGAGATGATTGTCTGCATCGTGAAATCGAGCGAAATGCGCAACGCGGGATTGAAAAGCAGAATGTGTTATTTGCAATGCGATTTTTTTTGCATCTTTTCCCGAAATACGAACGATACCAACACCACCACGACCAGATGGTGTGGCGATGGCGGTGATGGTATCGGGGGATAAATATGTCATCTTTTTTTATGCGACTTCTTTCGCAACATCAAATGATGCGAAACATACTGATCAAGCAAACTGCGAATCATTTTCTGATATTGCGTATGATGTAACTGCGCCTGCATTTTAAAAAACGCGATGCTTTCTTTAGTCAATGATAATGTAATTTTAACCGTTTCTTCTTTTAATACTAAATCTTTTGGCTCAGGTAAAAAATCATCGATTAATTCTATCTCACCTATTCTTTCATCCGTGTATTTTACCGTTCTTTTTTTCATATACTTTTTTACCTTTCCGCCAATACCCCGCACCAATTATCCTGATTATGTGGCTACGATATGTAAATCTTACCGTCATTACAGCACCATCAATCAATCCAAAACAATAATAACGATTCTCATGCTGACTATGCGTAACATCACGCGCAATAACACGGAACGGATCCATAAAGGCATGCTGGGCTTCGAAAAATGAAATGCCATGCTTTGCAATATTCACAGCATCTTTGCTTTCATCCCATTCAAAACCAGCCTGCTGCATCACTACATCCTAAAATACATATAATTATACATATTTTTATATTGCTGTTCAAGAGGGGCTTTTAAATTTAAAACGATTCATTTCGATCAATCTCAGTCGGTGACAAATTGTCACCGACTGCTAACAGTATCTCTATTTCTTCAACTTCCTTAATGTAGAGAGTGATTTTGATTTATGCGTCCGCATCACAAACCACTGCTGCAAAATCGACGCGCAGTTATTGGTGATCCAGTACAACACCAAACCAGACGGGAATGTTGCAAAGAACACTGTCATGATAACCGGCAAAAACATCATCATTTTTGCTTGCGCAGGATCTGGTGGCGGCGGGCTTAATTTTTGTTGTAGCAACATACTCAAGCCCATTAGCACCGGCAAGATGTAGTAGGGGTCTTTCGTGGCCAAATCATGAATCCAGAACATAAAGGGTGCTTGTCGCAATTCCACGCTTTCAATCAACACATAATACAGCGCGATAAAAACAGGAATTTGAACAATCATCGGCAGACAACCACCGAGCGGATTAATTTTTTCCTTACGATATAATTCCATCATCGCTTTCGACATCGCCTGTTTGTCATCGCCGTGACGAAGTTGCAACGCTTTTATTTTGGGTTGTAACTCGCGGGTTTTTGCCATCGATGCGTAGCTTTTGTTTGACAATCCAATAAATGCAATTTTTACCAAAATTGTCACCAAAATAATTGACCAACCCCAGTTGCCAACGTAGTGATGAATTTCTGTCATCAACCAGAATAAAAATTGAGAAATTGGTGACAAAATGCCGTAATCAATAGTTAATCCCAATCCTTTCGCCAATACATCTAAATCTTTTGCGATCTCAGGGCCCACATAAAATTTTGCATTAAATGTCGTATTTGCATTGGGCGCCAACTGAATGGGCTGTGTCATATATCCCAATACGAACACATTGTTCTCACCATCATGACCATTGCCAAATGAACGAGAATAATAATGGAAAGTCTGATTTTTTGGCGGAATCCACGCACTTAAAAAATAATGCTGCTGCATCGCAAGCCAGCCGCCGTGAATATCATGCGAATAATTATTTTCGCTCAATGTTTCAAACGATAATTTTTTGTATGGCGTATTTTCTGTTGAAACAGCAGCGCCATTGTAAGAACGAGAATAAAACGAACCATTGTTAGCAACATATCGACGGGTGATTTGATTATAAATATTACCCGTCCACGGCTTTCCAGAATTGTTGGTCAGTGTCATCGCGGTTTTAATGGCATAATTTCCGCGGGTAAAGGTATACGTTTTTACAACTGATACCCCATCACTGGTTTTACCGGTTAAAGTGACCGTTAAAATATTTTGTCCGTCTTCTAAATCATAAGCAGATTGTGCAGATTGGTACGTTATTTTTCCTGCACCTTGATCTGAAGGAACGCTCAATCCACTTTGTGCAACATACAAAACATCTTCATTTGAATTTAAAATTTGAATTGGCTTGTTTTTTTCTTGTAACGAAACAGGATACTGTAATAATTTCGCTTCAACTAAATTGCCGCCTTGTAGATTAATTTGGGCATCTAACAAATCTGTTTTGACCGAAATCATTTTATCTTGCGGAATTGCTTCAGCTGCCGTTTTAGATGCAGCATGCGCTTGCTGTTGTATCACCACGCCTTTGTTATAAGCATCCGGTGCGTATTCTGCTGGTTGTTGTTCGCTCGCAGCCGCTGCCGCTACTGTTTGCGCAGGATAATCATGCTGCCAAGCATGCCACAACATCACACCTAAAATGGCCAAGACGAAATATAAAATGCTTTTTCTAAAGTCCATCATGAATGCTCTCGTGGTAATGCAGGATCAATCCCGCCGGGGTTAAACGAATTGCAACGTAACAAACGTCGCACTATTAAATACAATGCTTTTGGAATCGAATACACAGACAACGCATCGTGCGCATACTGGGAACAAGAAGGATAAAATCGACAGTGATCGCCCAACATAGGACTAATGCATTTTTGATAGGTGCGAATTAAGATAAGGAAGAGGTATCGCAACGGGCGACAAGCTGTGACAATAATTTTTCGATACATTGCGCTTGCTCTTGGTCTGTGATTTTTTCGACCGATGATTTCAATGCGATCACTACGTCCATCCCAGCCAGTTGATGCTGAATATGTCGAAATTGCTCGCGAATCTGTCGACGAATACGATTACGATCCGTCGCCAATCGACAATTTCTTTTGTTGGTCACCACACCCAATCTGGCGTAATCACGATCCGTTTTTAAAACGTAGCAAAGAAAACAAGCTTCAAAAAGCCGTTTTCCCCGCTTGAACACAATTTGAAACTCAGCCGCGCTGCGTATGCGCTGCTTCGATAAAAAACCAAATGGCCTAAACACTTACGCGTTTGCGACCTTTTGCACGACGGCGATTCAACACCAAACGACCACCAACGGTTGCCATTCTTGCACGGAAACCATGTGTACGTTTGCGGTGTATATTACTAGGATTAAATGTTCTTTTCATGGACTTACTCTAACTAGATGGTTCATTCGAATGCGACATATTAATGAAGCGGATGCGGGCTGTCAATCAACTAATCAAACTCCGACAATTCCAGTGTACGCAACACCCGATTAAAAAATGGCAACCCTTCGTCCGAGGTTAAATTCGCACAGTCACCTTCCATTTTTTCACGCACTCCAATGTAGTTCGACCGCTCCAAACTGGCTGAATAGTTACTTAGCCCCGCACAGTTTCGATAAGTTTTTGGCTTCATTGATGTTTTTTGCAATAAGCAATTTGGCCATATAATGCGAACTCCAGCATACTTTGATATTATATTATGCGAATTTTAGAACACTTTGATAAGAAAAAGTGAATATTAAGTCAAAAAAGGAACGTGTTCGCATCCTATCAAGACACTTACCTGACAAACGGATTTCTACCTGACAAGGGTTGCTTCACACGGGGCGTGGCACAGTATCATAGTCAAAATCGAAATCCAGATCATTAAACGTTGGAAAATTTTTATAAGGCAAGGCCGACAAGGGTAAATGAGCCGAGTTTTGTGAAATGCTTTCACGCCAAGCGATTACACTTTCATCTGGCAAATACATAACACGTCCATCGCAAGAGTTTCTTTCATTTTTTAATTTCATTAATTTAGATAATTCAGCATTGATTGATTCAGTTTCAGATAAAAAACCTAATTTAAAATAAAACAAGCTGCTTCCTCGATTTGAAACAAGTGTAAGGGACTTTCTTCCAGTTAAATTCAAACACTCAATTACCAGCTGCACTAGAAATGACTCAACATAGTGATTTTCACAAAAACTATTCATCGCAGTGATATGAATTTTTTCTTCATGAATTTGAAATGAAATTTTTCCCACAGAGAGATTGGTTTTTGAATAAAGCATGTATTGATTAATCGGTATGTTATGTTCGATGACAGTGGTGAAATATAGATTGAGCAGCAAGGGTGGGTATTTTTCTTTATCATGGCTGTTTATTTTAACAGTTCTTACAAATATAAAATTTGGAGAAAACTCAACACTCGCCATAGTCCCTATTCTACGAAATAAGGATGGGGGAATCGTACCAACTAAAAAATTAACGCTCTTTTTTAAGTTTTCAGCCAATTCCAGGTCAGCATTTGATACAGGTAAAATGACATTAGGGCGACTTCTTACTCTGTCTGCGGGCTTCATCACTTGATCAACTGAGTCCTGACTTGGACTGCCGAGATATCTGTATAAAGCGTATATACCCAAAAATGTTGCGGAAACGATAAGAAGTACCTTGAGTTCTTGTCCCATTTGCTATCCCCAATTTTGTAACTGCTCAAAAAACCGGAGCGTCAGCAGTTCCTGCTGAAGCCAGGTCTTTTCATCTTAGGCGGAGATACTCTATCACCTACATATTAACGACTACATGATTCTACAATGTCCTTCAAATATTGATTCAGCGGTTCTCGAAACTCCGGTCGTTTCAACGCGAAGTCTATTGCGATGCGATGCCAGTCTAAACTTTTTCAACTTCTCACGGAGATACACCGTTTGTCATCGTATTGGATCGTGTTCAGGTTGAAAAAGTTTAGACTGGCATCGCATCGCAGAGATACGCTGCCTATTATCGTATTGGGTTGTGTTTAAGTTGAAAAAGCTTAGCCTGGCATCGCCTAGCTGAAAAGCTTAGCCTGGCATCGCCTAGCTGTCACCCAATAACCTTGTCATCTGTCCCACCAAATAAAATGGAATAGACAACAATTTGTAGTGCACCTCTTTTCCCGTTCGACTTTTGACAGAAACCGGTGTTCTACTTGGCAAATCGGCATTTACACGAGCCGCCATTTGATAATTTTTTAATTCCATAAATACATGTAATGATTTCAAGCCACCTGTACTGCCTGCTTTTACTTCAACCGGAATTACTGTATTGCCATGCTGTATCAGATAATCTATTTCGGCGTTATATCCCATTTCATCTCGCAACCAATAAAACAATGCGGGCTCCATATAAAATGGATCAATTGTTCTGAGTAATTGTCCAACGACTTGTTCAGCTATGCCACCCTGATTGATAAGCATGACATCATCAGGTGATGCGATATTTGAAAAATTTAACTTCAAAGATGCGCTGCATAAACCCACGTCTAGAAAAATAGCTTTAAAATATTTTTCTTTTATTTCAGCAGCCAGGGGTACACCATTTGCATAACAAGCATAAACACGATGACATATACGCGCTCGGCACAATAATTCAAAGCTTTGTTTTATACTGCTTGCCTGTGCATCTTTATTGACATGACTAAATACAAATTTCTTGCCCAGCAATTTTGGCACCGCATTAACTGTTTCATGCAATCGATCAATTGCGATGCGCCCACGATATCTTGAAAAATCATCGTAATAAGTTGCCAATAAATCTTGATGTACGACTGAAACATCATGCAATGATTTTGAGTTAATCCAATTGGAAACAGCAGCAGGCAATCCACCTACTAAAATATATTCCCTAAATAACGACAATAAATCATCATGGATAGATTGTGGAATGGCATTGGTAAAATCAAATTTTTGCAAATACGCATAAAGCATTTTTTTATCACAAGCCAATAAAAATTCTTCGAATGATAAAGGCTCCAAATGCATATAGGTGATACGACCCACTGGCATACTGAAAGTATGATCATGTAGCAAAAATTCCAACAGTGATCCCGCTGCAATCACAGGCAACTCTGCGCATTCTTCTGCAAACCAACGAAGCTTACTTAGGATGGATGGCGCTGCTTGTATTTCATCTAAAAACAAAATACTTTTTTTGGGATCAATCGGTTGATTTAATGCGCCGCTTAATTCCAATAAAATTTGTTGTGGATCATTACTCTTAAAAAGATCGGCACGATCAGGTCTTTTTTCAAAATTGATTTCAATGAGCACAAGGTTCATTGTTTTGGCGAACTGCCGAACAAGCCAGGTCTTACCCACTTGTCGAGCACCTCGAATAATAAGCGGTTTACGAGTTGGTAGTGTTAACCAATTTTCAAGATAACCCAAGGCTTTTCTGTACATAATGCCACCTTAATATTTTATATATAATACAATTAGTTGGTGTTTATGTAAAGAAAACAGATATCTGTTTTTGTTAGCATCTCAATAAAACAGATATCTGTTTTAAAACATCAATTCTCAATAGAAGTCATATCAACAACCGTTTCCAAATACTTCAACAACGGCTCCCTAAACTCAGCCCGCTTCAACGCAAAATCAATCGTGGCTTTTAAAAATCCCATTCGATCGCCGCAATCATAGCGACGGCCTTTGAGTGGACAGACGGTAATCGCCTCGTGATCCAACAATTTTGCCAATGCATCCGTTAACTGCAATTCACCACCAACACCCAATTCCGTTTTCTCCAACATATCAAAAATACGCGGGGATAAAATATAACGTCCGGTTACTGCCAAAGTCGAAGGCGCAGTTGCTGGTGATGGTTTTTCGATAATCGAGACAATTTGATTATTAAATTTCGGATTAGCCATCAGCGACACAATGCCGTACTTATCTGTATCTGCACGATTAATTTCTTCTACCGCCAACACACTCGATTGTGTTTTGGAAAACTGCAACATCATTTCGCTTAAACAAGTTTCATTCGAATGCTCCATGATGTCATCTGCAAGCAACACCGCAAACGGCTCATTTCCTACCGCGGGTTTCGCACACAACACAGCATCGCCCAATCCTTTTGGCGAAGGTTGACGCACATACACAATTTTGACATCTGAGGGAATGATATTTCGAACGGTTTTTAGAATGTCATGCTTCGCCTTTTTCTCTAACATTGTTTCTAATTCGAAATTCGTATCAAAATAATCTTCAATTGCGCGCTTTCCGGCACTTGTCACAAACACCAATTTTTTGATGCCAGCAGCAACCGCTTCTTCAACAACATATTGAATTAACGGTTTATCGACGATGGGCAGCATTTCCTTTGGACCCGCTTTTGTCACTGGTAAAAAACGCGTTCCCATTCCTGCTACGGGAAATACAGCCGTTGTGATCGTCATGATTGAAATCTCCGTGTGATCCTTTCTAATAAACCCGCCGTTGATGCATCAAATTGCTCAGTGACAATTTCACTTGTCATTGATTGCATCAATACATCTGATATTTGTTTTCCACGCTCCACACCCCATTGATCAAACGCATTGATATGCCAAATTACACTCTGCACAAATACTTTGTGTTCATATAACGCCATCAATGCACCCAATGTTTCGGGCGTCATTTCATCAATGAGAATGGTTGTACTGGGACGATTGCCATCAATTGCTTGTACTGTGTTTGTCGCTTCAAATCCTTGCATTAAAGTCTGACTTTGCGATAAACAATAAGCTGCGCGCTTTAAATCATAGTCATTTAATTCACCGTCTTTCAGCGGCAAAATAAAATCAACCGGGATCATGTGGCTACCCTGCATCAACAGCTGATGAAAACTATGCTGACTATTCGGACCAATATCACCCCAAATCACGCGGCCAGTTGCATAATTAATTTTCTCACCGTGAATGGTGACCGTTTTACCAAGACTTTCCATGTGTAATTGTTGTAAATACGCGGGCATTATCGCAAGACGCGCACTGTAAGGAACAATTGCTTGTGTGTGCGCATGAAAAAAATTGTTATACCAAACGGATAATAATCCCATCATCACAGGCAAATTATTTTTTAACGGCGCTTGTTGAAAATGTAAATCCATTTGATGTGCGCCATGTAAAAATTTCGAAAAATGATCGATGCCATACACGAGCACCATCGAAAAATTCACAGCGGACCACACCGAATAACGACCACCAACCCAATCCCAAATTTTTAAAATACGATCTTGTGAAAATCCCCTTGTATTAGCGATATCCGTATTGGCTGTAACGGCATAACACTGTGATGACACTTTTTCAGCACCCATCCACGATTTAACCGATTCAAAAATCGTCAGGGTTTCCTGTGTTTTAAATGATTTTGATGCAACCACGACGATCGTCGTATCAGGATTGCATAGTGCTAATTTTGCTTGGATAACGGCGAAATCAAACTCCGTTAGAAAATAACACACTGCATTTTTCGGATATTTTTCCATCGCGCGATAATATAATGCCGATCCTAAATCAGATCCGCCGATACCTATATGTAAAATCGTATCAATGGTTTTTCCATTCAATCCTTTTAATGCTTTTTTTTCTAATTGCTCCGCAATATGCGCCATTTTTTGTAATTCACATTGCACATCATCAACTACATTTTTTCCGTCAATCATGAATGACGATTGAATGGGTGATCTCAATGCAACATGAGAAGCAGCGCGACATTCTGAAAAATTAATTTTTTCACCAGAAAATAACGCTTGAATCGCTTGCGGCAATCCTTGCTCAATGGCAAGTGCACACAGTAAATCGACCGATTGATCAGTAATCCAATTTTTAGAGAAATCAATAAATATACCAGCGGCCTCAAGAGAAAAATGATTAAAACGCTCGGGGGATTCTGCAAATAATTGCCTCAAAGACAATTGACTGAGCATACGATAATGCGCATCCAGCTTCATCCATGTTTTGCAATCTGTCACTTTTTGCATATTAACAACCAATACCAAAATAGGTTAATCCCGCATTTTTCACCCTATCAGCAGCATATAAATTACGACCATCAAAAAGAGCGGGGTGATTTAATGTTTGTTTTATCGCGTGAAAATCGGGATTTTTAAATTGATCCCACTCAGTCACTACCACCAATGCATCACTACCGACTAACGCATCATTGGCTGTTTCGCATAAAATCAAATCAGCTTGTTGCGGATAAAGACGACGAATAGGCTCCATTGCCAATGGATCATAAGCGCGAACAGTCACCCGCGCTTGCCACAACATTTCCATCAACACACGACTCGATGCGCAACGCACATCATCTGTATTCGGTTTAAATGCCAAACCCCACAGCGCAATCGTTTTTCCCTGCAAATCACCCTTAAAATAATGGGTTATTTTTTGAAATAATAATGTCTGTTGTTGCTCATTCACCCGTAAGACGGCATTTAAAATATGCGGCTCGTATTGCCGATCTTTCGCCATACTTTGCAGTGCAGACACATCTTTGGGAAAACAGGAGCCGCCAAATCCACAACCTGCATTTAAAAATTTCTCATTGATACGCGAATCAGCGCCAATGCCTTTTTTGATCGCATGAATATTGGCACCATATCGCTCTGCAATTTGGCTCATTTCATTGATGAAACTCACTTTCGTTGCTAAAAAAGCATTCGCTGCATATTTTGTTAATTCAGCAGATGCTGGATCCATCGATAATAATGGATGTCCTTTTTCAGTGAGTGGGCGATATAATTGCATCATCTGGTTACGCGCACGATCAGAATCAACACCAATGACAATGCGATCCGGTGCCAAGCAATCTTTCACAGCACGACCTTCGCGCAAAAATTCTGGATTTGACACCACATCAAATGCAACGTCTACTTTCCGCTCATGCAATTGTTTTAAAATAATATGCTTGACGTGCTCCGCTGTGCCAACTGGCACCGTCGATTTATTCACGATACAACGATAGTCCGTGATTAATTGTCCGACTTTATTTGCGACCGCTTCCACATATTGCAAATCAGCAGAACCATCCGCTTTGGATGGCGTGCCCACGGCAATCATTTGAATCACACCAAAATCAACCGCTTTTTTAAAATCGGTTGTGAATTGAATTCTTTTTTTATCTTGCAATTGATGTAATAAACTTTCTAGTTGTTCTTCATAAATAGGTAATTTACCCTGTTGCAACGCAACAATTTTTGATTCATCCACATCCACGCAGCACACATCGAAACCCAATTCGGCAAAGCAAATTCCGGATACCAACCCAACATACCCTGCACCGTAGATGGAAATTTTCATACTCAAACCCAAAAAAATAGTCATTCCCGAATCAGGTCTTTTCATATTTGGGCGATATTGAATAATAATTTGTCGAGAAAATGCTCACATACTACGTGTATGCTGCGCTTTTCTCGACAAATTATCATTTAATCTCACCTCAAATCTGAAAAGTCGCGGTTTATTTAGCGACTTAACGGGAACTATTTAAAAAATAATATGGCTCGGATTATATACGGAAAGAGAACTTGGACACCACTAATTGGTTACGTTAAAATGGCTCGTTTTTCATTAATGGAAGTAATCTCGATGCCGTTTATTACCTGTCTCTGCATACTCGGTTACTGTCTAGCACTCACGCGCTTATCAAAATGGCGCATTGAATTTACGCCATTCTTTATTATTTCGTCCATCATCACATTGCTGTACATATTTGCTTACACACACACATTACAATTTGGCACAAATGCACTGCTGTTAATTGGCGGCTTACTGTTCATTCTTTCACCCCTATTTCTTTTTTCTGAACGTGCCATTTTTTTTGAAAAATATGCAACACCGGGACTGATTATTACCCTCTGCTTTTCAGCCTTATTTTTATCACTTGCCAATCAATCCCATTTATCAGCATGGGATGAGTTCACGCATTGGGGACCACACAGCAAATTGGTTTTTTATCACAATGGTTTTTTAACTGCCTCTGATGTGACCATTCACAAATCCTACCCATTGGGTGGCGCATTGTTTCAATATTTCTTTTTTCGACTATCGGGTTATAGCGAGGGCGTTGCTTATGTTGCACAAACCTTATTGTTGATGGCGCCATTATCTATTTTTTTTGCACACTACCATTGGCAATCCTGGAAAAGGGCATTTATTGTCTATTCTTTTGTGCTTCTTGTTTTATTAGCGCTAAAGGTAAAAATCGGCGTAACCAATAGTTTATACATGGATACGGCGGTGGGTATTTATGTTGGAATGGCGATTGTTTCATTTTTATCATCGTCAAAAACGATTACCAATATCTTATATTTAATTCCCATTATCACGGCGATGACATTGTTCAAACAAAAATTAATGCCATTTGTACTGCTGATTTCAGCTGTTATTTTTATTGTTCAACTTAGCAATAGAGGCACGCGCGCTAGCAAGCGTGCAGAATATGGCACAATGTCTGGTTCTGCACGCTTGCTTACGCGCGCGTTTCTTTCGCTTCTAACATTGCCACTGAGTGCTATTTTGATTACCGACAGTTGGCATCATTATTTAAAACAAATTAATCAGTCAGTCGAATGGAAAATGGATTTTTCATTCACAAAATTACATGATGCTTTTTTAGCGCCAGCTGGATCCATTCCACACACGATTATCGCTAACTATACACACGCACTGACTCCTGCATTTATATGCGTCTTCGCGATCATGATGTTAAATGCCGTTGCCTTTTATTTTTCAAAAGGGAATAAAACCACTATTGCGATAGTCCGTGCGATTTTACTCCTGGGCTTTATCGCCTATGCGTTTGCACTGCTATTGATGTATCTTTTTTCATTCTCTGCATACGAAGGCATTATCCATGCTTCAATGAACCGATATTTAAATATTTATTTTGTAGCATGGTCGTTGGTGACATTGTATTTTTTATTTGATGCTTTTTTACGATTCAACATAAAATCTTCAATAGAAAATGGTTTCATTATTACTATCATGATTGGATTGTTATCTTGGATAACGCTGCATTTTACACATCAAAAACACAGCCTTTCTCCATTGCGCGAACCCATAAATCATATCGCTAATGTGGTTAAAAATGTGGTGCCACGTAATGCATCCGTTTTTACAATTTGGCAAGACGGAACAGGATTGGAACGGGGCATTCTACTCTATGAATTAACACCGAGAATAGCTAACATGGGCTGCACCAGTTTTGGAAAAAAATATAACGCAAATGATGTGTGGACATGTGATATAAAACCTAGCAAATTAGCACAGCAACTCAATCAATTTAATTTTGTATTGCTAGCCTATACCGATAAAAACTTTTGGGATCACTATCAATCGATTCTACCCAATAAAAATAACCTAAAACCATTTGCTACCTATACGATATGCAAAGGCGATGGATTTGATTCCTTTGGAAAATCAGGCTGTCACATGGCAACTGAGCACGCTTACTTGTTTAAAGTAGGTTCCCACGGGAAATTAATTTCTGTTTCATCTGCAGAACATGCCGCGGACAACATTAGCAGCGAAGGAAGTGGGAGCGCCAGCGACCACGCCACATTTTAAATCAACTGGGCCACCTATGAATAACTCATTAGAAATCGCCATTTTAGTTCCCTGCCACAATGAAGCCATTGCCATCGCCGATGTGATTCGTGATTTTAAAACCGCATTACCCAACAGTAAAATTTATGTCTACGATAACAATTCAACAGACAACACAACAGAAATCGCACAACTCAATGGCGCCATTGTAAAAAAAGAAACGAATAAGGGTAAAGGCAATGTTGTCCGCCGCATGTTTGCTGATGTGGAAGCTGACATTTACGTGATGGTCGATGGTGATAACACCTATGAAGCACAAAAAGCACCGATATTAATAGAAAAATTAATTAATGAACAGTTGGATATGGTTGTTGGCTCACGCGTTGAAAAACAAGCTACCGATAAATATGCAACCTATCGATTGGGACATCGCTTTGGCAATTCTTTATTTTCAACAATCATTGCGCGCTTGTTTGGCAGGCAATTTAAAGATGTATTTTCAGGCTATCGTATTTTTTCACGTCGATTTGTTAAATCATTTCCGGCAACGTCACGCGGATTTGATATCGAAACGGAATTTACGATTCATAGTTTAGAATTAAGATTGCCAACCGCAGAAATTGAAACCAGTTACGGCGCAAGGCCCGAAGGATCAACCAGCAAATTAAATAGTTATAAGGATGGATTTAAAATATTGATGCGCATTTTACTACTATTAAAAGAAGTTCGCCCATTATTATTTTTTGGTGGTATTTTTGTTATATTGGCAATCCTATCTTGCATGCTATTTGTTCCCGTATTTATCGATTATCTACAAACCGGCTTGGTACAACGCTTCCCAACAGCCATCTTATCTACCGGCATTATGTTGCTTGCCTTTATGAGTTTGACCTGCGGCATTATTTTAGATAACGTCTGTCGAGCGCGTCGTGAAATGAAACGATTTTTTTACTTGAATGTGAAATGATATGAAAATCAATCCTGTTATTTTAGTTGGTGGAACCGGTACTCGCTTATGGCCCATGTCACGCGCGAATTATCCAAAACAATTTAATAAATTTGATGGAGACAATTCGTTATTTCAACAGACACTATTACGGTTAAAAAACATCGATAACATTAATCGTATTTACTTAATTGTGAACGAAAGTAATTATTTTCTCTGTTTGGATCAGCTGAATGAATTGCAAATCAATAATGTAGCCATCATTGTAGAACCCGTAAGTCGTAATACGGCGCCTGCCATCGCGGCAGCAACGGTGATCTTACAACAACACCATGCGCAAGATGAATTAATGTTAGTATTGGCCTCCGATCATAAAATTAAAAATACTAGTCAATTTGCCGAGACCATTCATGAGGCTGCGCAATTAGCCAATGATAAAATTATTTTATTTGGCGTTAAACCTGATCATCCTTCAACTGCCTATGGATACATTCAAGCAGAAGGTGATGCATCAACCCCAGTTAAAGTAAAATCATTTTTAGAGAAACCGAATTTACAAAAAGCAGAACAATTGATTAAACAATCCGATTGCTTTTGGAACAGTGGATTATTTTTATTTTCGATTGAAACGATATCAAAAGAGCTATCGAATCACGCACCGGATATTTATCAACTGGCGTTATCAGCTTCAAAAAATGCGATTACACGTGATAATCCCTATTACTTAAATCGTGATGCTTTTTCCAATATGCCTAATACACCTATCGATATTGCCGTCATGGAAAAAACACATTCAGCTTATGTGCTCGCATTAAAATCCGACTGGTCTGATTTGGGTGATTGGAATGCAATTTACAGTAATGCACAAGCCGACACACACGGCAATGTTTCTGTTGGGAATGTGCTGTCACTGTCAACAACCAACTCTTATTTACAATCGAATGACAAATTACTCACCACCGTTGGTCTTGATAATATTGTCGTGGTTGCATCAAAAGATAGCGTGTTAGTCGCTGATAAAAATCAAACCCAATCCATCAAAGCCCTAGTTGATCTACTCAAACAAAATCATGCTGACTATGTCACGCACGATGTTAAAGTGCATCGCCCTTGGGGAACCTATGAAAGTGTCGTGCGCGCAGGGAACTTTCAGGTAAAACACATTATCGTTAAACCCGGCGGAATTTTATCGTTACAACTGCACCATCACCGTTCTGAGCATTGGATTGTAGTGAAAGGTATTGCTGACGTCGTTTGCGGATCAGAATCATTTCAAGTTTATGAAAATGAATCAACCTTTATTCCAATCAATACAAAACATCGTTTGATTAATTTACAGGATGAACCATTGGAATTAATCGAAGTACAGGTGGGTAATTATTTGGGTGAAGATGATATTGTCCGACTAGAAGATGTTTATGGAAGAACAAAAGAACATGAAGCAGTTAATTAATCTTTTTTTTCAATCACGCTTCTATTTCTTTGCCATCATTGGTGGTATTGGATTTATGATTGATAGTAGCATTTTTGCTATCTTACATTTTAAATTAGGCTATGCAGCGAGCAGATTTATTTCTATTTTTACTGCAATGACATTCACTTGGCTTGCTAATAGAACCGTTACATTTCAAGTTAACACCAAGCCAACTTATGCTGAATGGATAAAATATTTTTCGATCAACTCATTCGGTGCACTGATTAATTTCACTTTATTTTTGCTCTTAGTACACACCAGTCTTTTTTTAAAAAATAATTACTTAATACCCCTTGCACTCGCGACGGGCGTTTCAATGTGGTTCAATTTTGGATTATCGAGAATGCTGTTTCAGCATGCTGAAGTTTCTTAAACCGTGCGAGCTCAGGTCAGAACCCCTTGCTAACGCCAGGAGTTCTAACCATATTTTTTTTGCGCATCAATTGTCAATCCCAATCCGACACTGCCAAACGCATCACCCTGAACTATCTCTGCATTGGGAAATAATGCATTTATTTTTTCGCGAACCAATGGAATTTTGGTAGATCCACCCGTGTAAAAAATAGCGTCAATATCTGAAAATGTAATGCCTGCTACTGCTACAGTATCTTTTATTTTATTAAGAATTTTTTCCAATTCACCTGAGATAACGGTATTGAATGTATTACGCATAATGGATACTGATAAATCATTTTCAATAAACGACAAATCGACATCACACGACACCATATCACTTAATTGTTGTTTCGCAATTTCAATGGAATTTAAAATATGATGACCAGCGCGTTTTTCTAACACACAAATAAGCCGGGTTATTAATTCTTTTTGAAATGCAACTGAACGAATCGTGCGAATATGCGCAATGGTTTTGGCATCATAAAGTCCGCTAAGTGTATGCCACGTTGTTAAATCATGATAATACGATGAAGGAAATTCAATGGCATTGCTTGATCCAGTCATTAAACTACCATATCCCAATAACGGCATGACGGAATGCATACTTAATTTTTTATCAAAATCAGTTCCTGCAATATGAATACCGCAATTCGCTAAGATATCGTTTGTGCGATCAGATGCATTATTTTTTGGATTCAATCGAATGATCGTAAAATCAGAGGTACCACCTCCCATATCAACAATCAATGCAAGCTGTTCTTTTTCAATGGTTGTCTCATAGGATAATGCGGCAGCAATAGGTTCATACTGAAATGAAATATCTTTGAAACCCAAATCCCGCACAATTGTTTCCAATGTATCCTGTGCGAGATTATCTTTTTTAAGATCATCATCATGAAAATGCACAGGACGACCCATGACTACTTGTGTCAGCTCATACCCTAAATAATTTTCAGCTTTAGTTTTAAGGTGTTTTATAAATTGCGAGAGCACGGCAGTATAGGGAACATATTCGTTAAAAATAATTGTTTTATCATTCATTAATGATGAACCCAAAACAGATTTTAACGACATCATTAATCTACCCGGGACACTTTCTAAATATTGATTCACACCGTATTGTCCGAACTCCCATTTCTGTAATTCAAAATCACAAAAAATAACGGAGCGAATGGCGGGCTTATTATTATCAAGCGGAACCAACTGACATGTATTATGTCGATAGACACCAATGGTTGAATTACTCGTGCCAAAATCGAGACCGCAGAATGTGTTCATAATGTTCACTGTATTGATCATTTTTAAGCGGGGAATAATACCTATTATCGAGAAGTGCTGCAAAAATAAATTTGGTGATACTATTTACATATTCACTTTATTGTACAGAATCTGGGCTTGAACCTCTGGCGTTAGCCGGGTGGAAATACAAATACAATCCCCTTGGCTAACGCCGGGGGTTCCGAGCAATATACATACTGGAATTTAATAATCATGACTATTTCATACGACGAGTTTAGCAAGGTAGATTTACGCTCCGGCACGATTGTGAAAGCAGAAATATTTCCCAAAGCGCGTAATCCATCTTATAAAATATGGGCTGATTTTGGCGATGAAATCGGCATCCTGCAAACATCAGCACAAGTAACCGTGCATTACACACCTGAATCGTTGATCGGAAAATCCATTGTAGGCTGCGTCAATTTAGGTGAAAAAAATATTGCGGGTTTTGTTTCCCAATTTTTATTGGTTGGATTTTCTGATCAGAGTGGTGCGATCTGTTTAATTTCTGCGGATCTGGATGTTCCAAATGGGAAAAAATTGCATTAAGGTCTGTCTTCACGTAGTTATTTTAAGCCACCGAACCCACGGAAACGCGCATGAAGCGCGTACTCGCGCGTTATAAGCGTGCCTGGATTTTTTCCACTGCATCTGCACGCTTATTACGCGCGAGTACGCGCTTCATTCGCGTTTCCGTAAGCTCACTCCATATTTAGTGCGACATTACATCAACGATATCGTTTGATATGCGACTCAATTAATTCTCGTGCAATGCTTGCAGTGGAGGGTAATTGTGGCAATGTAAGCAAACAAATGCCTGCTCATCTGTTTTCTCAGCATTTTTATTTCCACAATTTCCGCAATAGGTATGTGTGCGACGCCAATGGTGTAAATGGTTGGCATATTTTGCTAAAGCAAATAATGTTTCATCTAAAATAGATGATGCACTTTTTAAATTAATTGCGAGATAATTGTCATGCTTTAATGCCAGATCTATTTCTACAATCACATAACGATGCTTTTCAGTTTCTGCAAAACAATAATAGGTAGCGCTGTTATTAAAATAATGCTTAACCTGATTCCATTGCGGCAAGTATTTTCCATCCAGCAAATAAATATCGCTCTTTTGAAAAACAAAAATCTCGTCAGCCGGATTTGGCCGAGTAATAACGTGATATCTTTTCTTAATGGCATGAAATAATGGCACAGGGTTTCGCAACCTTTATTTTAATTACTGCTTTTTTTCCGCCCATTTTCCAACTCACGCACTGCTTCAATCGCTTCAAAAAAATGTTTTTCAACAAGCGATTGTTCGTTAATTTGTATTAAATGATATTTTTCATATTCTGCGTGCGCTTTGTTAAGCGCCTGTTGATGAGATATTGTTCCAGCATGATTTAATAATTCACGATCATTTAACCGTATAAAATCATCCAGCTTAGCAACCCAATCTTCCATCATCATGGGTTTACGATTTTTCGCCTGTAATTCAGCAAAATCAAGGTACATTGAAACCAAACGATTTAATGTATCTAACTCATCATTTTGTAAATAATTTTTGGCGACTTCAACATCAGCGCGAGTCGGTTTACTGCCTAACCATGAAGTTAATCCGACATTCGGTTTATTTGCATCAACACGAGACACAATGATTTCAGCGGCAGTTTGACCGTGCGCTGCCCAATGCATTTTGTTTTGCACCGTTTTAAAAAATTGTTCTGATGCTTTGGCCTTGGGTTCATAATCCATGCTGGTCGCATAAATATCTAACACTTTGCGCCAAAATACCTT
>ORMF011232520.1_pt1 | contig 20935 bp, 48 predicted proteins | sample 1779871 | NCBI WGS metagenome assembly ORMF01 (sample SAMEA104232316, study PRJEB22302) | groundwater metagenome | biome: forest; feature: aquifer; material: groundwater | place: USA | collected 2011-08-07 | depth 5.4 m | reverse complement strand
TTTTTGTCTGTTCGGAGAACAGAATCTAGAATGTGTGCAGCCCCTTTTCTCATTATTACTTCTGGTCTCAAGCCAGAATTCGTTATATCTAACATTTCTGCAAGAATTCTATCTCTGCTAACATTCCTATCTGGAGAGGTCTCAATCAAGTTCGCAACTAGTTCCCTAGTAAGTTTGATTTCCTCACGCATGACACATCCTTATTTAGGACTTCTTGATAAGATCTGACAAAAAAGAAACTATGTTTTTGGCACGGTTTTTGACTACCTCAACTTGACTTTCCCCTATTTGGAACCCTTTGATCCCTGTTTTTCTAGCCCTTAGTAGTCTTTCACCAGCACTAAGAAATCCTAACAAGTCTTTCCTTAGTGGATTTTGCCTTGCAGCTGCACTAGCATTCGCAGTGTTAGCACCATATTGGGAGGCCCAACTGGCGACAACTGTTAGCATTGATGTTTGGTCCTTGTAATTCTCCTTGATTTCTTTGGCCATAGTTTTGATTTCAGGAACTGTCAAATTGCTGGCTTGCACCACCTTGGCCATTTCCTTCAAGACAGCCCCGTTTTGAATAGGAGACATCTCGACTAGTTTTGATTCAACAAAATTAGAAGGACCACCCAGACTTGCCAATGACTTTCTAACTTTGTTGGCACGCTCATAGGTGTTTAGTACACCCTTGCTAATCAAAAACTTCTTTGCTGCTTCGGCTTGGGTCAAACCGTTTCCATGGGCCTCAGCAGCTGCTCTCTTCCTTTCTTCCATGCTGAGAGAAAGTACGCTCTCAACCATATTCAGCTCTTTTGAGAGGTGGCTTGGAACAACATCTGATTTGATCAGATAAGCCAAAAACTTCTTTTTCCCTTCCTTTTTCATAGCATAAAACCGATGTTTCCCACCAGCTATTCCAAACTTTCCGCCCTCTTCAACTAGAACTCCTGCTGGAAAGACCGTTCCATTCTTCACTTCCAAAGCATATCCATCAACCACATCAGAACGTAGCTGAGTATCACGACCTTGGTGTTTATCTCCAAGTTCCTCATCGACCTCATTAATATCAATTGCAACAAGCTGAAAATCATATCCCTGTTTCTTGAGTTGATTTTCAACACGAAAATCCCTCTCCTGTTGAAACATAGATTTACAATCTACATTCTGTGAGACGAGCTCTGGTTGGTACATATGTTCACTCTTACTCATAAAGATCTCCTAAAATAGGATACTGGAAACACTTGACACATCAGAACACAAATTTCATATTAGCTAGGCGTTTCCCAACTAAAAAGTTTTGAGAAAATCAATTGCCCCAATCTGCACACAAGTAGGACCACCCACCCTCTCCGTAATCCGAGTGCCATCTTTTAAAGACAGGGATATTCTCTTTCTTACACCAGTCCAAAACAAGCTGCTCAAGAAGACAACCTCCTACCAGTTCTCCATTCTTCATTTGACCATAAAAATGGTCCAGAATCTGACAGAAATGTTCTCCTGTGGAAGCCGCATTTGAAATTTTCAAGGGGATATATGCAATTATGGACTCGGCTTCCACTCGTTGTTGTGCAAGCAAAATTTCACGTTTGTTTTCCCTGGCTTCTTCTATTGCAGCTTCTTGTTTTTTCTTAACTGTATTAGTTACTTCACGAATTTTGTCCATGTCCATTTAGATTACTCCCAAAAAATCTTCTGTCCATCTACGTTATGGGAATGCATCCCCTCATGACCCTTCTCCAAATCGCAAGAGAAGATGATACAACCGGGAGCATCGTGATAATCGTATGCATCAATAAAACTCTTTGTATCCAGATCTATACAATTACCACACCTGTTTTTGGTTTCTTTCATTTGAAGTTCCTTTTCATTATTTTCTCCCATAGACCTTTTTGGTTTACATACCATGTTTCTTTTGTGCAAACGCCAACAACAAGGATCTCATCAGTGTCTTTTCTTTTTCTAACCAATATACTACCCTCGCCTATGCCTATTGATGTATTTAAGCTTAGAATTTTCATATAATTACAAATAGTTTCTTTGCTGCATTTTATGCTCCAAAGTGTAAGTTGCAGTTTGATTTTAGATGGTGGCCAATCTGGATGTTGTTCCAATAACCATTTAATTGCACTTGCTTTCTCATTGTTGATTCCCTTACCTTGTATACTAAACATCCATATGCCTCCAACATAAAATTTAGAAATCACAGTCCCATCTTGGCAAGCAACCGAAAAAGGAAATCTTGCAAATCCCGACTCATATCCCCAGAGCCAGTCACATGGTGAACGACTTCTTCCAAGGCAGTTTGGAGAAGCATAGGACTTTGGCCAACACCCAAGTCTGTATGAAGATAGACCTTTTTATCTGAGAAACTGTAATAACCAAGTCTCTGACTTTCTCCATCCATAACTTCAGTGAAAGCCATCACTTCTGGCTTCTGTTTACCATTTGTTGCTTCGTAAACAGTAAGCAAATTCCAGATTTTATTAACTGCAGCGATCATATCCAGAGTTGCTGGGCTAACAGTACTACCTTTCTTTTCAACATCCGTAAGAACTTTAGCATCTGTACGAATCCCATGGGATTCAAGAGCAGCATACCAACCTTCAGATTCAATTACCTGAGGACTAAATCCCTTCTTCTTGACATATTCGCCAATATGAGGTGACTTCGTCGTAGCAACCCCGTTAGGGCCTGCTACAGCTTCCCAGGCAGCTTGCCATTCCTTCTCTTGAGATTTCCTCACTGTTTCTGTGGCATATGTATCTTTGAGTCGATAGCTGTCAAGAGTTGTCTCAAATACCTTCTCGCCAGCAACTATTGCTTTTAATATAGGAGCAAGTTCTCCACATTTGGCATTGGCAACGGCTTTACCGACTGCCGCTTTGATTGAGTAATCGTCGCAGTGGCGCGACTCATCCATTGTGAGTTCCTCACCTAAATTGTAGTCGAAAATTGATGGAAGTTCATTTTCACTGTATTCTCTTACGAACACCCCTTTTTTATAGACCATTGTCGAATTTTTTGGAGAAATATTGCGATTGGCTTTTGGTAGAAGTTTCTTACCGAGATTGGGTTCTTCACGGAAGTGAAGAAACCTTTTATGGAGTTCGTTGTAGAATTTCTGAACTTCTAGAGTAAGTGGGACAAAAACACATGTGTGGTCTGATTTGGCTCTTGGTTTATCTACAATTTCAATCCTAGCACCAGAGAAGTTTCCAAGTTGCCTATGTGAACGGTCTAGTGCATTACTTACAAACTCTCGCAAGGCCATATCACAACTTGTCCAGTCAAAAACGCCACTTTCAAGTGTTACTGAGAGGTCCTCTGTAGAAGACTTACTTTTGCCAGTTTCGTCTTGACCACTGTATTTGACACAAACACGTGAGAAGTCGCAAGATGAGATTCCGTCGTTTACTGAAAGAGGGCGAGTATAGAACTCAAGTTTCAAGCGACCACAAAAAATGATTGGATTGATATTGTTTCTGAGGAGAAGATTTACACTATGCTTAGCACCAGTCCCAAATTTTCCAATTGTTTGGCTCTGGTCGGAGTAACGAGATGTCGAAACCCCAAAAATTGTAAACCCCTCAGATGGGGCAACCCCTGGATTCATAATACGCAAATACATTTCAACTTACTCCGTGTTCGAATGTGAGAATATAATTTCCTCTCGCTAATTATTAGACGTTTACCCAATTAAAAAGTTTTATGAATTCTCACTTTCATCATCTTCTACATTAAATTCATTTTCACCATCTTCATCACATCCTTCATCTGGGTATTCAGTTTCATTATTTACCTTTTCAACCCATTTGTCATCACCTAGAATAGAAATGTTGTTCTTTACTAGATGATTCCTAATAGCAATAGCCTCATCACCAAAAAACATTCTAGATTCTTGGTAAGCAACATTTGCACCATTTTTATCTAACTTGTCAAATCCACGAGTCATAAACTCAAATACAACTGCATGGTGGCAGTCTGATTCTGGATCGTGTAAATCTAAATCTATCATCATAACGTTATCAAGATTGATAATTGTAGGGCCAAAACGTAGTAAGTTCATAGTTAGCCACCCTTAAAAAAGAGGAGTAGATTAGTAGTTCTCCCAAAATTTATCAAATTCTTCTTCTGTAAGATCAGTCTGGATTTGGTCTTTCTTCTTATTTTCTATGAGACCTTCTGCACACTCTTTGAACCAATTTGGCATCTTTTGCTCTGGAGATCTAAAATAGTATTCATTCAACAGCGCTCGAAGCATGTGTATTTCACCTGCTTTGAATCCTTCTTCATACAAAAACGCAGGAGGCACATCTTCTCCTGTTCTAAGCCTTTTCCAATAGGAAAGTTCTTCGGCAGTAAACTCCCTGCCAGATTTTGGTAAAGACATTGAATTTAACCTGCAAGTATTACATCCAATCTCTCACAAACCTACCATCATTGGTGATAACGTTGTTCATAATGGCTTTCATTCGATCTTTTGGATTTGGGTAATTGTCAATCCACTTAGATTCAAAAGCGGATTCAATATCAGATAAATTATCGAAAGTGAATATCTTTTCAAACTTATTGGTTATGAAAGATCTCCCAACAGAAATATTGTGGTCGTAGTTTTCCATATACCCAATATCACCATAAGAAACTCGATCAAATAACCGAATATAACTGAGAAACATACCTCCTAACGCGCAAACATTACAGGTTTTCGCAAGTTTGGATACATATGGTTGTATATTGGTTTCACACGTTGTGTTCGCTGGTAATTTTACCTCACCAGCACAGTAATCTTTTTCATTGTTAATATTTGTGTGGCGGAGGTGTTTTAACACATCCTTTGCAATAGCAATTGCCTTGTCCTTCTTAGGCATTTTGGCAAACTTTTTGTTTGAGTTCTCAATCTGCTTATTAGATTTGCGAGTGCTGACGGACATAACTTTCTCCTTTTAGAAGTATGTGGTTACTTTTTGGTACCAAATTTCATAGTATCCTCAATGAACTTCATAACCCCCACGAGTTATGTCTAATTTGATTTGTGCTATCGTCTTTTCTTTGTTGGTATATCCGGTCGTTTTGTAGGTAATTACTCTATACCTCCGTTCACTTGCTGTGGTTAGCAACTCATTTCCCTCATCAAACGAAACTGGAGATGATGGATTGATAATAGACCCATCTGGGAAGTTGGGGTGATTGAACACTTCCCCATGTAACATCCATAGATCTCCACCACCGCTTAAATTCATTGCATAACAAAGATCATAGATTTCTATCGGTTCATAGTCTTTGTATTTTTGAGTGGAACAATCCATGTGTCCACAAGTACAATCAATTCCATGATTCATAATATCATCTTCCATAATTTTACTCACTATGTTAAAAGTTTTATAATTTCAGTCCTTTTTCTTTGTCCGCAGCTAGTATGGCTTTACGAACTTGGCTGGGTCGTGCGTATCCTAAAGTTGTTAGGTACCTAAATTCTATCATTCTAGAGCTCCCAAACACATATTCAATGATGTTCATCCATGCTTCATAGGGTTTCGGTGACTCACCTAAACTACGTATATCTTTTTTTGGCACCGCACGGGTGCAAGCTAGTACTGCTGGTCAGCCAGCCCCTTGAATCGTTGTGTACATATCTGCTGTTTTCCCACAACATATTGGAGTTTTATTCTCCACATGCCAAACTAAATTAGCAAGTTGCCGGTTGGTTAATTCACCAAAACATTTTTTAAGATTTTTTACTACCGGAAACATTGACAAACTCCTTCTTTTTAATGACCTCTTGCCATACTAGAAATGTATTCCAAAATATAAACTCTTGGGGCAAACCAAACCATACTTGCCCAATAGAAGGCAATTGGAAGAGCTATACATAGGGAGCAAAAAGCAGTAAGTGAAGATAACACCCACCCACCAACATATGCATTTTTAGTTGTATCATTTTCACGATTTGATGGTAGTAATTTATCCCATTTTACAAACAATATCATCATGTATATTGCTAGTAAGCCAATAAGTAAAAGAATTACACACTCACTTGTAAACCAGACTCTCTTCCATACAATAAGCTCCTGTACCACAATTGGAATTTGTTCGGCCATAAAATCTTTTGATTTTTCAAGTCCATCTAAAAGAGATTCTAAAGCTCTGTTTAGTTGATCATCAGGTTTCTTGTCTGCCATAAATCACCTCATTACTCGATAACCACCACCACACGCGTAACGATTGACATTGACACTATGACAATATCTGTCTGCTTTTCTTTCTTCTTCTGTCAAAGGTGTAGGATCTCTAAGAGCTTCTGTTATGGCTTTACTCAAACCCCCTAATCCCAGACTTACTTTTCGCTTACGAACATATTCTCTATTCCATTTCCGACGACGTTCTTTACATGTATCACAAGCCGTTCCTTTTGTTACTTTGTTCAATCTACAATAACAACAAAGTCCTTTCGCTTTTAATGTTTTACGCTGTTTGGCTGTACGCTGCGCAGAAGTTGTTTTGGCCATTTTTGATTCCAATTGGAAGACGTTAAACACAGAAAAAAGTTTTACTATTTAGGTGGACATTTTAATTAATCTTCATGAGTGTTGTAATAGAGTCTTTCTTCCTCCTGTTTTGCCCATTCTTCGTCTGGATCAAACGTATTATAGCATTTGTAACAAATCATTTCGTGGTCAAACCCCTGGCCTGTTCTCCAATGACATTTACTGAGACATTCTGGACATTCGTTATATTTTCTTGGGGTCATTTCTTCGTTTCTTTTCTTTCTAATCTTCCTACCTTTAACCTAGCATGAAAACTACAATATGGTTTATTTTCTACTAAGTAACTCGAATGTTTTCTACAATAGTGCCAATTTGTTCCTACATACTGACAAGGAAGTTTATCTTGTGTTGGTTTAGCCCATTTGTCCAGCATTCTTTCGATGTCATTTTCAATTTCTTGTCGTGTTGTTAATTTGTTCATTGAATTTCCTTCGTACATTCTTTGTTACAAATAATCCAAGATTGTTTTCCAGCTTCATAACCACTTAGAAAGTCTTCTTCCCTTAAAAGAGAAGTTATAATATTCCATGGAATGTGAAAGAACCCATCCCAACCAAATAAAAATCCATATGAGTAACCAGGAGATAAACCTAAATCCATACCAATTCTTGTAATTCCATTATCCGATTTATAGAGATTGGATAAATAACGAACTTTTGATTTAGCCCATTCCAATTTTTGTCCTAATTTGTCACATTCTTTGTTTATAAACAATGCAGCTAGTCCACATACTCGACAGACTTCCTTATAATCTTTCCATCCTTGTTTCTTAACTTTTGCATTGTCTACCCATATACCTTGAGCTGGGTATAAATTATGTTTCAGTAAAGCTGTGACTACTTGCTCAGGAGCAATAACGTTCATTAACACAATTCCTTTTTAATTACTGTTTTTTTTTCCGTTTATCCAATTATTACAGGAATTTCCAAAATACATGGCTTTACTTTTTTACCCTCATCAAAATCTTGCATGAATTTAAATGTCTCGTCTGGCAAATGAATATCACCAACTTTGAATTCAAGGCCGGGAGTGCCAAATTCGTACTGTTTTCCCGTTGCATCAAAATAGGCTAGTGCCAAAGCACACTTATTTGGATCTTTACGAACACCATTTTTGATATGGTCAGCCGTTACTGGAATCAAAGCCATAATCGTTTTCAACTGTTTCTTCTGCTTCTTCATGCTCTTTCTCCTTTATTAGTGGTACATAACCCCAATGAATAGATTGACACCGACGACATTGCCCAATGTAAAGATAATCATTTTTACTTACAGTTAAATAACGTCTTAAACGTATTACCTCACTCGCGTTAGATTTTTTAACTGAACAATGGCATAAAATGTCCAATTTTAATGAATTATCTGATGTTAATTTTTTAAAATACCATGGCCTATCGATAGGATTAGCTATTGCTATGGCCTGTTCATGAGCCCACCATACTAACTCATCTGTAGGATCTTTCATGTTTTCTCGATGAATTTTATCCACTCTACTGTTTATTTATTTATTTTCTCTTGGTAAATCTCAAATTTATCGTTGTCAATTGAAGCACCCAATATTTGTTGTATTATTGATTTAGGAATACAATCTGTTGGTACTCCAAACCATTCCTTTTCTAATGCATATTGCAAATCTTTTTGAACATTCTCAAGTTGTTCTTTGTTAATCATACTTACCACTTTTCTTTCAATTTTGAATGGCTCTTGTGGTGTTCCCAATTTTCTAGATACTTCATGGTTAAGTTTTTTGAACGTATGATAACTAAATTTTCTGCATTTCGGGTACTTGCCGCTTCAGAGTAGTTATAACTTCCTGTTAACACTAGATCTGTATCTATAATAATTACTTTGTTATGCATGATTGCATGATTGCTGTCCAAATAAACTTTTACACCATTAGAAACTAAATTTTCTGCTTCGGATCGTTTAGCAGAACCAGAGTCAATAACAACTTGAACATCTACTCCTCCCATAGATAGGAGTATTAAAGCTTGAGCAATTGGCTCTGATGTGAATGAATAGGAAAGCACACGAATCTGCTTTTTAGCTGTTCCAATTGCTCTAATGATTTCCCACTCACAACCACCATTAGGTGAAAAATATACTTTAGCTGAACAAGAATGTTTTGACTCTTCAGATGCCGAAGTAGTAGTTATAGAAGGGTTATGTGTTTCTGTTTTTAATAGAATACACCATCCTGCAAAACATAATATAATACCTAAAAATATCAGAAACAAAGGCGATTTGTAATTGACTTTCATAGTTTAGCTATTACCTATTTGTGTGTTTTTGAGCCGACAAAATTCTCGAATATCTTCTTCATAAAGCTTCTTTAGACTTGGGCTTGGTGTTTCTCTTGCTAATTGAAACAGCTTCTTTACTTGCATGTGCCAAAATTCATAGTAATGGGGACAATGAAACGAATCATGTCTTCGTTCTGAGCCACTGATTGACATTATGTATGAAGTCGGCCCAGTTAGATTTCTTTCTACTATCATTTGGGCTCCACATACCCCACAATCAACGGTATCACACTTCTCTGGATCTGGAAAATAATGATCTTGTACACCCTCTATTTTCATAATCAAATCCCCCATTTAGAGATGTTGTCTTCTTCGTCTGTATTTCGTTTGGGAAACCAGACTCTAAAAACTGGACATAGCAATATTACTGCAACGATAAGAATAGCTAAGAATTGGCCCATGGCAGCGTTCTGTGCCCAATTTAGGATTATTTTAGATTGTAAAATACACAAATACTATCATACCTAAATTTCCATTTAGCAGAAACTTCTTAGTATTGTTGGCCACCTGCTTTTACAATTCTATACCCGCCACCACAAGATACCCTATTAGGAATGCTTGCTATTCTAGGTAACTCACTAACAAAAAAACCATTTTTGGACCTCCTATTTTTCTGCATATGCTGCTCACATCTCACGGTAGATTTACCATCTCTGGGCTTTGCACAAACTATACAAAGCCCAGCGCTTTTCCGAGCATTTTGTAACTGTTTTACTTGTTCTGTTTTAGTCATAGATGAATTCACCTTTGTTCTTAATAATATTCCTCATAATGTTTCGGAGACGGGCTTTAGGTGTCTTACCCAAATCATCATATTCATCACATTGATCTTCGCAATGATAATTTTCAAAGGCTGATTCAATGACATTAAGCTGTTCAGATGTGAAATATGACCCTAGTTTCTGCTGTATTAAGTACTGCCCTACTGACACATGATTAAGATTATATCCTTTCTTTCCTATTACCTCATGGACCTTAACTTGATTGTTTAATCGGATGTAACTTAAAAAGCAAGCTCCCAGTGCACAAACATCACAATCTTTGGAAATCTTGTCGATATAATTTTGAGCACTGTCCCTTCCTCGGATACCTTTTGGACGGGACCTATAACAATACGTTCCTTGGCTTGGCTTTACGAGGTTAAGATGCACAATAACATCCCGTGCAATAGCAACACGTTTTTCAGCATCATCCATTTCCTCAAACTTTTTGATAGGTTTCTTGCTGGTAGTCAAATTCTGAGACATGGTAACTTCCTTTTAATAAGTAGGACAATTTGGTAACTCGCCAGATCCAATTAATTCTTGAAATGCCGATTTACGTCCTTCCTTGAATGCTGATTCCCAAGCGGCTTCTGAGAGCTCTTTCATGTAAGGCATCCAAAGTTGGCGCTCATTGCCAACAAATGCTTTGTCAATCCACTTGTTCCACCAGTTTTCAAATTCTATTTTATAAACCATACCCCCTCCTCTGAAACATTTTTCCTTGACACTCTGGGCAAATAATCCCAGCAAACTGTGCACTTCCTTTACATATTGGGCAAGGGAAAATACTTACATCTGAATTTCCAATTTGTGAGTTCGAAATGGTGTAGTTAAATGGGAATGCACCAGAAGACTTTGGAGAATCTCTATTTATTTTCATAAATGGAATTCCCTGTAAAAAGTACCTCATCCCAGAAAATAGCTCTAACCAAAATTTATTATCTTCTGGTTTCCTAAACGGAATTTTGTTTACAGCATAAACTATCAATACGACTGGTGTACAAATCACAATCGAAACCAAACAGAATACTAAAAAGTTGATAACCATATTTACTTTGCCTGAGCATAAGCTAGAGCCTCATCTACATTTTCAAATAGTTTGGGAATACCAAACTTATTGAGTGAACGATACTTGCCATTTAACAACAGTTGAACTGAGGCTACTCCGCTGCCCCACACAATACTACAATTTTCCATTAGAGAATTCCTTCTAAGAATTTATAAACATGGATCGTCTAAGAGGGGTTCTATTTTTTCAAACTCAAGTTGCCCTTTGACAAAAGTGAATACATAATCGTCCACTACAAATGGACCACAAGCCTCTAATTGCTCAAATAGTTTCATCAAAGTTTTGTGATGGGAATTGTAATCTTCTGTGGCAACCCGTAAGGCATCCTTCTTTACAACAAGATCTAACATCCGGTCCTTGAGAGTCATTTAGTTGCTCCATTAGTTATAAATCTATTTCAAAAGTTCTAGGCGAAAGATTTCCACCTTTATACTCCCATTTATATAGCTCTTCAGCCAAATTAGATGGTAGATTAAATTCTAATAAAGTGGTTTTATTTCTAACTCTAATTAGACATGCGTTGCTATTTTTATTATTCCACTCTGCAGAAATCTTACAGTTTGGGAACGTTCTCTTTAGAGCTAAACCGTAAGGGCATTTGTCGTTAGATTGATGTTGTCCATTTTTAATGTCTGTCGCCAAAAGTGAGGCTTTAATTTTCATTGTTTCTCCTTAGAGTTTTTCGTTAGATGGTTTGATAAATATGTGGATAAATAACATTGCGACTATCAACCAAACACCTAGGCAAATCAATCCTAACATTGTTTTCTTCCCTTAAAAATAAGACGTTTGAAGCAGAAAAAAGTTTTATGAATTTAGGTTTAATTTTTTAATTTCACGACTGGACAATTGACGTTTGGCAACGGCATACATTTCTTTTCCATGAAAATTCCAATATGCCAGTCGATCATGATAAACAAGATGGAAACTATTCTTATTTTTACCTTGCTTTCCTTCCAAATCCATTATTACATCATGTATCAAATTGGCGTTTACATAGAAACCATGGTTTTGATCTAGATTAGGAGAAGGAAGTGGTTTTAATTCCACCCAGAACCAACAGTCAAAGATCTTTCGGTAATAATGAAAATCGTCTATCCAAACTACTGGAACCTCATTCTTTTTGTCTTTCCACCACTTTTTACGTTTTGGTTCTAATGGAGCTCGTTTGATAATTCCATCACGGGGGTCTACGTAGGCAACATTTTGGTGAAAGCCACCATATTCTATCGGCAAATAAGTTTTTTCTTGAATCCAACGACGGTAGGTAATGTCCGAGTGACATGGAACACCATCCACAATGACTACTTTAGTAACTAACATATCCCACAAATGACCTTGAGCATGGGAACCTGATATTCCAGTGGCTTTAAGAACTTTGCTAATTTCAGACTTCACTTTGGCAAAAGGACGACCAATTTGTTTGAAAACATAACCACGAAGAGGTCCAAGCACATCACTGAACTCCTTTGTTTTATCATTCGGACGACGTAATGGTGCCCGTTTGGGCTTTTCTTCTAATGGGATTTTGGAGTCCTTTCGTTTAGACCCCTTACGTTGTTTCAAACGAGGTCCTATACGGGCTCGCTCAGTAATGACTTTATCCATGTCTTCACGCATTAGTTCTTTTTCTCCTCTAATGCAGCAAGCAGGGCATCTGCCATTTTGACTGCATCTTTTGCAAGCCCAACCATATAACAATCTTTGAACGGATATTCAGCTAACATTACCATCATTGCTGCCTTTGCAAATTCTTCGCGTTTGGTAAGTCCCTCACAGACTTCACCGCTTTCTAGCACTGCAGGAAATGCAGGAAATGCAGGATGATTACCTTTATTCATTTTTTTCTCCAAAATCAAGTAATGGAAGTCCCAATCTTGTGGAGTAAGGAACCATTCCCGAACATAATAACAAAAGTGCCACTTCTTTTTTTCATTACATTTTTAGATTAGAAGCAAAATAAACGAAAGAGGCAATAACCACCACACAAACAATTCCTAATGTGATAGCTACTTCCCACCAAAAAGCAGTTGTGGGATCTGTGGAACTACACATTCCGACAGTAGGGCTTTGAACACCACAATTGTGACATCTATGAATATCTGGGTCTGGGCAAATATAATGGTAACCAATGTCATCACAACACTGTCTACAAAGACGTTTCATGTTATTCCTTATCTAAGAGATGGACGAGTTTTGCATCAACTAACAAATTGTGCCAAGTCGCTCCAAAATCATCTGACTCAACGGTTTCAGTATCCCAATCTGCCAGAACTCCATAAACAGAGTATCCCTCGCCTTTATCTGCACACTCTTGCGCTTCTTCTCTAGTTTTCCAAACAGATCCACCAGGATAGAGATCTGTTTTCCCAACCTTCCAGGGAATTTCCCCAGACTTTGTTTTCTCTTTAAGGAATTCAGGATAGGCTGGCCCACCTATTGTGTAAATCATTGTGTGCCTACTTTTTCAAGTTAAATACCATATATGTTCCATACTCTATAGAATCCAAATTGCATTCATAGTCTAACATTTTTCAAATTACTTTAGTCAATTGACAGGATCTTGATTGCTCCGCTCGTTTGTAATGTTTTTCAGTTTCTATGTAACAGTGTACCTCGCCATCTTTCCATTTTTCTAATACTAATTTCATTTGTTACACCTCGATACGTACACAGAAGGATTACCATTACCAAGTTTGCTACTATAGTAACATGAATAGCCCATACTGCGTAATTTTCTAACTGCTTTACGTAGTCCCCATAAAGAATATGGTCCAGTTCTTACTCCTATTTGAGGAGTGTATTGTTGGAGGTCGAAATCCCATGTTGTGACACAATACTTAGGTTTCATATTACATTCTCTTTTTCTTATGGATTTTTGTTACTGTCCATTTGTCTGTCATCCAAAAGCACTCTACTAGAGTTGGTCCAAAACATAGTATACACCATTCACCATCCGTGTCGATTAGTTCATTGGGTACTTTAGGATTATTTATTCCTATCAGAGAATGGGTTGCTAACGTAAACCTATGCTTCGCATCACTCATAATTTATTTCTCTCGTACAAAATCCCCATGGTTCTCAGCATTGCCATTTAGGCAATCTACAATGAACTTCCATTGATCAACTGAGAGTTCTGTGTTATCTCGAATAACATAAGCAGACTCTCCATCTACGACACTTACACATTTCTCACCAACAGTTACTACTCTTAGAGGGTATTGGATAGTCTTCTTGGTTTCAGGCTCTTTCATAAGATCTAAATGTTTGGCTAGTTTCTCAGAGATATTAATGTATGATTTTTCAACGAACGACTTCCAAACATTCTTTTGTTTATCAAGTTCGCATAATTCGATGGAATTACACTCGTATTTTTTATCTTTTGTTTTGGGATGATATACAAACCCAACCCAAGTTCTATCCACATCATGTTCTATTAAATATGCATCTAAAATATCTCCAATATTGTTGTCACTAAACATGTTGGTAACTTCGTACTTTATTTTTTTCATTTTTATTTCTCTATTGGATCTAACATTGGTAATCCGGATCTGCCTCTCGCCCATTGACAATGACGGCTTCCTACCTCAAACCCACGACACACTTTTGGTCTTGTCTCGTAAATGAAACATAGGTTGCTTTTGGTTAATAAAGAACACCCAGATTTTGAACTATCGTTTAGAAATTGCCTTCCATCATCTGTCACCACAAGAGGAATTCGTTTCAACCTTGGTTCTCTCTTTAAATCTTCTGGGTAGATGTTGACATTAAAATGGATGCAGCACGCACCACATTTGTCACATTCGTAAGTTGGTTTCTTATTTTTGGTTTTCATGGTTCATTTAAAACAACTTCGGAAAATTACCACTTAGCTGGCGGAAATATCTGGTACACATTGCATATCCAGCCTCCAATTCCTCCTGCGTTTCCAAACCAGCAGTTAGGATGTAATGTGCAATCATTGCGTCAGGTTTGTTCCAGCCACACCCATCTTTTAAAACAGCCCCATCACAAACTCCTAGCATAAATTGGAATGCTTTACGAATCTCATCTGCCAACTCTGGCGTGATTGGTTTCAAATTCCGTTTTTTGTGGGCCATTTGACCGGAATGAATTCGAGCAATTTTTCCCTTTGCTACTTCCTTGATTTTCAGCTGGCGTTCTGATTCTGCTTGGATTTCCTGTGCTTTCAGCACAGCCATTCTAATCTCAAATTGCTCTTGAGTTTCTCCTTTTATTATCGTCTTGACGATTGGAACGTTTATTATGGTTTTTGTATCTACAGCAGCGTAAGCCATTGCTGCCTTACTAACCAACAAATTCAACACATGTTTGTCTAAAACATGATCCGAAACCAATCTAATGATTTGACAAGAACTTGCAATTTGCCCAATACGACAGATTCTATCTTCTGCCTGGGCATTATCAGATGGAACCCAAGAAAGATCGCAGAATAGCATATGGGAAGAGTAAGTCAGGGTAATACCAGTCCCACCAGCAGCAATTGTCAGCCCTATCCCTTTCAATTTACCAGCCTGAAACTCATCGACTATTTCTTGTCTGGTTTTGATTGGAGTATCACCAGTAATTACTTTCCAACCAGCTCTTCCTCCCAACACATCAATAGGGGCGCGATGAGCAGAAAACACCACAAGAGGAATTCCTTCCTCTTCGTAAAAATCGATCTGCTCGATCATTGCAGGGATGCGTTCTTTAGCCAACATAGCTCGGATGGCTGAGAACTCCTCAAATGGAGGTAGTTCATCAGCCTGAAGAACATCGCCCCACTCCTCCCAAACGGCATCTAAACGCTTCTGCAGCTCTCCAGAGATCCCGTTGCACTCAATAGTCGTATAAACCTTACTTGGCAAATCTGGCATTACCTCTTCTCGCAGACGACGAAGCATGACTCGGCGTAGGCGTTCGGCAAGTTCGAGACTAGGAGTTTGGAATGTATAACCACCCCACCGATCTTTCATTGCGCCAAATAGCTGTAAGAACTTACCAAAACTAAACACCTCTTTGGCACAGTCGGTGTTGCACATTACACCCCAAAGATCAAATGGACGGTTTGCTAGTGGTGTTCCAGTAAGGGAAAACACCCTTTCTGCTCCAGTAGACAGGGTTTTCACCTTACTGGATCGTGCTGCCTTCCAATTCTTTACGTATTGCGCCTCATCAATAATCAAAGTCAATCCATTTGGAGACTGCACAGTCGCAGGTTTTTCCTTAGTGGATTGCAATTCTGCTGGCAGCATATCGTAGTGGGCAATACAGATCTCACCCTTGTTAGGGAATCGAAAGTCGTGTTTGCTCAGTAGAACTGTTACCTTATACTTTGGTGCCCACTTCTTAGACTCGTTCCTCCAGTTGTATTTCAAACTATTGGGACAAATGACCAAAACGCTCCACGAAGCGTCCTGGGAGAGTGCTGCGAGGGCCTGCACGGTCTTTCCAAGGCCCATCTGGTCAGCCAAAAATGCCCTCTTGCGTCTGGATAGGTGATCAACACCTTTGATTTGGAATGGATAAAGTCTAGAATCTACTGCAATTGCTTGTTCAGTTGGTTTGGCAATCAGACGAAGTGCTGGAGGAATCTCCAGTTTCAACTTCTCTGCGATTTCAATGGTGCGTGGAATATCCTGTACAGAAACTGACACATTCCAACACTTCTCGCCTGGATTCCATTTTGCACCAGGCATTGCACGAAGGAGGGGGAGATTCTGGGATTCGTAAGGACAAATTATCTTTCCATCTGCTGTGAGCTTCCGAACTGGGGGGCCAGAAGATTCAATTCTTTCTGGTGTGCAAGAATTGCAGTAGGCATGCCAACGACCATCCTTCTTCACGGCGAATCCCATACCACTTGGCAATCCACCCCATCGGTTTCTTTTCTCTGGGCAAGCTGGATTGCTGCACTTCGTGTCATAACGATTTTGAATAGCCATTATTTACTCCGTGTATTATTGGCTTACAAAGGTTAGACGTTTTAGCAGCTAAAAAGTTTTTGTTAATTATATGTGAAAATTTGATCAAGCCGAACCATCCAATCTACACAGCATTTACAGCCTGGCAAATGCTCTAAACGACATCGCCGCATCTGTGACAATAGTTGGGGTGGACCAGTGACTACTATTTCACCTGCTTTGTCTATGTAGACAGAAGCAATTTTTACTTGTTCTTGCATAAATGTATGGATCCTAATTATAAAGATGATTTTGATCTACCCAAACATATTCTGCTCCTCGTGTTATATTGGGATGGGTACACACTTCACTTGGAAGATCACTCATTCTGATCCTCTTGTAAATCCCGTATCCAAAACCACCTGGGTTGGGTAATACCTCGGGTGGTGGCCAACACATTATTTCTGGTTGGTCAAGTGTGACAAAACGATTTCCTGGTACTGGACCACCAGTAGTCCTAATCAGGACAATTTCTTTACCTTGTTCGTTTAACATATTACATCCATTAGTCTGTTGCTGTTGCCAACAAAGCTGCTCTGCTAAAATCGCCAGGTTGGTATTGATCCATATAATACAACTCAAACTGATTCACAGTGGGTTTGTAGTAGGGATCCCTACTGCGGAGAATTTCTGCCAAATTCTTGTAGTATTTGTTGTAACGGTCCTGATTAGAATCAATCCATTTTATGGCAACCCGGTGTACTTTTAGATCATCTATTGGGTCATTGCAGTAAAATCTAGTGCAAAGTATGTTACCAGGAGGATAGATTCTTCCATAGTCTCCATCTCCCTTGCAAATCCACCCCAATACTTCTCTTGCAACAGCGTAATCAAATTGCCTGCCTGCTAACTTGTTAATTTCTTCTCTGGTCATTTTACACCTACTTAGAAAGTTCGTAAGAAAGATCTGTTCCCAAATCAGTAACAGTCCATCGAATTGGATCAGATACACTACCAATTCGATGGACACCAATTTCTCTTAATGCAGATACGATATTTTCTTTAGAAACAAAGTTTTTTATTGCTTCTGTGATCCTATGTTGCATTACAGTTTCATATTTGGCAGGGGAAACATCTGGGCAAGAAAAGGCTTCTCTGAAACCTAACATGAATTGTTTTGCAAGCTTTGTAGATACTTCCTCAATCGTTTTTACTTGCATTTAATTTCTCCTTTGTTAGAATACTTGTTGGTTGGAGAAGTCTTGGATCGTGATTCTGGTAACAACCTTCCCAAAACACAGATTCTAATGATGGACTCTGCCTCCATTTGGCATCATTACACATAAAATTGCAAAAGACATGCATATCTGATTTACATGGTGTGCATGTGCAGTGGCAGTAAAATAAAACTCTTCCTTCATACATTATTTTCATTAACTAATCTCCAATTATGGAAATTATTTTTCTTCGATTAATTCTTTGACTGGTTCATATTTGAGAGCTACCCATTTGGAATCGATTTCCCACTTATAAATGATATGCTTAGGTATGACAACAGTGTACCCGTCTGTCTTCTTTGTTACAATAATACAGAAGTTTGGATATGGTGATTTTGGACCTTGGACAGCAGCATGCATCCAAAGCCAGCATTTCCCATCTTTATCAAGATTCATACTAGGAGCCAAAACTTTCACGGTTTCGCCTACCTCAATTTCATTAAGTTTCTTTGGAGGATACTCTGTTCTGTCTTTAGATAATGCCACTAAATTATCTGCGTTGTTTGAGCACCCAACCAATGTCAAAACAATCAAACCAAACAAGAGCTTCTTCATTTCTCACTCCTCATTAAGTGTGGTGATCTTTTCTAATCTACTAATTTCCAACTAAATATCTTTTCTGACATAAATGTCCGAATGCTAGATCCTACGCTCCACATCTGAAATTCGTTTGCATCGTAGAAAGTCGGTGCACTCCAATCTTCTTTCACAAATTTAACTTTCTTTCCTGTTGTTGAAAGATTGTAAAATTTGTTGCCATTTGTAGATGTAAATTCCTGAAAATGTTTATGACACTCTTTTGGATCAGAGAGTTTAGATGCGAAGAAATCAGCCAAAATAGCAGGATATACAGGAGCTGTAAAACATCCTGCACATCCATTTGCACACTCTTTCTTAAAAATCTTGTGTGGGGCTGAGTCACTACCAAGAAAGAATCTGTTGCCATGTTGACCTAGAGCTGCTTGTTGTAGCGCTTCTTTGTCTTCCTGTCTCTTTGCAATAGGCTTACAGAAGTTATGTGGCTGCAATTCTCCTCCAATTACATCATCAAGTGTCATAATCAAATGATGTGGTGTGACTGTGGCAGCTATATTTTCTGGCCCATCTGCTATTTGCTGCACAGCTTCTTCGGTTGTGATGTGTTCTAACACAATTCTGGAATCGAGATAGTAAGATAGGTTATATACCCAGGGTAGCAAATCCTTTTCTCTGTCTAGGCAAAAAGATCCTGGCATTTCTCCGTGAATGCATAACACTAAATCGTTTTCCTGCACCGAATCTAGTAAATCGTAAAATTCTATATTTGAGTTGGTCTTCTGTATATCAAAATACTCCCTTGAAAATCCATCACTACTATTTGTAGTAACACCTTCAGGGTATATTTTAGCAGCAACTGCTCCTGCTTCCTTGAATGTTTTGATATGTGTTTTGGTCATCCAAGGCATCAGTTTGAATGTCATTAAAGGTTTACATTTACCATCGAATGCCACTTCTAGCTCTTCTCGGTATCTGATTAGTCTTTCTATATTGTCAATTGGAGGAGTCAAATTTGGCATTGCGAGAGCGTAGTCACAATAGTGAGCTGTGATTGGTGCAACTAGCTTTAACGTCTCATCTTCTCTGAAATGCACGTGAAGATCAGAGAATCTGTTTACTTCGATTGTGTTCACTGATCAAACTCCTTGAGTCAAGCATTTTGGACAAGTTACCTTTGTTTTATCTAATGTGCAATGAACATGAATACCTGCTCCACAAACGGCATCGGAATCGTGGAGCATACGACTTAGGTGGACCATTTCCTTTTATTTTGTCAAGTCCATTGCACATTGAAACAAAGTTAAAACAGCATTATCCCCAATAAATTCTCGCCAAGGCTTCCCATAACGGTTGCATCGAAGATTGTCTTCGTCATCAATGTAAAAATGATACTTCCCATTATCTAATTTGAGTTCATCTTTCACTTCTCTTTCCTCCATAGGTTATCCGAACATGACTCTCACCATTTGGATTTTTGTTTGGTAGGAAACTTATTTCTGCTCCTCTAATAATGCTTTTTCATAAGCTTCTGCAGCAAGTAACCTCAAACTTTCATCAGGATTCGTTTTAGCTTGCCTTTTCAAACCTAATATTGCCATTCGTTTGTATTCTGGTTCTCCAATAGGTTTACCATAACCCATCATCCGCAAAAGGATATTCTTTTGCTCCTCCATCTCAGATTCATTGAGACCTAAATAGTCTTCTAAGGTGTTCATTTATTTACTCCAAATTCTATCATAGCTGTAGTGTGCAGTAGTTTCGTCTGTAAATTTGAAAATAATTTCTAACATAGGAATATTCAATCTTCGACTCTCTTCTAGATCCCAGTCGTAACGTAAAATTTTATTAACTTGTTTTTCTTGTCCAACACCATGCCGAGAGCCAGAATCTTTTACAACATTTACAATTTGACCTACACAGATTCCGTTGAATTCATCTAAGTTTGACTTTTTCACTTCTCTACCCTTTCATATTCAGCAACAATTTGATTTGGCATCCAGGGTTTTCGTAAAAACAAAGTGCCAAATGAAACAGCATTTGCTCTCAAGTAAAATCTATTCTTGACATCTTGAAGATCCGCTGCACCACCACCAGACAACACTTGGATACCTGATTCTCCATTTTCTTTTAAGAAGTATTCAACAACACTATTTAGAGTTCGATCCGATTCATGTTTTATCAAATCACCAGACACTCCTCCTTCTAATCCGTATTTAGCAAGAGGGGATGATTTATCTGGAAACATAACTTTCCATGGAATAGTATTGATTAGATCATATGCTTGGATTCTGTCTCTTGTCGCTTTGATTATTTCTTTAATTGGCATTGTTGCTCCTAATTTTAGGAGCAACGGATATGAAACTTTATTGTAGACAGCTTTGACAATATTAGTTATATGATCTACATCTTTAGCAGAATCTGTATTTGGACAACTTGCGTTAATCTCAATTCCAACAATAGATGGTTGATACCAGTTAATCAATTTACTCATTTCTATGGCTTCTTCTTTATTCTCAGGAGCAATAGAAAGAATTAGTTTTGTGACGT
>ORMF011727334.1_pt1 | contig 20937 bp, 20 predicted proteins | sample 1779871 | NCBI WGS metagenome assembly ORMF01 (sample SAMEA104232316, study PRJEB22302) | groundwater metagenome | biome: forest; feature: aquifer; material: groundwater | place: USA | collected 2011-08-07 | depth 5.4 m | reverse complement strand
TGAGCCGCCTGCCGTACACCGTGAGTCGTGCGTTACGATGCGCCATGAGAGAGTGCTCCTTTCGACTGAAGGCTTTAGACACCCACAGCCGACTCGAGCACTCTCTCTGTGTCAACAACCTCTATGGGAACTACAACTAGTCGCGACCTCGGGCGAACCCGTTGACGAAGGATCCGATATGCCCGATGCTCCGCATGCCAGGTGCGCTGGGTTGAGCTGGGCTTACAAATCGCGTGAGCCGTAGGCGTGGCTATCGCTCGCTTTCGCGACAGCGCGACGTTTGCCCCCTCGGGGACACGCGAGGCGCGTTGGCGTAATTGCGGTCGCCCTGATGGCAATCTCGACTATAATCCCCGGATGCCGATGCGCCGTCTGGCCGAGGAACGTTCCAAGTTGTTCGACCAGGAAGCCGAGTGCTACGACCGGTGCCGGCCGAACTACCCGGCTGCGGTGATTGATGAGCTGCTCAGTCCGGAACCGGCAGGCCTAGACGTCCTAGACGTGGGCTGTGGCACCGGCATCGCTTCGCGACAGATGGCCGAGCAGGGAGCCAACGTTCTTGGCGTCGAAGTCGCGCCACGAATGGCGGCGATCGCCCGCAACCATGGAATCGAAGTGGAGATCAACGCCTTCGAGGACTGGGACGCCGCCGGCCGCACCTTCGACCGGGTGATTTCGGCGCAGGCCTGGCATTGGCTTGACCTGCCGGTCAGTACCGCGAAGGCGGCTTCGCTGCTGCGACCTGGCGGTAGGCTTTGCCTCATCTGGAGCGCCGGCTGTCCCCCCGACGATCTCGCCGATGCTTTGGCCGAGGTATATGCGCGTCTGTTCCCGACTGTCGGTAGCGCTGGCTTCGGGTATGCGGCCAGCCGGCCAACGGATAGGAGGACCGGACTGACCTCGGTCTTCGAGGCCATCGCGGCGGTGCCGGAGTTCGGCACGGCGACGGAGAACTGGTTCCCCTGGGCTCGCGAGTACGACAGGAACCAATGGCTGGACCTGCTTCAATCACGCAGCGACCATGTCGCCCTTGACTCTGCTGTCAGAGAGCGTTTGTTCGAAGCGATCGGGGCGGCCATCGATGACCACGGTGGCTCTTTCGTCATGAGCTTCGAGACCGGCCTCATCACCGCGACCCGGCTGGCGTAGTCGTCGGCCATAGCAATGAGCGCTCTCCCGACAGTCGGGTTCCGGCGTGCCGCCTACCGCATGCCGCCCGCGCCGTGGAACCGCCGCGGAAGGTGAACATCGGCGGGCGTCGAATTCGAGGATCGCGGGGAGCGCCAGCTCAAGGGCATCGACGACGCCGTGCGCGTGTATGCAGTGCGGTAGCAGGAATGAAGAACCACAGCAGTTTCCGCGCGCGTTTTCCAGTTGATAACTGTGCGGTTTTCGCACAGCGCTCGGAAGCTGAGTGCACAGCGGATATGCTCGGTGTCCTTCTAATCCGATGGTCGCAGGTTCGAATCCTGCCGGGAGTGCCATCTCTCCCCATGAATCCGACACGTGTGTTCGCTAGCACCAAATTCGTCTCCAAGATGCGTCGCGCAACGCGCTATGACGTTACCCAGCCACTCACTTCATCACCGGCCTGAGCACAGGTATCTAGGGGTGGCGGTTGCCGAAGCCACGTGCAACCAGACCCGTCGATACGCTATACCGGCAGCGTGACGAACGCATTTGTGCAGAGCATCGCCAGGAACTTCGATGAGGCGCTCCGGCTGATGGAGGCGGCGCTGTCCGACTGTCCCGACCGGTTGTGGGAAACGGACTTGTGGCCGGACGAGGCGCCCACGGGTCCGGGCCCGCACGGGGGATTGCACGGTTCAGCCCCATGGTTCCTGGCGTACCACGCCCTGTCTTGCCTCGACTACGACCTCGCCGGCGAGTTTGAGCCGTGGGAACCGCCGCAACCGTTTGACGAGAACACCTGGTCCTTTCCCAGCCGCATGTTCACCAAGGCCGAACTCCTCGGGTACATCGACTACTGCCGCGGCAGGGTGCTTCAGACGCTCGACGCGCTCACCGAGGACGCCGCGGCTCGGCCACTCCCTGGCTCCCATCGATACCACGGCACGCCGTTCGGAGTGCTTATCGGCGGAATCCCGCTGCACGTCGTTGAGCACGCCTCGCAGATCCGCCAGCTCCTCACCGCCGCCGGCCTCAAGCCGCAACCGCGTGGGTAACGAATACGGTGGACTGCGCCATCGCACTTCGGCGCGCGTTTGCAGGCCACGAGGGCGAGTGCTTCAAGTGCGCGGCGGCCTGAACGCTGGCGAAGGCGTTCGGTAGAGTGCGCAGGGTGCGCGCTGTCGAAATCTCCTGGCGCTAAGCGGCGAGGGTAACTCGACGTATCAGCCTGCAGGTCCCCATCCTGCGGCTCCCCGGTCACGATGCGTTCGATCGGGGCGCGGATGTTACGACCGGACGCCTTCCAGCCGGCCGAGTGCGTTCCAGGTGTCGGCGTCGAGCGGGATCCAGTCGTTAAAGGCAAGGCCATCAGGCTCCGACGCGGGGCCGACCATGCCGCGAAAGCGCAGCGTACCGACACGAGGATCGTCCCAGACGACCGGATACTCCCATCGGATCTTGGGCGTGCGCGGCTCAGCGTGCTGCCAGGCTTTCAGGAACGGCTCGATGTACAGCGGATCGCCCGCGAGGAACCGCTGAAGGACGGCGGCCACGTAGGGGCTTGGCTTCTCCAGCGTCTCAGCGCCGCGGTGATGATTCTTCAGTCCGCCGACCATCACGTCAAGTATCTCGGGAAGGTTCGTGCAGCGGTCGGCAAACCGGGGATTGCTTGCGACCGACAGCAGGTTGCGATCGAGCGGATCGAGGAACTCCGTGCGCAGGTCGACGGACCACAGGCGCTGCGCCGCCGCATTCGCGACCACGAGTCCCATCCACTCGTTCAGCACAAACGCCGGCCATGCTCGATCCTCGATGAATGCCAGCGCTTCGTCGACCGTGAACATGAAGCCATCGTGGGACCAGGGCCCAAGCTCGGAGGCGTCCGACGCATACCCGGCAGCGGCCAGGATCTGCTCCCGTTCCGCCCGATCGACCTTCAGGGCGTCCATGATGGCCTTGAGATAGTGCCGGGACGGATGGCGGCGGCCGCTCTCGTACGCCTTCAGCGACGACTCGGAGACGTGGGCGCGAGCCGCGAGGTCGGCCTTCGTGACACCGAGCCGCACGCGGACTGCCGTAAGCTGTGTGTACCACTCAGCCATCTGCGCATGATATGCGCCAGTGGTGCGCGCCGGGAACCATCGATCTGGCGAAGTTGACAGATCGAACCGAGGCGCCCTCTGCGACCCAATCCCGGATCTCGAGCGTCACATCCCAACTCCAACATCCCAACTCCAACATCCAACATCCAACATCCATCTAACATCTAACCCCAAACCCCACTACGCTTCTCCACGATGACTCCTGAGCAGATCGCGGAGCGGCAGCGGCAGCTCGCCGGTAGCTGGTGGCGACGCCGCCTGCTCTCCGTCCCCGGCCAGATGCTGGCGAACACGCCGGTGTACTCGCTGCCCCGCGAGATGCTGATGCAGGCCGACCAGCGCGTGCTGGAGATCGGCTGCGCCGCCGGCAGCCGCCTGCTGCTGTTCGACCAGAAGCTCCGGTTCCAGCACACATCCGTCGCCGGCGTCGAGCCATCGCCGCTCCTGGCGCGGCGGGCGGCGCGCGCGTTCGCGGCGGCAGCGCGGCCGTTGAGCGCCGTGCTGGCGGACCCGGCTGCGCTGCCGTTCGCCGACGGCGTCTTCGACGTGGCGTTCTGCGACGACCTGCTGCGGTTTCTCGATGTGCGCGGCGCGCAAGCGGTGCTGCGTGAGGCCGCGCGCGTGCTGCGGCCCGGCGCGCTGTTGCTGGCGTGGGAGCTTGCGCCGCCCGCCGGGCGCTTCGGCTGGTGGCAGCGCTTCTGGCTGCGCGCGTACGGCGGCCGCATCGCCACCGAGACGAGCCTGATGTCGCTCGCCGAGCGCAGCGGCTTCGACTACACGCGGCCGGCGGAGCTGCGTCCGTTCTTCTGGCCGCCGGTCCCGCGCGCGTCGTTCATCGCCAGCGTGCTGCCCCCGGGCTGGCGCCGAGAGGGCGACAACATCTTCCCGCCCGAAGACCCCGCGCCCCCCGCAACATCACCACCCGCTCACTAGCATCAGCGAGTAATAGCGCGCGGACACCTCCGCACATACCCACTCGGAACGCCACTGCGCCGGCAAGCGGAACCCCTCCTCTCCGCCGGGCGGAGAGGACCAGCGCGTAGCGCGGAGGTGAGGTCTCCGAATCCCGCCACCCTCTCCCTCTTCCGTCGTCCCGCAGTGGAACGCCACTGCGCAAGCGGAACCCCTCCTCTCCGCCGGGCGGAGAGGACCAGCGCGCAGCGCGGAGGTGAGGTCTCCGAATCCCGCGTCCCTCTCCCCTTGAGGGAGAGGGTGGCCCGAAGTGCCGGGTGAGGGCTCCCGCCCGCCAGAACGCCCTGCCCTACGACCCCACGTACAACCCGTGCTCCACGATGTACCGTGCGACGCCCGCCGGCACCATCGCGGAAATGTCGCGACGGCTCGCCACCCGCGCGCGTATCTCCGTCGACGAGACAGCCACCGCGGGCATGTCGAATCGCACCATCCGCGCCTTCAACTCCGGCAACGCCCGCATCGCGGTCTCCGCCGGCGTATCGCCCCGCCCCGCGACCGCCAGGGTCGCGTGCTGGATGATCCGCTCCGGCTCGTGCCAGTTCGGCAGATCGGCGAGCGCATCCGTCCCAACGACGAAGAAGAACTCGTCGTCCAGACGTTCGGCGGCCAGCGCCTCCAGCGTGTCCGCCGTATACGTCGGGCCGGCGCGGCGCAGCTCGATATCGCTGATGCCGAAGGCGTCGTTGCCCGCGATCGCAAGCTCGAGCATCGCGAGGCGATGCTGCGCGGGCGTGATCGGGCGATGGGCCTTGCGCCACGGTTCGCCGGCAGGAATAAACAGCGCGAGGTCAAGCGCGAGCTGGTCGCAGGCGTGCTGCGCGAGGATCAGGTGCCCATTGTGGACAGGGTCGAACGTCCCCCCCAACACCCCTACCCTCACAGCACAGCACCCGTGTGAAACCTCCCTCTCCCCCAGTGGGAGAGGGCCGGGGAGAGGGGCCGCTGCGTATCCCGTGCTTCCCCCAACCCATCCCCTCCGCGCTCTCCGTGTCTCCGCGGTGAACCGATCAGTCTTCCCAACCTCCCTCTCCCCCAGTGGGAGAGGGCCGGGGAGAGGGGCCGCCGGCCAGGTTCCCCCAACCCATCCCCTCCGCGCTCTCCGTGTCTCCGCGGTGAACCGATCAGTCTTCCCATTTCAATTCGATGTCGCCGAACCGCACCGGGTCGCCTTCTTTGGCGCCGGCGCGGCGCAGGGCGCCGACGACGCCCATCCGGCCCAGCCGGCGCATCACTTCGGCGCGCGATTCGTCGGACTGCAGCGCGAGCATCTCGACGAGCACGACGGGCTGGTTGCCGATGACGCGATACGCGCCGTTTTCCTGCTCGATCGTGAACCCGGGGCCGCGCTGCTGCGGGCGCAGGACGGGGATGTCGCCATCGGCCGAGGGCGGCGGCTCTTCTTCGCGGATGCGCTCGAGCCGCTCGAAGGCGCGTTTCGCGAGGTCCCCGGTGCCCTGGCGGGCCGCCGCCGACATGAAGACGCAGGGCCGCCCGAGGCGGTCGGCCAGCGCTTGCAGTTCCGCCCGTCGTGCCTCGGCTTCTGGCACGTCCATCTTGTTAAAGGCGATGATCTGCGGGCGCTCGCTGAGGTCGACGGCGTACGACCGCAGCTCGTTGTCGATGACATCGATGTCGTGCGCCGGGTCGGGCTGCGAGGCGTCGACGACGTGGATCAGCAGCCGGGTGCGCTCGATATGGCGCAGGAACTCGAGTCCGAGGCCAGCGCCGCTGTGCGCGCCCTCGATGAGGCCGGGGATGTCGGCCATGACGTACGAGTCGTAGCCGACTTCGACGACGCCAAGGTTGGGTTCGAGCGTGGTGAAGGGATAGTCGGCGATCTTCGGCGTCGCGCGAGAGACGGCGGCGAGGAGCGTCGACTTGCCGGCGTTCGGCAGGCCGACGACGCCGACATCGGAGATGAGCTTCAGGTCTAGATCGATACGCAGCGTCTCGCCGCGTTGTCCGGTCTCGGACATGTGCGGCGCCTGGTTGCTCGGCGAAGCGAAGTGCTGGTTGCCCCGCCCGCCGCGGCCGCCGTGGGCGATGACGAGCCGGGCGCCTTTCTCGATGAGATCCCCGATCACCTCAGCGGTTTCCGCGTTGCGGACGATCGTGCCCGTCGGCACGGCCAGCTCCAAGTCGGCGCCGTTGCGGCCGTGCTTCTTCTTCGAGGCGCCGTTTCCGCCGCGCTCCGCTTTGTACTGCTTCTGGTAGCGAAAGGCGCCGAGGCCGTTGACCGCGTCATCGGCGACGAGCACGATATCGCCGCCTCGGCCGCCATCGCCGCCGTCGGGCCCGCCGCGTGGCACGAACTTCTCGCGGTGGAAGGCGATCAGCCCATGCCCACCGTCCCCCGCCGTTGCCTGGATGGTCACTCGATCAATCACGCGTCAGCTTTCTCTCGAACACTCGATCTTCTTCATTATAGGTGCGTTGGGAACGTGGGATCGGGGGGATTTGAATCTGGGTATAACGGGATAAGGAAGGTAGAGATTCACATATGTTAAGTAGATCGAGCGATACGGCTTGACCTGGTCGGGTAGAATAGTCCGGTGCCTGACTGCGGATGCGGTCCGAGGGTCCGATTCTCCACAAGGATCTTCGTTTGGGTGGGCGGCAGTTCGACGGCCGCCAGTAGTAGGAGGCAGGGAGCATCAGGGGCACGCTCAGCCCGCGCTCGTTTCAGGACAAGAGAGCGCGATTCACCACAGGCAGGACGGCATTCCACCCGGCGCACCGCAGCGTCCGGATAAAGCACAGGCCCTACACCCACGGCCTGGTGCTTGTGATCATCTTACTCGCGGTTGGCTTCGTTTCGATCACCGGCGGCGCGTTCCGGTCGCAGTCGCGCGCGTTCGCCGCGCCGATCACAGGACTGACGCTGCCGGGTGTGAGTTCGAGCATCCCCGCGAGCGATCAGTCGGTGCTCCGGCCGTTTGGGGCCAAGGACACGGCGAGTACGGCTCCGCCGGTTGCGGCGAAGCACGAAGAAGTGGCGAAGCAGCTGGCGGCGATTGCCGCGACACCGACCGCGGTGCCCGCGCCGCCGGTGGAAGACGCCGTCGTCCGCGCCGCCGCGGTGGCACCACCGCCACCAGCGAAGCTGGAAGAGACGTACATCGTACAGGATGGCGACAACGTCTCGAAGATCGCGGCGCGCTTCGGGCTGACGGTGCAGTCGATCATCGATAACAATCCCGAGATCCCGAACTCGGACTTCCTGCGACTGGGGCAGCAAGTGATCATCCCGCCGGGGGATGGCATCCTGCACAACATCCGGCTGGGCGATACGATCAGCGGCATCGCGGACCAGTACGGCGTCGCGGCGAAAGACATCACGTCGTTTCCACTGAACAACCTGGCATCGCCGGACAATATCACGGAGAACAAGTACGTCTTCGTGCCCGGCGGCAAGAAGAAGATCGCGCCGATCGCGGTGCCGCTGCCCGTACCAACAGCGGATGCTGGCGGCAGCTCGGGCGGTAGCGGCGCGGCCGCGAGCGCGGGGATCGTTGCGGGCGGCGACCGGTCGAACAAGGGGCTGATCTGGCCGGTGCGCGGGCCGATCTCCAGCCCCTACGGACCCTCGCACCCGCTGGGCATCGACATCGACGGCTACCGCCTCGCGGGCGCCGCGGTCGGGGCGGCCACCGCCGGCACGGTGGTGTTTGCGGGCGGCAACGCGTGCTGCTCGTACGGCTTGTACGTCGTCGTGATGAGCCCGGGTGGCATCGAGACCCTGTACGGGCACCTGAGTTCGATCGTCGTGACGCAGGGGCAAACGGTGTCGCAAGGCGAGGAGCTGGGCGTGATCGGCTCGTCGGGATACTCGACGGGCACGCACCTGCACTTCGAAGTGATCGACAACGGCGTGCGCGTCAACCCGGTCTCATATTTGCCGTAGGTGGGATAACTGGATCGATCGTAAGGGCCCGGAGGAATCCGGGCCTTTTCGTTTCGTCCCCCCTTCCCCGCACCGGGAAGGGGTAGGGGGTTAGGTCGGGGCGGGGTGCGGCGAGTCAGCTGCGGGGCGCCATCTCCGGCAGCTACCGGCGCGTCAGCGGCACCCGTAATCCATCCCGCTCGTCTCCCCTTCCCGCGCCGGGAAGGGGCAGGGGGTTAGGTTTGGGGCGGGGTGCGGCGAGTCAGCTGCCGCGCCATGCCGAACGACGCCTATCGCTTGTAGTCGAGGATGAGGACCTGCGTCTCCTCGGGCAGCGAGTTACGGGCGACCGAGATCTTGGCGTGGGTCTCGGTGGTCTTGGCGCCCATCTCCTTCAGGAAGCGGTCGATGGGGTCGAGGCTGTGCTTCTCGACATCGGTCTTGAAGTGCATAGGGATGACGAGCTTAGGCTCGATCAGGCTGACGGCCTCCGCGGCGGGTGGGGCGTCGAGCGAGCCGCCGCCGCCGACGGGCACCATAAGGATATCGACGTTGCCGATCTCCTCGACCTGATCTGAGGTGGGGACGTGGCCGATGCCGCCGAGGTGGCAGATGCGCAGATCCTCCAGCTCGATGACGTAGGCGACGTTGCGGGCGCTGCCCGCCGTCTTCTCTTTGTCCCGATAGGTGGTGACGCCGACGACGGAGGCGCCGGCGATCTCGAACTCACCCGGGCCGTTGATGACGCGCGGGTCGCCGGCGACGCCGGCGACGTAGTTGTGGGCCGGGTCGTCGATGCTGATGGTGACGAGATCGCCGGCGGGGCGGCCGAGCGCGTAGCCCGTGGTCTTGTCGCAGGGGTCGGTGACGACGGTGGCTTCTTTCGCGCGGATACGGAAACAGCAGTGTCCGAGCCAGGTGATCTCCATGCGGACAGGGTAGCGCGCGGTGTTGGGACGGGGTAGGCGCGCCGGGTTCGAGGACACGAAAGAGCGCGAACGATGGTGGTGAACGAACCTCACCTCCGCGCAGAGCGCCGTGCATGCACCCGGCTCACGCGATCCTCCATCGCCCGCGGCGTGCGCCCCGGCGATGTGTGTGGCGTACGCGGGCGATCGCCCAACCCTTCTAGGCCGTCTGACCGGCTGACCCACAGGTAGCCCGTGGTCGGGCTCACCCCGAACCGCCGGCACACCTCCCGCATCGGCAGCACCCCGCTGCTCGCTACCCGTACAAACTCGGACCGTTCTGCTTCCACGGACGTTTCCCTCCAGGCCACCCCGCACCTCCTTCCAGGCAGTCCTTCACCGCCCGAAAGTGTCCAGTATGTCCTCGTACGTCCGTCCAGTATGTCCCCGGTCTGTACACCGGCGGAGAGGGGGTGGCCGGAGGCCGGGGGTGAGGTCCCCCGCCGTCCGATACCGCGCCGGGCACGAGCACAGGGGGGCACGAACGATGGCGCCGAACACAGCGCCGTGCACGCAACCCGGCTCATGTACGTGACGGACGTTTGCGCCGGTCGCTTCAAGCCGAATGTTCGAGTCGTTCCCCTCTCCGCCGGGCGGAGAGGGGGTGGCCGGAGGCCGGGGGTGAGGTCTCCGCGCCGTCCGGTACCGCGAGGGCGCGCGATCGGCTAGATTGTCGGCCGAATCCGCGAATACGAACGGGCTCGAGGTGCAACTCCCTCTCCCCTAGTGGGAGAGGGCCGGGGAGAGGGGCCACGATGAATACAGCCGAATTCCTGCAGATCACGTCGATGATCGTGCCGGATCGCACCGCGCTCGTCGCCGGCGAGAAGCGCGTGACGTTCATGGAGATGGCGGACCGGGGGAATCGCCTGGCCAACTGGCTGCTCAGCGTGGGCGCGGGGCCGGACAAGCCCGTGGGCGCCGTCTCGACGAACGGCATCGAGTACATCGAGACCTACTACGCGGCGGCGAAGATCGGCGCGACGTTCGTGCCGCTGAACTATCGCGCCAAGCACGAAGAGCTGACGTACATGATCAACGCCTCCGACGTGCACGTCCTGTTCGTCGGGGAGCGCTACCTGGACCTGCTGGCGTCGCTGCGACCCGAGCTGGCGAACGTGAAGCACTTCGCCTGCTACGACCGGCCCGTCGACGGCATGTCGCACCTGGACGAGATCCTCGCCTCGGCCAGCGCCGATGAGCCGTTCGTGGAGGTCGACGAGAGCAAGCCGACCGTACTGATCTACACGTCCGGGACGACGTCGCAGCCGAAGGGCGTTGCGCTCTCGTACCTCAACCTCTCGGTGTACGTCACGAACACGATGAGCCCCGCCGACCCCGCGGAGGACGCCGAGGTGACGCTGCTCTCGGTGCCCATCTTCCACGTGGCGGGCGTGACGCCGATCATGTCGTCGGTCTGGGGCGGGCGCACGCTGGTGATCCTGCCGCAGTTCGACCCGGAGGCGTGGCTCAAGGCCGTGCAGAAAGAGCGCGTGACGCACAGTTTCGTCGTGCCGACGATGCTGAAGCGGATCATGGAGCACCCCGACTTCCACACGTACGATCTGTCGTCGCTGAAGCTGATCACCTACGGTGCGGCGCCGATGCCGTACGAGGTGGTGAGCAAAGCGGTCGACGTATTCGACTGCGGGCTAATGAACGCCTACGGCCAGACCGAAAGCACGTCGACGATGACGTTCCTTGGCCCGGACGACCACAACATCCCGCGCGAGCCGGGGCCGGAGCGCGACAAGAAGCTGCACCGGCTGCGCTCGGTCGGGCGCGGCATGGACGACATCAACATCTCCATCATGGACGAAGACGGGAAGATCCTGGATGCGGGCAGCGAGGGCGAGATCTGCGTGCAGGGTCCGCGGATCATGTCGGAGTACCACAAGCAAGCCGAAGCGACGGCGGCGGCGATCCACGACGGCTGGCTGCACACCGGCGACGTCGGCTACCTCGACGACGAGGGGTATCTGTTCATCACGGGCCGCAAGAAGGACCTGATCATCCGCGGCGGCGAGAACATCTCGACCGGCGAGATCGAGGCGACGCTGGACGAGCATCCGCAGATCGAAGAGTCGGCCGTGATCGGTGTGCCGGACGTGGAGTGGGGCGAAGTAATCAAGGCGATCATCGTGCCGGAGAAGGGGCAGAAGCCGGACGCGGCGGAGTTAACGAAGTACGTGAAGGAGCGGCTGGCCAGCTACAAGGCGCCGGCCTACTACGCCTTCGTTGACGAGCTGCCGCGCAACCCCATGGGCAAAGTGCTGAAGACGGAGCTACGCAAGCTCTACGGCAAGCCGGGCGATGGGGCGTCCTAGGACGCAGTTTCGGTAGACAGTTCACAGTGAACAGTGGGGAGGTCGCCCGTGCGGCCTCCTCTCTTCTTGTAGTGGCGAGGCCCGCTCTGTTTGATGGGCGGAGGCAGAAAGACCTATCATTGAGGATGGGCCGCTTGAGATAGGCTGAGTTGCGGCCTCAGCGGACGTAGGGATTCCGTGATCAACGAATCGAAGTACGTAGAGGTTCTTGAGTTCCTGCTCGATCGAGAGCATGGAGCCAATAATTTGCTTCTAGGCAAGGTTAAGCTGATGAAGCTGCTTTACTTCGCCGACTTCGATCACTACTTCGCCCATGGTGCATCGATCACCGGGGAGACGTACGTCAAGCTCGACTTTGGCCCCGTACCGCGGCACGCGGATGAGATCTTGCGCAAGATGGGTCACGAACTGGAAGAACTACGAGTCGAGCGCGTCGGAAGCGCCGCCGGCTTCCAGTACCGATATAACCTCCAGGACAGATCGATACGACAGGCCCAATACCTCACATCACAGGAACGCGACACGTTGGTCGCCGTCGTGAATAGGTGGCGCGATTCCGAGACGAGTGAGATTGTGTCTGCAAGCCACGCTGATCCGCCGTGGCGAATGGTACGTCGCGGCGAAGAGATCCCGTACCACCTCGTCTACTACCGACGGCATGTCGCTCCCGTGAATGACGAAGAACCGCCCATCATCGTGATGCAGCCTTCGTGAACGCGTCGCGCCTCTGCGTAGGAAAGTCCTTCGCGCGATAGGCGTCCGATATGTAGATGAATGTGGTGCCGAAGTATTCCTCGATGCTATACACGAGGATCGCCGCTGGTTCCGACGCGGCCATGGGCGAGTAGATCGGAAATCCAAACACGCCAGGGAACTCTTCCGGGGCGTCGTACCCCGCGCCGGCATACGGATTCTCACCCTCCAGGAATTCGATGATGCGTTCATAATCGGCCACTATTCCAGGGAACTCGGACACGAGCGCAGCGATCGAGCGATCCGCTTCGTCTCGGTTCTGGATCATCACGTCGCCGGGTTTCATTCGGACACCAGCAATACAAACGCATAGAGTGGCGCTCGTTCGTGAGCCCCAGTGCTCTTCGTTTTATCCCTTGTGTCCTCCCAAGCACAGCAGGGTCTCAAGGAGGGTGGGCGGTCGGAGGTTCTACTGGCACAAGGTCAGCCCGCAAGCCCGGTCATTCGCTGAGCTGCGGCGCGCCTATTCTCGCGCTCTCGCCGCGAACGTCAGCGTGTAACCGAGGCGGCGGCGGTGGTGGTCCAGCAGCGAGAAGCCGGTGGCGGCGCAGAGGTCGCGCACGGCCGCTTCGAGCTGGTAGTCGGGGTCGGTGAGGGTTTCGAGGATCGAAAGCACGCCGCCGGGCTTCATGACGCGACGCAGCTCGGCGAGCGCCGCTGGCCGGTCCGGGATCTCTCCAAGCACGTGGACGAGGTAGGCGGTATCGATGCTGCCGTCCGCCAGCGGAAGACGGGCGCCTTCGCCGACGAGCGGCGCGGCGTTGGTGACGTGCGCTTCGGCGAGCCGTTCGCGGAGGATGCGCGTCATGGCGGGTTGCAGATCGACGCAGAGCACGCGCCCTCCGGCGCCGACGGCGCGTGCCGCCTCGATGCTGAAGTAGCCCGGGCCGGGGCCCAGCTCCAGCACCGTATCGCCCTCGCGCAGGCGGAACGAGCGCACGGTCTCGTCGGCGCGATGCATGCGGCGGCGCTGCGGGCTGAGCTGCATGAGGGCCTGGCTGGCCGGCATCGGGCCGCGACGGCCATAGCGTTCCCGCAAGAACAGCCAGATGGCGATCGCCGCCAGCGCGCTGACGACGGCCCAAACCATCGCGATCACGATCAGCGTCGTGACGGCGATCCGCGCAACGCTCGCCAGCTCGATCATCATTGCTCTCCATAACTCTGTCGCGGTGGGAGTATAGTCGCGAGCAGGGGGCGGTGAATGACCCGCGAACTGCGCTTTTCGTAGCGCTGGGCGCGATTCTCGCGCGGGAATGGAGCGCGGGCGCCCCGCCTGCATCCCGAATCGCGAAGGAGGGGGTTGGATGCGCGAGGACATCCATCCTAGCTCGTAGCGTGGGCTTTCTAGCCCGCGCGGTGATCGCATCGCGCACTGCTTCTCTTTCACCGCGAGGCGCGAAGAGCGCGAAGGGTTGGGGACGGATTCACCACAAAGAGCACAGAGGTTAGTTACAATCGCAAACGAGGGGGTTTACAGCCGGCACACAGATCGGCTAGTGTCGGCGATATGGAGGTGCGGCGATGACGACGGATACTGGCGTGGCGCAGGCGAATGCTGCGGCGATGTGGCGGGCGGTCGATGCGTTCGGGGCCGGCGATATGGCGACGCTGACGGAGATCTTCGCGCCGGAGCTGAAGTGGCACGTGCCGGGGCGCAGCGCGATCGCCGGCGACCACATCGGCCGCGATGCGGTCTTCGGCCTCTTCGGCAAGATGGCGGCGCTGACGAGCGGCACGTTCAAGGTGACCGCGCTCGAGATCATCGGCGACGAGAAGGGCGGCGTCTTCATCACGAACGATACGGGCGAGCGCAACGGCAAGAAGCTCGATGTGATGTTGATGCTGCGCGTGCACATCCGCGCCGGCAAGTTCGTCGAAGTGTGGGACCACGTCGCCGACCTGTACGCGCACGACGAGTTCTGGTCGGCGAAGCAGCAGGACGCAGGGACGGAGTAGGGCGTTCGTGGTGCGCAGTGGGTAGTTCACAGTAGACAGTAGACAGTTCACAGTGAACAGTGAGGAGGCCGCATGCGCGGCCTCTCGTCGGTTATGACGCTCGGCGTGATCGAGCAGAGTGCTAAAGAATGCTGCCTGTTCCCGTGGCGCGGGCTTTCAGCCCGGGTTCCCGGGTTCAGGTTTCCGCTGCTTGTTCGAGTTCACAACGTCGTCCATCGAGTTGTCCAACACTAGCAGGGTGCTGAAAAACGATTCTTGTTCTCGTGGCGCGGGCTTTCAGCCCGCGTTCGTAGCTTCAGTTCGCCGCTTCATATCGACGTTAAAACGCCATCCGGCGACTTTTTCAACACCCTGCTAGAGCTAGGTCATTCGCCAGAATGATTCTTGAGTCGATGGAGCACGGGCGCCCCGCCCGCCCCGCCCGTTACGCCAGACCGGCGTCCGTGCGCAAGCGAGCGGCGGGCGCGTACTCGGCCGCGACGGCGCGCGGAGTTTCGCCGGCGAGCAGCGCGCGGATGGCCGGCAGCGCTTCGCGCGCGGCTTCGATGCCGGCGTCAAGGCACTGCGACATGCCGAGCACGGAGTTCGCGAGGCGCCCCATCGTTGGGCGCAGCACGACGTGCGCCGTGCGGCCCGGCTTCAGCGCGCTTGCGGCGGCGTGGATGGTGAACGGTACCCCGGCGATCGTGTGGTGCAGCGGCGCGCGCTCCATGCGTAGCGCCAGCCACGCCGCCGGCTCGCGCAGGCGCTCCGGCAGCGTGTACGGATGGCCCAGCTCGACGGCGACGATCACGTCGGCGCCGAGTTCGGTCGCGGCATCGACCGGCGCGGCGTCCCAGAAGCCGCCATCGAGCAGGTAGCGCCCCTGGTGCGCGACGGGCCGCGCGATCACCGGGATGGCGATGCTCGCCTCGATCGCGTCGATGATCGGCCCGGATGCGATCGTCACGGAGCGCTTCTCGACGATGTCGGAGGCGGTGGCGGCGTACGGGATCGCCAGGTCTTCAATGTGGTGGCCGGCCAGCGCCTCGTAGAAGCGGCGCGAGAGGCGGTTGCCGTCGCGGATCTTGAGGCGGCGGCGGAAGAACTCGACGACCTCGCGCTTGGGGTTGTTGCGGATGCCGTCGGCGATCTCGTGCGGGCTGCGGCCGACGGCGACAAGGCCGCCGTAGAGCGAGCCGATGCTCGTGCCGGCGATGACGTCGACGGCGATGCCGGCTTCGTCGAGCACCTGCATGACGCCGACGTGCGCGGCCCCCTTGGTGCCGCCGGCGCCCAGCGCAAGCCCGAGCCTCAATGTCTTCATGGTGCCCCTCCCCGGCGGGGGATCTCTCCGATCATAACGATGGTGCGCGGATTGTCGTGCATCGCGGGGCGGCGCGTCAATGCGTTTCGTCAAGGATCTCTGATTCAGCGTAGCAGGAACGCGGTCATCCAGAGCGCAGCGAAGGATCTAGCTCGATCAAGCGCGATGCGTCGCAGCGCCAGGCAAGATCCCAACCAAGCTCCCCTTCCCGTGCCGGGAAGGTCGAAGACTCGCCGTGGAGATACAAGGGGTGGCCGAAGGCCGGGGCGAGGGCCGTATAGTTGTGCCCGGAGGAACACACAATGACAAAACTGGTGGTGCTGTTGACGCGACGCGCCGATCTCAGCCGCGAGGAGTTCCGCCGGTACTGGCGCGACGTGCACGGGCCGCTAGGCGCGAAGATGCCGGGCGTGCGCAAGTACGTGCAGAATCACTCGGTGGCCGACGGTGCGCCGTTCGACGGATTCGCGGAGATGTGGTTCGACGACACGCCATCGATGCAAGCCGCGCTGGCATCGCCGGAATCGGCGGCCGCGGGCGCGGACGCCCCGAACTTCGTCGAGCGCACGCAGCTGATGTTCGTCGAGGAAGTAGTGATGGTGTGAGCGAGGCCAATGGCGTCGTGAGCAGCCGCGCGGCGCTACGCAATCTCATCGGCTACTGATCCTCCTCTCCGCCGGGCGGAGAGGACCAGCGCGCAGCGCGGAGGTGAGGTCTCCCGCGCGCCCGACAAGAGTGGCACAGCCGTCCCCGGCTGTGAGTCGCTCACGTATGTGATTAGCACCGTGGCCGCTCAGGGAGCAGTCGTGAACGCGGTCGGGGTCGACACCCCGCTACAGCTTGAGCAGCGCGGCGAACTTCTTCTCGCTGCGGAACGGGCCGACCAGCGCCATCGTCAGCTGCTGCTCGTTGAACACCTTCTTCGCCACCCGCCGCATGTCGTCGATCGTCACGGCTTCGACGAGCGCGACGACCTCGTCCGGCGTCTTGATGGCGCCGTTGAGCATCTCCTGGCCGCCGAGCCAGCCTGACACGCTGCGCGTGTCCTCCATGCGCAGCAGCAGGCGCCCCTTCGACAGTTCCTTCGCCTTGTGCAGCTCGTCCGCGGTCACGCCTTCGCCGCGTACCCGGCTCAGCTCTTCGATCAGCGCCTTCGCCGCCTCGACGGTCTTCTTCGGGTCGACGGCTGCGTACACCGCGAACGAGCCCGTGTCGAGATAGTGGCTGGCGTAGCTGTGGACGTCGTAGCAGATCGCACGCTTCTCCCGCAGCTCCAGGAACAGCCGGCTGCTCATGCCCTCGCCGAGGATGACGCTGATCAAGTCGAGTGCGAAGCGGTCCGGGTCCTGGCTGGAGACGGCGTGCACGGCGATCTCGATGTGCGCCTGTTCGGTGCTCTTGTACTGCACCGCCATGCGGGGCTCGTGCTGGCCGTTCACGGCCGGGAACCACGCCGAGGGCGCGCCGGGCTTCCAGTCGCCAAGCTCGTTCTCGATAGCGGCGACGACCTCCTCGTGCTCGATCGCGCCGGCGACGGCGACGACGATGTTGTTCGGCACGTACTGGCGTTTCATGTAGTCGATGGTGCCGTCGCGCGTCAGGCCGATCACCGACTCCTCGCTGCCGGCGACGTCGCGCCCGAGCGCCTGGTCCGGCCACATCGTGGCGTCGAGCAGCACGTCGACGAGCTGCGCGGGCGAGTCGCCCGTCGAGGCGATCTCTTCGATGACGACCTTGCGCTCTTTCTCCAGCTCTTCGTGCGCCATCAGCGGGTTGCGGATCATGTCGGTCAGCACGTCGGCAGCGCGGTCGAAGTGGGGGCGGGCGACCTTGGCGTAGTAGACGGTGAGCTCACGGTCGGTGCCGGCGTTCATCACGCCCCCGACGCCCTCGATGGGCTCGGAGATCTCCTGCGGCGTCGGGCGCTTGCCGGTGCCCTTGAAGAGCAGGTGTTCGAGGAGGTGCGACATGCCCGCCTGCTCCGTCGTCTCGTAGCGAGAGCCGGCGCCCACGTAGAAGCTGAGGGCGACGGACCGCGTGCTGGGCATCGTCTCGGTGACGATGCGGAGCCCGTTGTCGAGCGTCGTGCGGCGGTAGCCGTGGCCTTCCATCGATCTCCTGTGCGTGTCGGGGAGGTGCTGGCGGGCGATAGTGCAGTGTAGCGCGGCCGAATCTGGGGCAATAGCGTGCGTCAAATTGGGTGTGGAACGGGAATCGTGGTGCATAGACGCTGCCATGCACAGCGAAGCGAATCAGGCGCTGTCATGCAGAGAGCTTGTGAGTTTATTCCGAAACTGAGTTCGATCGGTCGAATTTCGAATCTGTGGCGCGACGCGAATCGAGCGGGATCGGTATTTCTTCACAAGCTCAGAGCGTAGCGGAGCATCTTCGCCGGCCGGGATAGATCCTTCGCTTCGCTCTTGGATGACAACATCTCGTCCAGCGGCGCCCGATTCACGCTTCATCTGCGACCCACCCATCCGCTCGAACTCCCGCGGGCCGCAGGCTGTGGTTCCTCCGCGTCCGTCCACTCCGTTCGCCGCGGACGCGTGTACGATGTCATCCAGCGGCGCCCAATTCACGCTTCATCTGCGACCCACCCATCCGCCCGAACCCCACGGGCCGTAGGCTGTGGTTCCTCCACGTCCGTCCCCCTCCGTGAAGTCCGCGGACGCGCGCACGATGTCATGCAGAGCGTAGCGAAGCATCTTCGCCGCCCGGGATAGATCCTTCGCTGCGCTCTGGATGACACCATCTCGTGACTCATCCACCCGCCGAAGCAATATGCGCAATCTTTGCAATCCCCACCAGCAGGCTTCGTCCGTCCCCCTGCTGAGATCGGCGCAATCGGTGGTTCCATCTCCCGACGACTGACGACCAACCTCGTGATACCCTAGCCCCATGACCGATCCCGACGAAGCATTCGGCAAACTCTCGCATATCGACGCGGCCGGGCGCGCGAAGATGGTGGATGTCTCGGCGAAGGACGACACGAAGCGCGAAGCGACCGCGCGCGGGCGCATCGTCATGCGGCGCGAGACGCTGGCGCTGATCCAGCGGGCGGGCTTGCCGAAGGGCGACGTGCTCGCCGTCGCGCAGATCGCCGGCATGATGGCGGCGAAGCGCGCGCACGAGCTGATCCCCATGTGCCACCCGCTGCTGCTCACCGGCATCGACGTGGTGCTGACGCCGAACGAGGCGCGCGCGTGCGTCGATATCGAAGCGACTGTGCGCACGACGGGCAAGACCGGCGTCGAGATGGAGGCGCTGACCGCCGTCACCGTCGCAGCGCTCACGGTCTACGACATGTGCAAAGCCGTCGACCGCGCGATGCGCATCGAGCAGGTGCGGCTGATGCGGAAGTCCGGCGGCAAGTCGGGCGTGTGGGCGGCGGGTTCACCACGGAGACACAGCGGCAAGGAGATCCGGTAGTTGTAGTGCTTGTAACGTTTCCTTAGCTCGCTGGAACACGGCGACTGCGCTTGACTCGCCACACCCCGCCCCGACCTAACCCCCAGCCCCTTCCCGGTGCGGGAAGGGGAGCTCGGGAGAGTACGATCTCCGGGCCCGCCAACTAGCCGGTGAACTAGCGGTAATCCGGAAGCACTACGCTAGGGTTGCGTTCGTGGTTGCGCGCAGGTCATCGGCATCGCTTCGTCGAATCCGGACGATGCGCTGGCGCGGGCGTCCTCGCCTGCCCGGTGAATCCTCTTGTGCCACCCGGCACCGCCGGCTACGACTCATCACCGCCGATCCATTTCGTGACCACAGGGGCCCGGTACTTGGCCATCCGATCGAGCAGGCGTTCGGCGCTCGTGTCATAGATGAGCATCGCGCGGTTCTCCGGCTTCAACAACTGGTCGTCGACGGCGCGGTCCAGCAAGGCGAGCAGCGGTTCGTAGTAGCCCTCAACGTCAAGGATGCCGCACGGCTTTGCGTGCATCCCCAGTTGCCCCCACGTCAACACCTCGAAGAACTCTTCGAGCGTGCCGAGACCGCCGGGCAACGCGATGAACCCGTCCGACAGGTCGTGCATCATCTGCTTGCGTTCGTGCATCGTCCGCACGACATGCAGCGCCGTCAGTCCGCCGTGCGCCACCTCCCGGTCGGCCAGCGCTTGCGGTATCACGCCGATCACCTCGCCACCGGCTGCCAGCGCGGAATCGGCCAGGACTCCCATCAACCCGACATCACCTCCGCCGTACACGAGGCCGATACCGTGGCGCGCCAGCAGCTCCCCCAACTCCCGCGCAGCTGCGGCGTATGCCGGCCGCGCGCCGGAGCTTGACCCGCAGAATACGCACACACGACCCACCACCGTAGCCATTCGCACATCTTACGTGGCAGGCCGGGCGGGGGTGGCGGGTTCACCACAGAAGCACAGAGGTTCGGTAGGCGCTGCTCGATCGCAAGTTCGCCACGGAGGCACGGAGGTTCGGTAGGTGCTGCTCGATCGCAAGCTGGTCGCTTAGCCGGGAACGATGAAGCGTGCCGGTCCCTTTGTGCAGGGGCGCAGCCTGCTGCGCCCGCGCCCGGGTGGCAGACGGGCTCGGCCGAGGGATAGTTCTCGGATGAGGGCGCAACGGGTTGCGCCCCTACCCCGCAACGAGCGTCAGCTGTGGTGCCGACGGGCGCGGTGCCGACGGATGGACCCATCACAACCCAACAATTCTCTGTGATCTCTGTGATCTCTGTGGTTCAATACTCCCGGCGGACGACAGATACGGAGGCAGCATGACGACGGACGCATCGGCGCAAGCCCCGCAGCCGCGCAAGGACAGCGCGCTCCACTTCCCTCTCCAGGACAGCGAGCAGGTGCTGATGGTCTGCCGCAAGCACTGGATCTACCTCTGGCCGCGCACGGCGCTGATCGCGCTCTTCGCCATCGTGCCGGTGGCCGTCGCGGGCGTGCTCGTCGAGAAGAGCGCCGGCCTCAGCGGCACGCCCGGCAAGGCGTTCTGGATCATCTCGCTCGTCTACCTGATCTACTGGGGCGTCCGCGCCTTCCTCAACTGGTACCGCTACCACAACGACATCTGGGTGATCACCAACCAGCGGATCGTCGACAGCACCAAGACCAATCCGTTCAGCCTCAAGATCTCGACGGCCGATTTGGTCAACGTCCTGGACATGACGGTCGAACGCAACGGCGTCTTCCGCACGATGCTCAACTACGGCGACGTCATCTGCCAGACCGCCGCCGACATCCAGGAGTTCCGCCTCCCCGGCATCCCCAATCCGCAAGAAGTGCAACTGCTCGTCGACAAAGAGCGCGACCGAGAACGCATGCGCGGCCGATAGCCGTTTCCGCATGGCGCGGCGGTGCCACCGCGAATAAACATGAACTGCCGCGGCGGATCGAGCACCTCACCCCCGGCCCCTCTCCGCCCGGCTGTACAGACCGGGGACATGGTGGACAGGTGTACGAGGACATGCTGGACGGCGATGCGAGTGATCATGGTAGCGGTTCACGCAGGTCGATCCGGGTGATCCGCTGGGCGCAGTAGTAGACCTCCCAGATGCCATCTTGCGC
>ORMF011731296.1_pt1 | contig 20942 bp, 16 predicted proteins | sample 1779871 | NCBI WGS metagenome assembly ORMF01 (sample SAMEA104232316, study PRJEB22302) | groundwater metagenome | biome: forest; feature: aquifer; material: groundwater | place: USA | collected 2011-08-07 | depth 5.4 m | reverse complement strand
GCCAGGATGTTTGGCTACCGATCGCGTCCCGAGTTCTTGACTCATACGGTAAGGGATCTCTCCTGGAAACCTGCCGTCCGGGTAGCGCTGAACGGCGATTTCAAGACCAAGGGCCGCTCTTCTGCCAAGGAAATCAGGATGCGGCGACGGGACGGGACGCCCTTTTGGGTGCTCGCCACTGCCAACCGGATTCGCAACCTGCATGGCCATGCTGAGCTAATTCAGACCATCATGATTGGTATTACAAGGCAGAGAAAGGCGGCAGCTCAACTGCGCCGGATCTCTGAGCACCTGGTGACCTTACAGGAGGTGGAGCGGCGGCACATTGCCAGGGAACTCCACGACGCTACTGCGCAGGTGCTGGCAGCGCTGAAGATGAACCTCGGCGTCGTTCGGAGGTCGGGTGCTCACCTTGGGCGCAAGGCCAGCCGCGCCCTGGCAGACTGCTTCGCGCTGACCCAGGAGTGTACTCAGGAAATCCGCACGTTCTCCCACATGCTGCACCCACCTCTCCTTGAGAAATTCGGATTGTGGGACGCCCTGCGGAGCTATCTTGATGACTTCAAGGAGACGAGCGGTTTGCGGCTTCAGCTGGCGATCGCGGGCGACCTGGAGCAAAGACGTTTGCCAATACTGCATGAAACTGCGCTCTTCAGGGTCGCTCAAGCGGCCCTTATGAATGTTCACCTGCATTCACGCAGCAAAGATGCCGCCATTGAACTGTTTCAAAACCGTAACCAGATCGTGCTTCAAGTTAAAGACAACGGACACGGGCTTCCGACCAGGGTCCTGCGAGCGGTTGAAACTGAAAATGTGGACTCACTGGGACTGGGACTCTCAGGCATGCGAGAGCGGGTAAAACAGCTCGGTGGCACATTCAAAGTGGAGACCAGCAAGCTGGGCACCACCATCACGGCGGCGCTGCCGTGCCGCGAACGTGGGAAACTACTGGGGGTGACGCGGGAACGGAAGCGAGACGTCCTCAAGTCTGCATGATGTCACTGGCTGGTGTGCGCGGAAGGTCTGCGTCCCCTTCTAGCCTGCTCAACAATCTTCCGGTTCAGAAGCTCCCATATCCTTAATATGGGTACTCAAGTTCGGCCACTGGCATGCCGCTGACTTAGGCAGACTGTCCGTCACGAGGCGTCCAGCATGTTGGAGCATCTCCGGCCGCAATATGCCAAAGAGTTCCGCTGCCTCGGTTCCGATTGCGAAGACACCTGCTGTCACGGTTTAGATGTGGTGATCGACAAGGTCGCCTACGAGAAGTTCCAGTCCCTGCCTGACTTCCAGCCCCGCGTGAACGAGCGCTTTGTTGTCCTTGCCAACCCTCCCACGGATTCTCAATATGCCCGCATCAAGCTCACGCCGTCCTGTACCTGTCCGTTTCTTTCCGCGGATCGGATGTGCGGCATCCAGCAAGAGCACGGGGAGTATTACTTGGCGGAGATTTGTGCCAGCTACCCCCGTGTGACACAAAGGATCGATGGCTTGAGCGAGACCGCGCTCCTGCTCTCCTGCCCGGAGGCCGCCCGGTTAGTGCTTCTTAATCCAACCCTTATGCCGCCGGATGAGAGCGCCCTTCCCCGCTACCTTCGATTCTCTCGAATGGCTGGCCCGGTGGCGAAAGCGAACGGCAGCCCCCATCAGTACCTGTGGGACATACGGGGCTTCACGCTGCTGCTCCTCCAAGACCGCGCTTACCCACTCTGGCAGCGTCTCTTCATGCTGGGAATGTTTTGCAAGCGGTTGAACGAAATCACTGCCGCGCAGCAGCTCGGACTCGTGCCGCCACTCCTGAGAGAGTATGCCGAGATGATAACGCACGGGAGTCTTCGTTCCGCGATGGACGGCATTCCGGTGCGATCGGCACGGCAGCTGGGAGTGGTCCTGGAAGTTGTCAATCGCCATCTTGCGATGACCGACGCGAGTCACCTTCGGTTTCGTGAGTGCGTACAGGATTTCTTGCATGGAATTCGATACCAAGCGGCTTCTCCCATCGAAAGCTGCGCTCCGTTCTTCGAGGAAGCTCATGCTCGTTACTACCAGCCCTTTATGCAACAACACCCGTATATCCTCGAAAACTATCTGCTGAATCATGTATTCCGGACGCGCTTCCCGTACGGCGTTGATCCGCAGGGAAAACTCAACGATCCTCTGACCGAGTATCTTGTGATGTGCGTCCTGTACGCCGTGATCAAGGGGTTGCTGATCGGCATGGCAGGGCATTATCGGGAAGCGTTTGCCGAGGCGCATGTCATAAAGTTGGTTCAGAGTTTCGCCAAGGCCGTCGAACACTCGCCGCAATTTCTGGGAGCGAGCAACCTGGGCTTGGCCAATGCGGATGGGATGGCTCTTTTGCTCAAGAATGGCGACTGAACGGTTTCTGTGAGGGGCAGGCCCCGCAAGGTCAGTCCCGATACCGCTGAGGATCGATGCCCAGCCGTTTGAGTTTGGATTGAAAGGTGGTACGGTTCATCCCCAGCCGCTCCGCTGCGCCGTTGATGCCGCTCAGCCGGCCGTGGCTCTGCTGGAGAGCGCGGAGAATGTGTTCGCGTTCCATTGCTTCCAGGGTGCCGTCGACCCCAACTTCGCTGGCGAACTCTAATTCCTTCAGTGGCGACCGCAACACCGAGCCGTACGTCAGAATTACCGAGCGTTCCACGAAGTTCTCCAGTTCGCGGATATTCCCCGGCCAGTTCCACTGTTGCAATGCCTCCATCGTCTTCGTCGGGATGCTGGTGACGGATTTGTTCATCCGGTTGGCGCATTTACGAACGAAGTGCTCGACCAGCAGCGGGATATCCTCGCGTCGCTCGCGCAAGGGAGGCACGCGCACCGGGAACACGTTCAGGCGATAATACAAGTCGCTCCGAAACTGCCCTTCCTGGAGCCCTTGCGAGAAGTCCCGGTTCGTAGCCGCGATCAGCCGGAAATTGACCTTCAAGGTGCGCGTGCTGCCCAGCCTTTCGAACTCCTGGTCCTGCAGAACCCTTAGCAGCTTCGGCTGCAAGGCTATCGGAATCTCGCCGATTTCATCCAGAAACAGTGTGCCCTGATCCGCCAGTTCCAACCGGCCAATTTTCTTGGCAACGGCCCCGGTAAAGGCCCCCTTCTCATGCCCGAACCATTCGCTCTCCAGCAGGCCCGATGGGATCGCGGCGCAGTTCACCTTGATGAAGGTGTTGCCATGGCGCTTGCTCATGCTGTGGATTGCCCGGGCTACTAACTCCTTCCCCGTGCCGGTTTCACCCAGAACCAGCACCGTAGCATCGGTGGCAGCCACCTTCGCTACCTGCTCCAGGACGCCTCGCAAGGCCTTGCTCTGGCCGATGATTTCTCCGAAGCCCAGTTCCGTGTCGATCGCTTCCTCAAGATAAACCTTCTCCTCTGCCAGCTTCTCTTTGGCCAGCCGCAGTTCCTCTTCCGCCCGCTTGCGCTCGGTGATGTCTTGCAAGATAAAGGCTAAGCGATCGACGCCCGTGGGACCTTCGATAGGAAAATACGATGCCAGGAGATCCCTTTCGCCACGATTGGGAAACGGGTACCGCAGTTCGTACCGCACCACCTTGCCCTCGAAACACTCATCCATTTTTTCCTTTATCACCGTCTCAAAGATCTCCTTGCCCGCTACTTCCGCTACCAGATGTCCAATGACCTGTTCTCTCTCCATTCCCCGATACTTCAGGAACGCATGGTTGGCGATCAGGTAACGGTAGTCCCGATCCACAACCACGATCATTTCATCCAGCCCCTCCACGACTTTTTCGTATTCGCGGAGTCTTTCCTCCGCCCGCTTGCGCTCTGTGACGTCCCGCAAGATAACGACTACGCGATCGATGCCGGTGGCACCTTCGATAGGGAAGAACGACACGAACAGATCCCTTTCGCCCAATTGAGGATATTTGTACCGTAATTCGAAACTAACGACCTTCCCCTGAAAACACTCAGCCAGTTTTGGCTTGACGGTGGTCTCAAAGACCTCCTTGCCCACTATTTCCTCGACTAGATGCCCAATGACTTGCTCTCTCTCCATTCCCCGATATTTCAGGAACGCATGGTTGGCGATCAGGTAACGGTAGTCCCGGTCCACAACCACGATCATTTCATCCAAACCTTCCACCACTCTCTGGTACTCTTGCAGCCGCTTTTCAGTCCGGGTTCGCTCCGTGACATCGTGCAGCATCACGATTACTCCCGTGATCTTGCCCTGCGAGTTACGCAGCGGGCTGTTGCGGCAAGAGATCCACCTCGGACTGTCCCGGCCAGCAGGCTTCATGTCGGGCAAGGTCGTCGTTTCCCCTCGTAAGGCTATTTCCAGTGCGGACGCCAGACCTTGGCCGCCCACCTCGCGCACCAGATCTTCGTGTGATTTGCCGAGCGCCACGCCCGCCGCGATCCCGGTTAACTCTTCCATAAACGGGTTCCAGACAAGGCAGCGCAAATGGCGGTCATGGACCACTACTCCGTCGCTCGCGCCGGCAATGATTTGACGGTTGAGTTCGCTGGCTTCGCGCAGCAGCCCCTCCGCCCGCTTCTGCTCGGTGACATCGTGGGCCATGCCACGCACGATCGGCGAAGCTACGCCCTCGGTTCGCAGTGTGTTGTGATACTCCCAGGTCCGCCGCTCACCCGACCGCGTCACCACGGCCATGAAGCCGCGAGACTCACCGGTCTGCCCAATCTGGCTCAGGTAGTCGTCGAACTGATGGCGGAATTCGGGAAGGATGATCTCCCGCATCGGAATTTGCAGCAGCTCTTCGACGCTGTAACCCAGCACGCGCGCCGGTGCTGGATTCACCGACAGAAGCCGGCCTTGCAGATTGTGGATGCACAGCAGGTCTTGGCTGTGTTCGACCAGGTCTCGATACCAGTCCTCGTTGTCCCACAAGGCTCTCTGGATCGGGTCCAACTCGACGGGCGCTTTCTCCGGGAGGTAACGCTCTCGTTGCGCAGGGCGCAATTCCATGGCTCACCCCCTCCCGAACCGGGCCGGGAGGCTCTTGCGATGATCAGCCAGATCGTTTCCAGTGCCTGCGCAGACCCAACTAATCTTCTATTGACCGGAATGATTCCAGGCACAGTAGAAGTTACCAATGCGCCCCATCCCGGTGCCCCGGAAGTCTAACAGAAAGCTTCACCGGTTACATCATTTGGATTGCTCCTGTCCGGGCTAAGTACCTTAGCCGGGTACTTTACTGGCAGAAAAGAGGCGCTGCGAGATTACGGGCCGGGCCCGCTTGCTTTCAGACCCGGCGCTCGGTGGTGGGATTACCCTCGCGCGCCTTCAAAGAGGCGGACGGTAGTGGTGGGCACGAGAGGGCTTCTCCCAAGATCGGTTGAGACGCCGGATCGTGGCCGGGGACATGCGACCTGCGCTCAGTCTTCGAATCACCGAACTGCTCCTGCTCGGTCGATCCTTCCAGAGCGGTCGTCGAGGCCAGGCCGCCTGCGATCACCTGGGTGAGCGTGTCGAAATATCCCGTTCCAACGAAGCGCTGGTGCTTCACGGCTTCGTATCCATCACTAGACTCACGGCCGAATTCTTTTTCCTGCAGGCGGGAGTAGGCGCTCATGCCGTGCTCCTTGTAGCCGCGCGCCAGCTCGAACATGCTCAGGTTGAGAGCGTGGAAACCGGCGAGCGTCACGAACTGGAACTTGTAACCCATCCGGGCCAGTTCCGGTTGAAAACGGGCGATTGTGACATCGTCCAGCTTCTTTTTCCAATTGAAGGAAGGCGAGCAGTTATAAGCGAGCAGTTTGCCGGGATACCTGGCATGGATCGCTTCCGCAAACTGGCGCGCTTCTTCCAGGTTCGGTTCCGAGGTTTCGCACCAAATTAGGTCGGCATAAGGCGCATAGGCCAGCCCGCGCGCAATGGCGGCCTTCAGACCTCCGCGAATCTTAAAGAAGCCTTCGGAGGTGCGCTCGCCAGTCATGAACTCTCGATCCCGCGGGTCCATGTCGCTGGTCAATAAGTACGCGCTCTGGGCGTCGGTGCGAGCCATGATGAGCGTGGGCACTCCGAGCACATCCGCCGCCAGGCGCGCCGCCACCAGTTTCTGAATCGCTTCCGAAGTTGACACCAAAACTTTTCCGCCGAGGTGTCCGCACTTCTTCGCCGAAGACAGCTGGTCCTCGAAGTGCACACAGGCCGCGCCCGCTTCGATCATTGCCTTCATCAATTCGTAGGCATTTAAGGTGCCGCCAAAGCCCGCCTCCGCATCCGCCACGATCGGAGCAAACCAGTAGGTGTCGCCGTTTCCGTCCATGTGATGGATCTGGTCGGCGCGCATCAGCGCATTGTTGATTTTGCGCGCCACATTCGGAACGCTGTCGGCTGGGTACAAGCTCTGGTCGGGATACATCTGACCCGCGTCATTCGCATCCGCCGCCACCTGCCAGCCACTGAGATAGATGGCCTTCAGCCCCGCCTTTACCTGCTGCACCGCCTGGTTGCCGGTGAGTGCGCCCAGAGCCGGCACGTAGGATTCATGATTGAGCAACCACCAGAGACGCTCCGCGCCCAGGCGCGCCAGGGTATGTTCGACCTGGATCGATCCCCGCAGCTTGACCACATCTTCACTGCTGTAAGGCCGCTCAACACCTTTCCAACGAAGGTCGGAATGCCACTGCTTGGTCATTTCTGAGGCGGTTAGGGTGCGCATCGGTAAGACGTCCTCCCGGGGTGCCGTCTGCCAACAGTAGACCCCATCGCCCGCAGCCGGACAAGTCTTGTAGTCCGTATCGGACAAGTCGTCCGCTTTGTCCTAGTCGCCGGACAAGCTAGCGTCGTGCCGCCTACCATAGAATGCATGAGCACTGCCACCCTGCCTCGCAACGAAGTCGAGTCCCAGATCCTGACGCCGGAAGCCCAGGCCTTTCTCGCCAAGCTGGCAAGAACATTCGAGGACCGCCGCCAGGACCTGCTCGCCCGCAGACGCGTGCGCCAGCAGCAGATCGACGCCGGCCATCTGCCCGACTTTCTTCCCGAAACAAGAACCATCCGTGAACAAGAGTGGACGGTCGCGCCCATCCCGCCTGATCTGGTCGATCGCCGCGTCGAAATCACCGGCCCCGTGGACCGCAAGATGATCATCAACGCCCTGAACTCCGGTGCCAACGTCTTCATGGCCGATTTTGAGGACTCCAACTCGCCCACCTGGCGAAACAACCTCGAGGGGCAGGCGAATCTTCGCGACACCGTCGCCGGCACCATCAGCTACACCAGTCCGGAAGGGAAGCAGTATCGGCTCAACTCCCGGGTCGCAACCTTGCTGGTGCGCCCCCGCGGTTGGCACCTGGACGAAAAGCATTTCGCGGTGGACGGTAAGCCCATTTCGGCCTCGCTGTTCGATTTTGGACTCTACTTTTTCCACAACGCAAAGCTTTTGATCGCAAACGGCACCGGCCCGTATTTCTACTTGCCCAAGATGGAAAGTCATCTCGAGGCGCGGCTCTGGAATGATGTGTTCTGCTTTGCTCAGGACGAACTTGGCATCCCCCGCGGCGCCATCCGGGCGACCGTGCTGATCGAGACGATCCTCGCCGCCTTCGAGATGGACGAGATCCTCTATGAACTCCGCGACCACTCCTCCGGGCTGAATTGCGGCCGCTGGGACTATATTTTCAGCTTCATCAAAAAGTTCAGGAATCGTCCGGATTTCGTGCTGCCCGACCGCTCCATCCTGACCATGGACAAACACTTCCTGAAGTCCTACGTCGAGTTACTGATCCAGACCTGCCATCGCCGCGGCATTCACGCCATGGGTGGAATGGCCGCGCAGATTCCCATCAAGAGCGACCCGGTCGCCAATGAGCGCGCACTCGAAAAAGTGCGTCAGGACAAACTTCGGGAAGTGCATGCCGGTCACGATGGCACTTGGGTAGCCCATCCGGGCCTGGTGCCGCTCGCGAAAGAAGTTTTCGACACGTACATGAAAGAAGCCAACCAGATCCACAGCCGACAGGGCGACGTGCGCATCGCCGCCGCAGATCTTCTTGCCGTCACCGAAGGCGAGATTACCGAGGAGGGGCTTCGCTGGAATATCGACGTCGGCCTGCAATACCTCGAGGCATGGCTGCGCGGCTCCGGTTGCGTTCCCATCTACAACCTGATGGAAGATGCCGCCACCGCCGAAATCTGCCGTGCCCAGGTTTGGCAATGGCTGCGGCACCGCGCCATTCTCAGCAACGGACGCCACGTCACGCCGGAGCTGGTCCGCAGCGTGATCGCCGGCCAGAAGAATCGCTTGCCCGGAGCACGCATGACCGAGGCCGCCCAAATCTACGAACAGATGATGACCAATCCGGATTTCGCGGAATTCCTGACCCTGGTCGCTTATGATTACATCGACTAGGCTAGGCCAACGCGCGCCCGGAAGATGAATCAGCAATCGTCCGAAATCTCCGACGAATTCCTCGCTCAACTCAAGGAAGATCTCGTACGCCGTCGCGTGGGCCGCGGCATGACGCGCCTGGAAGATCATCGGCAGCTGCTTACTTCGCTCGATCCCGAGCAAAAAAATGCGGGCCGCTTTGCCGGATACGTGGCCCAGTGGGTTGACATCGGCTATCAACCTCCCAGCCTGGTCAGAGAAGTAGTTTCCCGCTTTACGAAGTCGGTGCGTTCACGCCTGCCTCTGCAAGACTACGTGTACCTGCGCCTGGCCGAAGGGATGGTCGCCATGGCCGAAGAAGCCACCGAGGAGGCTATCCGAAATTTCGACCTGGTTCTCGGCCTCGAGGAAGAAACGAGCGACCTGGAATTGCTGGCGGTCGCCAATTTCTGGAAAGGCCGCTGCCTGCGCATGAAAGGTGACTACGATCAGGCGCTGGCCTACGCAGTCAAAGGCAGGGAACTCGCCGCCCAACTTGGCCACGAGCCCATGGCCGCAGTCATGCGGGTGCTGGAGAGCTGGCTTTTCTTCCAGAAAGGAAACCCGAAGCAGGCGGCGGGGATTCTACAGGAGGCCGAGGCGATCCTGCGCAAGACCGACGACCATTTGACCTTGGGCAACATCCAGTCTTCGTACGGCCGCATGGCGCGCCGCCAGGGACGCTACCAGCACGCCATCGAGCATTTCACCGCCGCCATCGCCGCCTACAAGAAGCGCGATCCGCAACACCGCAACGTGGCCCGATCGCTCAACAACATGGCCTCCGTCAAGCGGCTGGTTGCCCTGCAACTGGGCCGAAAAATGGATGCCGACGTGGCCCGCCGCCGCAAAGCCGTCGCCCGCGGCCGCGCCAGCGCCACTCCGGGCAAACCGCAATATCGCAATCGTTTTGAACAGCTGCGCCAGGAAGCACTCGCCGAGCTTGCCGAAGCCGCCGCCATCTATGAGCGGTATCGCAACCACCACGGTCTCGGCAGCGTGCACCTGAACTACGGCTGCCTGCATCTCGACAACGGAGACCTGGAACTGGCTGATACCGAAGCCAAGACCGCGTTCCGCCTGGGCGAAGAAAAACGTGACTACATCCTGATGGCTCGGGCGCGGCTCCTCCAGTGCATGAGCGAGAACACCCGCGTCGAGGAGGAAATCGGCGATAGCACCGAGCCCGGAGGCCACGCGCGCCAGGCGCAGGACTGCGCCAAGGAGGCCATCGAACTGGCAAAGCACACCCAGAACCGCCGTCTTCTGGCCGATGCCTACATCTGGCAGGGCCTGACCTACTCGAACCGCTTCTTTGCTGACATTGAAGCAGCGCGCCATTGCTACGACCAGGCGATGACTTTTTCCAAGGATCATCAACTGGAAGACAGCTGGGAAGACATCCGCACGCTCAAGGCAAAAATCCTGCGCGCCGGCAGCGTCAACCCGACCCTGCGCGCTTGGTCGCAAGGATCGGTCGGTGACAAGACCTTTCAGCAGATCACCGAGGAGTTCGCCGAGTTGATCGTCCCCAAGGTCTGGGAAAGGGAAGGCCGCAAAGTCTCCCGTGTGGCCACGCGCCTCTCAATGTCACCCAAGAAAGTTCGTCGAATTCTCAACCGCGTCGGAAGAGGCAAGCCAGGCGGGAAGTAGCCGGAGATTCAGCACCCAGGAATGCGAGAGCAATTCTCCAATTGCTGTAGAGTGAGAATCAAGAACGGGAGGGCACGGCTTCAGCCGTGCCGCAAGTCCCGCAAAGCATTCCGGCTTTAGCCACTGCGGTCAGCCACTCTACCTCAACGCGAGAACTGCTCTACGGTTTCACCGAGACGGATCGACTCTGTGCTTTCCAACCGCGGTTTTGACGTGCTCCACCCGGTTTCGGCCCTTTTCCTTGGCCGCATAAAGGCCGGCGTCGGCTTGACCGAGCAGCGCTTCCACATCGGCGCGTCCCGAGCCGCCGGAGACGGCGACTCCCATGCTCACCGTGATCGCCCGCTCCACGCCGAATGAAACGACCGGCTTGCCGGCCACAAACTCCCGCAACTGATTGGCGCGCTCCAGAGCGCCCGCCAGATCACAACCCGGCAGAAGCAATAGAAATTCCTCCCCGCCATATCGGCCAATCCCGTCGTACACCCGCAGCTTCGAGCGCAGCCGCCGCGTGATTTCCTTGAGTGCTTCATCGCCATAGAGATGCCCGAGCGAGTCATTCACATCTTTGAAGTGATCGATGTCGGCAAGAATTATTCCCACCGGCTGACGCCCTCTCCGTGCGCGCTCCAGTTCCCGCTCCAGCACGTCGAGCACTTCCCCGCGATTCAGCAGTCCGGTGAGGGAATCATGGGTGGCGGCATGGCGCATCTTCTCCCGGGCCGCCACCAGCTCTTCCTGTAGGTTGAGGATGCGTTTCCCGACCAGCAGGCGGGCTTTCAATTCGGACTCGTCAAACGGCTTCAGCAGGTAGTCGTCCGCTCCGGCCTGCATGGCTTCGAGCATGTTCTGCCGGCCTTCCTTGCTCGTCAGGAGGATCACGTACACGTAGTGACCACATGCTCCCGCTTGCCGGATGCGCTGGCAAAGTTCGGTACCGTCCATATCGGGCAGCACCCAGTCGAGCAGCACAAGTTTCGGAGAACCCGGCTGCTCCAGCACTCTCCAGGCCTCCGCGCCGCTTTCCGTGACGGTGGCGCTGAAACCCCAGCTTCGCAGATGATCGCAAATCAGTTTGCGATAGACCGCGGAATCTTCGACGACTAAGACTTGCATGAGCCTTGCGCCTCCAGCCCAGCAAACAAGAGCGTCAACACCGTGCCGATGATCTCCGCATTCATGGTGTGCTCCGCAACCGACGGCCGCGTGTCCAGTTCGTCATTCTACGCTTGTGCGATCCGATGGCCGATGGCCGGATCACGAACTGCGAACCACGCCCTTCCCCCGCTATACTAATCGGCATCCTTCCGAAAGGGGTTACCATGCGCCGAACTGCCCCTGACGGTCCGCTTTTCCATCGTCCAATAGCATTTTTGAAACCAGTTCTAGTACGATAGGGCGATCTAAGGAACGGCCACGAGGGGTGACTCAGGCTCTCCATGTCTGACATGCACGATGCGGTCCGTACTCCTCCCCCGCAACGGGACTTGACGGGCACCACGGTCGGTCGCTTCAACATTCTGGCCCGCCTCGGCGCCGGCGGCATGGGCGAAGTGTACCGCGCCGAGGACACCAAGTTGCGGCGCACTGTCGCCATCAAGCGGATGGCTCCGCGCGTCAACACGGACCCGCAAGAAGCGTCGCGGTTACTGCGCGAAGGCCAGCGCGCCTCGGCTCTCCACCACCCCAACATCGCCAGCGTGTTCGATGTCCTGGAAGAAAAGCACGAGATTCTTCTGATCATGGAGTACGTGGAGGGTGAAACCCTCCGCCACCGCCTGCTTCAGCCTTTCACCACCGAGCAGTTCCTCAACATTGCGCTCCAGTCTGCGGAAGCGCTCGCCGCCGCCCACGACAAGTCCATCCTGCACGGCGATATCAAGCCTGAGAACATCATGCTCACCGAGGCGGAGCAAGTGAAGTTGCTCGATTTTGGGGTGGCGCGCCGCCTCGCCACGGGGGATGACAAAACCCTTACCGGCAGCCTGCAAGCGCTATCCGCCTTCGCCCCGGTGTCCGGAACGCCGACCTACATGCCGCCGGAAGTGCTGCTGGGAAATCTTCCCGACTTGCGCGCCGACGTTTTCGCCCTCGGCGTCGTCTTCTACGAAATGCTCGGCGGGCGTCATCCGTTCCAGGGGCCCACCTTGACGGCAACGGCAGCCCAAATTCTGCCCCGCGAGCCTCTGCCGCTCGACCAGCTCGGCCGCGACGTTCCCGACACATTGGTCCGCGTGGTCGCAAAGGCACTGACCAAAGAGCCGGAGAAGCGTTATCAGAATGGGCGGGAACTCCTCGCTGACTTGAACGCGATCCGGCAAGGAGCGAAACCCTCCGCCCCGCGCGTGCCGGGAAGAACATCAACGTTCCGCCGCTATCTTCCCTACGGAGCAGCCGCGCTTGTGCTCGCGTCACTCCTTGCGCTGCGGCCAGTGCGCACGATGCTCTCGGGCATCTTCGGCCACGCGGCATCCGGACAGAAGTCCGCACAAGCTCCAGCCCAGCCCGTGGTCAGAAACCTCGCTGTCCTGCCTCCCACGGTGCAGGGTGACGACCCCAAATTGCATGCCTTCGCTGACGGTCTGGTCGAGAGCGTGACCGGCAAGCTGGCTCGGCTCTCTGAAAATCACCCTCTGAGCGTAATAACGGCCAGGCAGATTCAGGACAAGAAGGTCACCACCCCCGAGCAAGCCTTGCAGGAATTCGGCGCCACCCTCGGCCTGCGCCTCACGGTACAAAGTTCCGGCGACCTGCTGCGCGTGAATTACGCCCTGGTGGACTCGAAGTCCGGCCGCCAGTCGGCTGGGGATACCGTAACCGCTCCCGCCGCCGATTCCTTTGCTCTCGAAGATAGGGTAGCGGAGGGAGTAGCACGCGCGCTGCAAATCGAGCTGCGCCCAGAAGAACGAAACGCGCTCGCCACCCACGGTACGGTCCAGCCTGCCGCCTACGACTACTATCTGCAAGGCCGCGGCTATCTTATGGCATTTTTCAAGCCGGAAAACGTGACCAGCGCTCTGACGATGTTCGATCAGGGCCTCAAGCTTGATCCCAATTATGGCCTGGCGCTGGCGGGCCGTGGGGAAGCCTACTGGCGTCGTTACGAAGAATCCAAAGACAAGAAGTGGATTGCTTCCGCCACTGCCGATTGCACCAAGGCGGTGCAGCTGGGCAACGCCGGCGCTGAAGGCCACCTCTGTCTCGGTGTGCTGGCAAACGGCACCGGAAAATATGACCAGGCCGTGACCGAATTCAGACGCGCTATCGAACTGGATCCGACCACGGACGACGCCTACATCGGCCTGGCGCAAGCCTATACCAAGCTCAACAAGCTGGATGATGCCGAGAAGACATTCCATAGGTTGATCGGGCTCCGGCCGCAGTACTTCCGCGGATACGGTGCCCTCGGGTCTTTCTACCTACAGCAGGCGCAGTACGAGAAGGCTGTCCCCATGTTCATGAAGGTCTCGGAACTGGCGCCCGAGAGCTTCCAGGGCTATAACAATCTGGGGGCGGCTTATCTCTATATGGGGCGCGACGCCGATGCCATTACCATGTTCGAACGCTCCATTCGCATCCGCCCTTCTCCCGACGCGTACTCCAATCTTGGCACTGCCTATTTCCGCGTGCGTCGCTTTGCCGACGCCGCCCGAAACTATCGCGAAGCTATCAAGTTCAACGATCGCTCTTACCTTATGTGGAGTAATCTCGCGTCCGCGTACTACTTCGCTGGCCAGCGCCGGGAAGCCGACCAGGCGCACCGCAAGGCTCTGGCTCTTGCCCTCCCTGAGCTACAAGTCAATCCCAACGACGCCAACCTGTGTGGTGACGTCGCCAGCATGTACGCCATGCTTGGCCAACGCGACAACGCCCTTAAGTATCTCGACCGCTCTCTCGAACTCGGCCATGGAGACAAGGACCTGCTCTTCAACGCCGCGATCATTTACAACGCACTGGGTGAAACGGGAGTTGCCCTGGAGTGGTTGCGCAAGTCGCTGTCCGCCGGATACTCTCCCTCCGTCGTTCGGGCTGCGCCCATCTTTGATAACCTTCACGACAATCCTGCCTACCAACAATTGCTGAAGCAAGCATCCAGCCCGCACTGAAAGCTGGCTGGCCCGCATTGCGTTTGAAAGGACGCCTAAGCCGCGAAGCGGCGCAAGAATGCAGCCCACGGCGTATGCCGTGGGTGCAATGGAAAATGAGAAAGCCCCAACGGGGCGAAAGATGAGTTCTTAGAGCGTGTTTCATAAATAGTTCTTTGAAGGGGCGCGGCTTCAGCCGCGCCGTTTCGAGCCATATGAATGGGGGGCTTTACAGGCTGCGGAAAAACTCAATTTGCCGAGGAAAGACGACCACTGGGGCTCAAGCCCGCACACATTCTCAACGGCTTACGCGGCCCTGAAGGGCCGCTCTTCCACGGTGGCGCCGAGATTTGTGAGTTTTTCCGCAGCCTGTTTAGCCCCTGAGGGAACTGAGGCTCTGGACGGACGGCCTAGGTTCTTACGCAGCTCTTGGTTCAGGGCCAAAGTGTGAATGACTGGCCGCGGCAGCGACGGCCTACGAGCCGTCCACCACACAAAATAGCTGGCAAAATCCCGGCAAGCAGTATAGAGTTACTCCCCGGTTTGACTCCCCCGTTTCCGGCCGAACCCAAGTTTGCAAATCCAATGAATTCACAAGGAGAGCAGCATGGCAACCTTTAATGTATGCGACCTCGTCAGCGTCGCCCAAGGCGGAAGCTTTATTTGGAACAACCCTTACACCCAGCAGGTCAGGGTCCAACCGGCCACGGGCACCACTTGGCCGCTGCCGCAGTCGTCGTACACCATTAACGGAAACAACGGCCAGCAGGTGATCACACTACCCAGCACTGCCGGGGTCGGCACGTACCAAATCAGCGTCACCTACACGGGTGTGTTAGGGGGAACTCCCTGCACGGGTGTTGGCGCTAATCCAAGGATCGTCGTAGGCCCCCCTGGCCGCTGATCTGGGAAGCCTACCTCCGGTCGGAATTCACTCTCGACCGGCGGATTTGCAGGGGACCTCCCCCTTGTGCCATTCTGTCGAGCGCGCGCCGCCGGGGCGACAAAATCGGCAGCCGCGATTCCTGAGCGGAGGTCCCGATGCGGACAAGAATTCTTCTGGCGCTAATCATTCTGTGCTCTTCTGCACTGTGGGCGGCGGACAAGGTTGTGCCGCCGAATATCCGTATTGGTCTGTGGGAAATCACCGAAACGCACAATATGACCGGCATGCCGGCCATGCCCGCGATTCCTCCCGAAGCGCTTGCCAATATGACTCCCGAACAGCGCGCCCAAATGGAAGCGCGCATGAAGGATAGCTTTGGCGGCGGACCAAGAGCCACCACCCGGAAATACTGCGTGACCAAGGAGAAGCTGGAGAAAGATTCGGTCTTTGGGGACGACCGCAAGGAATGCACGCGCACGGTGTTGAGCTCCTCCAGCCGCAGCACCGAAGTGAAGATCCAATGCAAGGAAAAGGAAATGACCTCCGATGGGACATTCAAGTTCGAGGCCCTGACTCCAGAAAGCGTCAAGGGTACGGTGCGAATGGTGATGACCGGGGAGGGCCGCACCATGAACATGAACTTTGACTTCGTCTCCAAGTATCTCGGTGCCTCTTGCGGGGACGTTAAGTAGGTCGGGCTGCGATAAGCTGTCAACCTTGGGAGGCGCAAAACACTATCCACGTTACATTCGTGGGAGGGCACGACTTCAGTCGTGCCGTAAACCACAGAATCAATGCCGGCTTCAGCCGCTGAGGTTCGTTTCAGGCGGCGGGACAGCTCCTTCAGCAGCATCCTTGCGAAGAACAGGCCCTGCACAAGACCGCAGGGCCTCACGCTTTTCTGTGGTCGGGAGCTTAGTTCGGCATCACCACCGAATCGATCACGTGGATCACGCCGTTCGATTGAAACACATTGGCGATCGTGACCATGGCGGTGCCGCCCTTCTCGTCCTTGAGCACGATGTGTTTGCCGTCGTGCAGCATCACCCACAGCTTGCCGCCCTCGACGGTGGTCAATTCCGCCGTGCCGTTGCCGGCCTTGATCTTCTTCATCAGATCGTTCGCGCTCAGCCGGCCCGCAACCACGTGATAAGTCAAGACCTTGGTGAGTGTCCCTTTGTTCTCGGGCTTCAGCAGCGTGTCCACGGTGCCTGCTGGCAGCTTGCTGAACGCCTCGTTGGTGGGAGCGAATACCGTGAACGGTCCCGCGCCTTCGAGCGTTTCCACCAATCCCGCGGCTTTCACCGCTGCCACCAGTGTGGTGTGGTCCGCAGAGTTCACGGCATTCTGAATGATGTTCTTGGAGGGAAACATTTCCTGGCCGCCAACCATGGGATTGTTCATCCCGGCCACAGCCGAAGTGATGGCCAGCGCCATCAGGGTTACTGCGATGAGGAGCTTGCGGTTCATGTTCTCGAAATCCTTTCAGGATTGAAGTTGTGATTCCGAATGAAGTACGCAGCTTCCCCGGAATTTGGATTGCGAGAGTGAGATTTTGTTTGCACAACCGCCGCTGACGCTAACGCGGCCAGAGCCAGCCAAAGGTGCCGGCAGTCAGCAACCCGTAAACGAGTCCGTCGATGACCTCTTTGATCGTCGCCGACCAGTTCTGACCTTTCCAGATGCCATTGCTCAGGTGTCCCAGACCGTAGACCAGGAACGCAGCAGTCCCCGCGACGCGAAACACGGCCAGATAGTGCGCGCCGAACGGAACCGTGCGTCCGGTGAGATACGCGACGACGAACCCCACCACCAGACAATAGACGAACCACTGGATCAGAAACTTCGGCATGGCCGGCGGGCCGCTGGGCATGATCGTCATGAAGCCGACGGGCCCCTGCTTGTACCTTTCGATGGCGGCGGGCGACTTCATGTCCTTGTGGTTGCAGAAGGGGAAAACATATTGACCCGGTTTCAGATTGGCCGGGCGCAGCGCGGCGAGGGTCTTGTCCTCGTCGGGAAGCTGGCGGTAGTCGCTTTGATGGTAAGTCAGCAGCATGTGCATGAGGGAACTGGCGACGAAGACGATAACCGCCGACAGCAAAATCGGCAGCCAAAGAGCGGTGAGAAGAACCATGCGCAGCCTCCTTCGGGTGCGAGAACGAATACAGAGATTTCGCAGGCGAGGCTACGCCTGCCGGGAGGCTGCGGTCAAGGGGGTGTAGCCCTGGTCACCGCCTCCCCATAGCCTAGAATTACTCCATGCCCATAGTTCGACCGCGCCTCACCGACTACTATGGCATCCTAATCTCGCAAGCCGAGGCCGACTTCGCCATCCCCTTCCTCGACGAAGATATCCCTCTCTACCTCGATCCATTCCTGCTCTGGCGCTCCCCCTCGCAGCAGGACAACGCCCTCCACACCGCCCTGATCAACTCCTTCAACCATCTTGGATACCTCGAAAAGCAAGGGAAGCACCCGCAAGCCATCGAAATCCTGACGACCCTAAGCGAATGTGACGAAGTCGGATTCGGCCACTCCCACACCCGCGCCGGCCACCGCATCGGCCAGACCACCGCCGCCGAAATCCTCGACCTTTTTCGCACCGTCCCCGAATACGATAAACGAGGCTTCGTCCACTTCGAGGAAATCCAGTTTTTCGTTGACCACATCTCCAAGGACCGCATCAGCGACATCGCCTGCAATCTTCTGAAGTCATTTCTCATCGACTACACCACCCAGCAGTGCGAAGCCCACCACATTCCCACCAGCAAAGCGTCGGTGCCCGTCTACAACTATCGCGAGAACAAACTCACCCTCGAACCGAATCTCGCGCTTCCAATCAATCCCGAGACCCGCCAGCCCATCATCCTGGTGCCCAAGCGCTGGCTCCGTTTCCGCCCCTGGCTGGATTTCAACGAGTACATCACCGAATACTTCCCCAAAGAGAAAGAGAAGCTGTCCGCCCCAGACCAGTCGAGAATCGACGTTCTCACTTTCAATCGGCACAACTACGGCGCTGTCCGCGACTATGTTGCCGCCAAAGAGCGCTCGGCGGACGATTGCAAGAACGACCCTCTTTTCAGCCAGATTCCGATTGCCTCAGCCAAGAAGAGCTTGGAGGTCATCAAGGCCCTGCCAACCGGCACAAGCCAGGACGCCGACCTTAAGTACGAGCGCGAACTCTCCCGCTTACTGGCCTCAGCCTTCTATCCCCAGCTCGACTTCGCCAAAGCCCAGTCCCGAACCGAGTCCGGCGCGCTCATCCGCGACCTCATCTTCTACAACAACCGCTCCCATGAATTTCTCGCCGAAGTATTCGAAAAATACGATTGCCGCCAGATCGTCATGGAGATGAAGAATGTCCCCGACCTTTCAGGCGGTCACATCAACCAGCTAAACCGCTACATGACGGACCAATTCGGCAAGTTCGGCATCATCCTGACCCGCAAAATGCCGCTGTCGAAAGTGTTCCGGAATACAATCGATCTCTGGGCCGGCCAACGCCGCTGCATCCTTATATTGGACGATTACGACTTGGAGTTAATCGTGACCCTGTATGAATCCCGGCAGCGCGATCCGATCGACGTGCTGAAGAAAAAGTATGTGGACTTCATCCGCAAGTGTCCAAGCTGAACATGAAAACAGCAGATTCGTATCAGGGCTCGACTTCACAGCTTGTGGAAAAACACTGGTTTGGAACTGGTTTTGGGGAAGGGCACGAGTTTACTTCGTGCCGCAAACTGGTTTTGGGGAGGGCACGAGTTTACTCGTGCCGCAAACCCTCTAGAATGAATGCCGGCTTCAGTCGCAGAGGGTCGCTTTTGGCCAGCCGAATGACTTTTTCCGCAAGCTGTTCAGTTCGTGCCGCGTGCCCAAATGTTGCGACGGCTTTACAGCCGCGTTGATCTTGCGGCAGTTAAGACGTGGCTGAAGAGTTTGCTGAAAAACTCTGATTTTGGGTGGCGCAGCGGTTTACCGCTGCGGTAAGCCTACTATTTTGATCGAGGGCTTCAGCCCCTGAGGTTTCGCTTTAGACGTTTTCAGCAAACTGTTTAGCCGCTGAGGGGGGAAGCTAGTGGAAAAGAAGGAAGACGTAAAGGAATTCGAAAAGCTCGAACAACAGCTGCACTCTTTTCTTGCTGAAATCTCGGAGCTTTCCCATAAGAAGCCAAACGACGCTCTCAATAAATTCAAGCTCCAGTTCATCAACGCGGTGCTCGAAGGCCTTAACGCCCTTCTCGGCGACCATCGCCCGTTCCCGGATTTTAAGAAGTTTGACGCCGATGACCTGCCTACCAACAGCGACGTTGTCGTAATCCTCAGCCAATACGCGGCAGGGACGTACAACTTCCGCAGGGAACACACTACTGAAGTGAGCTACAACAAATGGTGTTGGACCGTACGCGGAAAAGCGTCAGACCTGCGTACAAAGAGCCCCGAGCACTCGAAGTATCACTCAAAGTGAATGACGTCTCACGGCCGTTGGCTCTTTGTTTGACTACGCAAACCCACGTTCCCGCCTGAGTGTCAGTCCACCACTGAAGGAGTCTGTGTCCCAACGCGAGTGTGATTCAACGAGTGGGCCGCAAGACTCTGAAGGGAGCCGCGAAGCGGCGCAAGATTACAGCCCACGGCGCATTTAGCGGTTAGCTTGACAATATGTACGTTATTATGTACAGTATGAAACGTACAGTAAAGAGTACATCCAGTGGGGAAGGGGAACCATGAATCGGGACGAAGCACTCGTGAAGGAAGCGACTCGCACCCTGGAGCAGAATGTGGAGTTGGCGAATGTGACCAAGTTACGGCAGAATCTGCTGCCCATCATCGAACGGTTTGAGGACGACCCAGCCCTGCGCTTCCTCATCCTCAAACACGGGAAGCCGCAGGCGGTGCTGATGAGCGTCCAAACGTATGAACTGATGAAGAAAGTATTGAATCAGGTTGCGGAACAGGCGGCGGCCATGACGCGTGCGGAGCGAATTGAAAGCGCTGTGAACCGGCTGCGCAGTCAACGGGGTCCTGGGCGATCGCGCGCCGCGTCGACGGGAGCGGGTGGCACGCGGCCGCAAGTTGCTCAACAGCTTGAAGTGGTCTTGACGATTTTGCAGCAGGTCAAGAAGGACCTGCACCGGGGCCAGGCTCCGCAAGTCGAAGTGGTAAAGTAAGTCCCTGGCATGCTATAAGTCCCTGCATCGCTAGAGGCGCTGTGATTGTAGATGTATCCATCGATTTCTTCGTGGATGTCCAGATCTATGGAACAGGAAGATTTCCTGCGGCTCTGTTGAAAGAAATCGGTCTGAAGAAGGTCGATATTTACAAGAGTTTGAAACCAGATCCGGACGATCCGGACATGCTGCGCGGTTCCGCCACGATCGCCGTTAAGGGGCGCCGGTTCGACGTACTCTTCGCTGCCGACAAGCAACAAGTCGATCTCGATTCCGATATCTATCCCATGCGTGTAGTGAACGTGGATGAGTTGAGTAAGAGGAAATGAATGGATACGAGTGCCGCGTCCATTCCGCCAGGGGTGACTGCGAAGCTGATCGTGAACATAGGGAGCGCGGTTTTCGGCCTCGCGGGCACTTGGCTCATGGCCAGGCGGTATGCACGCGAGCCGGTGCGTGCCCTTTTCTACGCGATGCTCTGGCCCATTATCTTGCTAACGGGCGGACGCAATCGCGTACGCGAGTTTCTGAAGGCAAAGATCGAACTGAATCGAGATGTTCCCGATTCCCCGATCGACATGGTCCTGGGATTGAATCTCCTGTTTCTGGCATTCCTTTTGCAGTTGGTGGCGCTATACCTCGAAGCTGGCAAATGAGCGGGCGCGAGCGCGGTTCACCACAGACAAGACCGGGAATGCCGCTCGCACCCACCAGTGAATACCAAACGTAACAGGGACCAACAAAAGCCCCGCCTTTCGGCGGGGCTTCG
>ORMF010817000.1_pt1 | contig 20943 bp, 19 predicted proteins | sample 1779871 | NCBI WGS metagenome assembly ORMF01 (sample SAMEA104232316, study PRJEB22302) | groundwater metagenome | biome: forest; feature: aquifer; material: groundwater | place: USA | collected 2011-08-07 | depth 5.4 m | reverse complement strand
TAAAAACTTCTACAAGCTTAGTTGATTATTTTTGAGTCGTACTATTTTTTTCTAATCAACAAGATAAAATAGCACCTAGGTTTAATAAATTCAATAAGGACCAAACCATTTTCCTTACCTATTTCTCAACTGTATTTATGCTTATAAAGTCCCATTGAGAAAAGACTATATAAACAGGTCTAAATCTACTTACGCGTATGCGTACGCAAATTGTCGACCGCTACGACTTTCATCGTTAGCATTTATATTTGATTGGGTTTTACGACTTTCAATCATGGTCGGCTTGCAGTTTTTTAAAGTGCATTCTCGTCGATGCAATGCATCCCCAAGATCAGTATTGTACCCAATTTTACCACAAAAGTCAAGCACATAAATAGCCTCAGATCTGTCTTAAAAAATAATTATTTATTTTTTCTGTTGCTGTTGAGGAGCATTTTGTTGTGGCTTTTGTTCTTTTTTTGGTTGAGAAGTTATGGGAGCAGGCGGTTTTATTGCATTTTCTTTTTTCTCGATTAGCTTAATAGAGGTGCCCTGAATAACCTTTGGCTGTGGCTGAGTTGTTTGTCCCTGCGATGGAGGGAGAGATTGTTGCGGTGCAACTTTTCGTGTTGTTGAGACAGGTAAAGGATTAACAGAAGAAGGAGTTAACAAGGGTGTAGTTTTTTCTTTCGAAGGTATTTGGCTTGGTTGAGGAAAATTTGATGGCAATTGTGATGGCACTATAGTCTTTACATTGGGCGCTACGGAAGTTTTTGGCAAAGCTTGTGTTGGAGATGGTTGAGTATTTTTAGGAGCAATTGTCGAAAGCGGCTCACCATGAACTATTACTATATCTCCAGATTTAATTTCCTTTAGAGGGATGTTTGTGTTTGCACCTTTAATACTTGTTCCCTTGTTAATATTGACTTGGGTATATATACCGTTTTCAACAACAACCATCGTATTGTGTTTGGTATCAACTTTTGCCACAGTTACCGGTTGAGGCGCAGCTAATTCCTTTGGAATATTTTTAAGGATAAAGGTCGGGGAAAAAATGTTATTGGTTGTTGATCCAAAGAGGGCAACTGTTGTTCCTACAGCCAAGGAGTTTAGAGATGATGCGGGAGTTGGAGAAGCAGAAGGAACTTCTTTAATTCCGGGAGAGGTTTGAGAAAGGTTTGAAGCAACCCCTTTTTCTTTAACAATTACAGAAGTATTATTTATAGAAATAGTCAGTTCTTGTCCGCCGGCAGTTTTTACAGTAATATCATTCGAAGTCATCTTAATAACTTCACCAATAAGAGGTTTTTGGGAAGGATTAGTTGCATTTGTAGCATGAGGAATATTTGGCTGTATATTTTGTAAAGTTGCCTTAGCTTGACTTGCGATCTCTTTGATAAGTGTAAGTTTTTCATTGTCTTTAGCTTGCTTGAGTCGGTCGGCAAGGATAGCAAATCGTGTTTCTGAAACTGCATTAATGGTGTTTTGGGCTGAAGAATCATTGGCGATAGCTGCATCTTTCGCTACAGTTGATAATCCTTGCTGCAAGCTTTGTAAGACAACACGAGCTTGTTTTTCTTTCCCCCGTTTTATTAAATCTTTTGTTTCAGCTAATCGAAGTCGTGCTGTCTCCAAGTCAACATTTCGTCTGGCCTTTGGAAATAAGACAACTCCTTTTTTAAGTGTTTGCCAGACATCGGACAAAACATGAAGGGGCGAATCAGCAGGAATAAGAACACGAGGTAAATCCTTATTTTTTATTACTAAGGATAAATCTTTTGCAGTCACACCCAAATCTGCTGCTGTAATTGATTGTTCTGGAAAATTACTAAAGGTACTCGCTGCCAGAACATATGAGATTGGTGGATTAATGACAAGTGCATCAAGAGGATGATTTTCTTGACTCCCTTGTCCAAGAGACTTTTTCTCCAAAGTCTCCCCAACTAAATTGAAATTTTTTGTATAGATTAGTTCTGATAAATGCGCCAACAAATTGGTATCTCCGGCATTAGTAAAAATAGCTAAGACATAAGATTGTTTTTTGTCTTGGCAGATACCTCCGTCGTGATACAGTGGATCTAAGTCTCCAGTTTTATGCGCACAAGAGACATCTTTTGGTAACAATAAGGGAATCATGTTGTTAATTTTTTGGTCCTTTAATATCGCCAGTAATTCTTTTGCGCCCGGAATTTTATTTTTTTGAATAAGTGAAAATGCTCTTGCATAGTCTTCTGCTGTTGTTGTATTAATACCATAACCCGGAGCATCAAATTCGTATTGTTCTTGAGAGGTATCAAGATTGAGCTTTGATCCTACATTACTATGCGTAAGACCAAGAGATTGAATATACTTAGTAATATTATCTCGCCCTAATACATCAAGAAGTACATTAAAGGCCGTATTATCACTTTGAGTTATCATTTGTTTAATAAGCCGATCTGCGGTGACAGAATCTCCGTCTAAAAGAGCAGGTAGTTCATCTGTAACAAGTTCTGTCGAGACTGCATTTTTTGGCTCTATAAGGATCGTATCGTAGGTATGAAGTTTGCCTTCTGACATAAGTTTGTAAGCATACATTGCTGCAAAAGTTTTGACCGTACTGGCAGGAATCCAGTGTCGCGTTTCATTCAGCCTAATATCATCACTTGTTTTACCATCAGTATGATAAATACTTACATTGTCCAGGTAATTTCGAATAGCAAGATCCGCATATACTGCATCTGAAATGGAAAGAGTAGTTATATTTTTATCAGAAGCGAAAATAGGTTGAGAAAGAAACAGGAATAATAATCCAAATATAATTAGCTTTTTCATGCTAATTTTACTATACCAGATTATTGGTATTGTAAGAAGGGAATTTTCAAAATGTCCACATAACTGTCCTTTTGAGAGCGGGGTTTAGTGATCACAAATAAAATTTTATTGCGCGGCCAATGTTATACCCCAGACTTTAGCTGCGCCTTTTCTTTTAAGAATATTTGCTGATTCAAGAAGAGTCGAACCTGTTGTAAAAATATCGTCTACTAAGAAAACTGCTGCGCCCTTAAGATATTTTTCCATTCCTTTTTTAACTTCAAAAGCTCCGGCTATATTTTCATGTCTTTTTTCCTCACTTAACCCAACCTGTGAATGTGTATTTTTGATTCTTTCAACACAATCCAGATATTCAAGATTTAATTTCCCACATAGGGCTCTTGCTAATATTTCTGATTGATTGTATCCTCTTTTCTTGAATTTTGATTTATGCAAAGGAATTGCCACGATAAATTTAGGATCAAAAGATTTGTTATGATAAATTTTAGAGAAGGCCTCTTTTTGTATAATTCCTTCGAACAAAAGATCTACCAATACTTCTTTGAGGTCTGCAAGATAAGGCTTGTATTTGAAATTATAAATAAGCCTTTTGGCAGTTCCTTTATATTCAATGCTTGAAAAAATTCCGTCAATTGTGTATTTTCTACAACAACCGGGATGAGTTAATCCTCCGATAGAGGCTTTGTTGCAAACCGCACACTTTTCTCCTGTGACAAAGGATAGAAAAGAAAAACAATTAGGACAAAGGTAGGATCCGATTTTTCTGCAATTTACGCAGTATTTGGGAAATATAAAATCCAAAATGCTCACCAATTTAGTCTAGCAGAACTCCTAAATTTTTGGGTATTGACAGTATTCTGATTTTCTGATATTCTGAATTAATGAGAATACAAACGATAAGTATTGTTCGCGATAGAGGTCAATTAACCATCCCTAATTCGATTAGAAAAAATGTAGATTGGGTTACCTCCATGTCTGCAATAACTATTTCTGTTGTTAAGCCTGATGAGATTATTATTAAACCCCACCAGAAGAAAGTCGACTGGGACAAAATTTGGAAGGGTATTAAAGCGTCTCGGGCTATCAAAGGAAAAGGCAAAACTACATCAGCTCTTGAATTTCTAGAACAAGATAGAAGATCCCACTAAATGCATAAAGCTATTTTGGTAATTGATTCTTCCGTGATTATTAAATGGTTGAGTTCAGACCGTGAAGAAAATTTAGATTATGCTGATAATATTTTAGCAGATGCTCAAAATGGCAGAGTAGAACTTATAACTCCGGAGTTGGCTAAGTACGAGGTTGGCAACGTTTTACTTTTTAGTAAAAATTTGTCTCCTGGGCAAGTAAAAATTGTTCTTGTAAAGTTTTATAATCTACCTCTTTCATTCATAAACGAATCTGAAGAATTGGCCAAAGAAACTTTTGAACTAGCGTTTAATCTGAAAATTACCTATTACGACGCTTCATTTTTGTCGCTTGCCAGACAATATGACGCTACTCTAGTAACTGAAAACATGAAACATCAAGGAAAATTATCTGATATAAAGGTGGTTCTTCTGTCAAAGTACAAATAATAAACAAAGTTTTGGAAAAATAAATCCAAAATACCCATAGGTTCAGCGTAACAAAATTTACATAGACAGTGGTATAATACTAAACACAAGGAGGAGTCGCATAGCATGGTCCATTGCGGGAGTTTGCTAAATTCCTGAGCAGAAATGCTCGCGTGGGTTCGAATCCCACCTCCTCCGCAGCGTAATAAATTGCAAGCAATTTAAACGCTGCTGAAACGTTCTTACGTTTCGCCTTCAAAAATGTATCTTTATGTATATATTCTCAAAAGTCTAAAAAACGGAAGTTTATATATAGGGTATACTCAAAATTTAAAAACTAGATTTAAAGAGCATAATGATGGAAAGTCTTTGGCCACAAAACCATTTAGACCTTATGTGCTAATCTATTATGAAGCCTTCCTAAATAAAGCTGATGCAAAAAATCGGGAGAATTACTTGAAGGGAGGTTATGGCAGAAAAACAATACATAAAATGTTAAGTAAATATTTTGAACCTGGAAATGCAATTAAATAATCTTTTTAAATCTTTTAAAATTCCTCTTTTAATTCTAGTAACTATTGTTTTATCTGTACTTTTGAATACTTTACATTTCTATTCTTACTCAAATACGCTTGCTATTTTAGCTACGATTTTAGGAAGCTACAGACTTTTTAAAGAAAGCTTAAATTCTATTCTTAAGCATCGCTTTGCGCTGGATTATATTGCCATGCTTGCGATAATTGTTTCTATTACGACAGGAGAATACTTGGTTGCTTCAATAATCGCCCTTATGATTTCAAGCGGGAGAACCCTTGAGGATTATGGAGTAGCCCAGGCCAAAACATCCCTCACAAAGCTCATTGATAGAATTCCAAATGATGTAATAGTTGTTAAAAATTACATTCAAACAAAAGTAAAAATTGCAAAAGTTAAAAAGGGGCAGCAAATCTTAATTAGAAAAGGAGAAGTAATTGGCCTTGATGGAATTCTAATTTCCGATTCGGGATTGACTGATGAATCCTCTCTTACGGGTGAACCCTACCCTGTTGAAAAAATTAAGTCGGATCAAATAAGAAGCGGCACTGTAAATATTGGAGAGTCAATAATTGTTGAGGTGACTAAAGAAGAAGCAAACTCGACTTACAGAAAAATTATTGATATGGTTAAAAAAGCTCAGAATGAAAAAGCGCCGCTTATAAGATTAGCCGATAAATATAGCGTTATTTTTACATTAACAACTCTTTTAATCGCAGGATTTGCATATTTTTATTCAAGAAGCGCTATTAATGTTTTAGCTGTTCTGGTAATTGCAACACCTTGTCCTTTAATTCTTGCAACCCCAATTGCTTTACTTGGAGGAGTAAGCGCATCGGCCAAAAAAAGAATTATCGTTAAAAAGTTGGCCAGTCTTGAAGCCCTGTCAAGAATCAACACAATAATTTTTGATAAAACAGGAACAATAACAATTGGTAAACCAAAGATAACAGAATTCAAGAATCTCTCAAAAGAATATAAAGACAATGATGTCTTAGCAATTGCTGAGGCGCTTGAAAGAAATTCTCTCCATCCTCTTGCCAAAGCTTTAGTTAATTTTGCAAAAGAGAAAAATGCTACCATCATTCATGCAAAAGATGTTAAAGAAAAAATAGGAGAAGGGGTAACTGGAATTATAGACAACAAAAAATACACTCTATCAAAAATGAAAAATGAGGCCGGAACGACAATAGAGTTAAAACAAAATTCGCATCAAATTGCTATTTTTACATTTGAGGATGAGATAAAAAGCGAAGTAAAGGAAATCGTAGACAATCTTAAAAAGATGGGGTTATCTCTTTTTATTTTTACCGGAGATAAAAAAGAAGCCGCAGAGAAAGTGGTAAAAGAGCTTGGAGGAAATGTAACAATCCAAGCAGAATGTACACCTGAGGACAAAAGAAAAGGAATAGAAGCAATGAGCAAAAATGGAAGAAAAGTAGCAATGGTTGGAGACGGAATTAACGATGCTCCGGCCTTAGCTCTTGCCGATGTGGGAATGGTTTTTAGCAATGAAGAGCAAACAGCGGCATCTCAGGCCTCGGATATTGTTTTTTTGGGCGGAGATTTTTCCCTTGTTCTAGACAGTCTAAATATTGCAAGAAAAACTATAAAAATTGCCATGCAAAGCATTGTTTGGGGAATAGGAATAAGTATTTTCGGTATGGTTTTTGCATCTTTTGGACTTATACCTCCTATTACAGGTGCTTTTCTTCAGGAACTTATTGATGTGGCAGTTATAATAAATGCTTTAAGAGCGAGTAGATAAATTTGTAAACAATGCGCTTATTTTGGTATACTCAAACGGATTGGAGAGGTCGCATAGTGGACGAGTGCGGTAGTCTTGAAAACTACTAAGAGCGCAAGTTCTTCGCGAGTTCGAATCTCGCCCTCTCCGCAGCGTAAGAACGTTTTCGCAAAGCGAATTACGTTCAACGCTGCTGAAACGTTCTTACGTTTCGCCAACTAATCGCCGTTGACTTATTGCCCTCTATTAATATAAAGTATAGTTATGTCTGCCCAAGAAGTTTTAGAACAAAAGGATTTACCCAGAGAGTCCCTCGATTTGCCAAAAGAGCCATTGGATTTACCTATTTCTTCATCCAATATAACGCAGCCTCAAAAAGATATCCCCAACTTTTCCCCAAACCAGATAAGGACTCTTCTTTCCTGGACTGCGCCCGGAAGACCATTTAAAAAAAAGGGTAGGCAATATTATCTGACTAGTCTTTTAATCATGCTTCTTGTGCAGATTATTCTTTTCCTTTTCTCTCAATATCTTCTGATGCTTGTGGTTTTATCTTTGGTTTTTGTTGCGTTTGCCCTGTCTTCAGTCCCGCCCCGGGATTTCCACTATAGAATCAGCAGTGAGGGAATAACGATTGAAGATCATTTTTTTCTCTGGCAGGAATTATACGATTTCTATTTCAGGAAAAGAGAAGGAACCGATACTTTGCATGTAAGAACCCACTCGTTTCTTCCGGGAGAGTTAACCATTACTCTTGGGTCTGTGGACAGAGAACACGTCAAATCTGTTCTTTTACCATATTTACCTTTTAGAGAGGTTATCAAACCAACATTTATGGAGAAATCCGGAGACTGGATGTCTCGCAATTTTCCTCTTGACAAGCCAGACTTGCCTCTTGAAAAAAGTTAAAATTAAATTTAATAAAATTTGCTTCGTAAATCCCAATAAGATAAAATACAAGGTGCTTGCCCTGATGAGCAAAGCGAAGAATGGGTGTCCGTAGCTTAATTGGACAAAGCATTGGATTGCGGATCCAACGACTGCGAGTTCGAATCTCGCCGGGCACACAACGTAATAAATTGCAAAAGCAATTTAAACGTTGTTGGAACGTTTAATTTCTGAAAGAAATTATTACGTTCCACACAGCATTCTTGGAGGGTTGGCTGAGCGGAAAGGCGCTGGTTTCGAAAACCAGTGGGCGTAAGCCCTCATAGGTTCGAATCCTATACCCTCCGCAGCGTAAGAACGTTTTCGCAAAGCGAATTACGTTCAACGCTGCTGAAACGTTCTTACGTTTCGCCTAAACTTATGAAATTTGAATTTTCTGCAGGCGGAGTTATATACAAGAAAGAAGGAGAAAAAGTTTTTGTTTTGGTAGCGCAGCATTCATACCATCATGGATGGGTATTTCCAAAAGGTCTAATCGGAGACCGCATACAAGGAGAAAACAAGGAAGAAACAGCTCTCAGAGAAGTTCTCGAAGAAACAGGGATTAAGGGGAAAATTTTGCAATCCCTTAAACCGGTAACCTACTGTTATAACTTTGAGGATGAAAAAATTAAGAAAACAGTTTATTATTTTCTAATGCAATATTTAGAAGGAGATATTACTCAACATGATAAAGAAATGGAAAACGTAGAATGGCTTCCTATGGATGAAGTCGAAAACAGACTAACATATAAATCGGATAAAAATGTTTGGCAGGAAGCAAAAAAATTAATTTGATTTGGTGGGATGGCTGAGTGGTCTAAAGCGCACGATTGGAAATCGTGTATGATCGCAAGATTATCCCGGGTTCGAATCCCGGTCCCACCGCATGCACTACGTTTATTTTCTTTTTCTGTCGAATAACAATATTTACAAAGGTCAAACAAAAGATTTACGACAGAGAATTAACGATCATGTTAATGGTAAAGTTCAATCTACAAGAAATTTTAGACCATTTAAATTTATTGGTTACGAAGCATACTCTCTAAAAAGTGACGCATTGAGAAGAGAAAGGTATTTAAAGACTACGGAAGGTATACATCTATTAAAACAGCAATATCGTGATATTTTAAATGGAAAGGGTTCGTCTCGTCATCCGACGGGACGCCACGTCGAATGACAGTGGCGAATCCCCCTCCCTCCGCTAAATAAATTTATCTTGACATCTACACAAAAATAATCCAAACTAAATATGTAATGAAAAAAACTGCCTTTGCCCCTCGAAGCCTTGGCGAAGTGGGGCCGTTCTTCAAAAATCTTACTTTGGTTATTTTTATTTCTTTTCTCTCTTTTATTCTCTTTACGCCTTCTGCGCTTGCCCAAACCCATCCGCAGAATACTACCAATACAAATCCCGACGTCCCGAATAATCTGCACAACTATACTCAAAGCGTAATGATTGAGGTAATGTCTGCTATGACTTGCCAACTTGTGGGAATTGATCCTACAAATCCTAATCAGCAATGTCTTGGAACTGACGCAAAAACCGGCAAGATTGGCTTTGTCCAAAACGGCGGAGGGGCAATTGGCGTAATGGGAAATATGATCTCCACTCTCTATACCCCGCCCCTTCACACCAAAGATTATTTCCAAAATTTAGCTTCCAATTTTGGCCTTACCAAGAAAGCTTACGCCCAGGGACCCGACTGCAAGAACGGAACCGGATTTTGCGGACTCCAACCTCTTCTTGGACTATGGAGCGCTTTTAGAAATATAGTTTACATAGTTTTCGTAATTATTTTTGTGGTGATAGGTTTGGCAATAATGTTTCGCATAAAAATTGACCCAAGAACCGTAATGACTCTCCAAAACCAAATTCCCAAGATTATAATCGGACTTCTTCTTGTAACTTTTTCTTTTGCAATCGCGGGATTTCTGATTGATATGATGTGGGTGGCAATATATTTAGTATATGGTACGATTTCCGGAATTCAGCTCCCAAATATCGATGTTAGTAAGTCAATTAGTGATTTAAATCCGGTCGCACTTCAAGGGAAAAGCGCTCTTTCCGCTGCTGGAGGGTTAGGAGGGTTAGCCGGAATAGCATGGAATGTTTCCAGATCCGTACAGGAGATAATCGTTCCCCTGTTGGATAATCCGATTGGAAAAGTTATCGGCTTTGCCGTAGGTTCGGCTTTCGGCTTTGGAGCAGGCAAGATTGGAGACATTAGCGGAACGGCTAGTACTGCAGCAGGATTAGGACTCGGTGCTCTTTGTGGCGCAACAGGGGTTGGGCTACCTTTCCTTCCTCTCTGTTTTGGCGCTGGAGAGATTATAGGCAAATTCGCAACTACTATAATCGGGGGCGCTACTGGAGTTCTCTTATCCAAAGAAATTATTGGCACAATTGCTACAATTATAGCTTTTCTCATAATTGCCATTGCTCTTCTTTTCGCACTTTTTAGACTCTGGTTTACCTTACTTATGGCATACATATATATTTTGATAGACGTGGTCCTTGCTCCGTTTTGGATTATTGGAGGAATAATTCCGGGAAGCCCAATAAGTTTCTCCGGCTGGATTAGGAATATTGTTGCTAATCTTGCCGCCTTCCCCGCTACAATCGCGCTTTTTTTAATGGGAAAAGTTTTTGTGGATGCTTTTGGAAAATGCCCAGCAACAAACCCAAGTTGTTCAACAAACAATTTTGTTCCTCCTCTCATAGGAAATCCCGGGGATCTAAATGCGATAGGAGCTCTTATCGGGCTTGGTATTATTCTTATTACACCAAACATCGTAAATATGCTGAAAGCCGCGCTTAAAGCTCCAAAGATTGACATCGGTAGTATAGGCCAGGCAATCGGCGTAGGAACTGCTTTCCCAATAAATACAGCTAAAGGAATTGGAGGTATTATCGCCGGTAGAGGAGAAGCCTATGCTAGACCCGGTCCAGGAGGAAGTGCAATATACGAAGAAAAAGGTATAGGTAGAGGAATACTAGGAAGAATATTTGGTAGATAAATTAAAAACCCAGGGATTTGATAGTTTCTTGCGGAAGGATTAGTTTAATAAATTCCATGCCCGCAATTGGCCCAAGCAATAGGATAATCAGTCTTACGTATACATAAAGTTTTGCTTTTGAATCAGCTTCATTTTCTTCTTTCATTCTCACAAGTTGCGTTTTGCCTTTTTTATCAACCTCATTTGGATCGTCTGATATAACTTCATGTTGAGCAAGTCCAGTTAGGATGTTTGACTGGTCTACCACATCTTGGGCAATATTTGCTTGCAGATTATATTGTTCTATTTCAGAACGTGGAACTCTAGCGGTCTTCATAAATGGCCCAAACCACTTAGCAATCGGGTTTAATCTTGCCATTGAAAGGTAAGTAGTTATATGCGGCTCTAAATACCTCTGGGACTCGGTTATACCCATTGGACTTTGTATTTTTTCAAACGCCTGAAAAAAAGCCTTTATAACATCGTCTGGCTTTGTCCCGGGATTATTTACTAAATTTACGATCGCTCCGTAACCTTCCTCAAATGCACTATGATCAGAAATCAAAGCCCTATCATAATCCTCATCTGCGCCCTGATCCCAATCCGTTTTAGGAACATCGTCCAAAAAAGGAGTGAAGGGAAATTTTATTCTAGCAAGATCTTTTGCACGAAGTCTACCAAAATCTTGTATTGCCCTGACAAGCTGCCGCTCGTTATTGTCCAAACCTTTCGATATTAGTCTTTCCCTGCTGTCGGTCTGTATATCAAAGAACTCATCTAGATCTTTTGTTCTGCCGTCCCCATCGTTTTTTAGCGCTGCTGCATCATTTTTTACTCTTGCTCGCTCAATATTAAATAGTTTTATTTTTACTTTATTCCATCTACTTAATGCTTCTTTTCTATCTGCTTCTTTATTAGCTTCGCTGTCTCCAGAATGAATTCCATACACGCGCTTTACCCTTTCCAGCGTCTGCTCTGGAAAAAACGCCGCTATTCTGGAAGGTATCAATTCTGCAACATTCATCCAAATTATTCTTTTATTTGTTTCATCAATGTCCGTAAGCTTTAACAAAGCCCCCAAAAAAAGCCTCTGGTTTTTTATGGTATCCCTAATATTCTCGTTAAAAAATTTTTTGTTGGATTCTTGTTTAAACCCTTTTTCTACCAACCTATCAAGCTTATCTTCTTCTATTTTGGGATTTTGGGCTTTTATCTCTTTCTCAATTTTTTCTGTAATTAGATTTTTTGCTCTATCTAAATAATCTCCTATGGTTAATCTATCCTCTCCAATTTTTCCTGTTTTATAATCCGGTTGTTTCAAAAGAATAATTCGTGCCAGCCAGGATCGGCTTTTTGGATCAGCAACGCCTGTGTCTAAAACTGCCAAAGCATCTTGAGATTTCCCATATAGTCCTTTCGCTTCGCCCGTTTCGTTAATATATCCATATTTAGTCTCTTTATCCCCATTGTCTTTATCCCTCTTTATGTTATCAAGCCACCTTCTAATATAGCGTTGGGGTAGTGGATGGGAGAAAAATCTTTTTGGAATTAACTTTAAGGGAGCAAGTATGCGAGCCATGAACTCAGACTCAACTGATTTAAGAAGCGTATCTATATCTCCTTTGGGCAAATCTCCCATTACCCCATAAGTTAATCTCCTTTGTGATGCAGCACTTAAACTTCTACCCATTAGCCACGCCCTATTTATTTCCCACTCCCTTAAACGCCTTGAATCTGGAATTTTATTTCTATTTCTAACGAATTCTTTTTGCAGCATTCCTGGAGGAGATTCCTGCAGGATCCCCTTGGCCTCTTCATCTGCAGCTGCAAAATCTTGATCGGTAAGCCACCCTTTTTTCAAAGAAAGAGCAGATCCCAACACTTGCTCGTAAATTATCTGAATATCCGAAACCCCAACAATTTCTTTCTCAACAAAGGCAAGGCCATCTTTTCTCAAGCGTTGAGTTACCAAACCAACGTATGTCTTTCTATCCTTCATGCTTCTGAATAATTCATGCATTACATAGCGTTTTGTTCTAAGATCAAGAAGATACCTAAACATCTTGTCTATGTTGCGATTTTCGTCGTATCTTCTTGCCGCTTGGATAACACTATCTAGATTTTGCTGTTGGTATAAATTAAATTGAGGATAATCTTCTTTAGGGTTTTTGTCTGCAATACTTAGTATCCTCTCCACTCCATACTCAAGCAAAAACTCAAGCATATCGTCTTTTTCGGTAACAACTTCTACTACATTACCAATTACAGCAGCATAAACCTGGCTATCAATGTCTATACTATTGATAATTTTCTCTATTTCACCATATTTATCAACTTGATCCGCGTTTATTACTTCAACAAGCTGCTCTATCAACCTGTTAGCTTTTTCCTGATCTCTCATATCAAGAATAGTCCCTGCTGCTTCAGCAATTGCTCCTTTAAGCAGTTCCCTTTCTACTTCAAATATTGCTATTTGATTATCGGTATAATCCTGAAGAGGATTACTGCCATTTATCTCGTTAATTAAACGCAATTGCTCACCTCTATCTAGCTTTCCTGCTTTTACAGCATTTATAAAGCTATTTATTCTGCTAACGTAAGACTTAAGAGACATACTTTCTATTGCTTCGCTGTTTATTCCCTGCAGATTATTCCTTCTTTCTTCTGCTATCAATATTGGATTTGTTTGCTCATATTGTCTTATTGTCGCCTTAATTCGCTCTATAGCTAATCTTTTCTCAGCCTCATCTACGCCTGAAAGCCTAGCAATATTTTCCAGGGCTTTCCCCAATGCGTCAATCGGAGGTCTTCCTGCGCTCATAAGCTCATTTGCCACATCTATCTCATTTAATATGGAAGAATTATTGATGCTTGTACTATCTATTCCTCTCCCTTGATCAGATGGTGTCTCTCCTTGGGGTCCCACCGGAGCGGCTGGCGGCTGTCGTGTTTCACCCGGCTGTTGTGTTCCTCCCGCAAGTACAGGCGCTTCACCCTCTTTAAGTCCTGCTTGAGCTATCTGTTTCTCTTCAAATGTCCATTGGGCAAACGGTTTCTTAAATTGCCCTTCCCAAGATTGTAAGGTTACTGGTCCCACTTTTTCCCAAGAAAAATTTTCCTGATTCCTGGAGGAAAAATCGGCCTTACCTGAATTTTCCTGAGGGGTTTTTGCGCTAGGCTTTTCTTGTTCATGGCTTGATTTATTGTCCATATTACCATCTTCTCCCTCCATAAAAATATCTCCTTCCTTTAGTTTAGAGCTAGACAATCCTTCTGTCAATGTTTGCCTATTTAATTCTTTCATACAACCGCAGTTTACTCCCGCAAAATGGGTAAATCTTGACTTTTGCTGACCAAAAACCTGACTTTTAGCGGACACTTAAACTTGCAAAATTTCCAAAACTTCTCTACGATGGAAGGGTGAGAAAAATATTAAATATATTTATATTCTTCTTTGCAGTAATAATCTTTTCTTTTTATACTTCAAAAACCCTAGCACAACAACCTAACCCTTGTCTTGTGGATGATGTAACTATTGATCCTAATAACGGCTTTAATACAACCCTAAACCTCCATCCAGGCCCAGGAAGTCTTCCTCCTGCTAAACATAGAATTTTTTTAGGAGATAAGACAATAGATGGCGTATTTAAAAAAAGGGATAATAAAGATGTTGTAGTTTTTGAACTAGGAAGAATAACTCCAGGAGACTACTCCTTCACTTGGCAAATAAACTTTGGAAGTGGAGGTGGTTATAGTGCTCTAGGTTGTAGTAGTGGAAATAACCCTAATCACATACTTAGAGTTCCGGATGTTAGACAGGGAGGAACAACCAAAGCAATAGGGGGAAATATCGAAATAACCCCTTCAAATCCGACAAATACAGACAATATACACATAATTGCAAAAAATCTCACAAAGGACTCTACGTATGCTATATCTTTAACCAATCAAAATGCTAGTCTCTATGCAGAAGATAAATATAAACTATCTTGCGTAAAATCCGCAAATAAACAACTTGATGCTGACATAGGCATTTTTACAGACGGAACATGGGATGTATATGTTTCACAACTTAATAGCGACGCATGTAATACATCGAAATCGAATATCGCGACAAATATCGGCAATGGAGAATTTACAATTTCCGCTCCCATTATTGGTCCAACCCCTACCCCTCTCCCCGTTCCTCTCCCGCCGTGCGCACGGTGGGCTGATTTAAATGGTAAGCCTTTCCCTACGGACGCAACAAATAAGCAAATACTGCCTCCTGAACCAACTCCTAAAAAATGTATAGCTGTAAATACGGCTCTTTTGGAAATCAGTACCGAGCCGTTTGGATTTGTAAAATCCATAATGGGTATTGTTTTGGGGGTTGCCGGGGGCATCGCGGTTATCTTAATAATAGCGGCAGGGTTTAGCCTTATGACCTCGCAGGGAAATCACGAAGTCATTCAGGATGCTAGGGCGCGAATAATAGCCGCAATTGCCGGACTTTTATTTATAATCTTTTCTGTTGCAATTCTTGAAATAATCGGCGTTGACATATTGCATATTCCCGGCTTTGGCAAATAATATATAATCTGTACAATGAAACTTTTAAGTCTATCTATAAATGGAGAAAAAATTCCTGTACCAACGGAGATTCAGCACATATCCGGCGGACCTTATGGGGCTAATCTTATTCAGCTTGCTTTTAATTTTGCTTTTGTAGCCGGGATCCTTATATCCTTGGGATATTTTATTTATGGGGGCTTTAGTCTAATAACGTCCCGCGGAAGCAAGGAGAATATGGAAAAATCCAGACAGAAAATGGTCAATGCCATACTTGGTCTTATAATAATTTTACTGGCTTTCTTTATTGTAAGTAATGTTGGAAATTTTTTTGGACTTAAGCTTTGTTGGTTTCTAAGTTATACTTGCCCCTTGACAAGCAATTAAATTCATCGTAGTATTGAAAAAGACATGAAGAAATTGATTCCTTCGGCTTTATCTATTTTTTATTATTTATCTTTTGCGAGTCCATCTTTTGCTGCTGATGCAATAAAAACAGCGGGAGCGTGTCCTCCTAAGCCTTTTGACATACTTTGCGGCCTTGGAACTTCTCAGGAAGTCATCGGGGCCACGGTTAATCTTTTATTTGTAGTTGCCATTATTATTGCCGTAATATTTTTGATCTATGGCGGAATAAGATGGATTATGTCAAAGGGAGAAAAAGAAAAGGTCGAAGAATCAAGAAATCATGTTGTTGCCGCAATTGTTGGATTAATAATGATATTGCTGGCGTACTTTATCATAAACCTTGTCCTCAATTTTTTCGGCCTAGGCACAAGCATCAGTACGCTCAAGCTTCCCCAACTAAATCCAGTAGCTCCAGCCATTACAAATCCCTAAACATTACTCTTTTGATAATTTGAATTGCTCGGAAAAAGATTGACTATGTAATTTTCTTTTGATACTCTTATTTCATGAACTTTCAATGGAACAGTATAGTTCCAGACTGCGTTACTCCAGAGGGAGTTGCAACTCTTAGTTGCATCCCCGCAATTTTTCGAAATATTTTAAATGCCGCGATAATTTTTGGCGGGATTATTTCCATATTTTTTATCATTACCTCCGGTATCAAATTTATTACCGCAGGAGCTGATCCAAAACAGGTTGACGCAGCAAGAGATACTCTAGTTTACGCGATTATCGGGCTAATTGTTGTACTTACTTCCTTTTTTATTTTGGGGCTTATATCCCAAACCGTTGGGGTTCCCTGTATCCAAAGCTTTGGATTTGGTAATTGTAAGTAAGGTTTATGCTTTCCCCCTAATAAAAAGTTTTATCCAGCTATAAATAATAGCGTCTATAAAAATTGGAATGGTCAAATATAAGTCTGCTTTTTTAATTAAGTTCAAAAATTTATCCGACAGCAGGAAGAATAAAAAAGAAAATTCTATGCGAAATCCCAAAAAATAGCTTACCGCAATAATTAAAATAGCCAATATCAAAACCGCAAGCGATCCTTCCAAATCTTTTTTGCTTGAAAACATTGTGTTTGAAACGGCAAATAAAAAATAAACAATTATTACCTCCATTACTATCTTTCCCGTTGATCCAATATAGGATTCTACGGTAATTAAAAAGGGAGTTTGAGTTAAATAATATATTGATGCAATAAAAGTTAAGATGCCTAAAAAAACAGGAGCAAATCCAATTATTATTCGCCTGAAAGGATCTGCTCTTCCTATCGCAACGCTTCCCAGCTTTATTGCATTTTCTGAAATGGTGGGCAAAAATTCCATATCCCCAACTTTGACAAATAAAATACTTGCAACTAAAAAATGAGCTAATTCATGTAAGATAACTCCGGGCAAAAAAATAATAGAGAGGAGCTGAATTGTCGCAGTCTGACTTTTAGTAATTCTTAGGAAAATCTGAGATAGGGATTTGCTTAAAACTTTGGAGAAAAAATATAATAACGAAATATCCAAAACAAAAAGCGCTAGAAAAAACATTTCCTTAAGTATACCCCTTTTAAGCCAAATATTTTCACAGATACGATTTGCTTTTTTTTGATCTATTTTGATAATCTTGCAATCAAATTTTTCACATTATAGACTATTTATATATGGAAAATCATCCTATCCCTCAAGATATTACGGGTTTTCAGTTTAAGCTTATCGGACAAATGACAATAAAAGAGTTCGCCTATTTAGCCGGTGGGGTAATATTGGGATGGATTATCTTTTCTTTACCCATTATTGGTCTTATAAAAATTCCCTTTGCAGCTTTTCTCGTTTTGCTTGGAGCATCACTAGCTTTTGTGCCAATCGAGGGAAGACCTCTTGATGTAATGCTCTTAAATTTTATAAGGGCAATTTTTAACCCAACGCAGTTTATCTACAAAAAAACCGGCGGTCATCTATGGTTTTCCTTCCCCCCAAAAAAAACTGCTAGCTTAAATAATAAATCCGATAACAGCAGGGAAAAATTAAAGGTTTTTCTGCAGGCGCTACCCAAAGCAAAAAACAAGCTAGACGAAAAAGAGATGAATTTTTTTAATTCCGTTTCCCCTTCCGGAGGCCAAGGCATTCCGCGTATTATATCTATGCAGGATTCCCAAATTCCTCCTAAGGAAGAAGTGAAAAAAACTTTTCCACAGTCAGAAGAAACGGATGATTATTTGAAGAGAAAAGCAATGATAATAGAAAAAGCATTGGAAACCGCAAAATTGCAAGAGTCATCTGTACCTTCCCCATCTGGACAATCTTCAGGGATACACAAAAGAGTATTGGATCTTGAGAAGCAACTTGCCGATATACTTTTTCAGAAAGAACAATTAACTCAACAGCTGATAAGCTTACAAAAAAAATTAACTTCAGAACAACAGAATGTCTATACTCCAACAACCGCAACAATAAAACCGGAGACGCAAAATGTCAGAAAAATTCCAAAAGGAATGGGAAAAAGCCTAGGCCTGCCAATTACTCCGGATGTTGCAAATCTAATAACAGGCATAATAAAAGATCCCCGAGGAAATCCTTTGCCAAACATATTGGTTGAAGTTAAGGATAAAGAGGGTAATCCGGTCAGGGCATTTAAAACTAACGGACTTGGACAATTTGCCTCAGCAACTCCTTTGTCAAACGGAACATATAATATTGAGTTCGAAGACCCCAAAGCACTAAACAAATTTGACACGATAGAGTTTACCGCAAATAGCGAAATAATTTTGCCAATTGAAGTCATTTCCGTTGACACAAGAGAAGAACTAAGAAGATCTCTTTTTAGCTAAAAATATGAAAAAAACTGCCCAAAAGATAAGCGCAACAACCCAGAAGTTTATTGAAATACAAGATATTGTAGACAACGTTGTTATTCTTGCGTCAGGAAATGCAAGCCTAATAATTCAGGTAACCGCAACCAATTTTGATCTTTTGTCTCAACAGGAAAAAGATGCAAGAGTCTTTTCTTATGCGTCGTTACTTAACTCTCTTTCTTTTCCAATCCAAATATTTATACGCAGTAAAAGAATCGACATATCTTCCTATTTAAAGTTACTTAGGGAGGAAACAAGAAAAACAAGCAATCAAATGCTTAAGGCCCAAATTGAAAAATATCACGACTTTGTGCAAGAACTCGTTAAGGTGAATATCGTTTTGGATAAGAAATTTTATATTGTCCTATCCTATTCTTACCTTGAGGGAGGAATAAGCGGGGTCGCGCAGAAAGGAAAAAAGGGTTTTGACTTTCTAACATCGGCAAAAACATCTCTTAAGTCCAAAGAAGAATCAATACTTTCACAACTGGGAAGACTGAATCTTTCCGCAAAAACCCTTAACAAGGAAGATTTAGTAAAGCTTTTTTACGAGACCTATAACACAGATACCGAGGTTTCACAAATTACGGATACTATCAAGGCGCCATTTGTAAAGACGGGAGGAATTATATGAGTTTATTTTCTTCGAGTAAAAAAACTATTGTCCCCAACAGCCAACAACCATCAAGAAACATATCTATACTTGAAAAGGGAATGACTTCTCTGTCTGATATTATTGCGCCATCGTCTATAGAGGTTGATTTTAGCTTCATAAGGGTAGGTGAAAGATTTTATAAAACTTTGTTTGTCGTTGGATATCCGCGCTTCGTTTCGCCAAATTGGCTCTCTCCCTTAATTAATTTTAACAATTCTATGAATATTTCTATGTTTATCTATCCAACCTTTTCCCCCGATGTGTTATCCGATCTTCGCCGGAAAATTGCCGAGATGGAGGCAACCATTGCCTCCCAGCTGGATGAAGGGCAAGCCGTTGATCCAAAAGTACAGGCTGCTCTTGAAGACGCATTGTCAATACAGGAAGAGCTGGCAAAAGGAATTGAAAGATTCTTTCAGTTTGGCCTATATATTACACTTTTCGCCGATTCCTTAAAAGAACTTGAGGATTCGGCCAAAAACCTTGAGACAACGCTTGCTTCAATTTTAATTTTAACAAAAACATCAACTCTGCAAATGGAGGATGGATTTAAATCAACAATTCCATTGGGGATAGACAGACTTTTTATAACTCGCAATATGGATACTACATCTCTTGCCTCAACTTTTCCATTTACCTCGGCAACATTAACGCAAGACAAGGGAATTATGTATGGAATAAACCAGCAAAACGGTTCTCTCATTGTGTTTGACAGGTATTCTTTAGAAAACGCCAACGAGATTGTTTTGGGAAAATCGGGAGCGGGAAAATCTTTCCTTATAAAGCTTGAGGCAATGAGACAATTTATGTTTGGCACCGAAGTTATAATAATTGATCCTGAAGGAGAATACGAATCCCTAACCAAAACTTTGGCCGGAGAATATGTATCTTTCACTCCTTCTTCTCCGATTAAGATAAATCCGTTTGACCTTTCCGGGCTTTACGAAGAAGGAGAAAACGAATTGGGATTAAAAATACTTTCTCTTCACGGGCTTCTCAGGATTATTATGGGAGACCTGGACCCAACGCATGACGCAATACTTGACAGGGCGCTCGTTGAGACCTACAGGCAAAAAGGCATTACTCCGGATCCCCAAACGCAAAAACTAACACCTCCTATTATGGAGGATCTTTACAAAACGCTTCTTGGGATGGAGGATCAGGCCTCAAAAGACCTTGCTCTTCGTTTGGAGAAATTTATAAAAGGATCTTTAAGCGGAATATTTAACCAGCAGTCAAATTTTGATATTAAAAATCCCTTCACTGTTTTTTCCATCAAGGCCTTAGAAGATGAATTAAGACCAATCGCAATGCACATAGTTTTGGATTTTGTTTGGACAAAAGTAAGACGCGATCTTAAAAAAAGACTTCTTATAATTGATGAGGCTTGGTATATTATGAAATACGAGGATTCCGCGTCTTTTGTTTATGGGGTTGCGAAAAGAGCGCGCAAGTACTTTCTTGCATTAACAACGGCAACTCAGGATGTTGCGGATTTTGTTTCAACCGATTACGGAAAAGCCGTTCTTTCCAACTCCTCAATTCAAATGCTTCTTAAGCAAAGTCCAACCGAAATAGACAGCATTGTTAAAATTTTTTATCTTTCAGAGCGGGAAAAAGAACTTCTTTTGTCGGCAAATGTCGGAGAGGGATTATTTTTTGCAGGATTTAACCATGTGGCAATGAAAGTTGTTGCTGCTCCTTTTGAAAACCAAATAATAACATCTAATCCTGCGGAGATTGAGAAAATTAAAGAAGAAGAGAGAGGAATGGCTCCTTTGCCAATTAAAGAGGCGCAGGGACAACCCAGCGTTCAAAACAACCCAACTTCTCCGGCCGGGTCCTCGGAAGAAACCCAAAAAAACGCTTCCTTTATTGATCAAACCGCTGGTCAAGTTAAAGAAGATAATAAATAAATCATTTTATG
>ORMF012215802.1_pt1 | contig 20944 bp, 21 predicted proteins | sample 1779871 | NCBI WGS metagenome assembly ORMF01 (sample SAMEA104232316, study PRJEB22302) | groundwater metagenome | biome: forest; feature: aquifer; material: groundwater | place: USA | collected 2011-08-07 | depth 5.4 m | reverse complement strand
GAGAAAAAAGAGATTTATGCACTATTACAATATGGGTATTAATCCTTTTTCTGTGGGCGAAGTTAAGAGAATTGGTGCTCCAAACAGAAGAGATGTGGGACACGGAGCTTTGGCTGAAAAAGCCATTCTGCCTGTAATTCCTACAGCTGAGAATTTCCCTTATGTTATAAGAGTTGTTTCTGAAGTATTGGCAGCCAATGCGTCTACCTCCCAAGCTGCTGTTTGTGCAACATCCTTGGCTTTGTTAAACGCCGGTGTACCTCTTATAGAACCAGTTGCCGGGATTGCCATGGGGCTTTTCTCAAACGATAAAAAATTCCAAGTTGTAACAGACATGAGAGCTGTAGAAGACTTTTATGGAGAGATGGATTTTAAAGTAGCTGGAACCAAAAATGGGATTACAGCTATCCAAATGGATACAAAACTTGAAGGGTTAACCTTTGAAATAATCGAGAACGCCTTAGAATTTGGTAAAAAAGCCAGAATTGAAATTTTAGAACAAATGAATAAAGTAATTCCTACAGCGGCATCTCTTTCAGCATATGCTCCAAGAATTGAAGTTTTGCATATCAAACCTGAAGAAATAGGATTACTTATCGGAACTGGTGGGAAAACAATCAATGGAATTATTGCCAAAACCGGCGCAGCAATTGATATTGAAGACGACGGAACAGTTATGGTTTCAGGTGTTGACTCCAAAGGGGTAGATGCTGCCATAGAGGCAATTCAAGGAATGTTTAAGACATTTAATGTTGGCGAAGAATTAACAGGTAAAGTTGTAAGACTTGCTGCATTTGGGGCTTTTGTTGAATTATCACCCGGAAAAGACGGATTAGTACACATTTCCCAAATGGCACCAGGACATGTTGAAAAACCTGAGGATGTTGTATCTGAAGGACAAGAAGTAAAAGTAAGAGTAACAGATGTATCCCCTGAAGGAAAAATTGGTTTATCAATGCTTTTTGGAGCAGATATTAAACCTGAGTCTGAAAGCAGACCAAGGTCTTCAGGCGGGGGAGGTTTCAGATCATCCGAAGGTGGAGGATTCAGACCTCGTCCTGCTTTTTCAGACAGACCAAGAACCGGTGGATTTTCTGACAGACCAAGATTTGGTAGCGGCGGTGGGGGAGCCAGAAGAGGTTTTGGCGGAGGAGAAAGAACTGGTGGATTTGGAGCAAGAAGACCTTCAACAGGTGGACGAAGTTCAGGTGGATTTAGAAGAGAGGGTGGCGACCGTGGTGGTAGAGGCGGTTTTGAACGTTAAAAATTCTGCTATACTAATTTTGTGAACCAAAAAGGTTTAGCTCCAATTCTAATTTTCTTTTTAATAGCTTTAGGTCTTGGTGGATATTTTGTTTATACTAATTATTCGAATAATCACTACAAAGTTTCTTCACAACCTACTTCATCATCATCTACCGCTGATGAAAATACAGACTGGAAAAGTTATACAAATTCTAAAGGCAATTACTCCTTTAAATATCCCGTAGATTTTTATGTAGAAGAATCAAATAATGCAGAAGACGGGTTTGTCTACAATCGGGTTACTATATACAACAAAGCATATAAGGATTTTGTAGACGATTTTAATAATCACCGCACTTCTGTATTAAATCCAGATGACAACGAAACATTCCTTATGTCCATAGTAATTCCACCAGAAAAAAACAATAGTAGTCTAGAAATGGCAAAGAAAGAATATGGTATTCCTGGCAATCAATCTGTTGACTATACCATTGATGGAATAAAAGGGTTTAGGGTTGTTAACGGCGATACAGTTGTTGTTTATAAAGGCCAGGAATATTATTTCCAATTAAGAAATTACAATAATAAATATGCTAGTTACTTTGACAAAATTCTTTCTACATTTAAATTTACAGACCAAAATCAATCTAATGAAACTGCAAATTGGAAAACATATACAAATTCAAAATATGGTTTTACTTTTAAATATCCATCAGATTATAAATCTTTACCCAATTTAGGTGAGCATGTATTTTATAGCCCAGATGCTGAGTTTGACAAAAACACCAATGCTAAGATAAAAGGGATTGAAATAGGAAGTACTGTTTATGGTCAAGAAGGAGATCAAGGGGGAGATGGAGATATTGAAAATTATAAAGGTCCTAATACTAAAACAAACTCCTCTATTATTTCAAAAATGATACTACCTACAGGGGCAGCAGCAAAGACATATGTTAATCCAGAAGATATCACAGTAACTATAGATTACAAAAAAGATAATAAAGATACGAGAATAATGATTTGGTGTGGTGGAGAAAAGGGTAATACTGAAAGATGTGAGGAAGTTCTTACCCCTCTACTCTCTACTTTTAAATTTAACTAGCCTCTTTAGATAGAAGCTGATTTAAGGTAAAATATACATCATGGAATCTTCTGCCTACCCTAATTTAGAAGCTTTAAGATTAAAGATTACCCAATCTGGTTTACCTCAAGAAATTGAAGAAAAACTTCTGGGTTTGATAAAATTTTCAGGCACAAATGCTGAACTTAGTAATTTAACTGCCTATATCGATTTTGTCATCTCTTTACCTTTTGGTAAACATTCTGCAGATATCTTGGATATAAACCGGGCAAAAGAAATTTTGGATAAAAACCATTTTGGATTACAAAGCGTAAAGGACAGAATTTTGGAATATTTAGCTGTCTTAATTTTGCACAAACAAAAAGCACAAGGTAGTAATTTTCACGCACCAATACTTGCCTTTATTGGTTTAGTGGGTACAGGTAAAACTTCTTTGGCGTATTCAATTGCTGAAAGTTTGGGAAGGCCGATTGTTAGGATTCCTTTTGGAGGATTGGGTGACAGTTCAAGTTTGCGTGGTCAATCCCGTCAAAGGACTGAGGCAGAACCAGGTAAAATTTTGAAAGCAATTAAGCAATCTAGAGTTTCAAATCCTGTTATACTGCTTGATGAAATAGATAGGGTAGATGCAGATCACAGGGTTGATATCATGGGAGTTTTGGTTGAACTTTTGGATCCTGCTCAAAATCAGGCATTTGTGGATCATTATTTAGATTTTCCATATGATTTATCCCAAGTTTTGTTTATTGCCACAGCCAACAATACCGGCAATATCGCAACTGCAGTTTTGGATAGGTTGGAACCAATTACCATGCCCTCATATTCTGATGAGGAAAAAGTAACTATTGGTAAAAAATACCTTTTGCCAAAAGCAATGGAGGAGTCAGGTTTAGATAGTAATCTTTTACAAATAGATGAAAATATTTGGCCGCATATCATAAGGCCACTTGGGTTTGATGCAGGTATCAGGTCTTTGCAGCGTTCAATACAAACAATTTGTCGAAAAACAGCCAGAAAAGTAGTAGAAGGTCAAGCAGGATCATCTAAAATAACAGCAGAAAACTTAGGAGAATATCTTTCAACATGAAAACATTTAAGCCCAATATTGTGCCTCAACAAAACAATACCCCCTCATTAAAACTCATTTCTTTGGGGGGTGTTGGTGATGTTACAAAAAATATGTATGTTTATGAATACGGTAACGACATCATCATTGTAGATTGCGGAGTCGGATTTCCTGATGAAGGTATGCCTGGGGTGGATTTAGTAATTCCGGATATAGAATATTTGCGCGATAAAAAAGACAAAATTAGGGCTATTTTAATTACTCATGGGCACGAGGATCATATTGGTTCGCTCCCTTATCTTTGGCCGGAACTACAAGTTCCCATCTATACGCAAAAATTAACAGCCGGATTTATTAAGGCCAAATTTACTGAACATAATTTAGATAAATCACAAATTAAAGAGGTTACTTTAGATCAAAAATTGGAATTAGGGGTGTTTAAAGTCTCTTTTTACCAGGTTTCTCATTCCGTGCCTGACTCAACAGGAATTGTTATCAGAACACCTGTTGGAATAATTATTCACCAGGCAGATTTCAAGATTGATTGGACTCCTGTTTCAGGTCAAGTAACAGATGTTGGGGCTGTGGCAACTTTAGGCAAAGAGGGAGTGTTGTTGATGCTGCTTGATTGTTTAAGGGTTGAAAAACCTGGTTTTAACAAATCTGAAAAATCTATCGAAGGTACGTTTGAAAAAGCCGCGCTCGAGACTCCAGGTAAATTGCTTATAACCACTACCTCATCCAATGTTTCCAGGATGCAGCAGGCAATTAATGTAGCCCAGAGGCAAAATAGAAAAGTAGCCATAGTGGGCAGATCTTTTGAAAAAAACTTTCAGGTAGCAAGGGATTTGGGTTATTTGGATATTCCTCCTAATATTATGATTGCCCAGGAAACAATTAACTCCTTTGCTCCCAACAAAGTAATGATTCTCATAGCTGGTGCCCAAGGTCAGGTAGACTCATCTTTGGCTAGAGTTGCCAATGAAGATCATAAATTTGTGAAGATCAAAATTGGGGACAGTGTCATGTTTTCTGCTGATCCAATTCCCTCAACTGAATCTGCTCAAAGTGCCTTAATAGATTCATTATCAAGATTAGGGATAAATGTTTACTATAGTGCTGTTCAGTCTGATTTGCATGTTTCAGGTCACGCTGCTTTGGAGGAACTAAGGCTAATGATAAATCTAGCCAAACCAAAATTTTTATTCCCAATTGGGGGAACATTTAAACACATAAAAGCTTTTTCTAAAATGGCTCAGGATTTAGGTTTTGACAAAAAACAAGTTGTAGATTGTGAAGCAGGAGATGTTTTAGAAGTTAAACAGGACTCAATAAAGACTGTAAACAGAATTGAGGTCCAAAATATATATGTGGATGGTTTAGGTATTGGCGATATTGGACATGTAATTTTGCGTGACAGACAGAAAATGAGTGAAGAAGGGGTGGTTGTAGTTGTTTTATCGATTGATCAACATACCGGGAAGCCAATCTCAGATGTGGATCTGATAACCCGCGGATTTGTATTTGAAGATATGGCCCAGGATATTTTAGACCAGGCTAAAGAAGTTGTAAGAAAGAAATTAACAGATAATGCAAGTAAAGTGGTAGACTTTAGATTTGTGAGGAAAAGCATTGAAGAAACGTTAGGAAAGTTTTTTTATGAGACTACGGAAAGGAGACCGCTCATCTTACCTGTTGTTGTAGAATCCTAACCCCATAGTAAGTGTGATATAATAGTTATATGCCCAGAAGAAGATCCATCTACAAGTTACCCCGTTTAAAACTTAGACAAAAAACCATCACTGCTGTAGGTTCCTTAATTGCCTTTACTTTAGCCATTGTTTCAATTGTTTCCATCTTTACCCAAACTGAAGCCCTATCCTTTTGGAGAGATTTTTTAACAAGTATGTTTGGTTGGGTTAGTATGGCCGCCCCAATAATTTTTTTATTATCCGGTTTGGTTTTGACAGGATCTAAATGGAAATTTGCCCAAATGAACGTACTGTTGGGATTTTTGTTAGTTATTCTGTCAGTTTTAGGACTGACATCTTCATTCCAAAGTGAAAAAGGTGGGACAATAGGAGAGCTTTTCTGGAGGGAATTATCATCTTTTGTCACCCCGATTGGTGCAATAGCCTTACTTTTACTGCTATTTTTAGTGGGATTGGTAGTACTATTCAATACTACTTTGGGTCAAATATTTGGCATTTTTAGCTGGGTATTTAAAGGTCTAAATAATATTATTAAGCCTGTATTTAGCATGTTGTTTAATAGACAAAGGACTTTTGAAGCAAAACACATGCCAATTAGGATTAAGGTATCAGGAGTAGATGACAAACCAGTTCAAACAAAAAATTCTCCATCCCAGAATAAAGAACCAATTATAGCCGATGCTTTAGTACAAAATGTGGCTGGGCAAGCCAAGGTTTGGAAATATCCGCCTTTGTCTTTGTTATCCGATAAAGTCGGATCTCCAGCAGACCGTGGAGATGTTAAAAAGAGCGCTTCCATTATTGAAAAAACCTTGGATTCTTTTGGCATCCAAGCCAGGGTAGCTGAGGTAAATGGTGGCCCTGCTGTTACCCAATACGCTTTGGAAATATCAGCCGGAACCAAAATTTCCAAAATTGCCAATTTGCAACACGACTTGGCTTTAGCTCTAGCAACTCCAACAGGTACTGTTAGGATTGAAGCGCCAATTCCAGGTAAATCTTTGGTTGGAATTGAAGTTCCTAATAGGACTCTTGAGGTTGTTGGACTCAAGCATGTTTTAGCTTCAGATGATATGCACAAGCATAAATCAAAATTGGCTGTAGGGTTGGGTCGTGATACTTCCTCCAAAGCAATGGTTGTAGATATTGATCGAATGCCTCACTGTCTGATTGCTGGTACAACAGGTTCTGGTAAATCTATAATGTTAAATGCTTTTATAACATCATTGCTTTTTAGAAATTCACCTGATGAATTAAAATTAATTTTAATTGATCCAAAAAGAGTCGAACTTACAGGCTATAATGGCATTCCTCATTTACTAGCGCCTGTTATTACAGAACCAGAGAAGATTTTGTCATCTTTAAAGTGGGCAATGGCAGAAATGGATAGAAGGTATAAATTATTCCAATCAGTGGGAGTTAGAAATATCTCAAGCTATAATGAAATGTCAGGTTTCCAAGCCTTACCGTATATTGTAATAGTTATAGATGAGTTGGCTGATTTAATGATGTTTGCTCCAGTTGAAATTGAGGATTGCATAACCAGGATTGCGCAATTGGCCAGAGCTACAGGCATACACTTGGTTGTTGCCACACAGCGACCTTCAGTTGATGTTATCACCGGTCTAATTAAAGCCAATATCCCTTGTCGGATTGCCTTTAATGTTTCATCCATGATTGATTCCCGGGTTATTTTAGACGGTCCCGGAGCTGAAAAACTTTTAGGCCGGGGAGACATGTTGTTTTTACCTCCTGATGCCTCAAAACCTATGCGTATTCAGGGAGTATTTGTCCAAGATGCTGAGATTAACAATTTGATTAAATACTTAAAGAATTTAGGTATTGCCCCTCAATATACGTCTGAAGTTACAGAAATGCCTATAGGAAGGGTAGGAGGAAAAGGTGGTAATAGTGGAGATAGAGATGAGTTATTTGAAGAAGCCGTCAGAACTGTTTGTCAATACGATAGGGCCTCAGCATCTTTACTACAAAGAAGGTTAAAAGTTGGATATGCCAGGGCAGCCAGAATGTTGGATGAGCTTGAAGAAGCAGGAATTGTGGGAACAGGGGAAGGATCAAAACCCCGTGATGTATTGGTTAAAAATGCTGAAGAATATTTTGCCTCCCAACAACAAGCTCCGTCTTAATCTCTTTTACTAAAACAGTGATATAATTTTAGCTATGTCAGGGAAAAGTATTGCCACTATTTATTTTTATATTATTTCTGCAGCCAGTTTGGCTCTAATTGTTATTGGGATTTTCAGCGCGGTAAATTTTGGAATAAATTCTACTTTTTATGATAAGTACCCTTTAAGATATGGCCCTCCTGGTGATTGTGAAACTTTAGGTTACCCTTACCCGGCAAAAATGGTTCCCCTGCCTGGAGAAGCTAAAGAGTCTACCCCTTCAGCCGAGGAATTAAAAAAACAAAAAGAAATCTGCGAGAAACAACAGGAGTCTGAAAGAAAGCAGCACAAAATTGGAGATATCAGAAATGCTCTGACGTTTACTTTGATAGGGGTTATCTTGTTCCTTATCCATTTTCCCCAAGCTAAAAAGTTTTCCAAAGACTAATGGAGATTGCCAAAGTAGTAGAGTTACTCAAATTAGGAAGAATTGGAGTAATACCAACAGACACAATTTATGGAATTGTTGGATCTGCTTTAAATCCTGCAGCTGTGGAAGAGATTTATAACTTAAGAAAAAGGTCCTTGGATAAACCAATGATTATTTTAATTTCCTCGCTTGATGATTTAAACAAGTTTGATATTGAATTAAATCCTAAACAAAAAGAATTTTTGGAAAAAAATTGGCCAAATCCTTTAAGTGTTATTTTGTCTTGTGAGAGTGAAGAATTTAAATATCTTCATAGGGGTACAAATAGCTTAGCGTTTAGAATGCCCAATGATAAAAACCTTTTAGAAATATTAAATAAAGTTGGTCCTTTGGTTGCTCCCTCTGCAAACTTTGAAGGAGAAAAACCAGCTGAAAATATAGGAGAAGCAAAAAAATATTTTGGTGATAAAGTGAGTTTTTATTTAGATGGAGGGGTAATGTATTCTACTGCGTCTACTTTAGTGGAATTTAAAAATGATTCTATAAATACCCTGCGTCAGGGTAATTTTAAGCTTGAGCAGCAGAAGTAAATGGATCAATGCCGTTATGTAAAGACTTACCATTTGAAATTGGATTTTCCTCAACTACAGATGATTCAGATTTAAACGTTGTAAGGTGTTCAAAGGCTTGATCAATCGGGGCTAAAGCTGCTTTTAGTCTTTTTTCCTCCTCAGCCCTTCGTTTCCTGTCTATTTGTTGTAAGGCTGAATCTCTAAATCTGGAAAATTGAGTATTATCCAAATGCATATAAGCTAAAATAATTTTTTCTACACTGCCTGCGGCTACATGTTTGAGATTGGTAAATAAAATAACATATGAGTCTTTACCGGAATTAGGGTATTTGCTGTGACTAATTTCTACCTGGTATTCCTGCAGTTCTAAACGGTAGTGATCCTGCAGCGCGCTGGGATCAAGCTTTGCTAAATTTGTATGTTCAACATCCAATTTATCAACATTAATGAGCTGAACTAACTGGCTGATATATTTCTCAGCCTGGTGTTGATCCCCGCTAGGTGGAGTTTGATTAGGATTTTGATCAGTTGAAGGAGTGTCAGGCATTAAACGTATATTAAAAGGTCGCCTTTAAACTGTCAACCCCTGGTATAATTTGCTTTATGCAAACTGTAGGACAAATACTCAAGGATGAAAGAGAAAAAAGATTTTTATCCCTCGATGAGATAGAAAAAATAACTAAAATCAGGAAAGAATTATTGCAGGCTTTGGAAGAAGGGCATTATCAAAAGCTCCCCCCTGCAACTTTTGTCCAAGGGTTTATTAAAAATTATGGAAAGTTTTTAAAGTTGGATACAGAAAAACTTCTAGCAGTTTTTAGAAGAGAATTCTCAGAGGGTAAAAATCCTCCTAGGGTATTGGAATCCTTAAAAAATCCCATAGAGGATAAAAAACTTAGGGTTACTCCCACCCGAATTTTAATGGGCACTATTTTTATAATGGTGATAATCTTTTTTGGATACCTTTGGTCCCAATACAGATTTTTGGTTGGTTCACCTTTCCTTCAGATAGATCAACCGGTAGATCAATTAACAACAACTACAAATGAGGTTGAAGTTTTAGGTAAAACTGATCCTGAAATGAAGGTTAGTATAAATGATCAGGAAATCCCAATTGATCAAAACGGAAAATTTTCCCAAACGATTAAACTATCGGAAAATGTAAACAACATTCAAGTTACTGCAACTTCCAAAAGTGGAAAGCAGACAAAGATGCAAAGGACAGTTTTTTTGAAGCAATAAATTGCTTTAATATGTTAAACTTATCCACATGGATTTATTACAAGTTGCCTTAATTTTTCTGATAGTGCTTTTATCAATATTTTTAGCAATTACAGGATTCCAAGTTTTTTTGATTTTAAGGGATTTAAAAAAAGCATTAGACAGATTAAACAAAGTTTTACAGACAACTGATGAAATTGCCACCGAGGTAGAAAAACCTGTTGCTGCTGCCTCAAGTTTGATTTCTGCCTTAGGGAATTTAGTTAAAAAAGATTCTAAACCCAAACCCAAGAGATTCTACAGAAAAGTTCTTTAAGTTAATTCTCAGCAATTTTTACAACAATTTCCCTTATTATCTAATTTGTCATAGAATAAAATTCTATGACAAAGTTGTCTTTCGTAATCCCTGTTTTTAATGAGGCTCAAAGTTTAGAAAAGCTTTATCAGGAAATAAAAACTTCAGTTTCAGCCATTGGAAATTATAAACTTGAGATTATTTTTATCGACGACGGCTCAACAGATAACTCTTTGCAGGCAATGAAAGATCTAAGAGCGCGTGATTACAGAATAGAAATTATTAGTTTTAGGAAAAATTTAGGTAAATCTGTAGCTTTAAGTCAGGGTTTTAGAAAGGCCACAGGAGATATTGTTGTAACTTTAGATGCTGATTTGCAGGATAATCCCTCTAATTTAAAAAACTTAATTGAAAAAATGGAAAAAGGATACGATTGTGTTGTGGGGTGGAAAAAGTATAGACAGGATCCTCTTTCTAAAACAATACCTTCCAAGATTTTCAATATGTTTGTTGGCATCTGTTCTAATATTCCGATACATGATTTTAACTCCGGTTTAAAAATTTTCAAAAAGGAAGCAATTGAGAACCTAAAACTTTATGGGGAGCTACACAGATTTATACCTGTACTCATTGCCGGTGCCGGTTTTTTGGTTGCAGAAATTCCAGTTACTCACAGGCAAAGGGAATATGGGGTTAGTAAATATGGTTGGCAAAGATTCCTGAAAGGTTTTTTTGATTTTATAACAGTTATGTTTTTATCAAATTTCGGTCAAAAACCTCTGCATCTTTTCGGAGTCTTAGGAATGTTTGGAATAATTTTAGGTTTGATATTTGGCGGATACTTATCTATTTTACATTTTCAAGGGCACTCAATTGGTACAAGGCCTTTGCTTACCCTTTCTGTTTTACTTATTATTTCTGGACTGCAAATTATCTCTACAGGTTTGATAGCGGAAATGGTGGTAAGTAAAGGAAGAAATGAGGAAAAAATATCGATTGAATATGAAACAAAAAAAAGGAAATGATTAAAAAAGGATTTAGTATTTTGATTAAAAATTGGGATTTATTTTTGCTTTTGATTTTTTCTATAACTTATATTGCTACTTTTTCTACTCTTTCTATTTTGCGCCACAATGCTTTTGCATCAAGTTTTGATTTAGCTAACATGTCTCAAACAGTTTGGAATACATTAAACGGCAGACCGTTTCAACTATCAGCTGCTGAAAGTACGATTTCCAGATTTTCTATACATGCTGATTTAATTCTTATACTGTTATCGCCTTTTTATTTAATTTGGGAAAGAGCGGCAACCTTATTAATAATTCAATCAGTCTTGTTAGGTTTAGGGGCCTTTCCAGTTTACTTTTTATCGAGAAAGATTTTAAACAAAAAAGCATATTTTAGTGATCTGCAGTCAAAAGTAGGCGCTTTAAGTTTGGTTTTAATTTATCTTTTAAATCCAGGGATGGAATGGACTAATATGTATGATTTTCATGGAGTTTCCCTAGCAATCCCCTTTTTACTATCCGCCTTTTATTTTGCTTATCAGAAAAGATGGATAGGTTATGCTTCTTTCGTATTTTTAGCGATTTTGACAAAGGAGGAAATATCTTTATTTATTGCAATGATGGGACTTGTTTTGGTATTTGTTTTTAAAGAAAAAGTAATCGGACTAATTACTTTTATTGGAGGAATTTTTTGGTTTTTGACAATGGTTTTTTTGATAATTCCTTATTTTAGTACTGACGGACAGTATTGGGCTTTAGGTTGGCTTACTCTCACAAAAAATACCACGGTAAATTTATCGTCTCTAGTTGAATTTGTTGGTAATTCAGCTTTTTCAGGTGATGCTTTAAATTATTATTTTATCCTACTAAAACCCTTCTCTTTTTTACCTATTTTGGGTCTGCCGTGGCTGCTTCTTTCATTGCCTGAGCTTTTGATAAATCTTTTTAGTTCTCAGGCTCAGATGAGGAGCATCGTCTTTCATTACAGCAGCGGGATTATTCCATCTTTGGTGATAGCCTCGATTTTTGCTTTAAAGAATGTAAATCTAATAATTATGGAAATCAGTAAAAAAATATTTCCTGTCTCCAACGGAAAATATGCAAAACTATTTTTTATTTAGTAATAACAATACTTTTATTTGTTGCATTTAGAATTAATTATCACCAAAGTCCCCTTCCTATAACACCTTCCTGTTGGTGTTTAAATTATCAGGTTAGCAAAGAGGACACTGAATTTAATGAGGTGTTAAAAATGATTCCCCGGGATGCCAGCATAACTGCCTCCAGTGAAGTAAGGCCGCATTTGGCCCGTCGGGAAAAAGCCTTTAACTTGCCTTCGGCTACATCCTCAGCAGATTATGTTGCCATTATTGATCAAAACAGGATTGTAGGAGATTATTCACCCAAAGAGTTTGAGGGTGAATTGATAAAAGTTTTATCTGTTTCCAAAAAACATGAATTAGTTTATAAATCTACCCATTTTTATCTTTTCAAAAAAGTCCAATAAATCTGTTAAAATACCCTCATGACTTCAAAAGATATTAGGGATAAATATATTAAGTTCTTTATAGAACGCGGACATAAACAAATTTCTCCAGCTAAGCTCGTGCCAGAAAATGATCCTACAACTCTTTTTACCTCATCAGGTATGCAGCCTTTAGTACCCTATTTATTAGGACAAGTGCATCCTGAAGGAAAAAAATTGGTTGATTCTCAACCAATTTTTCGGGCAGAAGATATTGAAGAAGTTGGAGATAACAGGCATACCACTTTTTTTGAAATGTTAGGCAATTGGTCTTTGGGGGATTATTTTAAAAAAGAACAGCTCCCTTACTTTTGGGAATTTTTAACTAAAGAATTAGCCTTAGATAAAAATAAATTATATGTATCTGTTTTTGAAGGGAATAAAGAAGTCCCCAAAGATACAGAATCCTATGAAATATGGAAAAATCTGGGAGTAGCAGAGGATCATATTTATTTCTATGGTGTAGAGAAAAACTGGTGGAGCAGGTCCGGTCCTCCTGAGAAAATGCCTGTTGGGGAAATTGGCGGACCGGATTCAGAGGTATTTTATGAATTTACACAAATTGAAGATAATGCATACGATCATTACAACAAAGATTGCCATCCAAATTGTGAATGTGGACGCTTCATGGAGATTGGAAACTCTGTTTTCATTCAGTATCAAAAACAAGAGGATGGATCTTTAAAAGAATTAGCTCAAAAAAATGTAGATTTTGGTGGGGGTCTGGAAAGGCTTACTGCATCAGTTAATAATCACCCAGATATTTTTGAAACAGATTTATTTAAAAAGATTACAGACGTAATTGCCAACTTGACTGGCAGGATTTATGAGGATGTACCAGAAGATTTCACAATTATTGCAGACCACATAAAGGCTGCAACATTTTTAATTAATAGTGGGGTGATCCCATCAAATAAACTTCAAGGCTATGTACTTAGAAGGCTTTTAAGAAGGTCAGCAGTGAAATTTAAAAATATCTGTGGCATGACAAATAACTTGAAAGATCTAGCAGAAGTTTCCGTAAGCGTAATTGAAACATATAAAGATACTGGTTTGCTGGAAATATCAGCAAAAGATTTAGTGTCAGTTATTAGTGAAGAAATGGAAAAGTTTGATAAAACATTGAATCAGGGTCTAAAAGAAGTTGAGAAAATTGAAAAAATTGATGGCAAAAAGGCTTTTGATTTATACCAAACCTTTGGTTTTCCTTACGAGGTAACAGAGGAATTATTTAGACAAAAAGGACAAAAAGTAGATAAGGGACAATTTAAAGAAGAGTTCGAAAAACACCGAGAATTATCAAGAACTGCATCTGCCGGAATGTTTAAAGGGGGATTGGCTGATCACAGCGAATCTGTTACTAAATATCATACAGCCACCCATCTTTTGCACCAAGCTTTAAGGGATGTTTTAGGGCCAGAAGTTTTTCAAAAAGGTTCGAATATTACCTCAGAAAGACTAAGATTTGATTTCTCCTATGATAAAAAAATGACAGATGAGGAAATAAAACTTACAGAAGAAATCATTAATAAAATGATTAAGGAAGATTTGAAGGTTATACATATGATAATTCCTTTGCAGGAAGCAAAAAGCATGAATGCAATAGGGTTATTTAATGAAAAATATGCTGAAAAGGTTTCTATTTATGGAATTGGTCCAAATTTTGATTTGGACTCCTCATCTAAAGACAAAAGAGAGCGGGGAGGTTATTATTCTTTGGAATTTTGCGGTGGTCCACACGTTGAGCACACAAATACAATTGGGGAAATTAAAATTACCAAAGAAGAAGCAATATCTGCTGGTATTAGAAGAATTAGAGCAGAATTTGTGTTAAGATAATTTTAGTGAGCCTAAAGTTTTTGGGCTTAATTTGACATGAGTCTCCTAGATAGAATAACTGCCTTAACAATTGGAAGAAAAAAAGAAATACTGGAGTATTTCTTTGCTTTAAATATAACTTCAGAAAAAATAATTTGCGCGCTTTGGACTATTGAAGGCAAACACCTAAAGATTTTGGAAGTTTCATCAGAACAATATTCAACTATGGATGATTTGATTCCCGTGACAGACAAACTTTTGGATGCTGTTTTAGGAATACGCGAGATAGACCCTCAAAAGATTCTTTTTGGTGTACCAAGTTCTTGGCTGGCAGATGAAAATCTAAAAGATGAAAAAATAAAGATGTTACGAGGGTTGGTTAAGGAATTGGAGCTCACCCCTATGGCTTATGTTGAAAATTCACATGCTTTAATTCACTTCCTGGAAAAAACCGAAGGGGTGCCGCCGACAGCAATTTTGGTTGAATTTGAAAATTATCATTTAACAGTAACTGTTGTAAGAGCCGGTAAGTTGGATGGGGTTAAAATTGTTTCCAGAGGAGAAAATAGCGGAGCAGATATAGAAAAAGCTTTACTTACTTTTTCAGCAGTTGAAACCCTTCCTTCAAGAATTTTGATTTATGGAATTGATGCTGATCAATTAAAAAATCAACTTTTATCCTACCCATGGATGTCAAAACTCTCTTTTTTGCATTTCCCCAAAATAGATACCTTGCCTGAGGATATTGAAATAAAAAGTATTGCTTTTGCTGGGGCATCAGAGGTGGATGCTAATATTTCCTATGTTGAAAAAACAATTGTTTCAACCGCACCAAAATCAACTGTTGTAACGAAAGATAATGAAAGTTTAGAAAAAGAAGTTATAAAAGATGAAGTTGAAAAGGAAGAAAAACCGGTTACTCCTGATGAAAAAGAGGATTTAGGCTTTATAGTTGGTGATGTATCAGTAGCCGAAGCCTCTAAGGAGAAAGAAGATTTAAAGAATGATATAGAAAATGATGAGATGGCGAGTGAAGATCTTGCTTTGGAAGATGAAGCAGACAAAACAGAACCCTCGTACACTGAGTCAAATATTGCAGAGGTTGACGATTTTGAGAATGAACTGGAAGCTCCCTCCTCCCAAACTGCTTTTGCGCCTGTTGAGTCAGCAATGGCAGAAGTCTCTCATCTAAACGAACAAATTCAAAAGAAATTCCCATTCAAAAAATTTATCCCCAGAAAATTTAGAAATATAGCCATGTTAGGAGGAGTTATAGTTTTTATAGCTTTGCTTTTAGGTGCATTCATATTACTGCCTAAGGCAGAAGTTAAAATTTTTGTTGAACCAAAGATCTTGGAAAAAGATACAACTGTTACCGCTGATCCTAATCAAAAAGTAATTAATGAAGAAAGTAAAATAATCCCCGGACAAATTGTAGATACAGAAGTATCAGGTACTGCCAAGGAAAATGCCACAGGCCAAAAAGAGGTGGGGAATTCGGCAAAAGGTACAGTTGTTATTTACAACAAGACTTTTGAATCAAAATCCTTAAGTAAAGGAACAACACTTAGTAACTCAGCAGGTTTGAAATTTACCCTTGATAACAGTGTATCTATTGCTTCTCAGTCTGCAACAGATAGTGGTATTACTTTTGGTAAATCAAATGCAACTATTACCGCATCAGCGGTTGGTGCAGATAGCAATCTTCCCTCAGGTTCAGAATTAACAGTGGGTGGTTTATCTGCCTCCCAAGTCTCAGCCAAAGCAGAAGGTAATTTCTCAGGAGGGACTTCAAAACAGGTGACAGTTGTATCAAGCGATGATCAAAGCAAGCTCTTGGCATCTTTGGCCTCAAGTTTAAGACAACAAGCGCAGGCAAAATTACAGGAAAAACTGCCTCAAAAAAAGGTTTTGCAGGAAGGACTTTTGGAAGAAATTATCAAAAAATCTTTTAGTAAAAATATCAATGACCAGGCAACTGATTTCTCCTTAAACTTAACAGCAAGGTACAAAGGCACTGCCTTTGAAGATAAAGACTTAAAAAGTATTGTCTCAAAACTTGTGGTAACTCAAGTACCTGAAGGATTTAAACTTAATTTGGAGGATACAGAAACCCAAGCCGATGTGTCTAAGCTTGAAAAAGATGGAAAATTAATATTCTTGGCTAAATTTAAGGCAAAACTGATGCCTAATATAGATACTGAAAAAATAAAAAATCAAATTAAAGGTAAAGATTTAAATGAGGCCATAAATATTATAAAAGGTATGGAAAATATACTCGGAGCAGATATCAAAGTTTCCCCATCAATTCCTTTGCTTCAAAGGTTGCCTATTTTAGCCAAAAATATCAAAGTTGAGGTAGGACTTAAGTGATTGCTTTATCAAAGATAATACCTTTGGGATTTCTTTCAATAGGGATTTTTTTATTGATGCAGGTTGTTTTACCCATCATTTCTTTTAAGCTTTGGGAAATTGGTCAAAATTATAACAACAGTTCATTAATAAGCCCCCTTAATTCAAACAAAACTGGGGTCTTGGGTATTTCCATACAAAATAAAGATAATTTCTCCTCTTTTATCTCAACTCTAAAAAGGGAAACTCAACCGAATTATTCCGAGTTTAGTTTATCTGTACCAAGACTTAAAATTGAAAACTCCAAAGTTTTGGTAGACAGCAATGATTTGTCTGAAAATCTTGCTCATCTTCCAGGTTCTGCTTTGCCTGGGGAACGGGGGAATGTTTTTATTTCTGGGCATTCAGCCCTTTCAAGATTTTTTAACTTTAAAAAAGCTGTCTTTGAAGACTTAACAGGTTTAAAAAAAGGTGATGAAATAGTTATAGAGGCCTTAGGGGTTAAATATAAATATGAAGTTACAGAACTTAGAGTTGTAAACCCAAATGATTTATCAGTAATAAATTCGTCTGAATCCCAAGGCAGATATATTTCTTTGATGACTTGTGTACCTCCAGGATTAAACTTTAAAAGACTTGTAGTTTTAGGTAAAATGCTTTGATGAAGTATTTGGGTATAGATTTTGGGTTGAGAAGGATAGGGCTTTCTACCTCTGAAGGCAATTTAGCATCCCCATTTAAAACAATTGAAGCTGTGGGTTTTAAAGACGCGGTTGAAAAAATAGTAGAGATTATTAATCATGAAAAAATTGATAAAGTGATTGTTGGTTTGCCGGAAGGCAAGATGGGTAAGACAGTTTTGAGGTTTGTAAATTCTTTAAAAAAAATGGGATTAAATATTCAAACCTCAGATGAAACCTTATCTTCAAAAAAAGCATTGGGGCAAATGATAGAATCTGATGTTCCTCAAAAAAAACGTCGTTTTAACGATACTGTAGCAGCGTGTATAATTTTACAAGACTATTTGGATTCTCTATGAAAAAAATAATTTGGTTATTCCTTATTTTAATAATCCTATTTTTCTTTGCCAAATCGTATTGGGATAGCCAATTTAAGAGTGTGTCATCTGATAAAACAACTGAAAGTTTCGTGGTTGGAAAGGGAACAGGTGTATCTGAGATTGCCAAAAAACTGAAGAGTGAAAATTTAATAAAATCCGAGTTGGCATTTAAGTTTTACTTAAAACAAAATAATTTGGAGGATAAACTGCAGGCAGGTTCATATAAATTATCTCCTTCAATGTCTGTACAAGAGTTAGTTGCGGCAATGCAAACAGGAAGTGAGGATATTTGGATAACTTTAATTGAAGGATGGCGTAATGAAGAGATAGCAGAAAAATTAAACCAAGAATTAAAAATTGATAAAAAAGAATTTTTAAAAAACGCCAAAGAAGGCTATATGTTTCCTGATACATATCTTTTTCCAAGAGAGGCGACAGTTTCTTATATTGTAGACACTTTAGAAAATACTTTTGATAAGCGTTTTACCCCGCAGTTGCGAGCCAAAATTCGCGCCCAAGGTTTGACTGAAGCCCAAGGAGTAGTGCTTGCCTCAATTGTGGAAAGAGAAGGTAGATCTCAAAGAGTTAGAACAGAAATTGCCGGCATTTTGCTTAAAAGATTTAAAATTGATATGGGTTTAAATGCTGATGCAACTTTGCAGTATATTTTGGGATATCAACCGCAGGAAAAAAGTTGGTGGAAAAAAAGTTTAACTAATGAAGATAAATTGATTAAATCTCCATATAATACTTATCTTCATGTAGGTTTACCTCCAGCCCCAATTTGTAATCCATCCCTTTCTTCTTTGCAAGCTGTTGCTGATGCAGATTCTTCCACCCCGTATCTTTATTATTATCATGATTCAAATGGTAATTCGTATTACGGAAAAACTTTAGATGAACACAATAATAATGTAGCAAACCATCCATGATATTTTGGGGTAAGGTGAGAAAGCAAAATAAAAGAGGAAGGGAGTTAGGGTTTCCAACAGCCAATGTTAATTTAAACAAAAATATTCCTGAAGGAATTTATATTTCAAAAATTAAATTGGAAAATAGGATATATCCCGCCTTAACTTTTATTGGAAAAGCTAAAACCTTTGATGAGAAAAAATTTCAATCAGAAACATATATCTTGAATTTTAATAAAAATATCTACAACAAATTTATTTCTGTGCAACTATTAAAAAAAATTAGAGAAAATAAAAAATTTAATTCAACAGAGGAGTTAATTTCCCAAATGAAAAAAGATGAAATTGTTGCAAGAAAATATTTCGAGAAAAAGGTATACTAAATGTATGCAAAAAGGATCTGCTCTGCTCCTTATTCTTGTGGTAGTAGTTATTGTGGGGGTAACAGGTTTGGGAGCGTATTTATACACAAAGTCAAAACAATCTACACCGCTGAATCTAGCATCAACCTCTCAAGTGGCATCTACTCCCGCTACCAATCCGACTTCAACTTGGAAAATATATACTGATCCTAAAAATACTTACACAATTAAATATCCTCCAAATTTTTATCTAAAAACAGGCGATCAATATAATCCAAATTTAGTTGAATTTACTAAAGTTCAACAACCGAGTGGAACATTTAATCCTTCTATCTTAGGATACTCAATCAGTGTGAATGTTTCTCCTGCTGAAGGTAAACAGATTACAGATTTTATAGATGAGAGATTAAAAAATAAAATTGGTTACAGCCAGACTTCTGTAAAGGTGAGTGGCATGGAGGGAGTTAAAATTGTAAACGGGGGCTTTGATTGGCCGACCGATTCGGTTCTTTTTATCAAAAATGACCAACTCTACCAGATACTTATAAAATATTTTGACGAAAATAAAGATAAACAATTAGAGCAAGAAGGAAGACAAATTTTTGAACAAATGGTTTCGACTTTCGAGTTCAACAATAAACCTCAGTTTAGTGAAACAACAAACTGGAAAACACTAACCACAAATAATTTTTCAATTAAATATCCCCCTACTTATGTTGTAGATCAAAGAGTCAACGATTTATATGCAATAGTACCCGAAGGAGTAACACCCGCACCACAACAGGGAATATCCATAAATAATAACTATGGAGATTACACCTCAGCTATTGAAAAAACAAAATCCAGTCTTAAAAATATAACTACAGAGAATATTCAAGGAGGGGTTAAAATCAAAGGAGTAATTGGTCCAGGGATGGGTGAGGGTTTGCCAATTGTTATTGCTATATTTAAAAGTAATAACTCTAGTATTGAATTTGAGAAAATTGACGCTACAATTCCCGATTTAACTTTTGATGAAATCCTATCTACTTTTAGACTTCAGTAACTCGAAAACTCTTTACAGGATAAAGATTTAAGATTAATATACAAAATTATGAAGCTTAAAGTTGGATTTATTGGGTTGGGGTTAATGGGGGAACCCATGGCCAAAAATATTTTAATAAAAGGTTTTCCTCTTTTTGTATATAACCGTACCTCCTCTAAAACCAAAGCTCTGAAAAAATTAGGAGCTGAGGTGTGCAACTCTCCAATGGATATGGCATCTAAGGTGGATGTTGTAGTAACTATGGTAACTGGCGGACGAGATGTAGAACAGGTTTTATTTAGTAGAAATGGAATAGTAAAAGCAAATAAAAAAGGTTTGATTGTAATAGACATGAGCACTATTGGGAAAACACCGGCAATTGCAATTGCCCAAAAACTTAAAAAATCTGGAATTGAATTTGTAGATGCACCAGTGACTGGTAGTACCCCAAAAGCAATCACAGGAGAGCTAACTATATTTATAGGAGCAAATAAAAAAACTTATGAAAAAATAAAAGAAGTCTTGGGGGCTATGGGAACCAATCTTCAATATATGGGGGAAGTGGGATCAGGTCAAGCAATTAAATTAATTAATAATCAATTGGTTGCCTCAACAATTACTGCTTTGGCAGAGGGTTTAGTTTTAGCAGATGCTTTAAGGTTGCCAAGGAAAAAAGTTGCCGATGCATTAAGTGCTGTTCCAGTTATGTCTGCTTTATGAATTTGAAAATAGATAATTTTGTCAAAAATAAATTCCCTTTGCTTTTTTCAGCATCTAACATGAAAAAGGATGTATCTTTAGCTATGCAAGAGGCAAAGAAGGGAAAGAAAAACCTACCTCTTTTATCAACAGTTGAAAAACTTTATTCGCAAACCTCCAAAAAACATGGTAATGAAGACATGTCCACAGTAATTAAGGTTATTGAGTAAGTTCTCAAATTTGTTTTTTTTAATCAATTCATTATAATATAGGATATTATATGGCTACGAATCCTGTGCGTACATTCGCACATGAAGTGCACCACTTGTAATTAGGTAATGCCTTGGATTAACTGTTCCATTTTCTCATATGGTGTCAAATATCCTAAGCATTTCCTGGGTGTGGAGTTTAACCTATGCTCAATCTCTTTGATTTGTT
>ORMF011899191.1_pt1 | contig 20945 bp, 24 predicted proteins | sample 1779871 | NCBI WGS metagenome assembly ORMF01 (sample SAMEA104232316, study PRJEB22302) | groundwater metagenome | biome: forest; feature: aquifer; material: groundwater | place: USA | collected 2011-08-07 | depth 5.4 m | reverse complement strand
GTGGGGTTCGGCGGGCGCCTCCGGGAGGGGTCCCCCGCCATGACCAATAGAAAAACGATTACTGAAGAGCCGAAGTATTTGAATTCGCCCCAGACACTTTTGTACGACAAACGGTCACTTCTGTATGGTTTGCACAAAGCCCGCGATGGGGTTCGTCACGCGCAATCCGTGATTATCCTGGAAGGTTACATGGATGTGATTGCTTCGCACCAAGCCGGAGTTCCCAATGCCGTGGCAACCTGTGGGACCGCGTTAACACTCCAGCACATGCAGTTGATCAAGCGATACACATCAACGGTCATCCTCGCGTTTGACATGGACGCAGCCGGAATGAATGCCAGCCAGCGCGGCGTTGATCTCCTCTTAAATTCAGAGCTCAAGATCGGTATGATGCGCATCCCACCGGGGTTTGGTAAAGATGCGGACGAATGTATTCGTAAGGATCCAGAAGTGTGGCGGAGCCTCTCCGGAACATTCCGATCGTTCCTTGAAGTGCTTTGGGAGCGACAGACCCTCGGGCAAGGTCTGTCGTCGCTCGCTCTTCAAGAAAAAATCAGCAAAGAATTTGTGCCGTTTGTGGCAAAGGTGGGCAGTCGGGTTGAACAGGCGTATTGGGTCAAAAAAATGAGTGACGCCTTTGGATATCCTCAAGAAACCATCAAGGGGTGGCTCTCCGGCGCTCTTCTCAAGATGACAGCGCTACGTTCCAGTACGCCTGAACAGTCCCCAACCCCTACCCTTGACACAGACCAGGCTTTTGTGGGATTGTTGATACTAACACCGCAGGCAGTGAATCATCCTGCGGTATTGTCTGTTACGCCGGCCATGCTCAAACATCCGGATTCTCAGCAATGGTTCACTGATTGGAAACAGAGCGCTTCGGTCCCTGTTGCCACGAACGAACAAATTGTCACAAGCTGGTTTACACATATTGTGGCCGCCACAGAGCTTTTGTATAGCGCTCTCACAGACGAAGAGAAAGAACAGGAATTAGAGCGCATCAGTCGGTCTATTCGTACGCGATTCTATCAACAAGAGTTGGTAGAGATCCAACGGCAACTGCGTGAGGTGGAACAGGGAAATGGGGGGGCCGATAGCGACCCGAGTCGCATTGCCACACTCTTAGAACGCGCTCAACAGATTCATCAAGAAATGGCACTATCATAGTTATGGCGAAAGTAAAATCTCGAACAAAGTCCGCTAAACATAAGAAGCGGAAAGTTGTGCGTCGAGTCGTCGCACGTCGCAAACCGAAGGTGCTCAAGCGCCGAAGTGTATCAAAAAAGACAATGCACAAAACACGAGTATCGTCCAAGCGTTCGGTGATTCAGAAGCCTGTACCCGTACCCATCGTCACTCCAACTCCCGAAACCATTGCTCAGTTAGTGGCAAAGGCCCGTCAACGAAATTTTGTTACTGACATCGAGGTCCTGAATACCTTCCCAGAACTCGAAGAGTATGTCGAGAAAGTTGAAGCATTGCTCGATACGCTCGATTCACTCGGCGCACGGCTGCAGGAATCCAGTGGTTACCTCAACGTGGATACCAGCCTCACTCCAAAGCCGGTTGTCCCCGCCAAGCCCGAACCGCATCATCGTCGGCGGTCTACTCACCCCCATGCGTCGGCGAGTGAAAAGTCTGATAAAAACACCAGTGATGAAGAAGACGAAATCCGAAATTTCAACTTGGGAGAAATCGCCCAAGATTCCATTCAGATGTATTTGCGCGAAATTGGGAAAGTGCCACTTTTGACCGGGTTGGAAGAAATTGCGTTGGCCAAACGCAAGGAACGCGGGGATCGGGAGGGCGAGAAAAAACTGATTGAAGCAAACCTTCGATTGGTGGTTTCGATCGCGAAAAAATTCGTCGGAAAATCTTTGTCGCTTTTAGACCTGATTCAAGAGGGGAATATTGGGCTCTTCCGGGCCGTGGAAAAATTTGAATATCGTAAAGGGTATAAATTTTCCACTTATGCAACGTGGTGGATCCGCCAAGCCATCACGCGTGCCTTGGCCGACCAATCCCGCACGATTCGTATCCCGGTCCACATGGTGGAAACCATCAATAAATTTCAGCAGGTCGAGCGGCAACTCATCCAAGATTTGGGACGGGAACCACTCCCCGAAGAAATTGCGGCGGAAATGGGCGAACCCCTTGAAAAAATCCATTATATCATCAAGATTAGTCAAGATACTGTTTCGCTTGAAACATCCGTGGGAGAAGATGAAGAAGATTCTACGCTCGAAGATTTTATCGAAGACGTGCGCACCATGACTCCGGATCGTTCCGCGCAGTTGCAACTCTTAAAAGAATATGTGAAAGAAGCAATCCAAGGCCTTACTCCACGTGAGCAGAAAATTTTAGAAATGCGGTTTGGTCTTGTTGATGGTGTGACCCACACTCTGGAAGAAGTCGGGCAAGAGTTTGGGGTCACTCGCGAACGCATCCGGCAAATCGAAGCCAAGAGCTTAGAAAAAATTCAAAAATTCGAAGGCATTGAAAAGTTGAGGGACTACTAACTTTCTCAACAATGCAAACAAAAAGGCGCCTTTAGGCGTCTTTTATGATCCACTCTGCTCCGAAGCTGGGATTCGAACCCAGAACCGTCTCCTTAACAGGGAGCTGCTCTACCGTTGAGCTACTTCGGAGCGCAGTGGACCATCGACAGTAAAGCCCCCGCTTGCAGAGGACTTATTCACATGATGATAATAGAAAAGTTATCATACATTTTAATACTCGTCTAGTGCACCTCGTCTTTTTTACTTCGAATAAACACATTGAAGTTTTCTAAAAATTGAAAGAACACTAAAAGTGGCATATCAATGAGGTTGATGAGAATCACCAGGAATCGAAACTTGCTCAACCCTGCCATGGTGTATTTCCCAATGGTGACGAATGGGGTAAAGAGTACGTCGGCCACAAACCAGCGCAGCGACGCCCGTTCGGGTTCCACGCTCAGCTCTTTTGAACGGTTATGGACTTTCACACCCGTTGCGGCGACGATGGAAGTGAATAGGACGAACACGACCGCGCTGGCAATACTAAAGTCAAGAGAAAAAAGAATTTTCAGCAGTCCCGACAATACCACGACAGACAGCAGGCCATAGATCAACTGCACAATCCCTTGGTTCCACCGACGTTTCTCTTTTGGGATGACCATTAAATATTCTTTTCGTTCACCCTCGTAAACGGTTGAGCGTATTTCTTGTTGCACAATTGCCACATTACGTTTGCTGGGCAGGTGAATGAGCATGAGAATGATAAACATGAGGATGGGAGGAAAGAAGATATTGAGTACTGTTGCGGTGAGTGAGAACTCATGCGTGAACCATCGATCGATCGGGATTTCGATTGCCAGGGCAATCAGTACCTTGGTGATAAACAATGAAATAATGCTAAAGAATGCCAATCGGCGAAGATGCCGTTTTTGGGCGCGGTAGCGCTTTTGGTACGCTTCTCCAATGGCTTGCTCGAGCGTGTGAGGATTATTAAACAGTGTTGCGCTGTCAGCACGGAATGAGGGGGTAGACCAGATGGCGTCACCGAGTAAGAGAAACAGCGTGTTGTAATGGCTGCAGAGTTTAAAAAAATGATTTCGGAGCGGATCGTGGGTGTAGGCTACGACCGAGAGTTTGAGTTGGGAGAGGTTATTGGCCATGCCGTCGAGTTGTATGGGGTTGGGATTATCCCAATACGGATACATGAATTTCAAGAATCGATACGCCAACTGATCATCGTCGACGTTGAGAAGTGTTTTTTGGACGGCAATAAATAGTTGTGCGATGCGATCATTGTCGGTGACGTCTTCGCCTTTGATCACCAACCGATCATTCAGTGCGCGAAACATCGTGGCAGCCATGAGTCGGTCTTTCAGCGGCGGGTCCAGTGTTTCTTCAATCGCGCAGCTGGTGACGCGAATCAGCCATTCGGACAGTTCTTGACGTTCGATGGGGGAAGTGATTTGATGCGTTCGGTCGAGAAGAATAGACAATGTTCCTAGAATTTGCTCCACATCAGCGATGCGGGTTTCTGGAATGCGGTCGTTGGGTAAGTGGCCGGAGCGGATGATTTCGCGGATGAGGCTTTCGGCGATGCTCCGGTTGTCACTGGAGCGAAAAAATAACTCCCGCTGGAGTGCGCGGCGTATACTGTTTTTACGCAGGAGATGCTCCTCTTGGTAATCCACAATATTGCGGATTTGTTCGTAAAACCGTGCAATTTTTGCCGCAATCTCATCAACATGAATCATCACCTCGGTTTCAGAGGGTTCTTGGGATGATGGTTGGCGTTGAAGCCCTTCCATGAGCACCTGGATGGCTTGTGAGAGTTCTGGAATTAATAATTCTATGGTTTTCATGGAGAATACTGGTAATTGGTTAACCGATTGTTCTGGTATTGGGCATCATATCAGCTCGGGGAGGGTTTTTACAATATGCGTATTCATGGTAGAATTATACTGTTATGTCGACTCCGGCCATCAAAATTTCCAATCTTCAAAAGATTTACCCCTCCGAAGATCAGCAAGAGCCAGTCCTCGCGCTCAATGGGGTTGACCTCACCATCCAAGAGGGCGAGATTTTTGTGTTACTCGGGCCTAACGGGGCGGGCAAATCCACGCTCATTAACATCATCGCGGGTCTGAGCCGAAAAACCTCTGGCACCGTGGAAGTGTTTGGCTATGATGTAGAGCAGGAGTACTCCACAACGCGTCGGTTAGTGGGTGTTGTGCCGCAAGAAACAAACTTTGATCCCTATTTTACGACTGATGTTATTCTAAAACAGCAATCCGGCCTCATGGGTGTTCCGGCCTCTGGGCGATGGACGGACGAGATCATTGAGCGGTTGGGCATGACACCTTATCGGCATAAAAATACTCGTCATCTTTCCGGTGGGATGAAGAGGCGACTGCTGGTTGCAAAAGCGTTGGTGCACCGACCCAAGATATTAATTCTTGATGAGCCGACCGCCGGAGTCGATGTGACGCTCCGGAAAGAGTTATGGGAGTTTGTGTTAGAGCTTCACCACAAGGGGACCACGATTGTCCTGACCACGCATTATCTTGAAGAAGCGGAACGGATCGCTCAACGAGTCGCTTTTATCACCAATGGAGCGATTCGAGAAATTGGAACACTTTCAGAACTCAAAACAAAACATCACAAGAGGAGTTTAGAGGCAATGTACTTTCATGTTATGGAAGTCGCCAATGAAACAGAAGACCTATGAAGACGACCATACAGTTGCCAGGCAGTGGTTGGCAGTGGATAGCGTTCAGAACCCTGATCGGCCGGGAGATGCATCGATTTCTCAGGATCTGGCGGCAATCCCTCGTGACTCCCGCGCTCACCACATCGCTGTATGTCCTTATCTTTGGGATTTCCCTTGGCAGTCGGATCGACCTGGGCAGCGGCGTACCGTACCTTCACTTTCTGATTCCCGGGTTGATGATGATGAGTCTCATTAATAGTGCGTTGGTGAATTCGAGCACCACCCTTCATCAGGCGAAAATGAACGGATCGATTATTGATCTTCTTGTTTCGCCACTGAGTTCCACCGCCATTGCCGCAGCGTATGCTCTTGCCAGTATTGCTCGGGGGGTCATTGTGGCAACACTCGTCATGTTTGTTGGCCATGCGCTCGGTGTACCCTTTCCTAGGCAGCCGCTCATGGCACTATTTGTGGCGATTCTCACCGGCTGGATGTTTTCGAGCTTTGGAGCGATTGTTGGCATTCAGGCGCGTCGGTATGAACAAATGCATTCATACACGACGATGATCATCACTCCACTTACGTATCTAGGAGGAGTGTTTTATACCGTCCACGTCCTTCCTCCATTTTGGCAGAGTGTTTCGCGCTTGAACCCCATTTTTTACATTATCGATTCGTTCCGCTACGCATATCTTGGCATATCCGACATTCATCCATTTCGGAGTGTGGGCATCATTCTTCTGGTCACCATTGGCATGAGCCTTCTGCTCATTCGGACGTTGAATCACTCTCATCGCCTGCGGCCGTAATTTTTTGAAAGAAATAGCCTACTTTGGTGTAGTACATAAGTGAAAGGTCGAAACTATTCACCACAAAAAAACCTCCGGAAGCCCGAAGGTTTTTTTGTGTGTTGGTCTACTTCTTATCAATATGCCGCCACAGCCAGAGGCCCAGCAGGATGAGGTCGATAAAGACCACAGTCCAGGTCAGGAGTCCCAGCACTCCAGCGCCCCCCATCATACCCCAACCGCCACCATAGTATCCCATCATAGGAATATGGATTATGTGAATAAATACTATTCCAAGTGTACCACAACGACCGTCAGAATACGATCTGCTTTACGCGAACCAATGAATACCGTACAGTAACTTCAATAGCATTACCGCAAGCCTATGTCTTGGATTGTTTTTGCACTTCTTGCGGCCCTCATTTGGGCCGTGGCCAACGTTGCGGATAAGATTGTTATCTCGCGCCTCACGCGTGAGCCGGTCGTTCCGGTTGTCCTCATGAATGGCGTTGGCCTTTTTATTGCCATCGGCATTTTTGCATTCCGCGGTGTTCCCGCCGTTTCGGCGCCGCTGATAGTCGGGGCCTTGATCTTGGGAGTGTTTGCCATGCTTCCCAGTTACTTTTATTTTTCCGCCGCCAAAGAGGAAGAAATCTCCCGCGTGGTGCCACTGTTTCAACTCGCCAACTTATTTACCCCTGTCATCGCGTTTTTCACATTAGGTGAAGTATTCACCCTGCAGACGTACTTAAGCATTATTCTTCTGGTCATCGGCGCCCTCCTTATTTCTTCGACTCGTCTGTTTCCGCTTCGGCTCAATCGGTCCTTCTGGTGCATGATCGCAGCAGCCACAACCTATGCCATCTACGGCATTGTCTTAAAATACCTTCTTCAATTTTGGAATTTTTGGGATCTGTTCTCGGCTATGCGCATCGCCACGTTCGTTTTGGCGCTCCCGCTTGTCATGATCTATCGAAACGCGCTGCAAACACTCCTACGCACACATGGTGTCAGTGGTGTTGGTATTATCTCGTTTACAGAGTTTGTTAGTATGATGGGTGGGTTTGTCCACGCCGTGGCCGCGAGCCTTGGCCCCATTACACTCGTGAATGCAGTTGTCTCAGTGCAGCCACTCTTAGTTCTGATCTTCTCTGCCGTCGTCACAATAGTCACACCCCAGATCTTCAAAGAAATGATTGACCAAAAAACCATCACCAGAAAGGCATTTGCAACGATCTGTATCATCGTGGGAGCCTTGGGGATTCAGTAGTGCTATTATCCTGATCGATCATCCCAATGTTCTGGTGGCTGGTCGCTCCACCCTGCGAATGAATCCGACACAACAAATCCGCGCCTTAGTGATATTGAACTCACAACAGCAACCTTACATTATATATGATCCATTTTTACGTTTGAGAAAGAACCATCACAGAACACTGCTTCGTCGGCCGAACAACAATTTCAACAGTGGCTTCAGCGCGCAAAAGCGGAGGCGCAATATTACAAAATACAACTTGAGAAGTCACTAAAGATGCATGAGGTGTTGCTTCAGCGGGTGATTGATATGCGGAAAGAATGTGAGGGACTCCTGCGCATCGTGGCGGCGAACCCCATTCTCGAAGAGGATACTGCTGAATTAGGAACTTCGATGCGTAAAAAAATTGAGGAGTTTAAGAAAGAGGAAGTAGAGATACGTGCAGAAATTCAAGACACACAGAAGCTTATTCAAGAATCTGATCAACACATCGCCGATCTGGAGAAGGAATAGTACCCAGCAACTCAAAATATTTCCTTTTATTACGCTAGCCTCTAATTGGCTTATGGATGTACTGTGTATTAGCGTAATATCGTTAAAATATAATATTAAGGTTGTATAATTAACGATATAGCTTGACAATATCGTTAAAAAGTGTATACTGTTGATATATGAGCAATACACTTCAAGCCCATAGAAAAATAGAAGAACTTCGCGTGCGGTATCACCACGCCGCTGTGGGCAAGCAGGCTCTTCTGCAGTTGATCGCAGAGGCCGAAGTTCCCGAACAGGTCTATAACTCCAATGCCATAGAAAACAGTACCCTTACTCTGGAGGAGACCGAAAAAATTCTTCTTAAAATGGATTTGGACCGCTACATTTCAGAGCGGGAACTTTTTGAAGCAAAAAATCTTGCGCGGATTGTTTCCTATATTGAAACAAAAGCGAAAGAGAAAGAATTGGATTTCGAAATTATTTTATTGCTCCATAAAATGTTGATTGCCAACATCCGCGACGAGATCGCTGGCAGATTTCGCGCCAAGGATGAATGGGTGCGTGTGGGCAATCATATCGCTCCGAATCCATCGGAAGTCGAAGATCGACTCCAAAAAGTGATCACCGACTATAATGCAAACAGCACCATCCCAATTGCTAAACGAATTGCAACATTTCATCTTGGGTTTGAATATATTCATCCGTTTGTGGATGGCAATGGGCGTATCGGGCGGGTATTGAATAACTATTTATTGATCCGTGGTGGGTACGTTCCGATCAATATCAAGTTTATCGAGCGCGAAACGTATTACGATGGGTTTCGAGAGTTTCAGACGCAAGGAAAAACGAAGATCATGGAGTCGATTGTCGCTCGAGCGCTTACCAACAGCTATCATAAACGGTTAGCCTATTTGGAAAGCAAAACGATCGTTGACCTTGCACAGTATGCGAAAGATCATCGTCTTTCGCATGCCAATCTCATCAATAAAGCAAAGAGGCAAACTATAGAAGCATTTAGTGAGAAAGCTGTTTGGAAAATCGGCGTTTAGACTTTTTGGTATCGGTATCTTTATGAGCGGCCAAAATCGTAGCGACATTCAGCCCGGGCTTGTGGTTGATATCGTGCTCAAACAAGATCAGCCCATCGGTTCACTCACCCGCGGCGTGGTGCAAGAGATTCTCACCAACTCCGAATTTCATCCGCACGGCATTAAAGTGCGGCTCGAGTCCGGCCAAGTGGGCCGGGTCCAAAACATACTGGAATCCAATATTCCTTGAGCGAAAATGCCTTTACTTTGGCCCCCAACCGGCGTACGATTGAATGGCAATATTTCGTCATCTCGGCTGAGTCCAGCCTGTCTGCCTGTCGTAGGCAGGGATCCGATCATGTTAATCCTTTAGTGCTAAAGTTTAATAAATTCAGTATGAAACTTGTGCTTTGTTCGGAAGGTTTTCATACGCAAAATACTGTTAAGGCCTGCATAGATTTAGTAGGAAAACCTCAAAAGAAGATAACCTTTGCGGTCATCAATGAAGCTTATGCGGCTGTACAAGGTGATAAGCGCTGGGTGATGAGCAATTTAAATGCTGTAGCAAAAAACTTTCCCGCCGAAATGGACATGGTCAATTTATTAGCTCTGCCATTAAAGCAGATTGAGGAAAGGATTTTGCAAAAGGATGCAATATTTGTGGTCGGCGGACATACAGACTACTTAATGAGCGTCTTTGTTAAAACAGGCTTTGATAAACTACTCCCAAAACTTCTTAAAAGCAAAGTTTATGTCGGTAGCAGTGCTGGCTCAATGGTTATTGGTAAACGACTTTCGTCAGAAGCTTATAAGCAGATGTACAAAGAGACTGCGGGTTACGGTACAACAAGGTATTTAGAATTTGTCGATTTTGCAATAATGCCGCACATTGGCTCTAAGGACTTTCCTGGTAGAAAAGAAAAATTATTAGAAGCCGCAAAAAAACATTCTGGGTTGATCTATGGTCTGCAAGATGACAGCGCGGTAGTGGTTGATGATGATGGTATCAGCACAATCGGAAGTAAGTCGCTCACCCTAAACTAATAATTCGCCAGACTTTTCGTATATTAACTCTCGGTATTTGATAATTTCTATCCGAAATGGCGGCTGACCTCATTTTTTTCCACAAGTATGTTTTTTCAGTATATTGTTCTAGGGCTTGTTTTTGCAGCAGGCATTGGACCGGCAAATATAGAAACTGCTAAGAGGGGGTTAATTGATAATTCTTTATCGGCACTTTTCTTTTACCTTGGAAATGTTGTTGTTGATGCATTTTATATTTTAATTATCATATTTGGTTTCTCTTTTTTTGTTGAGAATCCGATCCTTAAGATTGTTTTGGGAATATTCGGAGTTCTTTATCTTTTATATCTTGGAATTGGAAATATAGTGGATTACTTTAAAAAAGACGTAATAAATCTAAGCAATAAACCTGTTGAAAAAAAACGATGGGGGATTTCTTTTCTTGAAGGAATGCTTATAAATTTGGCAAATCCAATGGCCGTTGCAAGTTGGGTAGCTTTTTATAGTGTTGTTTCGGGTGATTTTGTTGATGGTTTAGTATTTAATTTTATGGCCGTAATGTTTGGGGCAATTTTAGTCGGGGTTATAATTGTTTGTATTACATACTTTTTTAAGCGGATCATGAGTGAAAAAATTATGAAAATAGTTTCACTGATTTCGGGTTTAGTGTTGATGAGTTTCAGTTTCTTATTTGCCAATAATTTGTTTAATTTGTTCCAAGGGTCCTAGACCCGATCCCAACGCTCCGCGGCTTGGGCGGGGCATTTAATAAATTGTATAAAACATCTGGAGTACTGGCCAACATTCTTATCTATCCACACCACAACATACTCACAAACTCCAGTATGTTGGTATGTTAAAACAATTAAAAATAACCCTTGCTCTAATTCCCACCAAAGGCGGGCAGGCGCTCGAATGGTTCCAAGGTGGTATAATAGACTCATATGAAAGATATGAAGGAATTAGAGCGGGTACTCAAAGCGCTGGCCAATAAACGTCGGTTGGCTATTCTTTCGTATATCAAAAAGAACAAGGAAGCGTCGGTTGGTGATATTGCGAGTGCGATTCGGTTATCGTTCAAAGCGACCTCAAAGCATTTGGGGATACTCATCGCGGCGGACATTCTCGATCGCGAACAACGGCGACTGCAAATGTACTATCGTATCAGTTCTACTCTTCCTTCCGCCGCGCATCCCATTCTTTCTCTGCTCTAATTCGCGCGAATGGTTCCAAGAGCTTAACTCTTGCCTTTATTGTATGGTTGAACAGATACCGAGTAACAATCAGCGCGATTGGATTGCCGAGAATGCTCCGGTTATTGCAGACATATTATTGAGAATGAAAACCGATCCGCATGCATCAGAAGCAGACGGGGGCGAACACGTCTATTTGTATTATGGAAGTAAAAAACTGACCGTCATTAAAGATAAGAAAACAGGAAATTACGCTACGCATATTCATACTACTGATTCGCCCTCGTATGAGCAGGACCGGAAGCAAAACGAAATGACGATTCTGTATGCCGCCGCCAAGGTGTTAATGGAAGAAACTTCTCGTCAACTTCAACGTCCACTCCAGTACGAATTTAATACCCGCTGGGAGCATCTCGCGCGATGGGCCGAAACACAGGGCAACGAGATTTTCCATTGGGATCACCACGATGTTAAAGTCGTTGAATTCAACGAAACGACAAAAGATCGATGGCATAAATTCTCTGCAACAATACAAAGTAACGAGGCGGTCTAATACTTTTGATTTGCACGTGGCGAGATTTTAGGGTGATGTGAGTAGTCATCACCGATCAATCCTTTTTATGAACTGGAAAAAGATTTTCTTAATTCTTGCAATAATGACAGTGCCAATCATCGTCTCTGTTGTCTATAAATTTTTTTCCACAACGCAAACATCTGATACCTCCGTGAGCGGTCGGTTTCTTGGCAATCAGGTTTGGAGTGGGAATATATCGGTCACCGGAGACGTGCAAATTCTTGGCAATCTCACAGTGTTACCGGGGACCACCGTGAGGTTTTCTGTCGGGGACGACCGTCAATGGGGTGATGAGGTTCCGGCGGACGGATTTAACGATAAAGATCCAACGCGGCTGCTTTCATACGCCACCACACACTCCAGCCTTTTTGTGTTAAGAAAATTCATGGCAAAGGGCGAGAAAAACCAGCCGATTCTTTTCACCTCTGCGGCAGAAAAACCACAGTTAGCCGATTGGGAAGCGATTATCTTTCTCGGCGATGGGAGCGTTGTCGACAATAGTATTGTTGAATACACGCGCAACGGGCTTAACCCGGTCGGGGCACAGCCCAATAGTGTGATTCAAAACTCCATATCCCGGGACGCGTTGTGGGGCGCAATATCGTCAGCCAATTCGAATATTAAAATAATCAACAACCATTTATCGGACGCAGGGCACGAGGGGATTGATCTTAAATATAACGGCAACCAAGAAGTCTCTGGTAATGTGATTGACGATTGTCATACCGGCATTGCGTCTATCGCCGGCGCGCAGATGATAAAAAACAACAGGATCACCAATTGCGGCGACGGCGTGTTTATAAGCCCTGATTCCCGCGCGACATCTATTGGCAACACGTTTACGTCTGCGCCCGAGGAAAGCCAGCGCGTGTGGCAATATGGAAACTACACAATTCCGATTTTTGGCTATCCAGAACGATGAGTGAAACTCATCCTGCTCTTATTCGCGCGAATGGTTCCAAGGTGATACAATTAAGTCATTCTCAAACAACAACCACTCCTATGAAAAAACGCATCGGCCTACTTGGCGGCATTAGTCATGAATCCACCATCACGTACTATCGTGCGTTGATGGAAAAATATTTTCAAAAAAACGGTGACTACTATTATCCCGAAGTCGTTATCTTCAGCTTGGATTTTCAAAAGTGCACGGACTACGAGAACACTAAGAATACTCCCGTTTATATTGATTACATTTTGACCGGAATCACTGCTCTCAAGGCCGCGGGCGCCGACGTTGTGGCGATGTGCGCCAACTCCCCACACGCGATGTACTCTGAAGTGAGTGAGCGCGCAGGGGTGCCCATGATCAGTATTGTGGAAACTTGCGCTGCCCAGGCAAAGCGCCAACAAATTAAATCCGCTCTTCTGTTGGGGATTAAATTCACAATGCAGTCGTCGTTTTATCTCGACGTGTTTACGAAGGAGTCGATCACCATTGTGACACCGAGCGAGGCTGAGCAAAATGAGATCAACTCGATTATTTTCAAAGAATTGGTGATCGGGACAATAAACCCCGAGAGTAAAAGACGGTTCTTAGAGATTATCGAGTCCTACCCGTGCGATGCCGTAATTTTAGGGTGCACTGAAATCCCACAGTTGATCGGCCAGCAAGACACTAAAAAAATTGTTTTAAATCCGCTCGATCTGCATGTTGACGCGCTATTGGCATATAGTCTTGGTGAAGAAGGGAACACCCCTCTATTGATGGTTAGGGCTAAAGTATGAATATCATTTTTCTCGACACCGAAACAACCGACATCATCAATCCGCGGTTAGTGCAGCTGGCATACAAAAATGCCACGACCGGTGATGTGGTCAACGAATTGTTTAAGCCCCCCGTGCCAATTTCATTTGGCTCCATGGCAACCCACCATATTACGGAAGAGATGGTTTGCCAGAAGCCGGTATTTGTCGGGAGTTCGTGGCAGCTCGAGCTCATTGATCTCGTGCACGAGAGTATCATTGTTGCGCACAACGCTGCGTTTGACATTACCACGTTGGCGAATGAAGGTGTGGGGGTGCTTCAGTCGATTGATACCGAGCAAGTGGCGCGGCATGTGTTGGAAAGTGATCGCTACGCCTTGCAGTACCTGCGGTATGCAGTGCACTTGAATGTGGCGGCCCAAGCACACGACGCTTGGGGCGACGTCCTAGTTCTCGAAGCATTGTTTCAATATTTGAAGACTAGCGTGCAGAATAGATTCGATCTATCGTCGGACGAGGCGATTATCAAAAAAATGATCGAGTTGAGCGTGACACCGGTGTTGCTCGTCACAATGCGTTTTGGAAAACATAAAGGGAAGACATTTGTCGAGGTGGTGGAGCAAGATAAGCAGTATTTGGAGTGGATGCATGCAACGAAAACCGAAAACGGCATCGACCCGCGCGATGAGGACCTGGTGTATACACTCAAGTATCATTTACAGATTGAACAGTTGATCACTTTCCCTTCATTGAAAAAGATATGATATTGGCAATACAAGTATGTTAATGACATCCGCCAAATTTATTAAAGGCATTCGAGGAACAGACGACATTGTAGAAGATGGCATTCCTCAGATTCTGTTCGTGGGCCGTTCCAATGTGGGGAAATCAAGTATTATCAATGCCCTCACCGGAGTCCCCGGTTTGGCCCGAGTGGGCAAGAAGCCCGGGAAAACCACGGAGATTAATTTTTTTCTGGTGAATAACAACCTCTATTTTGTGGATCTCCCCGGGTATGGATTCGCCCGGGCCAGCCTGGAAGAGCGCGAAAAAACTCGCAAGATGATTGTGTGGTACCTGGGCGACTCCGGGGTGAAGCCCCGCAGGGTTATCATGGTCGTGGACAGTAAGATTGGCATAACTGCGCTGGATCGTGATATGATAACCATCCTAACAGCCGAAGGCCACCCGACCATCATTGTGGCCAATAAGGTGGATCAGCTCAGTGGATCGGAACAATCCTTGCAGATAGAACGGATTCGACAGGAATGTTCACCGTTATTGGTGATACCCTACTCCAGTAAATTTAAGAAGGGTCGTGAACAACTCCTCCAATCATTAACTTAACAAAAGTGTAGTGGAATAGAACTATGCCCAACGACAATGTTGTCCTACGGTTTGATGCCGTTATTTTTAATTACGGCGAAACCAAGCCCATTTTGAACGAGGCGAGTTTTGGTGTGCGTAATAGCGCCAAGATCGCCCTGATGGGCCAGAATGGATCGGGGAAATCGACTATTTTTTCGCTGATCATAGGACAGGTGAAACCGAAGTCTGGGGGAATTTTTACCACTCCAAACAACGCTACGATTGGCATTGCAAAGCAAGCCGTCACACCCCATCAGAAAGACCTGACCGTGCGGGAGTTTTTTGCTTCGGCCTTTCGCGACGTACCGTATAACCTGGACAAGCGCATTGCGGATGTCTTTGAAGTGGTGAATCTTTCAACAACGATTACAAAAAAAGTTCGGGAGCATTCCGGAGGGGAGCAAGCGCGCTTATTGCTGGCCAATGCGCTCATTCAAAACCCCGACATCCTGCTCCTGGATGAGCCAACGAATAATCTGGACCAGGCGGGGATCGAGCACCTTACCGGGTTTTTGATGATGTACGAAAAGACTGTGATTGTGATTTCGCATGATGCTGATTTTTTAAACGCCTTCACCGACGGGGTTTTGTATCTCGACGTTCATACGCATACCGTGGAGCAATATGTTGGCAACTATTCGAATGTACTCGAAGAGATTGATCGGAGAATCGAACAGGAGCAGATGCTCAATGCCAGGGCGGAGCGTTTGATCAAAGAAAAAATGGCAAAGAGCGAATTCTTCGCCCACAAAGGAGGAAAGCTCCGTTCCGTTGCCAAGCGGATGCGCGAAGCCGCTGAAGAAAGCCAAGAGAGTATGGTGGACGTTCGACGCGAAGACAAGACTATTCGGCCATTTGAAATTCCCCTACAGGAATTCCCCTTTGATTTCAATGGCGCTATTTTGGACATTCAGACCATCGGCATTGTCAAAAGCGGCAAACGGATCGAAAAAACAGTGGGCCTGACACTGCGCAAAGACTTCCACGTATTACTCTCCGGACCCAATGGGATCGGCAAAAGCACATTTCTCCATCAAGTGGTCGGGGGTACTGCTGCTGGGGTGACGATTGGTGAGGGGGTTCGGTTGGGGTATTACGATCAAGACTTCGCGACCCTTGATCGGGATATGACTGGGTATGACTGCCTTTGGCAAGCCATGGCAAAACCCGACGAGCACATCCTCCGCTCAACTGCCGCAGGATTATTACTCGATGGAAAGATTCTTGGCCAGCAGATCCAATGTTATTCCGAAGGCCAAAAGGGGTTATTGAGTGTTGCTCGACTAGTGTTACTCAAGCCCGGACTGCTTGTGCTGGACGAGCCCACCAATCACATCAACTTTCGTCATTTACCCATTATTGCCAAGGCACTTGATAATTATAAAGGGGCGATTCTGATGGTCAGCCACATTCCAGATTTTGTCTCTCAGATCCGTATTGATCAGACGATCGACTTAGGACTGCCTATCGTGTCACACTAATTGTTGCACTTTGTTCGGCATCTGGTGCCACAACGGTCACGCGGCCATTGGCGTCTTTCTTAATTTCGTATCCCGCGCCATTGGTTGAGCTTCCGGTTGGGTCCGTGGGAATAGCTACAAGATACTTTCCGCTGGTCGTGAGCACCGAAAGGTCAATCAAGCCCGTGCAGGTTCCGCCGGTTTTACAGACTTCTGTTTGAGTGGTGGTCACAGAAGCGGGCAGTGTCCCTCGGTTGTCTAATGCATATTGATACACCGCATTTAAGACGGCGTTCACATCGGAGCGGCGTTGCGCGTTATTTGTTTCTCCAAGTTGCTTGCCTGGGTTGATAGCGATGATCACAATTCCGGCGAGAATGGCGATCGCGGCTACGACCAGCAGGATTTCCAATAATGTAAATCCTTTTGGTGTATAGGAACGAATCCTCATAAAAGTGATAAAAATAAACAATTAAGATGTGTATAACTTATTGATCAATGTCCTTAGTATAGCGCAATTACTAAAAATCCCCAACGTCTTGCCATGAGGAAAGGGTGATGCGGGGAGTCAGCGCGCTGGTTTGAACGGTCATTTTTTGAACTACTGTGCCAACAGTTCCGGAGCTCGTGATGGTGCGCAAAGTGCCAGTTCCCACAGTAAGGGTGGCACTACACGTACCTTCGCCAAGGGTGAGAGCAACAGTGCCGCTATAGGATAGATTGTCATGGAGTGATTGGAGTGTTACTTCGGCGCACGCTGTAGCGAGCGCTCGCGCTTGGACTAATTGCGTGAGGATGATACCGGACTTTGCTGAACGCACTCCTCCGAGGAGCAGTGAGACGGCAATCGCTGAGGCAACCGCACCAACGAGCAAGACGCTCACGAGTGTCGCAAAACCTTCTTCGCTAAAGCTTCGAAGGTCAGGCCCTCCTTGGGCATTATCGGAGTGCGCTTGAGCCATAGAATGTTTGAGTGTAGTCATATTCGTTGCGTCCCGGTGGGTTTAATCGCCCCAGAGTGAATTGAACTCGAACGATCCCTCTGGTTTGCGCCATCGAGAGATTTGAAAATTGCACGTTGGAAATTACCAATCCCGAAGATGTCAGTGGAAGGGGAGCGCCAGAGCCGGACGTTCTCCAAAATTGCCCTCCAGAGGTCTCCCAAATGGTCGACGATGTGCCTGCTAATGAAAGGGACGTTGTAGCTGTGCCGACTGATGGGGAAGTGATTGCCGAAGCGTTCCGTATGTCATAAGTGATTTGTTCCATCACTTGGACTGCTTGTTCTTCCACTTCTACAACGGTCTGTTGTTTCACCCGCGATTCTAAAACAATACTCACAAACGCCGCAAGAGCGCTGATGAGGATTGCCGCCAGGCTGATAAATAAAAGAAGTTCTAAGAGTGTAAACCCGCCTCCGCTAAAGCTACGGTGGGCAGGCCCTCTGCCGAGAATATGGCGATGATGTGTTCGTAGGTGGTGTGGCATACGGGCCTTACGAGGGTGGCGACAGCGTCACTTGCTTTGTGGATCCATCCGTGAATTTGAAGATGATTGTAAATGTATCACCTGATGCATTGCCGGTCATACGGATATGATCAATTTTAAAGTCATCCTCCCCGGCGGGTATGGTCGCATTCTGGATGTTCAATTCTGTTCCACTGCTCTGTGTTCCCGTGGGCGTGCCAGGACCGTTGTTTGACCACACAACTACATCTTCCATCTTGATTTCTTTAATATTTTGGTTGGGTTTTGTCCACGAGACAGTCATGCGATTAATTACTGCCGCAACAGAACCATTATTGGTAATCTCAATGCCTCGAAGGTAGGCATTGCCAGAGCCGCCAATGGTTGCGCCACTCACAGTAATGACGATCTGGTCGGCTTGCGTTGCAGTGTTCGCTTGCCAATTCGTGAGGCGCGTGGTAAGCGTGACAGTACCCGCCCGTTGAAGCGTTTGTTGCCACGAAACTGTGGAAGCAACTGTTTTGGTGTTGGCGTCAACCGTAGAAATGGTCACTGCGCGAGTAAAACCATTCGTGACATCACTATTGCCGGACAATGTCCACTGATTGCTGGCGACGAGCAGGCCATGTGTTCCATTAACAAGATTGCTAAAATTGTTGTCGCGGATATTGCGTGCGGCTTCGAGCCCTTCTTCGGCAAGGTACAAAGCTCGAGCACGTTCTCCTGAAACACGCACGCTTTCATGACCGTAGATCAACGACCCCACAATGGCCGTCACCATTAATCCAAACAACGAGCTTGCCAGCAAGCTCTCAATGAGGCTGAACCCTTGGGAACGGGATACCATAGTTGGTGATTACGGTTGCACTTCGTCGATGAGTCCGAGGCCGTTGATACTGAGTTGTTTGGGTCCGAGTACGTCGTGGGTGAGTGTGACCACACCGGAGTTTATTGGCAAACCGGTTTTTTTTGCGTAGACAATTTCGGTGAGGCCTGACGGGGTGATGGTGGAAGCGAGTTCTGTGGCCTCATCGTACGCGCTATTGCGTGCGGCAAAACTCGGCCCACGAAAGAGGGTGATTGTGTTGCCTCCAAGATAGACACCCCATTGTGCATCGCCATCGGCAGCACGGGAGCGCAGTTGCGCTGCGCGCAAATTTTGGGTCGTTGAGGCGATGGCCAAGTCCAGATCATTGGCGCGTAGCATGAGCAATGAGCTTGTGATGGCAGTAGCTGAGATGATCCCGAGAGCGGCCACCGTCAACATGATTTCCATGAGCGTAAATCCACGTGATGGTGACCCATGCATAGAGCTCAATGAAATTTATTGATGCCACCTAGCATGCTGTAAATGGGCAGAATGACCGCAAGGGCCACCGAGATTACCCCCAGCCAGATAATGACCAAAAGAATGGGCTCGATGAGAACGGAAAGATTTTTTGTGGTGGTTTCTGCTCTGTCCTCAAACGTCTCACCGATTTTGAGCATGGATTTTGATAATGTTGCGGATCGTTCCGCCGCCACGATCATTTGTTGAATGGGAGGGGGAATGAGCGCATCGGTTCGAGGGAAGCTTAAAAAGCTTTTTTGAAACGAATTGCCTTCGTCCATTCGTTCGCCAAGGTGTTGATAGAGTTGCTGGTAGTTGAAGAGATCCGTGGCTTCGCACAGCGAATGGAGCGCTTTGGGAACGGTGAGCCCGGCTGCCAACAATGTCCCTAAAATGTAGCCGAAGCGAGCGAGTTCCACTTCTTGGATGAGGCGCCCTACTCCCGGGATAGTGAAGAGAATGGACTGACCAAGATGCTTGGTCCGTGAATGGATAAACAATACATACCAAATAAGGGCGATGATCAGCAGTGCACTCGGAATCACAATGGATCCATACTGGCCAACAAGTGTTCCAAAGCGAATCATTACGCGGGTGATCAACGGGAGGGTAAGATTGAGCGAAGAGAACACGGACCCTAAACGAGGGAGGATAAACCAGGAAATGCCTAATCCCACGACGAGCCCAATCACAAACACGAGCGCCGGGTACATCATGGCGGAGCGCACGCGTGAGCGGAACATGCGGTCTTTCCGTTGTTGATTGACGATGACCGTGAGATTGTCCGAAAGCCGACCGGTTTCTTCTCCAAGACGAATGAGGCTGGTGATGTGTGCAGGGAAGAGATCTGTTTGTTCGAGCGCTTTCCACAATGGGCTTCCCGAATCGACCGCTTCTTTTACTTCGCCCAGCATTTGTGTCAGGCGCGTTGAACGGACACCGCTTTTAACAGCATCCAATGCAAGGCTAATATCCATGCCAGAAGACAATAGGGTGGCGAGATTTTCAATACAATAGTCTCGTTCTTTTCCAATACCGATATTGGACAAGGTGGAGTGAGTAGCGAGATTACTTTTTCGTTGAGCCATATCCCGGAAGGGTTGGAGGTTCGGCAACGCGGAGCACTTCTTCGAGCGTGGTGATGCCGGCTTTCACCTTTTCAATACCATCTTCAAACAGAGAGTGCGCACCTTGCTTTCGGGCGAGCTCGCGCATTTGTTGCGTTGAAGGATTTTTAAGGATGAGTTCTTGCATATCGGAACTCATGGGGATGAATTCAAAAATTCCGATGCGGCCCCTATACCCTGTTTGTCCGCACGCTGAACATCCATTGACGCGTCCAACAGAACTTTGACCTTCCGGGAAAAAGTCTTTGGCGTTTGGTAATTGTTTGGAGAGTTGTTCAATCGTCACCGTTTCTTGTGTGCGACAGTCTTCGCACAATTTGCGCACCAGGCGCTGAGCGATGATCACTTCCAATGTCGACGTGAGTAAAAATGGTTCAACATCCATATCCAAAAGGCGCGGCACAGCCGTGGCGGCATCGTTGGCATGAAATGTGGAGAGCATAAGGTGCCCGGTCAATGCGGCATTCACCGCAATTTCGGCTGTTTCATGGTCGCGAATTTCTCCCACCAGCACAATGTCAGGATCTTGCCGGACAATCGATCGCAACCCTTTTGCGAAGGTGAGGTTGGTTTGAAGGTTGACCTGAATTTGGTTTGCTCCGGAAATTTTGTATTCAACCGGATCTTCAATGGTGGTAATGTTGACTCCGGGACGGTTTAAGATGTTGAGCAGCGCATACAGGGTGGTCGTTTTTCCGCTGCCGGTTGGCCCGGTCACTAAGATCATGCCAAAGGGTTTTTGAGAAGCTTTCAAAAGAATTTCCTGGTCTGGTTTTGAAAACCCGAGGTTATCGAGAGTGACCTCCTTGATGTAGCCATGGAGGAGCCGAATGGCGATCTTTTCTCCGTCTAAAATCGGAATGATAGAGATGCGCATGTCGATCGCGACTTGTTCATGCTCGTATCGGATGGAACCGTCTTGAGC
>ORMF010139694.1_pt1 | contig 20946 bp, 21 predicted proteins | sample 1779871 | NCBI WGS metagenome assembly ORMF01 (sample SAMEA104232316, study PRJEB22302) | groundwater metagenome | biome: forest; feature: aquifer; material: groundwater | place: USA | collected 2011-08-07 | depth 5.4 m | reverse complement strand
GCTCCAACGGATGATTCTATTGACGGGGATCTTTTCCGCGGTTTCGTCGAAGGTGACCACCTCGAGTTGAATGTCCCCGAATACCCGGCGTTGTTTGAGATCGTCGGTCAGGCCATGCAGGACATTGAGCGTGTTGCTCGGCAGGACCCCTTTCCAGAATCGGATGATGTATCCTTCATCATCGTATTTGGAAGGCTTAATCAGCACGATTTTGAGGTTTTTGATATCCTGTTTTATGATTGGCGCCACGTGGCCTCCAGACAACTTGTAAGTTGACCTAAGTTACCTTATAAATATAGATAGGAAGATTACTAAAATTCTGAGGAAATGTATCAATGGGCTATGCCGATGTCAAGCTATACGGCCCTGATAAGCTTTGAATGATCCAGCTCTACCGCGTTTCCAAGGTCTATCCTCCAAATTTTCCCGCACTTACGGATATCCATGTTGAGATCGAAAAGGGCGAATTTGTTTTCCTGACCGGGCCCAGCGGCGCGGGGAAATCCACCCTCTTGAGGCTTCTTTTCCGCGCCGAAGAAGCCACCGGCGGCCAGATCATCGTTAATGGCCGGAATCTCAACCGGATGGATAGAGCCGGGGTGGCCCGCCTGCGGCAGGAAATCGGACTGGTATTTCAGGAATTCAAACTCCTTTCTACGATGACGGCCCTGGAAAACGTGGCGCTCGCCGCAGAGGTGGTCGGGGTTTCCAGAAAAGAGAGCCGGAGCAGGGCCTTTCAATTACTACGGGATTTGGGCCTGAAGGACAAGCAGGATGCCAGGCCACCGGCCCTATCCGCCGGGGAACAACAAAGGGTAGCCATTGCCCGGGCTCTGGTCAACAGCCCGATCCTGGTCTTTGCCGACGAGCCCACCGGAAACCTGGATGCCGAGGTGGCGGAAGAGACCATGCGGCTGTTTTTAAAAATTCACGAGAAGGGCACCACGATTCTGATTGCGACCCATGACACGGGATTTCTCAAGCGTTTTCATAGCCGGGTGATCTCGCTCCAGCACGGACGGTTGGCGAGCGATACCAAATTGGATCCGCGTGAGGTTATGCCGTGAGATTTCCCTGGGTCGCTTTTGTTGGCCGGCGCGTCGTCAAGAGCATGAGGGAGTTCTTATGGACGCACGTTCTCACTGCGGGAATCATGGCGCTCACGCTCGCCATTTTTGGCGGATTTGTCCTCGTCCAGCAGAATCTTCAGGGACTGCTGCGGGGTTGGGGAAACCAGATCGAGGTCTTCGCCTACTTGCGGGACGGTCTCTCTTCCACCGAGCTCCAATCGATTCTGTCCCAGGCGCGCTCCTTGCCCGAAGTCGAAGAGGTTCGTCATGTTTCCAAGAAAGAGGCGTGGGAAAATTTCAAGAAGGGGTTGGGCGCGCAGTCCGGCGTGCTGGAGGGATTGACGGCGGAGATCTTGCCTTCCTCCCTGGATGTCCGTTTGAAAAAATCTCACCGCGAGCAGGCCTCGGTAGAAGCCCTGGCCGCGAAGCTGCGCGCGATTCAGGGGATCGGTGAAGTGGAATATCCCGGGGAATGGGTCGGCAAGCTTCACTTGGTGACGTTGGGTGTCCAGTGGGCCAAATGGATTTTTGGCGGGTTCTTGTTTGTGGCGACTCTTTTCATTGTTGGCAGCACCGTCAAGCTGGCGATCCTGTCTCGCAAGGACGAGATCGAGGTCATGCAGTTGGTGGGCGCCCCGGAGGGCCTCATCAAGGCGCCCTTTGTGATCGAAGGGATGATTCAAGGGACCTTCGGAGCCATTCTGTCCGTTCTTTTTCTATGGCTTCTCTTTCTTCTTTTGACCTTTCGGCTCCCTTCCCTGGTGGCCGTGTTTCCCTCTCAAAGCCAGCTCCGCTTTCTGGATCTTTCCGGGGTGTCGCTTCTTTTTTTTCTCGGATGGTTCATCGGCGCGGGCGGGAGCCTGTTTTCTCTCAGGCGCTTCCTGAAGACATGAAAGCGGTCCCTCGACTCCTCATAGCGGCTTTCCTGCTTCTCTCCTGGTCTCTTCATGGGCCCTCCGCGCCGGCGGCCGAGGCGGAAAGGGAGCTCGAGGGAATCAAAAAAAAGATCGAGAAAGAAAAGCAAGGGATGGCCAAGGTCAAAAAGCAAGAAGGTTCCATCCTCCATGCTCTGGAAGGAGTGGAGACGGAGTTGGACCGGAAGAACAAGGAGTTCAAGTCGGTCAATGGCCGGTTGGATTCCATCGCGGCGGACCTTCAAAAAAAGGAGGAGGGCGCCAGGAAACTAAGTTTATCGCTGGGATTGCGGAAAGAGCTCCTGCGCAAAAGGGCGAGCGCCCTTTACAAGTGGCAAAGGGGCGGAAGTCCCTTTATTCTATTGAACGGTTGGAGTTCCATGGCCGAGCTGATGCAGAGAAAGAGTTATTTGGAATTGATGCTGCGCGAGGACCAGCGATTGATGGCTTTTTTGAGTGAGGAGTCGGGTCGGCTGGAAGTCCTGAAGCAGGGATTGGAGACCAAAAGGAAGGAGTTGGATCAGGAGCGGAGGTCCCTGGTTCAGGTCAAAGAAACGATCCGGTTTGAGAGAGAGAAAAAAAAGCAGATCCTCGCCAGCCTGCGGCTCGAAAAGGATGCCCATACCCGGGCCCTCAAGGAACTGCAGCAGGCGGCGCTCAGACTTCAGAAGATGATGGATGAGATCACCCGGAAAGCGGGGCCACCTTCAGGGATTACGGGGAGCGGTCTTGAGCGGCTGAAGGGAAGTCTCGACTATCCGACCCGGGGGAAGGTGGTCGCGGGATTTGGAAGGGCTACGCACCCCGAGTTCACGAGCGAAATCTTTCGCAAGGGCATTGAGATCGAGGCCCCTTACGGCGAAGAGATCCGCGCCGTGGAGAGCGGAAAGATCATTTTCTCGGATCGTTTTTCCGGATACGGCAAGATGATGATCATCGACCACGGGCAGAGATACTATACGATCTATGCCCACTTGTCCGATCTTTTAAAGCATAAAGGGGACACCGTCCAGAAGGGCGAGCCGGTTGCCCTCGTGGGAGACAGCGACTCTTTGCAGGGCGCCCGGCTCTACTTTGAGATCCGTAAGGACGGAAGGCCCATGGATCCGCTCCCTTGGTTCAAGAAATAATCGCTATTTCGGGTTGTTGAATATAGTGATATAGAGGTTAAGATGACTAGGCCCCGTTTCCTGTGGGTGTGGAGGAATAGCTCAATGCAGTTACGAAAAAAGCGCGGATTTTTGTTTTTGCTCCTGGTCTTCAGCATTGGACTCGCTTTCTTTTTAGGCGGGCAGGCTGCGACACGCGTCTCGGCGATTCCCAGAGAAGACTACGAAGACATCGAAACGCTCACCAACCTCTTGGCGATTGTCAAGAAAAACTATGTCGATGAAGTCAGCACCAAGGAGCTGGTTAAGGGCGCGATCAATGGCATGCTGAACGCCCTGGATCCCCACAGCGCTTACCTGACCCCCGACCTTTACAAAGAGCTTCAGATGGACACCCAGGGACGATTCAGCGGGCTGGGGATCGAGATCACGGTTAAAAATGGCGTCCTGACGGTGGTTTCTCCGATCGAGGAGACGCCGGCCGACCGTGCGGGGATCAAGGCCGGCGATCAAATAGTGAAGATCGAGGACGAATTTACCAAGGATATGTCTCTCATCCAGGCAGTCCAAAAAATGCGCGGCCCCAGGGGAAGCAAGATCACGATTGCGATCAAGCGAGAGGGCGTGCCGGAGCTCATCAGCTTTACTCTGGTGCGCGATTCCGTCCGGGTGCAGAGCGTTCGGTCGCGCGCGCTGGAAGAGGGGTACGGATACGTCCGCGTCGCCCAGTTTCAGGAGCGCACGGACCGGGACTTACAGCGGGTGTTAGAGAAGTTAAGCGGTGAAAAAGGGGGAATCCGAGGACTCGTTCTCGATCTTCGCAACAATCCCGGCGGCCTCTTGACCCAGGCGGTCCGGGTGACGGATCTCTTCCTCGATTCCGGGCTGATTGTTTACACAGAAGGACGGCTCGATAACCAAAAGCAAAGATATTTTGCTCACAAGGAAAATTCCTGGATGGCATTTCCCATGGTCGTCCTGGTCAATGGGGGCAGCGCCAGCGCGTCCGAAATCGTAGCGGGCGCCTTGCAAGATCACAAGCGGGCCATCGTGTTGGGGACGAAGACTTTCGGCAAGGGCTCGGTCCAAACCATCCTTCCCCTGGATGACAGCTCCGCGCTCCGGTTGACCACGGCCCGTTATTTTACCCCGAAGGGGCGTTCCATCCAGGCCACGGGAATTGTGCCCGATATCGTTATGGAGAACGGGCCTGCGCGAGAGGCCAAAGGAGATGACCGCAAGCGGCCGACGCTCAGGGAAGAGAATCTCCCCGGCCATTTGCAGAATCCCTTGGAGCGGCCGGACAAAGAAAAAACACCGGACAAAGAAAAAACAATTGAGGCCCCGGGCGATGAAAGCTCGGAGAACGATGCTCAGCTCAAACGCGCGTTGGACCTACTCAAGGGTTGGGATCTTTTTAAACAGCTCGCGCAAAAAAAAGCGGCCTGACGGATTCATCGCCGCTGGCCTGCAGGAAATCCGTTATTATGGATAAGCCCTCCCCGTGGAGGGCTTATCGTTTGAGGGTTCGGATGGGAGAAACGAGGGGGGATCTTCCCCTATTGAGGTGGGCCGAGGAATCTCGCGCCTTTCTCACCGTCAGCGAGCTCAGCCAAAAGGTCAAGGGAGTCCTCGACAGAGAGCTGGACGCCGTCTGGGTCGTGGGAGAGGTGTCGAATTTTCGCGTGCCTCCCTCCGGCCACCTCTACTTCACTCTTAAGGACGATAAAAGTCAGATTGCCGCCGTGATGTTCCGGAGCCAAGGCGCCGCGCTTCCCTTTCAGCCGGAAAACGGCATGGAGGTGTTGTGTTTAGGCCGCGTGGGTCTCTATTCGGTTCGCGGAGACCTGCAGCTCTACGTGGATTCCATGGAGCCACGCGGCCAGGGGTCGCTTCATCTCGCTTTTGAGCAGCTGAAAAAAAGGCTGGGCGAGGAAGGTCTTTTTGGGCTGGAAAGAAAAAGGCCCTTGCCGTTTTTGCCGCGCTCGATCGGCATCGTCACTTCTCTTAAGGGAGCGGCGCTCTGGGATATGCTCCGCGTCTTAAGAGACCGCTTCCCTGACCGCAGAGTGGTCATCCGGCCGGTCCGGGTTCAAGGAGAAGGGGCTGCTTTGGAAATCGCTCAAGGGATCGCCGAGCTTGGGGGTTCAGGACTGGTCGAGGTGATGATCGTTGGCCGTGGGGGAGGCTCTTTGGAGGATCTGTGGCCGTTCAATGAAGAGACGGTGGCGCGCGCGATTTTTGTTTGTCCCGTTCCGATCATCTCGGCCGTCGGCCACGAGGTGGATTTCACCATTGCCGATTTTGTGGCGGATCACCGCGCTCCGACTCCGACCGCGGCTGCAAGTATGGTGGTGCCCCGGAGAGAAGAGCTGGCGGAGCAGGCGCGGGCCTTGGAAAGCCGCTTGATCAGGGTGCTGCGGCATCGGCTGGAAGAAGACCGGGAGCGGTGGGAGCGCGTGGCGCGCCGGCTCATGGACCCGAGCCGGAGGCTGCGTGAAAATCAATTGCGTCTGGACGAACTCTCCCTCAGTTTGGGACGCCGGTTTCAGAATCGATTGGTCCGGCTCAAGGATCGCTTGGCTCAGGCCGCCGGGCGTCTGGGGGTTTTGAGTCCTCTGGCGGTGTTGGAGCGCGGCTACAGCATCGTTCATAAAATGCCTGATGGTCACATTGTGAGGGACAGCGCCTCCATCGCGGTCGGGGATACGCTGCGGCTCACCTTCGCCCGGGGAAACTCTCTGTGCAAGGTGGAAGCGAAAGAGTAAGAAACCTCGGATGGGCAAAATAGCGGCCCTAACCATTGTTTTTCTTTTCCTGGTCCGGCCCTCTGGGCCCGCGGCCGCCTCGTGGAGAATCTTTTTCCAACCGAAGGAGGTCTCGCAGGGAGGCGTAGGCGAGATCGAGCTCTCCGGGACGGATTTGACGGAGGTCAAGGGTCGGCTCCGCCAACAGGAAGTCCCTTTTTTTCGTGGAGAGGATGGGATCTGGAGCGCCCTTGTAGGGATAGACCTCGATGAACCACCCGGACCGCTCAAGGTGACGGTCCAAGGTTGGGACAAAGATCGGGCAAAGAGGGAGATGATCGTGACGCTCCCGGTAAAGAAAAGGATCTTTCCTATCGAGCGAATATCGGTGCCCCCGTCATTCGATCAGATCGATGAGGCGATCAAGAAAAGGATCGAGCAAGAACAACAGCGGTTCGACGGGTTGTGGCGAACCGCCCCGCGGCCACGTCTGTGGAGGAAGCCTTTTGTTTCACCGATTCCCCTTGAGATCACCTCGCCCTTCGGTCTGCGCCGGGTCGTGAATGGATCCGCCCGCTCGCCCCATGGAGGAGTGGATTTAAAAGCCGCTTTGGGCACGGAGATCAAAGCGACAAACGACGGGGTCGTGGCGCTCCAGGATGAACTTTTCTTCACGGGCAAGACTCTCGTTTTGGATCATGGAGGCGGGCTCTATACGATGTACTTCCACCTTTCAAATTATCGGGTGGAAGATGGAGCGGCCGTGCGGAAGGGAAAAATCATCGGTCTGGCCGGAATGACCGGGCGGGTCACGGGCCCTCATCTCCACTGGGGGGTTCGGCTCAACGGGGCCAGAGTGGATCCTCTGGCCCTGCCCGGGATCACGACCGGAAGAGAGTAGGTTGGAGCATGGCGAAAAAAGAAAAAAAAGAAAAGACGGAGAAGAAGTTTGAAGAGGCCCTCGGAGAGCTGGAGGAGGTGGTGGAACGACTCGAGTCCGGCGAGCTTTCCCTGGAAGAATCCCTGGCGGCTTTCGAGCAGGGGGTGAGGCTGGTGAAGCATTGTAATCAGAAGCTGACCGAGGTGGAAAAGAGGATCGAGCTATTGGTCAAAGACAAGGATGGCCGCCTTCAAGTCCAACCCCTCACGGAAGCCGCCGACGAGGATCCGGAAGCGGAGGAATCCTAGCCCGTGCCTCCCTTCAATATCCACGTTTACTTCAAGGGGCAAAAATCCGTCATCGATCGGGCCATGGACCGTTATCTGAGACCGCGTGGAAAACGTCCTCCGATTCTCTACCAAGCGATGCGGTACGGCGTCTTTTCGGGAGGCAAGCGATTCCGTCCTATCTTGACGCTCGCGAGCGGCGGGACTTTTGGAGGAAGGCAGAGAGTGCTCCTTCCCTTCGCGTGCGCTCTCGAGCTCGTTCACACCTATTCCATCATCCATGACGATCTTCCCGCAATGGACGACGACGATTTTAGGAGGGGACGGCCCGCCAATCACAGGGTCTTTGGCGAAGGAATAGCCCTGCTGGCGGGGGACGCCCTGCTCACGGAGGCCATTCATCTGATGTCCCGTCCGGAGTTGAAGCGGGACTTGGAGCCTGATCTCATCCTCGAACTCGTCCATGAAGTTTCTCGCGCCGCCGGAATGGAGGGGATGGTCGGAGGGCAGGCGATCGATCTGAAGGCCGAGGGGCGCGAAGTGGGGTTGGCCACGGTGGAATCCATTCATAAACTCAAGACCGGAACGCTGATTTTTACCGCCGCATGGATGGGGGCGAGGATCGCGGGGGCAAAACCGGATGAGGTGAAGAAAATCGGCCGTTACGGGAAACTTCTCGGGTTGGCCTTTCAAATTACCGATGACATCCTGGACGCCGAGACTCTGGAGAATCTCTTGGAAAGGGGCCGGTCGAGTGACCAAGAAAGAAAGAAGGCGACCTACCCTTCCGTCGTTGGCCTGGTCATGGCCAAGGAGCGGGTTCGAGAACTCACCGGCCTTTGCTTGAAACAAGTGCGTGACTTCGGCCCGGCCGCGGAACCTCTGAGGGGAATTGCCGGGTTTGTTTTGGAGCAGGCCTTGAAGGGTGATACGGAAAGCCCGGAAAAGCCTGGGAGGAGAATCAGCGTTGGTTAGGATTCTGGACGGTATTCAATGTCCGGCAGACTTACGCCGGCTCAGTATCGACGAGCTTTCCGCGCTCGGGGAAGAGATCCGGGAGGAAGTGCTCTCCGTCGTCTCGGAGGTGGGAGGACATCTGGCATCCACTCTCGGCGCCGTCGAGTTAACGGTGGCTTTGCACTACGTTTTTCATGCTCCTCGCGATCGCATCGTCTGGGATACCGGGCACCAAGCCTATGCCCACAAGCTCATCTGCGGCCGGCGGCGGGAGTTTGCCACGCTCCGGCAGCTCGGGGGAATCAGCGGGTTTCTGAGTCGGGAAGAAAGCGAATACGATGTCTTCGGCGCCGGCCACGCCGGGACATCGGTCTCCGCGGCTCTCGGCATGGCCATGGCCAAGCACCTGGACGGGTCGGACCATCAGGTGGTTGCCGTGATCAGCGATGGTTGTCTCAGCGCCGGCCTCACCTTTGAAGGTTTGAATCAGGCCGGTCACCTAAAAAAGGATCTGATCGTCGTGCTCAACGACAACCGGATTTTTATCGATCCCCGGGTGGGCGCGGTTTCATCTTTTTTAAGCAAGCAGCTGACGACCGAGCTGGCGGTGAAGCTCCAGCGGAATCTGCGGAATCTGCTCAGGACCTTGCCTGGGGTGGGGGAAAATCTCTATCAAGTCGCCCGCAAAATCAAGGAGTCCTTTCTGGGGCTCGTCACCCCCGGGTTTCTCTTCGAGGCCCTGGGTTTTCAGTATGTAGGCCCGATCGATGGTTATAACCTCAAAGAGATGATCCAGACTTTTGAGAATGTCAAAAAGATCGAGGGACCGACGCTGGTTCATGTTCTTACCCGGAAGGGGAAAGGCTATGAATGGGCCGAACAGGATCCGGTCCGGTTTCACAGCGTGACGCCTTTTCATATCCTGACGGGGCTGCCGAAAAAAGGAAAGGGGCCGATTCCAACCTACACGGACATGTTCGCCCGGGCATTGATCCGGTGCGCGCGCGAGAATCCGAAAGTGGTCGGGATCACCGCGGCGATGGGAAGCGGGACCGGCATTGACAAATTCGCGGCGGAAATCCCCGAGCGGACCTATGACGTGGGCATCGCCGAGCAGCACGCGGTGACCTTTGCCGCCGGCATGGCTACGGAAGGGTGGGTCCCGGTCGTGGCCATCTATTCGACGTTTCTCCAGCGCGCTTACGATGAGATCCTCCACGATGTCTGCATTCAAAACCTCCACGTGGTTTTCGCTCTCGACCGGGCCGGTCTCGTGGGCGCCGACGGGCCCACGCATCATGGCACATTCGATTTTGCCTACCTGCGGTCTATCCCCAACATGGTCGTGATGGCGCCTAAAGATGAAAATGAGCTACAGCATATGCTCAAGACGGCTGTTGAGACCGGCGGGCCGGTCGCCCTGCGTTATCCGCGGGGGGAAGGGTGGGGAGTCCGGCTGGACGAAGAACTGCAAAGCTTGCCACTAGGGAAAGGGGAGCTCCTGCGCGAAGGAAAAGACATCGTCATCGTGGGCATCGGCAGCACCGTGATTCCCGCCCTCAGGGCGGCCGAGGACCTTGCCCAGCTAGGCATCGATGCGGCGGTGGTCAATGCCCGCTTCGTCAAGCCTCTGGACCGCGAGCTCCTGGTGGATCTCCTGAGGCGGGTTCCGCGGCTGATCACGGTAGAGGACCACATGTTGAAAGGGGGATTCGGCAGCGCGGTCCTGGAACTTTTAGCCGATGAAGGGCTCAGTGAGATCAAAGTGAGGCGGTTGGGGATTTCGGATCGGTTCATTCCCCACGGGACTCAGGATCAGCTCAAAAAAATCTGCGCTTTTGATCAGGCGGCCATCGCCCAGGCGGCGCTTCAGATGGTCCGGGAGGAGAAGAAAAAAAAGGAGGGATGGGAAAGAGGGAGCGCCTAGATAAGCTGCTGGTGGACCGTGGCTTGGCGGCCAGCCGCGACGAGGGCCGGAGACGGATCCTGGCCGGGGAAGTTTTGGTCAATCACCAGCCGGCGGGCAAGGCCGGAAGTTTGACCGACCCCGACGCGCTGATTCAACTCAAAGGCAAGCCGCTCCCCTATGTCAGCCGCGGGGGTGTGAAGCTGGAAAAGGCGCTCGAAGAGTTTCAGATCGATGTCTCGGATAAAGTCGTCCTCGACGTTGGCGCGTCCACCGGGGGATTTACAGATTGCCTGCTCGCACGTGGAGCCCTGAAAGTTTATGCCGTGGACGTGGGTTACGGGCAGCTCCATTGGAAGCTTCGGAACGACCCGCGGGTCGTCGTCTTAGAGAGAAGAAATATCCGATATCTCGAGCCCGAAGTTCTCCCCGTGCTTCCTCAGATCGCGACGATTGATGTCTCTTTCATCTCTCTCCGATTGGTTTTTCCGCAGGTCAAGAAGCTTCTGGCCTCGAGCGGCGCAATCGTGGCCCTGATCAAGCCGCAGTTTGAAGTGGGAAAAGGGAAGGTGGGGAAGGGAGGTGTGGTGCGGCAGCCCGAAGAGCATCTCCGGGTGATTCAGGAGATCCAGGAGAGCGCCCAAGCTCTGGGATTGAAGGTTTGCGGAGTCACCGAATCTCCGCTTTTGGGACCCAAGGGAAACAGGGAATTTTTTATCCATCTCCTCAAAGAGGCTTGACGAAAGCGCTCCTGTGCCTTCCGAGAAGACGAGGAGAGGGCATCGGGGTCCGTTATGATTCAATTGATCAAGATTGCCCATCGGGGTTCCTCGGGAACTTATCCTGAAAACACGAGCCTCGCTTTTGAGAAGGCGATCGAGGCCGGATCCGATATGCTCGAAATGGATTGTCGGCTTTCCAAGGACGGTCATGTCGTGATCCTCCACGATGAACGGCTCGACCGGGTTGCGGGCGGGAGGGGAACGGTCCAAGGAAAGACGATCCAGCAGTTGAAGAAGCTCGACATAGGCGCTTGGTTCAAAAAGAAGTTCAAGGGGCAACGGGTTCTCACCTTGGAGGAAGTGATCGAAGTGGTGAACGGGAGGGCGGATCTCAACCTGGATATCAAATCCGTTCATCGTGGGCCCCCGGGCATCGAGATCCGGATTCTCTTTGTCTTGAGCCACTATGACTATTTAAGGCGCACGCTTTTTTCGTCCTTCGACTACCGGTCGCTTCGACGCGTGCGGGAGCTTGCCCCGGAGGCGAGGATCGGTCTCCTTTACGACACGGACGTGAAGGAAGATCCTTTCCGGACGGCCAAGGAGTTGAAGGCCGATTGCCTCCAGGTGCAGAAGAATCTGGTCACTTCGGATTTCCTGGAGAAGACCGCGCGCTCCGGGCTCCGGACGTTTGTCTGGACGGTCAACGAAGTGGTGGAAATGGAGAAATTCCTTGCCATGGGGGTCGATGGAATCATCTCCGACTTCCCAGAAAGGTTTTGGAAGGTCAAACCGAGAAGGATGTGAGGGTGTTGGCAGTTAATGATAAGAAGTTCCTTTTCAGGGGTGAGCCGCCGACAACTCAAAGTTGCCCCGACAACCTAGTGCCAGCCCGTGTTCGAGCGCCTGTAGCGGCTATTAGAGAAGACAGATGTAAGCCGGATCGAAGGTTCGACCTTGAGGCTCACCTCGAAAGGTAATCTCTTTCACCGGAGGATCTCTTCCGGGCGGGGCATGAGGGTCTTCCCATAGACCCAGGTGCTGAAGGTGCTTCTAATTTTCTCACACCACTTCACTGCCCTTGTTAATCTATGCCTTTATTTATAAAATTGTTTTTGTATTAAAGAGGACAATGATAGGCCAAGGAAAATTAGGTGAATGAGGTTGAATTTGTTTTCCCGCTATCCTCCGAGTTGGAAGATAGACTGAGGGTTAAGGCAAACAAGCTAAGAGGTAGAATTGTGAGTTTTGTCGTTCAATATGAAGCCTTGATTCACGGTCAATGGAGAGCGGTGGTCCGGTACGACACTGCCCATAGGTTTGCCCATAAGGATATTTTGCACCCTGATGGTTCTGTTGATAAACAACCTCTCCATTTTCCTAACTTGAATTTTGCCTTCACGTTCGCCATTCAAGATCTGAAGAGCCTTTGGCAGTGGTATCGCTACGGTTATGAGAGGGAGCTACAAAGATGAAGAAGGAATCCATAGTCAGAAAAAATCTGGATCTTCTAGATGAGCTTATGAAGTACGCTTTTGATCATCCTGAGATCCTTGACGAAGTCCCGCGAGAAGCTTCTCTCGTGATACTCCCCGAAGGAGATTCATCTCTGGAGAAAGAAAATAGAAAGCTGTTACGCAGGCTAAAGGCCCAGGGAGAAAAAGTCGTAGCTTTAAAACTTAGAGCTACGAAGCGGCAAATCTCAAAGGTGGGATAGGACGTAACAAAGCATGAAAAAATCACCGCTCAACAGCCATACCCTCGGAGTATTCCTTCTTTCATCATGTCCGTGCCCCCATCCACGGCTCCTCTTTTGACCCAAAGTTGGCGAGCTACCAGAGGGAAAGTGAAAACGTTGGCGAGGACCACCTTAAGACCGTTAGGGAGAAGAAAAACTCTCTCTGTTAAGATCAAGCTTAGCTCTTGGTTGGCTTGACTTGAAATTGAAATGGGATATATTCATTTTACTAGTCTTTTGGGGTGGGGCGGACCAGAGGAGGGGAGGTAGGGGGGTGATGAAGATCCATGACTGGAGTCAAAATCAGAGATAACGAGTCGATCGAGAGCGCTATCCGGCGTTTCAAAAAAACGTGTGAGAAAGCCGGCATCTTGGCGGAGTTGCGCAAGCGGGAACATTACGAAAAGCCAAGCGTCAAAAGAAAAAAGAAGGCGCTGGCGGCCAAAAAGCGAGCCCTGCGGCGATCCCGCAATAACTTCTTTTAAAAGCAAATTGATTTCTACGGCGCTCTGGATCAATGGCGGCAAGGAGTATGGGCCTTAAGGCCACCCTTGAGGACGCGATGAAGGCGGCCATGAAGGGCAGGGACGCGTTGACCCTGTCGGCATTGCGGCTTCTTTTATCGGCCCTCCACAACGAAGAGATCAAAGTCCGCAGAGAACTTGCCCAGGAAGAGATTCTCAAGGTGATATCGTCCCTTTGCCGGCAGAGGGAGGAGTCCATCGGCTTCTTTCGAAAAGGGGGAAGGACCGACTTAGTGGAGAAAGAGGAGAAGGAGCTGGAAGTCCTGCGCCGGTTTCTTCCTCAGCCCTTGAGCGAAGAAGAGATGCGGACCTTAATCGAGAGCTCTATTAAAGAAGTCGGGGCCCGGGGAGTCCAGGATTTAGGCAGAGTGATGAAGCAGGTCATGCCCAGATTCGCCGGTCGCGCCGATGGAAAACGGGCGAGTGAATTGGCTAAGGCGATGTTGGAGGGCGGGGCGTGAGAGAGGTTTAAAGGTCTTTTACCGGCAAATGACGTCCAATTCCTTCCAGATACGGAAGTAGCTCCTTGGTCAATATCGTTGATCCCATTCTGGTTGTCGTCTTTTCCCTCTTTGCTCTGAGAGGCTACTTCAAGGGCCTCTTTCGTGAAAGTTTTTCGCTGCTCGGGTTTGTCGCCGGCTTGACCGTGGCGGTTCGATACGACGAGCCCGTGGCGGTTCTGTGGGCATCCCACTGGAACACTTCCTTTCTTTTTCTCAGGGCCTTGGTTTTCGTGGCTCTTTTTTTTATCGTCTATATCCTTTCCAGCCTTGCCGGTTGGCTTCTCCACCGTTCTTCCCGGTTGCTCTTTCTGCAGGGCATCAATCGAGTCGGAGGCGTTCTCCTGGGGGCGGCAAAGGGGACCGCCCTCATCGCTTGCACGGTTTTTTTTCTCCTCTCCGCCCCTTTTTTGCCCCAGCCGATGAGGAAAACCATGGACGAGTCTTACCTCACCTCTCCGCTCTATCACTTGGCCCGCGTTCTGATTGGAATCGGAAAGTCGGCCCTCTTCCCGCGTGGAGCTTCGCAGCGGGCCGGGAGAGAAATGTCCGTGTCCTTTTTCTAGGGTGGGCATGATCTCAGAAGAAAAAATCCTAGAGGTTCGGACGCGTTCTTCCATCGTGGAGGTGGTGTCCGATTACGTCACCCTCAAAAAGACCGGCCGCAACTACATTGGCCTTTGCCCTTTTCATGGAGAGAAGACCCCTTCCTTCACCGCCAACGAAGAGAAAGGGATTTTTCACTGCTTCGGGTGTGGGGTGGGAGGAAATGTCTTTAATTTTTTGATGCACTACGATCACCTGAATTTTCCCGAGGCAGTCGAGCAAGTGGCGAAGCGTTATGGAATTTCCATCGAACGGCTGGAACGGCCGGCGGGCGGGGACGCCCGGCGCGAATCCCTCTACCGGGTCAATGAAAAGGCGGCGGCCCATTTTCATGAGAACCTTTTTCGCCGTCCCGCGGGGAAAAAGGCGTTGGGATATCTCCAGGCAAGGGGCGTGGAGGAAAAAACAGCCCGCCATTTTCACCTGGGCTATGCCCCCGCGGGATCGGGACTGGCGGGGTTCCTCAAACGGGAAGGATTGTCGCCGGCCGATGCGGTTCGTTTGGGGCTTTTGAGCGAAGGGGGGCAAGGGATCTACCGTGAGAAGTTTTTCGACCGCCTTATTTTTCCTATCCTCAATCCCAGCGGCAAAGTGGCGGGGTTCGGGGGACGGGTGATCGGGGAAGGCCGGCCCAAGTATCTCAATTCGTCGGAGAGCCCGCTCTTTCACAAAGGCTCGACTCTCTACGGTCTCTTCCAGGCCAGGGAGGCCGTTCGCGCGAGCGATCGGGTGATCGTGGTGGAGGGTTATCTCGACGTCATGGTTCTCTCCCAGTTTGGCGTCTCCGATGTGGTGGCCACCCTGGGCACGGCGCTCACGCCTGATCACGTACGGGCTCTCAGCCGGTATACTAAAAACGTCATTGCTTTATTTGATGGGGATGAGGCCGGACGAAAAGCAGCGGCCCGAAGCTTCGAGATTTTTGTAGAAGGCGGCTTGCTGGGGAAGGGCGCCTTTTTGCCTCCCGGAGAAGATCCGGATAGTTTTGTCCGTTCTCAGGGGAAGGCGGCGTTGGAAAAGCTTCTGGGGGACGCGGTTCCATTGGCCGATTATTATTTTGATTTCCTGATGCTGGGGTTCGGAAAGGGTTTGGAAGGGCGGAGCCAGATCGCCCAGGAGGTCGCACGGGTGCTGGCCAAGGTCCGCAACCCGTTTGAATATGACCTGCTGGCCCGAAGGGCGGTGGAGCTGGGGATCCATGAAGATCTCTTGCGCGGATTTGCAGCCAGGGGAAGCGGTTCGCAGGCGTCCGGTCAGAAGGCGGTGAATCCCGGTGGTAGCGGGCAGGGTCGTGAAGAGTTGGCGGAATCCTCCCTCGTAAGTCTCATGCTCCGTTTTTCCACGGTTATCGAGCGGGTGGAGCGGGAGGATCAGGTGGGATCTCTGTTGGGACCGGTATGGGAACCGATCGTGCGGAGGATTGTCTCCGAATGGCGCGAACGGGGAAAAGTGGATATAGCCATCCTGGCGCAGGATCTTCCCGTAGATCGCGTCTCCCGGATCAGCGCCCTGATGTTGGAGGGTGGGGACATCACCGAGGCCGAGGGGGAGCGAATGGCGGCGGATTGCCTGGCGCACCTTCAGAGAGGATATCTGAGAAATCTGGAGAGGGAGCTCGGACTAGCGATACGGAGGGCGGAAGAAGAGAAGGATGAAAAGTTAAAAAAAGAAAGGATGCTCGAATGGCAGGAAGTCGTACGAAAAAAACGACACCTAGAGCAGGAGAGGCTCACGCCCAAAACCGAAATCCGTTAGAAAAGCCTCATGAGACCTCCCGTCCGGTCGGCGAGAAGAGGGAGATGAAGGAGGTCAAGAAGCTCATCGATCTGGGCAAAGAGAAGGGCTATCTCACCTACGACGACGTCAACGACATGCTTCCCGCAGACGTCGTCTCTTCGGACCAGCTCGACGATGTCATGTCTATCTTCGGGGAGATGGACATCGAAGTGATCGGCTCGAATCGACGGGTGGCCCTGTCCGGCCAGACCGATGAAGCGCCGGAAGAGGAGGAAGAGGAAGAGAAAGAGGCGGATGTGGAGGTGGAGGACGACCTCGGAGGAAAGACCGGAGATCCGGTGCGGATGTACCTCCGGGAGATGGGGACGGTATCGCTGCTCAGCCGGGAAGGGGAGGTGGAGATCGCCAAAAAGATCGAGGAGGGCGAAAACCGGGTCATGGGCGAAGCCCTTTCCTCGCCGTTGGCGCTTCGCTACGTGCTGGATCTGGGAGAAAAGCTCGCTCACCACGAGGTCCGGGTAAGAGAAATTATCCAAGACGACGGCGACGATGAGGCCGAGTATCTTGAGGACGAGGATGTGCATGAGAAGAGACTGCTCAGCCAGATTGCCAAGCTCCGTCGTTTGGCCCAGGAGCGGGAAGCTATTAAAAAGAAGCTTGAGCGGAAGAGCCTTTCCCTTCGACAGCGACAGCGCTTCCAGGAGGCCTTGTCCAAGCAAGAAGAAAAGATCTGCCAGAGCATCAAGACCCTGCAGCTCAGTCGAAAGTTGATTGACGCGATTGTGGGAGGGCTCAGAAAAGCCGTCGAGCAGTTGGACGTATTCGACCGCAGGATCCGGGAGTATGAGCGGCGGGCCAAAATGCCGTCGCCACAGATCCTGAAGTTGATTCCGGGCCGCCAGGGCTCCTCAAAACAGTGGAAGCGCGCCGCTCATACTCTCCAGATGGACCGCGAATCCCTGCGGCAGGCGGCAGACACGGTTCGCGGCGGCGGCCGCGAAGGAAAGCGAGTGGAGAAAGAGCTAGAGCTGCCCGTGGATGAGATCCGTCGTCGCGTGCGCTCGATCATCGATGGGGAGACCAAGGCCAACCTGGCTAAAAAGGAGCTCATCGAAGCCAATTTGCGGCTCGTGGTGAGCATCGCGAAAAAATATACCAACCGCGGCCTGCAATTTCTCGACCTCATCCAGGAGGGAAACATCGGTTTAATGAAGGCCGTGGACAAGTTCGAATATCAGCGAGGTTACAAATTCTCCACCTATGCGACTTGGTGGATACGCCAGGCGATTACCCGCGCCATCGCCGACCAGGCCCGCACCATTCGCATTCCGGTTCACATGATCGAGACGATCAATAAGCTCATCCGCACCTCCCGCTATCTGGTTCAAGAGATCGGCCGGGAACCGACTCCGGAAGAGATCGCCGGCAAGATGGAAATACCCGTCGATAAAGTCCGCAAGGTTTTGAAAATCGCCAAGGAGCCGATTTCCCTCGAGACCCCGGTGGGAGAAGAGGAAGACAGCCACTTGGGCGATTTTATCGAAGACAAGAGGATCCTGGGGCCGTCCGACGCCGTGATCAATCTCAATCTCCAGGAGCAGACCAAAAAGGTCCTGGCCACCTTGACTCCCCGGGAGGAGCAGGTGCTGAGGATGCGCTTCGGTATCGGCGAGAAATCGGATCACACGCTGGAAGAGGTCGGATTGAAATTCGCGGTCACCCGTGAACGCATCCGTCAGATCGAAGCCAAGGCCTTGCGCAAACTCAGACACCCCAGCCGCAGTAAGCGGCTCAAGAGCTTCATCGAGAATTGATCTTGCCCCTACGCGGGCCCATAGCTCAGTCTGGTTAGAGCCACCGGCTCATAACCGGTTGGTCCCTGGTTCGAATCCAGGTGGGCCCACTTTCCGCCTTTCCTGAATTATCGACCGCTTCGCCCGCGTTTACTCGCTTCCGTCGTGGCCCTCGATGGCTACCGCAAAGATGGATGAGCCTTGCAGTTCATGGGGCTTTCAAGAGTTTGTTGACATAGGCCCGCATCACCATGCGCTCGACTTCGCGGATGCTGTTTACCGCACCGGCAGTTTCTATGACCTTTAATATGGGTTCAAGCTCACTCTCATCAAGCCGCTGCTGCGCGCCTTTGTCGCGCACGATCTGCTCCAGGACGGAAGCCGGCGGCGCCGCGAATTCATAACTCAGAAAGCGGTCGACGATGGCTTCATCGACGAGATCGATTCGATTCGTCGTCAGGATGACGGCGGTATGAGCGGTATCGAGGTCGTCGATACTGTGGAAGAAGATCGAGTTCTGGCTGAAGTGCCACTCTTTCGCTCCCAACGAATTACGGGTCAAGAACAGGGATTCGACATCGTCGAACAAAATAATCGTCCGCCGCGTGGGATCGTCATCATGGCGATGATGGCCGCCGCTTTGCCCATCACGCGCGTACTTGAAAATCTCGCGGATCTGCTCCTCGGTGTCGCCATATCGCCCGCGCGCGACGTCGCCGCCATCGACGAGTATCATGACGACTTCATCTGAGCTGCGCCCGGCCACGCCGTTATCGCCGAACCGGCGACACAACTCGTAGGTCAAGCGCTTGGCCATCGCGGTCTTGCCGACGCCAACACCGCCATGAAAGAGAAAGCCTTTCAGGGCGCTTCGCTTTATATGTTCTTTCCACTGGTAGCTGACGATGGCGGTGAGCTCCCGGAGTATTTCTCGATAGCGAGAGCCAATCAGCTCGCGTTGGGCGTGGCCCAAATCATCGCCCACTTCGGCTGTGGCGAACGGTCCGAATTCGTCGCGCAAACGCTCAAAAGTGTATAGGTCGACGTCGCTGTCGCGCATCTAAAATTCCAAATCGGGAAGAATACTTGCTTACTTTTTGTCGCCGTCGCTACCGGGCGCCGCTTCGATTTGCTCGAGCTCGGCGCCCCGGTCGACGCCCAAAATGTCCACCAGGTTGAGATCCACCGAGATGAACCGGACCGGACGGCGCGGGTCCGCATTGACATGCTGGACGACGACCCCCTCGGCGCGTATCGGGATGTTGACCAGATCTTCGGCTTGCCAGTCGTGGCGTTCGCCGTCGAGAAGCGTGAAGCCTTTGCCTTCCAAGATATACAACACCGATCCCCCCGGCGTTTTCTGCGCGCCGCTTCGGCCGCCCGGCGGGATTTCCTGCTCGAAGACGATCATAGAGCGAATCGCCGTGTTATTGAGGGCGGGATGCAAAAACCACTTCATTTTGCCTTGACGATTATTTTCCCAGGGAAGGTCGCGGCCCTTGATGAGCCAGGCGCTTTGGCGCTGATGCTGCCTCTGGCGATCGCGCAATTGATACAGCCATTCGAGCAAGTTTTCGCTTCTGTCGGTGTAGGCGGCGCCGACATTCTCTTCGGTTGTGCGGTTTTTATTCACCGTGGGCTCCTCGCGTTGTTTTTGATTTGAAATTCGGGTGGTTTTCGAGCTGCACCATTTCGCTCGCGCCCCATTCGAATAGCGCCCCGCTGATGAACGCGATCCACTTGGCCGGCTTGTCGTCGTAACGGTTGTAGTGCTTGTGCTCGACGCCGCCCGGCTTCAAAGGCAAGAGCAGCAGGGCGCCGGCTTCCCAATCGTGCCGCTTGCCATCCACTTCGGACCATCCCTCCCCCTCGAGGATGTAGATCACCAGTCCGCCCTGATGGCGATGCTTCCCGGAGTGGACCTTGATGTCCTGAACAAATATGTTCCAATCGTCCAGGACGGTCTCGGGCGTCAAACCGCTGTAACGGGAAGGCCACATGTAATGTCTCACCAATGCCTGTCGCGACAGGACCCAGGGACATTCCTCCCCGCGGATGACGACCTGGCCCGTGAAAGAGCGCTCGCGCTCGGCCCGCTGGTGCGCGATGATTTCTTCGTAGTTCTCCCGGTCGCGCGTGCGCTCCCGGTTGCGTGTTGTCATAGCTAAATGTCCTTTCTAAGACGTACCTCTCCACTCGTGTGAGCCGGACACACTAAAACGGATCTCGAACGGTGAACGGCTGGACTGCCCGCCGGCTACGCGGCCGACTGTGTCAAGGGGCGATAATGGCCTCCCTTGGATATGGGAGCAAGCCCCTTGATGATTGTCTGCCAATGCTCGCCGCCGTCGTTGCTCCACAAGACGCTGCCACTCGTGGTCCCGGCGAAGACCTGGACCTGGCCGCCGGCTTCTTCCAGGGTCATGGCCTCGACACTGGGCTGCATGTGGTCCTCAAGGCCGCCGCCCAGGACCTCCCACGTCTTACCCCCATCCCGGCTCCGGGAAATCCTCGTATTCGCCCTGTGCTCTTCTCGCCAGGCGCCCGGGCTCTTTTGGCCTGCGGTGATCAGCATGTAGTTGGGGTTGCTCGGCTTGAAGACCAACTGGTCCGGGTAGCCCCCGAACTCGCTGCCCGGTCCCCATGTGTTCTCCCAGGTCGCGCCGTCGTCCTTCGACTGCCACAGCCCCATGCCCCCCGTGACGTAGAGGTGCTTTGGGTTATTGGGGCTGATGATGCAACGGTGTACGTCCTCGTAGACGCCGTGGATCTGCTTCCAGGTGTTCCCGCCGTCGGTGCTCTTCATTAGGGCCCCGACCTCGATGCTGCCGTAAATGGTGTTCGGATTTCCCGGCTGAAAGTTGATGTGCTTCAAGTGCGCCACGTGCGGCGGGGCGGGGAAGCTCCATTTGTCGCGACCCGGCACGCTTTTTAGAGCCGGCCGCTCGCTCCAGCTCTTGCCGAGGTCGTCGCTGATAAACAGGCAGGCCGGCTCAGTTCCCGCAAAGAGCCTCACCTGACCGTCGACGCGGGCCTTGGAAAGGCTGTAAACATCCTTTTCCGTGAGCCCTTTGTCGCGCTGCTCCCATGTTTTGCCCCCGTCGGCGCTGGCAAAGATACCCCCCTTGTTGGCGCCCGCAAACCACTCGCCGCTTCCCTCCTCGAAGAGGAGGGCGTGGACGTGCTTGCCCTCGAGGGAACGGCTCGTTTCCTTCCAGCCGTCGCCATCTCGCTCGATGATGACCACGCCATTTTGGGTGCCCACCAGGACCTGTGCGGCAAGCGATTTTGAACTCAAGATGGTGTCACCACCACCATGGGATAGTGAAATAGCCATAACCGTTACTCCTTTCAGCCGTTTTTTGAGAGATAATGGCCTCGGATGCCTCAGTCGAGCTTTCCTTTGTAAATCTACTAGTCAATAAAGGGAACGCATGTCAAGTTCCGATCGACACT